>Ga0209705_10002233_pt1 | contig 10382 bp, 12 predicted proteins | sample PPLLaktember2015_5_FD_187262 | JGI IMG/M metagenome (GOLD analysis project Ga0209705, IMG submission 187262) | Freshwater sediment microbial communities from Prairie Pothole Lake near Jamestown, North Dakota, USA - PPLs Lake P8 Core (1) Depth... | ecosystem: Environmental > Aquatic > Freshwater... | reverse complement strand
CGCACCGATGTCGAAGCCGAAGCCGCCGAACGGGCCGCCGTTCTCATGCAGCAGAGGGGCGCAGAGGCGGACGAAGCGGCGATACTGCTTCTCGAACCCGGGTGAGGAGGGATCCGCTCTCAGCCCCGATTTCGCGCCGCCCAACGGAAGCCCGGCTGCCGCGTTCTTGAGCGCCATGGTGCGGGCGAGCATCTTGATTTCGGGCAGCGAAACGGTCGGCGTGATGCGCGTACCGCCCTTGCCGCAGCGCTCCAGCGGCCCGCCGACACTGATGCCGGTGTTCCAGACGACGACATAGCCTTCGACGCCAAGCGCCGGATCGCGCAATGTGGCTTCCAGCTCCGGCTGCATCGCCTCGAACCAGTCTTTCAGCGCTTCGAGCTGCGCGTGGACGCCCGCTGCGGATGCCGTCGATTTCATTGGATCTTGCCCATCCTCCCACCTGGGAGGCGCCCGGCAGCTTCCCCCGTTGCTCCGGTAGAATTTTCACCGAGATCGAGGCAAACAACGGAAAACGACATGAGTGTCCGCGTGACTTCCAAAGGTCAGGTGACCATCCCTAAGCATATCCGACAACTGCTCGGCATCCGACGCGGCAGCGCCGTCGAGTTCAATGTCGATCCCGATGGCAGAGTCACCCTGTGCAGCGGCGAATGCTCGAGCAGAGTCCACACCCGCTTCGCACGGGTCCGTGGCAAAGCGACCGTGCGCATGTCCACAGAGCAGATCATGGCCTTGACCCGTGGCGAGGCCTGATTCTGGTCCTGTGCGCCGCAGTGCTCACGAAACCTCCGCACCTCGCGCCGATCGCTTCGGATTGCCCGCCAGCACTCGCGCGCTCTCTGTCCGCCACTGCGTCGGTGGCTCTCCCGACCAGCGCTTGAACGCACGGGTGAAGGCGCTCGGATCGGAGTAGTCGAGCGTCGCGGCGATCTCCGCCAGCGACAGCCGCGTGCCCTCCAGCAGCTGCCGGGCGATCTCGTAGCGCACCTCGTTGACCAGATCGTGAAAGCTGAACCCTTGCGCATGGAGCCTCCGGTTCAGGGTGCGCCGATGGAGAGAAAACATCTTCTCGACCTGTTCGACTGAGCCTCTGCCGGTCACCAGCATGGTCCGCAGTGCCCTGCGCAGCTGTCCCGCGAGATCTGCGGGAGACAGCGATTCCATTGCTGCGATCTGCTTTTCCAGCGCGTGCCGCAACAGCGGGTCGGCCGACGTAACCTTGTGCCCGAGCCACTCCGCCGAAAACACGATTGCCGATTGCTCGGCATCGAACCGCACCGGCGCGCGAAAGATGCGCCGATAGGGGGCGATATCCCTGGGGCGGGCGTGCGAGAACAGGACTTCGGTTGGGGTCCAGCTCTTCCCGCAGAGCTGTCGCAAGATGTTATGCCCGATCGCTATCGCCGTATCGGTAACCTGGTCGGTGCCTTCGATGCGACGCTGATAGATCGCGTAGCCCAACAGCACCTTCTCCCCCACGGTCTCCAGTGTAGGGACAGCTCCTTGATCGTGCAGGTGCAGATGCAGGAGCAGGTTGCGCAGCGCGGTGCCGACGTCCACCGAGTTCTGCACCAGAAAACCAACCAGCCCGAGGCTGGACGCTCCCGCGCGCTCCCCGGTCAACAGACCGAAGTGCGGGCACCCGGTCGACGCGGCGCACAGCGCGAGAAGACGGCCCGCCGTGGCAAAGGGGATGATGTTGTCGGGGTCGTCGAAGATGCCAGCCTCCAATCCGGCGAGCGACAGAATCTGGACCGGATCGCAGCCCTTTTCGATCAGCAGCTCGGGCACAGCGAGCAGCGGCGCGATGCGCACCGAGCCCTGGCCGACCGCGGCGGCAGGAACGGCTGCTCGCGGGACGGGGGTGGTCGGGGCGGACTTCGGTACTGACTTGGACATCGATGCGCTCACCCCCGGAACATGTCGCGAATTGTCGGAAGAGTGTCCTGATCTGTCAAGCGCTGTGCCGGGGCAGGACCGATACTTACCTGTTGCTTCAGCGAGCAACGCTGATGCCCTGCAGTCCGCGAGCGGAGCTGGTTCGCGCCCTGGACTGCGGGACCGAACCCAGGAAGAGGAGACTGATATGGTCGGCAGGAAGCGACTGGGCTTGATCGTACTAGCGGTGCTGCTCCCGGCGCAAGGCGTGCTGGCGCAGCAACCGATCGTGTATCCGGCCAAGGGCCAGAGCCCCGAGCAGCAGCAGAAGGACACGGCGGAGTGCAATGCCTGGGCGCAGCAGACGACCGGAGTCAATCCGGCAGCGCTGGCGCAGCAGAGCGCCAGCCAGCCGGCGCCGAGCGGCCCGCAGGGCGAGCGGGTGCGGGGGGCGGCGCGAGGCGCCGTGGGCGGTGCGGTCATCGGTGAGATCGTCGACGACGATGCCGGCAAGGGCGCGGCCATCGGTGCAGTGGCCGGGACCATGGCCGGCGGCGCCAGGCAGAGACGCAAAGCGGATGCCCAGCAGCAGCAACAGCAGCAGGCGCAGCAGCAGACGCAGCAGGCCCTGGCGACCTATAACCGCGCTGTAGCCGCTTGCCTGGAAGGCCGCGGCTACACAATCAAGTGAAGGGGAGGAGCACGATGCGCCCATTACTCTGCATGGTCCTGGCTGTGGCCGCCAGCGCGAGCGCACCGGCGGCGCTCGCCGGTGATTTCGACGGCTCGAAGCCCCTGATCTGCGCCACGGTGCAGGCGATGGATTGCGTGGTTGGAGACGAATGCGTGAGAGGGCTCGCGGAGGACGTCGGTGCCCCCACGTTCATGCGCATCGACGTTGCGCAGAAGGCGGTGATCGGACCGAAGCGGACCTCGCCGGTGCAGCTCGTCGAGGAGAACGAGAGGCAGTTGCTGCTGCAAGGCACCGAGCTGGGTTTCGCCTGGAGCATCGCGCTGGACAAGGACACCGGCCAGATGTCCGCCACGCTGGTGAACCGCGACGGGGCTTTCGTATTGTTCGGTGCTTGCACTGCCCAGTAGAGCGGCTAGCGCGATCGGCAGACGTTTGCACTCATGCAAGCCGTCGCAGTGAAGCGCTCGTCGCTTGAAGTCAAGGAGAGCAACATGAAGAACAAGCCATTGCAGCACACGATTGGCGTTGTAGTCTCGGCGGCGTCCCTGGCGCTGCCGGCGCTCGCCCCTGCCCAAGTAAGCACCCCAGGTCTCGGTGCGCCGGATAAGGAGCAGGCCGAAAGAGGACACCCCGCCAAGCGACCGTACTCCCCGTACGCGGGCCGGGACTTCCCCACGCGCCCGTTCTTCGGCGATACGCACCTGCACACCGCTTACTCGATGGATGCGGGAGCATTCGGCGCGCGGCTCGGCCCGCGCGACGCTTACCGGTTCGCCCGTGGCGAAGAGGTGACGGCTTCCAGCGGTCAGCCGGTCAAGCTCTCCCGCCCGCTCGATTTCCTCGTGGTGGCCGATCACTCCGACAACATGGGATTCTTTCCGGACCTGTTCGCCGGCAAGCCGGAGGTGCTCGCCGACCCGACCGGTCGCAAGTGGTACAACATGATCCAGTCCGGCAAGGGTGCCGACGCGGCCATCGAGATCATCGTCGCCTTCTCCCAAGGGACGTTTCCGAAAGACCTCATGTATTTCCCCGGCACGCGCGCCTACCGCAGCGCCTGGCAGGAGACCATTGCCGCCGCCGAAGCCTACAACGAGCCCGGTCGTTTCACTGCGTTCATCGGGTATGAGTGGACATCGAACACCGGCGGGAACAATCTGCACCGCAACGTCATCTTCCGCGACAACGGCGACAAGGCCAGTCAGGTCGAGCCGTTCACCGTCTATCCGCCGATGGGCAGCGACAATCCGCGCGCGCTGTGGAAATGGATGGCCGCATACGAAGAGAAGACTGGCGGCAATGTGCTGGCCATCGCCCACAACGGCAATCTGAGCAACGGGACGATGTTCCCCATCATCGAGTCGTTCACCGGCCAGCCGGTGGACCGCGTGTACGTCGAGCAGCGTGCCAAGTGGGAGCGGCTCTACGAGGCCACTCAGACCAAGGGCGACGGTGAGGCGCATCCCTTCCTGTCGCCGAACGACGAGTTCGCCAACTTCGAGCGCTGGGACAAAGGCAACCTCGACGGCAGCGTGGCGAAGAAGAAGGAGATGCTCGAGTTCGAGTATGCCCGCTCGGCGCTGAAGACCGGGCTCAAGCTCGAGCAGGAGTTGGGCACGAATCCCTACAAGTTCGGCCTGATCGGCAGCAGCGATGCGCACAACGGCCTCAGCGCGCTGGAGGAAGAGAACTTCTTCGGCAAGACCACGCCGCAGGAACCGAGCGCGCATCGCATGACCACAGCCTTCTTCGAGAACGACAAGTCGGGCGTGAAAGTGATGGACTGGGAGGTATCCGCCTCCGGCTACGCCGCCGTCTGGGCCAGGGAGAACACCCGCGCCTCCCTGTGGGATGCGATGCAGCGCAAGGAAACCTACGCCACGACCGGCCCGCGCATGATGGTGCGGTTTTTCGGCGGCTGGGACTTCGAGAGCAAGGATGCGCAAAGCCGGACCCCGGCGGTGATCGGCTACACCAAGGGTGTGCCGATGGGAGGCGATCTGCAGGACGCTCCCGCCGGCAAGGCCCCCACGTTCCTGGTTGCGGCGCTCAGAGACCCGATCGGCGCGAACCTCGACCGCGTCCAGATCGTCAAGGGCTGGCTCGATGCCAAGGGTCAGGCGCAGGAGAGGGTGTACGACGTGGTGTGGGGCGATGCGGACAAGCGCAAGCCTGGCGCCGACGGCAAGCTGCCGCCGGTGGGCAGCACGGTGGATGTGGCCAACGCGACCTGGACCAACACCATCGGCGACCCGGAGCTGATCACCGTGTGGAAAGATCCGGACTTCGATGCCAAGCACCCGGCGTTCTACTATGCCCGCGTCCTCGAGATCCCCACGCCGCGCTGGACCGCGTATGACGCCAAACGCCTCGGCGCGAAGCCGCTGACCGGCACCTCGATGACGCTTCAGGAGCGGGCCTACACTTCGCCGATCTGGTACACCCCCGAGCAGTGAGGCCATGCCGGCTTTCCTGAGCGCGCTCCTGCGCGAGCCGCTGGTTCATTTTGTCGTGCTGGGGGCTGCGCTGTTCGCGGTCTACGGCGCGCTCGACCGCGACCGCGCCGATGCGCCCGTGGCGATCGTGGTGTCGCGCGGCCAGATCGAGCATCTGACCATCGGGTTCAGTCGAGTGTGGCAGCGCCTGCCGACTGCCGGGGAGCTGGACCAGCTGATCCGCGATCATATCCGGGAGGAGGTGTACTACCGGGAGGCGATCGCCATGGGGCTGGATCGCGACGACACGGTCATCCGCCGGCGCCTTCGGCAGAAGCTGGAGTTCGTGTCCGAGGATATCGCTGCGCTCGCCGAGCCGAGCGACGGCGATCTGCAGGCCTTCCTTTCGTCGCAGCCGGAGCGTTTTCGCACCGAGCCGAGGTTCACCTTCACCCACGTCTACCTCAACCCCGAGCGTCACGGCGATCGTCTCGCCGGCGATGCCGCGGTGCTCCTCGCGCGGCTGAAGACGGCTGGCGCACGGGCCGACGTATCGACGCTAGGAGACCGGTTCCTCCTGCCGACGTCTTTCGATTCGGTGTCCGGCAGCGAGATTGGCCGGCAGTTCGGCGAGCCGTTTGCCCGCGCAGTGGACGATCTCGCACCGGGCGAATGGCACGGACCGGTGGAATCGGGCTACGGCGTGCATCTGGTGCTCGTGTCAGCGCGCACCGAGGGCCGCCTTCCGGCGCTGGAGGAGGTGCGCGACGCCGTGCGCCGGGAGTGGGAAAACGCGCAGCGTGAGAAGGTCAACGAGGCCCTCTACCAGCGGCTGCTGGCCCGCTACATGGTAATCATCGAACAGCCGAAGGCAGCGGGGGCTGGCGACAATCCCATCGGAATCGCCGAGCGATGAGAGGGCGATTCTGGCTTCTGTTGCTGCTCGCACTGGGTGCGTCCAGCTCCTTTGCGCACGAGGTCCGTCCGGCCTATCTCGAGCTGCGGCAGATCGGCGCCGAGACCTACGCGGTGCTGTGGAAGGTGCCGGGCCGGGGCGAGGATCTTCGTCTCGCCCTGTATCCTGAACTGCCGGCGGGCAGCGAGAACCTGAGCGCACCGCGGTCCGCTTTCTACGACAACGCCCTCACCGAGCGCTGGACGGTGCGGCGCGCCGGGGGCCTCAGCGGCGGCACGATCCGCATCGCCGGCCTCGAAGCGACTGTCACGGACGCGCTGGTCCGCATCGAACGTCTCGACGGCAGCGTGCAAGTCGCTCGGCTCACTCCGTCGTCGCCTTCGTTCACCGTCGAGTCTGCGCCCGGCGCGATGCAGGTCGCCGCGACCTACGTGCGGCTGGGCATCGAGCACATCCTGCTCGGCTACGACCATCTGCTGTTCGTGCTGGCGCTGATGCTGGTGGTCGCCGGCGGCTGGGCCCTGGTGAAGACCATCACCGCTTTCACCGTCGCGCACTCGATCACCCTCGGGCTGGCGGTTTTCGGGGTGCTGCATGTGCCGCAGCCGCCGGTCGAGGCTGCGATCGCGCTGTCGATCCTGCTGCTCGCCGCCGAGATCGTGCGGCGCAACCGCGGCCGACCGAGCCTGACCTTGCACGCACCCTGGGCCGTGGCCTTCGCCTTCGGCCTGCTGCACGGTCTGGGCTTCGCGGGCGCGTTGCTCGATGCCGGCTTGCCGCAGCGAGATATTCCCCTTGCGCTGCTCGCCTTCAACGTCGGCGTCGAGGCCGGTCAGCTTCTGTTCATCGGCACGGTCGTGGCGCTAGCCCTGCTGTTTTCGCGTTGGCGACTGCCTGCGGCCATGGCGGTGCACGCGAGGCCCGCTCTGGCCTACGCGATTGGAACGCTGTCGACATTCTGGTTCATCGATCGCCTGGCCGGTTTCGCGGGCTGAGCATGGGGTCCTCGGACTGTGCGATGCAAGTGTGAGGGTGATGTCGAGCGAGGCAATCGGTGGCTTGACAAAGATCAAACGTCCGCTCGAGACGCCTCGTATCCTGTCCATGGTCACGGCTCGGCCGGGGATGGCCTGCGCGATCGGGATGCTCGCCACGTTCTGGTGCATGGATGAAGCACTTCTCCGCGAAGGCTGGGTATCGCTACCTTTACCAGGACTTCGAAAACGAAGGTTTCGTCTGGGACATGGCCGCGCATGGGCTGTACCTGGGGCTGGGAATCAGGTTCTGAGCCCTGTCTGCGCGGCGCCACTGCTTGACCCCTATTTGCACGCCTCACTGGCAACCGAAAGGAGATCAACCATGAAAGTGCAACGCAGAATGCTCGGCTTCGTTCTCGCCCTCGTGATTTCGGCTGCGGCATACGCCCAGGACAAGCCGGGCGTGGTGCTGGCCGAGGAGAAGGAGACGGTGGCCAAGGTCGAGGGCGTGAACTACCAGACACGCATGGTCACGCTGCGAGGCGAGGACGGGGATGTGGTCACCATCAAGGTGCCCGACGAGGCCCAGAACCTGGATCAGGTCGCGGTCGGCGACAACGTGCAGATCCGCTATCTCGAATCCACCGCCATTTTCGTCACCGAAGGGCAGGGCGAAGCCCCCAGCGCGGGCCAGGCCGACGTGGTTCAGCTTGCTCCCAAGGGAGCGCCGGCGGAGGGCATGGTGGCGAAGGTTACACAGATCACTGCAACGGTCGAAGCGATCAACTACGAAGAGCGCTGGGTGCATCTGCGCGGACCGCGCGGTCGCCTGGTGAAAGTCAACGTGCCGGAAGAGGCCGAGCGCTTCCCCAACATTCGCGTGGGCGATCAGGTGGTGGTACGGCACACCGAGGCTATCGCGATGAAGCTGCAGAAGCAGTGAACGGCGATCGTGGCTGAGAGCCTTTAGCCAGGCCACACAACATCCTCGCGCATGGCGGACGCTTTGGCGGTTGGTCGCTCTACGTGAACGCGAAAACCGACGCCGCCGCGGGCGAAGCACAGAAGGAGGTGGCTCGCCGCACGAAGTGATATCGCCCCGGCTGCGTCCCGCGTCACGAGCGCTGCGACGGCTGAGACCGGACCGCTTATGAAGTCCGGTGCTGCAGTAGCAGGGCTGACAGCTTGCCTTCGCCAAGCACCCGATTCGTTTCCCAAAAGGCAAAGAACGGGATGAATGCGACGATCACCATGAGCATTCGGGCGAGGATTTCATCTCTGCCAAGGCCGACGAACCCACGCCAGACGCTCGCCAGATCTTTCCCGTGCACGAGCGCCTCGATCCAGTGCTCGACAACGGCGAAAGCCGCCACCAAGGCCCCGTACAGCAATGCCTTGAAAACGGCGGCGACGATCAGTGGTCCGTGTTCGAACCGTTTGCCGATACCCAATGCTTGTCCGATGAGGATCACCTTGGCGACGATGAGCGCCTCGATCAGGCCTGCGCCGTAGTGGACATAGCTGATCCCGAACTCGGTCAGGATCAGCCTTCGGTACGTGGTGAATGCACCGAACATCAAGGCCAGGAAGGCAGCGACGACCCAGAACACCTTGAATTCCTCGATGGCCTTCTCCTTCAGACCGACCGTCTTGTTCTCGCCGTGCATTTTCCTCACCCTCCCTTGTCTGGCATGAAGCGCCAATTGACCACGTTCCGCAATTCACAGCAGTCGTGTCCCCGCAAAGAGGACTGAGGGAGAATTCTACAAGCTGGTCGCCGGGCATTTTGACCTTCTGCCATGCCCCGGAGCCCGTCATGGAGCGTTTTGGGTGAAGCCCGTTCCCCGTCCGGGCATCGCGACCGTGCGGCGCAGGCAGCCGCGAAGTCAAGTGCCGAGATCGATCGCCCGCATCGACGGGCGCAGTGGAGCCGAGGCGCGCACGGCGCCGAGCGGCACCGTGCGCAAGCAGCGGAATGGTCAGTTCAACTTCTTGTCCTTCCAGGCCTTGGTGCCCTGGGCCGCGCCGCCCGCCTGCAGTCCGGCTTTGGTCAGCATGTACCCTGTTGACGTCAAAACAGTCAACTCAAGTCAGACGCCGCTGATCGTTGATCGCTTCTGATCGACCCAAATTTCATGCTATCAGACCGGTGACCGGGGACAAGTTTGATCATCGTCAAAGTCTGCGGTGATCGCCAGCAGCGGATCGGCGCCCGCGCGTGGCAACGAGCAGTGCACCCATGGCCAATCGCGCGCGCGAAACGGGTTATAGAGCGATACTACGAGCTGGACATCGGGCTTGCGGATGCTTCGATCGTAGTGCTCCCGAAGTGGCACAGGACCTCAGAAGGGCTGATGCTCGACGAGCGGCGCGTCCTGTGCGATGCGTATCGGTTGGCGCAAGCACTTCAAGGTGCTCCCGTTCGATCGCTGAGGGATACCGATCGCTACCGTGTGGGGGACGATCGCTGATAGACTGAGTGCAGTCGGCCGGCGGAACACGGCCCGGGTTCGGCAGTCCAATCCGATAGACGCGCCGGCGGGCGCCAAGGCACGTTCAGGAGGTCACCGTGATACGCGACTTCTTCCTCCCCTTGCCCGTTATATCTCTGGCGGATGGTGCGACGGTCTTCCACCCCAGGCAAAGCCTGCCCGAGCGGGTCACGCTGGAAAGCCCGGCGCTGGAGGTCATGACCGACCTCAGGCAGGTGCCCGCCGTCACCATAGAGCCGGAGGTTACGGTCGAAGGCGCGAACGCCAAGATGATCCGCAAGGGCGTGCGCCTGCTGTTCGTGACGGATGCCCGGCATCGTCTCCTCGGGTTGATCACCGCCACCGACATCCTGGGCGAGAAGGTGGTGCAGGCCATGCAGGAGCGCGGCGTGTCGCGGCAGGAGGTGCTGGTACGCGAGATCATGACGCCGCGCGAGCGCCTCGTAGCCATCGACCTGCACGAGGTCGGCGGCGCCAAGGTGGGTCACGTCCTGTCCACACTCAAGCAGGCGGGCCGACAGCACGCCATGGTGGTGGAGATCAGCCATCCGAGCTTCCATGAACAGCTCGTGATGCTGCCGCAGGTGAGCACTCCGCATACCGTGCGCGGCCTGTTCTCCACGACGCAGATCGCCCGTCAGCTCGGGCTGCAGCTGCAGAGCCTCGAGTTGGCGACCACGTTCGCCGAGGTCGAGGTGCTGCTCGCGCACTGAGCCGGCCGGTCCGGCGACACTGTGCCGGGTATGGCCAAGAACGTGAAGGAAGGCGTCGGAGAGCACATGCGCGAAAAGCATGCACACCGTCGATAGCGGCGCGCGGAGCGTAGCGTGGGCGCAACCGGCGAGCGGCGGGCCCGGAATCCTCATCGTTGCCGCGGAGGCCTCTAGCGCGCTCTACGCCCGCCGCCTGCTGGAGCACTGGCAGCGACGGCAAGAGCATGTCGAGGCCTTCGGTGTCGGCAGCCGGGAGATGGAGGCCTTGGGCTTC
>Ga0209705_10002232_pt1 | contig 10389 bp, 10 predicted proteins | sample PPLLaktember2015_5_FD_187262 | JGI IMG/M metagenome (GOLD analysis project Ga0209705, IMG submission 187262) | Freshwater sediment microbial communities from Prairie Pothole Lake near Jamestown, North Dakota, USA - PPLs Lake P8 Core (1) Depth... | ecosystem: Environmental > Aquatic > Freshwater... | reverse complement strand
ACGAGTTGCGTGACATCCTCGGCGACGATGCCGTCGTCGGAGGCGTTCTCGCCATCCCCCTTTTCCATGGCCCCATTATCCTCGTCCGCGCAACGGGCGCCACTCAATCTCACGTTACCCCATTATGTATCAATGAGTTGCATGTCGAAGTCCCGACGGGCGGCGCCTCCGAGTGTGAACTGCGTCACGTCCCGCCCGCTTACGCGCGCTGTGTAGGATGGCCGCCATGCAGGCGGTATGGATGCTCTCGGCAACGCAGGCCCTGTGCATGTCGGGCAGTTTCCTGTTCGTTTTGCTTGGCGGAATCATCGGTTCGCACCTGGCGCCGTCGCCGGCGCTCGCCACGCTGCCGGTCTCGGTGCTGATCCTCGGACTCGCGGCGAGCGTCTTGCCGGCGGGCGCCCTGATACGGCGCTTCGGGCGGCGTGCAGTGTTCGTCGGCAGCGCGCTTCAGGCCGCCGCGGGTTGCATCCTCGCGGGCTACGCCATTGCCACGGGCCGGTTCTGGCTCTTCTGCGCCGCCGCCTTCCTGCTCGGCGGCAATAATGCCGTGGTGATGCAATACCGGTTCGCGGCGGTCGAGTACGTCGAGCCAGGGCGTACGAGCCGTGCAATCGCCGTCGTGATGAGCGGCGCGCTCGGCGCTGCCTGGCTCGGCCCGGAGCTCGCCGTACGGACGGCGGACCTCGTCGCCGGTGCGCACTACGCCGGATCCTTCTACGCGGCAACGGCGCTCTACCTGCTCGCGGCAATCCTGCTTTCGCGGATCACCCGTTCGACACGCATCGCCGATGCAAGCGCGCGGCCTCCGCGCCGGCTCGGCGAGATCGCGGCGCAGCCGGTGTTCCGCGTCGCGGTGCTCGCGGCGCTCACGTCCTACGCGGTAATGAGCTTCATCATGACAGCGACGCCCATCAGCATGCACATCCTCGACGGGCATGATGAAGTCGCGACGGCGCGCGTCATCCAGGTTCACCTGCTCGCCATGTACCTCCCCTCGCTCGCGAGCGGCTGGATCATCGCAAAGTTTGGGGACCGGCCGGTGATCGCCGCCGGCACGTTGCTGATGGCCGTCTGCGTCGCCATCGCGACCCTCGGCGGCCATGCGGTCGTTCACTACGGCTGGGCGCTCGCGCTCCTCGGCATCGGCTGGAACCTGCTGTTCATCGCCGCAACGACGCTCCTCACGAAGACGTATCGGACGGAGGAGCGCATTCAGGCACAGACACTGAACGACTTCCTCGTCTTCGGCGCGCAGGCCGTGGCTTCGCTGCTCGCGGGCCTTGCGCTCACCACGATCGGCTGGAAACTGCTGAATCTCGCGACCCTGCCGCTCCTGGGCGCTGTGCTCGCAGCCACGCTTGCAATGAGCCGCCCGCGGACGGCGACCGCCGGCTAGACCCGATCGAGAAAGGCGCGGATCTCCGCGACGACCGGATCGGCCGGGTTCTCGAGGATCCTGGCCGGGTCGGAGCCGAGCTGCAGCATTGGCTGTGCGATCGCATTTGATGGCTGCTGCGAACCGGCGACGATGAGGCGGCGCACGTCCTTTGGCCGGGCGGCCGCAAGTTCGAAGGCGACCAGCCCCCCGCGCCCACAGCCGACAACATCCACGCGGCGGAGTCTAAGCTGTTCCATCAGGTCGACGATCGCGAGTGCGAGCCCCGCGACGGCCATGCGGCCCTTCGGCGCGTCCGAGCCGCCGCTGCCCGGAAGATCGGGCGCATAGACCGAGCGATCCGCGCCGAGAAGCGCGGCGCATCGATTGAAGTCAGAGCCGCTCCCGTCCTCGGCATGCAGGAACACGATCGGCGACGCCTCGTCGAAACCGCCGCTCGAGGGATAACTGGCGGTCAGGTGCAACTGGCCGTAACGGCAATCGATATACATGCGCCTCAGCCGAGCCGACGCGCCGTCTGCCTGTCTCTTCCTGGTCGCCATGCCTGCCCCGTTTCGTTAAGTGCCGTTATCATGGTGCATCAAGGAGTCTGCAATGCCCAAGTACCCGCGCACATTCCAGCCGGTCGTGGCGGCGATCTGCGCTTTGGCGTTCGCAGGAACGGCAGCGCCAGCGGAAAAGCCGGACGATCGGGCGGTTTATGACCGGATCGTGTCGCTCGCCGGCGACTGGGTGGGACATATGGAAGATCCGCTCGCCGGGCCTCCGGTCGCGGTGCGTTACGTGGTCGCAAGCGCCGGCCGCGCCGTCATCGAATACCAGGACATCGGCCAGGGCTCCGAGATGGCGACGGTGTACTTCCTCGCAAACGGAAAGCTTCGCGCCACGCATTATTCGGGCGCGGGCAACCAGCCCGCCTACAAGCTCGGCGGCGAATCGACTGCGGATCTCGTGCTGCTCGAGCTGGACGGCGGCACCGGCTTCGATCCGGATCACGACGGGCACATCCACCAGGGTGAGATCCGCTTCGTCTCCCCGGATCGCATCGAGCAGCGCTGGTTTCACTACGTTCGGGCCGAAGGAACAGGGTGTGACCCACTGGTTCCTGGAAAGGAAACCGGCGGCGGTTGAGGAAAAGCCGCCGCAGGAAGGGACAGTCACCTTCAAAGACGAACTTTGAAGGTGACAGCCCCCCCTTTAATATTCGTTGTACTTTCTTGACTGGCCGCGCACGCGCTCGGCCGGATATTTCTTCGCGTTCAGGACGAGTTTCGCCTCCGCGGCCTCGAGCAGGTCGATATCGAGACGATCCGCGATGCGGACCAGGAACCAGAGTACGTCAGCGAGTTCCTCCGCCGCGCGCTGCCTGCGCCCGGCGTCGAGCGCCGCGCTCTCCTCCTCCGTGAGCCACTGAAAGAGCTCCACCAGCTCCGATGCCTCGACCGAGAGCGCCATCGCCAGATTCTTCGGGCTGTGGAAGCGATCCCAGTCGCGTTCGGCGACGAACTCGCGCACGCGCAGCCTCAATTCCGCCAGATCCCGCATGACGCCACTTTCTCCCAATCGCAATTGCGGTGCAACGTGCGCAATACGCGCCGAAACGGGTTTGCAAGCTCGCGCCCGCGACCGGCAGAATCACGCGCACCCCACGGGCCGCGTACCGGCCAACACGGAGCCACCCGATGAATCTTGCTGCCAGCCTGTTCGCGGCCACCCTCGCAGTCACCCCGGTCGCCGCCATCGCAGACGGAACTCCGGGTCCGATGACGGCGGAATCGATGTGGCGGCTTGCGCGCGTCGGCAATCCCGCGCTGTCGCCGGACGGCCGCTTTGCCGTCTATCCGCTCACGCGCTACGACGCGGAAGACGACAAGGGTGAGGCCGACCTCTATCTTGTGCCGACGGCCGGCGGCAAGCCGCAGCGCCTGACGAGCATGAAGGGCAACGAGTCCGAACCGGCCTGGAGCTCGGACGGCCGCTGGATTGCCTTCGTCGCCAAGCGCGGCGAAGACAAGCAATCGCAACTCTATGTAATCGCCGTGAACGGCGGCGAGGCGATGCGCGTCGGCGACGTCCCGACCGGGGTTGCGACGCCAAAATGGTTTCCCGATTCGTCGCGCATCGCGTTCATCTCGCGCGTCTGGCCCGATGTCACGGACTGGGAGAAGGCGCGCGAGAAGCTCAGCGCGCGCGAAGAAGCGAAGATGACGGCAAAAGTCTGGGATCGCCCGCCGGTGACCTGGTGGGATCATTTCATCGACGATCGCCAGGCGCACCTGTTCTCGATCGCGCGGGATGGCGGCTTGCCCGTGGCGATTACGGTCGGCACGGGCCACGAGCTGTCGCGCAAGGAGACCGGCGGCGAGTCGTACGAGATATCGCCGGACGGCGCGGAAATCGCGTTCGTCTCCGACACCGACCCCACGGGCACCGACAGCAACACGGACGTCTATGTCGTGCCCGCGAAAGGCGGCGAGGCCCGGAATCTCACCGCCGACAACCTCGCCGACGACGAGGCACCCAAGTACAGTCCCGATGGGCGATGGCTCGGTTACGCGCGCCAGACGATCAAGGGGTTTTACGGCGATTCGTTCCAGGCCTGGCTGATTGACCGTGAGAGCGACGCACGCCGGCGCCTCGCCACGGACTGGGACCGCTCCATACAGAACCTCGTCTGGGCGCCGGACTCGAAAAGCCTGTATGGCTCGATAGACGACGCCGGAACGCTCCGGATCCACCGCATCGACATCACCAGGGATAGCCACGAGCCTGTGACCACGGCCGCGAGTTTCTCCGCGCTCGCGATCGCAGGCAAACCGGCGATGCTCGTCGCGATACGCCAGTCGTTCACCGAACCGCCGACGCTCGTTCGCGTCGCGACGAAGGACGGAGCCGCCACGAAGCTCTCCGACCACAACGATGCGGAACTCGCGAAAACCGCATTCGGCAAGGTCGAGAGCATCACGTACAAAGGCGCCGGCGGCGCGGAAATCCAGATGTGGGTGATCTATCCGCCGGATTTCGATCCGGCGAAGAAGCATCCGCTCTACCTGCTGCTTCACGGCGGTCCGCACAACGGCGTGACCGACGCCTGGACCTTCCGCTGGAACGCGCAGGTGTTCGCGGGCTGGGGCTACGTCACCGCCTGGCACAATTTCCACGGATCGAGCGGCTTTGGCCAGGCGTTCACCGACTCGATCAATCCCGACCTCATCACGAAGCCGTACGAGGACACGATCAAGGCGGCGGAGTGGTTCGCGGCCAAGCCCTGGATCGACAAGGAGCGCATGACCGCAGGTGGCGGCAGTTACGGCGGCTTCCTGGCAGCGACGCTGCTCGGCCGGCCGCATCCATTCAAGACGCTCGTGGCGCACGCGGCCGTGTACAACAACTATGCGCAGTACGGGGCCGATTACGGTGCCTCGCAACGCCGCTTCTTCGAGGCCTGGGAGCGTCCCGAGGAGTTCGCGCGCTATTCGCCGCATTCCGGCGCCGCCAACTTCAATACGCCGACGCTCGTGATCCACAACCAGCTCGACCAGCGCGTGCCGTTCAACAACGGCATGGAGCTGTTCCAGACGCTGCAGAATCGCGGGGTGCCGAGCCGGCTCGTCTATTACCCGGATGAGAATCACTGGATACTGAAGCGCCAGAACTCGCTGTTCTGGTATGGCGAAGTGGAAGACTGGCTTGCGCGCTATGCACCGGCCGGCGGACGCTGAGGAGAAATCGATGAAACTTTCCCGTCGCAACATTCTGAAAGCCGGCGCAGGCACCGCCCTCGCCCTCGCTGCAGGCAGGCTCATGGCCCAGCAAGATAAACCGCGCACGCTACTGATCCTCGGCGGCACCGGGTTCATCGGCCCGCACCTGACCGAACAGGCGCTTGCGCGCGGTTGGAAAGTGACGCATTTCAACCGCGGCAAGCGCGACGCGGACGGCGTCGAGAACGTCGAGACGCTCCTCGGCGACCGCAAGGGCCAGCTCGACTCGCTGAAGGGCCGGCACTGGGACGCGGTCGTGGACAACACGGGCTACATCCCGAAGTACTGCAAGATGTCGGCCGACCTGCTCGGGCCGAACACGGACTACTGCCTCTACATCTCGAGTATCTCCGCCTATGCCGGCTTTGCGAAACCAAACGACATCGGATCGCCAACCGGCGTGCTCGAGAACAAGGATCAGGAAGAGATCACGAACGAAACTTATGGTCCGATGAAGGCGCTCTGCGAGCAGTATGTGCGCGACGCTTATGGCCCGCGCTCGTCGATCGTGCGCCCCGGTTATATCGTGGGCCCGCTCGACCCGACCGACCGGTTCACTTACTGGCCGGTGCGCGTCGCGCGGGGCGGCGACATGGCCGTTCCCGGCACGCCGGCCGACCCGATCCAGGTCGTGGATGTGCGCGATCTCGTCGCTTTCATGCTGGGCCTCGTCGAGCGCCGCGTGGACGGTTATTTCAACGCGGTCACCGCGCCCGGCGCGCTGACGATGGGCAATCTCATCGACACGAGCCTCAAGCTCACGGGCGCCGACACGAAGGTCACCTGGATCGACGAGGATTTCCTCGCGAAATTCCTGAAGCCGGAGGAGATGAACTTCGCGCCGTGGGGACCGATGCGTGGCGAGGAGGCCGGCGGCTCGCTCACGGGCATCGCGGCTTCGCTCAAGGAGGGGCTGCAGTCGCGGCCGCTCGAGGAGATCGTGCGCGACACGCTTGCCTGGCACGAAACGCGCTCCGCCGAACGCAAGGCAGCGCTCCGTTCCGGTCTCACGCCCGAGCGTGAGGCCGAGCTTCTCGCCGCCTGGCGCGCGCGGGCGTAAGATGCCCCGAGGAAATCGTCCGGGGGAGAATCGCGATGCGCACCGTACGGCAACTGCTCGAAGGGAAGAAGCCGGGCGTATTCACCGTCGACGTGGGCGACCCGGTTCGCACGGCAATCCAGCTCATGGCCGATCACTACATCGGCGCGCTGCCGGTGCTCGAGGGCGGCCGGCTGGCCGGCATCATTTCCGAGCGCGACTATGCGCGCAAAGTCGTCCTGATGGGCCGCAAGTCAACCGAGACGACGGTTGGAACGATCATGAGCGCACCCGTCATCCACGTCGGCCCCGCGCAGACCGTGAACGAATGCATGGTGCTCATGACGGACAAGCGCATCCGGCACCTGCCGGTCGTCGACAACGGAGAGCTCATCGGCGTGATCTCGATCGGCGACTGCGTGAAAGCGGTCATCGACGAGCAGAAGCACGAAATCGAAGACCTGCGGAGATATATCGCAGGTTAACGGAGATTTTGCCTCGCGCCGGTGCCTCGGCCGGGGTGGCGAGCAAGCGAATGTCCGTTCTTCTGAGCGCGCGAGCCACCCCGGCCGAGGCACCGGCGCGAGTGCATGACTCCGCAAACCGCGGGTTACCAGACGCCGGAGTTCGGCATGGATGCCCAGGGTTCGGCCGGCGGCAACGCCCCGCCCTTCTGCAGCAATTCGATCGAGACGTTGTCGGGTGAGCGCACGAAGGCCATGCGACCGTCGCGCGGCGGGCGGTTGATCGTCACGCCCCCGGCGCGCAGCTTTTCGCAGGCCGCGTAGATGTCCTCGACCTCATAGGCGAGGTGACCGAAGGCGCGACCCATCCCGTACTCCTCGGGATCCCAGTTGAACGTGAGCTCGACCTGCGCCGCGTCGTCGCCGGGCGCGGCGAGGAACACGAGCGTGAAGCGCCCGCGCTCGTTCTCGATCCGCCGGACTTCCCTGAGCCCGAGCAGGTCGCAATAAAAATGCAGCGAACGCGCGATATCGCTGACGCGCACCATCGTGTGCAGGTACTTCATGGCGCCGAAGCTAGCACGCAGCCGGCGCCTCAGGCCATGCCGATCGCGAGTCCGAGCAGCGCCCCGCCGACGATGACCCAGAGCACGTCGACGCGGGTCCACTGGAGCATGGCAAACGCCGCAACCGCGATTCCGATCGCGGCCCAGTCGGGTGCATCGAAACCCGCCGGGAACAGCACCGTTCGCCCGAACGCGACCGCGAGGCTCCCGACCACGCCGACAACCGCGGCCGTCATGCAGGCGAGACCCGCAGAAAGCCGCGCATTGGACGAGAGCCTGTCACCGTAGGGCGCCCCGACCAGTACGATCACGAAGGACGGGAGGAATGTGGCCCACGAGGCGAGGAGCGCGGCAGCCGTCGCATTCACGGCAGGATCCGCCGCACCGGCCTCGTTCCAGCCCGCCATGAAACCGACGAACTGCAGGACGATGATCAGGGGCCCAGGCGTGGTCTCGGCGAGCGCGAGGCCCACGATCGTCTCGGCCTGCGTGAGCCAGCCATAGACTTCAACCGCCTGCTGGTTGACCCAGGCGAGGACGGCATAGGCGCCGCCGAATGTGACGAGCGCCGCCGTGGTGAAGAATCGGTAGATGTCGGCAAACAGCGAATCCGGTCCGGCCAGCAGCAGGATCGCAGCTGCCGGCACCGCCCACAAAACGATGCCGGTTGCGAGCGAACGCCAGGGAAAGACCACGGGCGACACGGGCATTCGCGGAGCTGGCGCACCCCTCATCAGGAAGCCGGCCAGCGCGGCGCCCGCGATCACGAGCGGAAACGGCGCGATGCGCCCGACCATCAACACGAGCGCCATCCCCGCCAGCAGCCAGTGGAGCGGTTTCAGGAGCGCTCTGCGCGCGATGCGCAGGAGGGCCTGGACAATCAGCGCAATCGCGGTCGCCTGCAGCCCGAACAGCAGGGCAGCGACGAGCGGCACTTCGCCGTGCAGCGTGTAGAGGAAAGACAGCGCGAGCAGGAGCGCCATCGAAGGCAGGACAAAACAGAGTCCCGCGACAACGCCACCTATCGCGCCGTGCAGGCGCCAGCCAAGCCAGATTCCGAGCTGGAGCGCCTCGGGTCCCGGCAGCAGGATGACGAGATTCAGCGCGTTCATGTAGGTGCGCTCGTCGATCCAGCGCCGCACCTCGACGAGTTCGCGATGCATCATCGCGATCTGCGCGACGGGGCCGCCGAAGGAAATGAGACCGAGCCTCAGCCAGAAACGGAAGGCCTCGCGCCGCGAAGGCTGCGTCAGGGTTCGGTGATCGGCGAGTACCATGGCAAGGACTTGAAACCGGCGATCCAGGCGCTGATCGCGGGAAAATCCGCGAAGCGGTAGCCGGCTTCGTCCGCGACATGCGTGTACGCGAAGAGCGCGATGTCCGCGAGCGTCACGCTTTCGCCGACGAGCCAGCGGCGGCCGGCAAGCCCGCGCTCGAGCACGGCGAGTGCGTCAGCGCCGCGCTGGAACCGTTCCGTGTAGCGATCGCCAAGTTCCTCGGGCGTCTTCTTGAGCGACCTGAGCCAGAATCGCACGGTCGCGACGCCCGGCTCGAGCTGGTATTGCTCGAATCCCATCCACTGCCACATCAGCGCGCGCTCGTACGGATCGGACGGAACGAGCTCGGAACCCTCGGCCAGGTAGTTGATGATCGCCTGGCTTTCGGCGATCGGGCCGCGTCCCGGCACCATGAGCACCGGAATCTTGCCGTTCGGGTTGATCGCGAGGAACTCCGGCGTGCGCGTCGCCCCCCCGAGGATGTTCATCTGCACGAGCTCGTACGGCAGGTCGAGCGCCTTCAGGACCAGGCGGCACTTGTAGCCGTTGCCCGAAGGAAGGTAGTCGTAGAGGACGAAGCCCATGCGTCAGGCCGACGCGAGCAGGCGCCGTGCCTCGGCGGCCGCGCGGACTCCCGACAGGTAGGCGCCATGCAGCGTGCCGTAGGCGGACTGCTCGGTGTGCTCGCCCGCGAAGACGATGCGTCCACCGACCGGGCGGGTAAGAATCGCGCGCGCACCGAAGCGGCCCGGCACGCAGTGCGAGTAGGAACCGCGCGCGTACGGATCCGCGGCCCATGCGGTCGCCGCGCCGCGGTCGAACTGGCGGCGGATGTCTCCGCCGAGCATCGTCGTGAGTTCGGCGAGCGCATGCTCGATCGCCCCGGCCTCGCCCGCCGCTTCCATCTCGCGGCCAAGCCGGCCTGCCGCGAAGGCGATACAGACATTGCTGTCCCAGTGGCGCATGAGGTAGTTCATGCCTCGTCCGTCGCCGCGGCGAAGCTTCAGGAACTCGGTCGCCTCGGATGGAAAGACGTTTTTCTTGAACTTGAGCGCGATCTTGTCCAGCAGCCCGAGCGGCAGGTCGTGATGCGCCTGGAGCACCTCGGCCGGCAGATGCGGGGAGAAAACCACGGAGCCCTCGGCGATGACGGCGGAAGGCAGGGCGACGACCGCGACTCGTGCGGTGGCTGCGCCCGCCGCCGTATCGGCGGTCACGCCGCGCGCCGACCAGCGAATCCGCGAAACCGGCGTCGCGAGCCGCACGTCCACGCTCTTCGCATAATGGGCGAGCAGCGCGCCGTAGCCGCGCGGAATCATGAAGTCCTCGCCATCCTCGACATACTGCGAGGAATCGAGCGCCGAGAAATTGGCGGGCTCAACGCCTTCCCAGCCGGTCAGGTCACCCATCGCCACCGGGTACCAGGGATCCGCGAGCGTCGCCTGGGTCATCGCGGCCTCGGCTGGAATGTCGAGGCCGCGGCGGCCGGCCCGTTCAAGCTCACGCGACATGCGCTCTGACAAGGCGCGGTAACCCGCGGTCGCAGCATCATCCATGCGCCGCGACTGGTCGTAGATGTGGCGCGGGACTCGGTCGGGCACCAGGTCGAATCCGTTCTGGTGCGCGTACGCGACCCAGGGATTCACGTTGGTGGAATGCAGCCACGAGCAGCCGCGATCCCAGGGAACGCCGAAGCTCGTGTCCGTGAAGGCGCGCCCGCCGATGCGGTTGCGCGCCTCGAGCACGAGGACCGACGCACCGCGTGCGGCCAGCTCTTTCGCGGCCGCGAGGCCCGCGCTGCCGGCGCCGATCACGAGTACGTCGGGTGTCGCGGGCGATGCAGCGAAGCCCGGACTGAAGGCGCCGAGCAGGGTGCCCGC
>Ga0209705_10002228_pt1 | contig 10393 bp, 9 predicted proteins | sample PPLLaktember2015_5_FD_187262 | JGI IMG/M metagenome (GOLD analysis project Ga0209705, IMG submission 187262) | Freshwater sediment microbial communities from Prairie Pothole Lake near Jamestown, North Dakota, USA - PPLs Lake P8 Core (1) Depth... | ecosystem: Environmental > Aquatic > Freshwater... | reverse complement strand
ATAGACGCCGTGATGGGGTACGCGGAAAGCGCGGCTACCCGCCAGCGCTACTATTATGAAATGTCGCGCCGCGGCACCGAACAGAATCTGGAAATCTTGCGCGAGGTGGTGCAGTTGCGCAAAGAGCTGTCCGGCTTGCTCGGCTACCCAAGTTATGCACATTGGTCGCTGCGGCGCAAAATGGTGGAAAGGCCGGAGACTGTTCAGTCCTTCCTGAACGAGGTGGCGGCCAAGGTCGAGGAAGTGGAAAAACGCGAGCTCGCATTGTTGGCGGAGGAAAAGGCCGGACATACCGGCAGCGCGAACGACAAGCTGCAGCGCTGGGATGTGACTTTCTATCAACAACGCCTCAAGAAAGAGCGCTACGCCGTCGATCAGCAGATCGTGCGCGCCCAATTTCCGACCGAGCCGACCGTTGCCTGGTTGATGCACGTCACCAGCCGGCTCTATGGGATTGAATTCCGCCCCAATCCGAAATTACCCGTGTGGCACGCCGAGGTGCGCGCCTATGATGTTTACAATCGGGACAACGGCCGGTATCTGGCGAGCGTTTACCTCGACCTGTTCCCGCGCGACGGGAAATACAAACATGCCGCGGCCTTCGGGATACGTGGCGTTTCGACGCTGGTGGGCCGCACGCCGATTTCGGCGTTGGTGACCAACTTCAACCGCGACGGCCTCGATCAGAACGAATTGGAGACCTTGTTCCACGAGTTCGGGCACGTGATGCACAACGTGCTTTCCAGGACCCGCTATGTCATGAACGCCGGCACGGCGGTGAAAAGGGATTTCGTGGAGGCACCGTCCCAGATGTATGAAGAATGGGCGCGCCGGCCCGAGTCGTTGCGCTTGTTCAACGAGACCTGTCCGGCCTGCAAGCCGATCGACCTGCAGTTGATTGAGCGCATGAATTCCGCCCGCCAGTTCGGTCAGGGCACCAAGTACGCGCGCCAGCGCCTGTATGCCGCCTACGATATGGCGCTGGCCGGGGAAGAACCGGGCGAACCGATGCAGGTCTGGATCGATATGGAAAGTAAAACGCCACTCGGTCATGTGTCCGGCAGCCAGTTTCCGGGGACCTTCGGCCACATCGTCGGCGGTTATGCGGCGGGATATTACGGCTACATGTGGTCCGAGGTATTGGCGCTCGACATGCTGGCGTCCTTCGGTGGCAACGTGATGGACGCAAAGGTCGGCCGGCGCTATCGCCAGATCGTGCTCGAGAATGGCGGTCAGGTTCCGCCGATGCAACTCGTCGAACGGTTCCTGGGTCGCAAGCCGTCGCCGGAGGCGTTCTTCCAGGAAATCACCGGTCAGCGCGGCGCCCCCCGTGCGCTGCCCGCCAAAAAGCAGGACGGATGAGCGGGTACCTGCTGCGCCGCCTGTGGCAAATCATCCCGACCCTGGGCGGGGTGATCCTGCTGGTTTTCGTTCTGTTCAATCTGTTCGGCGGCGATCCGGCGACCATCCTCGCCGGCAAGATCCCGAGCCAGGAGAAAATCCTCGCCATCCGGCAGCAACTCGGCCTGGATCAGCCGTGGTGGGTGCAGCTCTGGATATTCGTCAAACAGGTCGTGAGTTTCGATTTCGGTCGCAGTTGGAGCACAAACGAACTCGTCTCCCAGGTAATCCTGCTGAAGGCGCCGGTATCGCTCACCGTGATGGGGCAGGTGTGGCTGCTGGATGCCGTCATTTCCGTGTCGCTCGCGCTGTGGGTGGCCTATCGGCGCGGCTCGCTGACCGACCGGGCGATCATGGCGATTTGTACGGCGGCGATGTCGATCAGCTTCCTGCTGTACGTGGTCGTCGGCCAGTACCTGTTCGGCTACGTCCTCGGCTGGTTCCCGGTGATGGGCTGGTCGGACGATTTCTGGAAAAACATCTCCACCTATGCGCCGTTGCCGGTGGTGCTGGCCTTGCTGGTGAGCATCGCGCCGTCAACGCGCCTGTACCGTTCCTTCATTGTGGAGGAAACCGAACACGACTACGTACGCACCGCGCGCGCCAAGGGCGCGGACGAGCAGCGTGTAATGCTGGTGCACGTGTTGCGCAATGCCGCCATTCCGATCGTCACGAATCTGGCCCTGGCATTGCCGGCGCTGTTTATCGGATCGTTCCTGATCGAGAAGGTGTTTTCGATTCCCGGGCTCGGGCGTGAGGTGATTCTCGCCGTCGATCGCAGCGACTTTCCGGTGATCAAGGCGATTACCATCTACCTTGCCATGTTGACCATGCTGGTCAACCTGCTGGTCGACCTGCTGTATAAATGGCTCGATCCGCGCGTGCAGCTGAAGTAGGGATGATACGCATGGCATCGTCACACGGTTATTGGCGCGCGGCGGGCGAACGGCTCTGGCGAGACCGGCTGGCACGGGTGTGCGTAACGATCCTGGCGTTTTATTTCCTGCTCGTCGGCTTGTCGGCCCTGGGCCTGATCGCGAAGGATTGGAACACCGAGGTGGGTGTTTCCTACGCCAATCCCAGCTTCATGCCGGATTACCCGAATCCGCAGGGCCAGAACAGCCTGGTTACCGTGGACAAGATCGAGGTCGATGCAGCCACTCGGGCTATCGATCCGCTCGCACCGTATTACGAGCAGATCGAACGACGTGCTGCGCACTACCAGGAATCGATACCCGAGTTGAGCTGGACGTTGCCGTTCGGTGGCGACAAGTGGGGGCGCGACATCGTCGCCAAAACGATCAAGGGCGGGCAGATCTCCATTACCGTCGGTGTGGCCGCGGCCTTGCTGGCCGTCGCCATCGGCGTGTTGCTGGGTGCCATCGGTGGTTTTCTCGGTGGGTGGATCGGCGATGCCCTCGAGTGGTTCTACAACATTTTTACCTCGGTGCCGTACATTCTGCTGGTACTCGCATTCGCTGCCGTTTTCGGCCGCGGGATCGGCACCGTGATTCTGGTGCTCGGTCTCACCGGTTGGACCGGCGTATATCGGTTGATCCGTTCCGAATACATCAAGCAACGCGGCCTCGAATACGTGCTGGCGGCGGACGCGATCGGCGCCTCCCGGCTGCGCCGTATGTTCGTGCACATTCTTCCGAATGTGAGTCAGCTGATTCTGGTCCAGCTATCGCAGTTGGTGGTGGAATTCATCAAAGCGGAAGTGATCCTTTCCTTCCTGGGTTTCGGGGTGCCCACCGAGCTGGTGTCCTGGGGGATACAGATCAACGAGGTGTTGGCGGAGTTGGTGTTGGGGAAATGGTGGCAGCTGACCGCGGCGGCGCTGTCGATGTCGGTGTTCGTGGTGGCGTTCGGCCTGTTCACCGACGTGCTACGCGACGCACTCGATCCGAAGTCCAGCCGATTGTGAGGATGCGCATGACATCGCCAATCAATCCAGAGAAATTGCTGCTCTCGGTACGCAACCTCAAGGTGGCGTTTCGACTCGGCCAGGGCGAGGTGATCCACGCTCTCCAGGGTGTGAGCTTCGATGTGCCGGTGAACAGCGTCGTGGCGTTGGTGGGTGAATCGGGTTCGGGCAAGTCCGTTTCGGCGTTGGCGGTGATGGGCCTGCTGCGCGCGCAGAACGCCCTGATCGATCCCCAAAGCCAGGTGCTGTTTGAAAACACGGATCTGCTGCGTGAAGACAAGCAGCGGATGCGTGCCCATCGCGGTGCGGATATCTCGATGATTTTCCAGGAGCCGATGACGTCGTTGAACCCGGTCTACCCGGTCGGCAGTCAGATAGCGGAGGCACTGCGCCTGCACCGCGACATGGGCAAGGACGCCGCCTTGCAGCGGGCGACAGCGTTGCTGCACGAAGTCGGCATCCCCGAACCGGAAAGACGCATCCACCATTACCCGCACGAGCTGTCCGGCGGTCAACAGCAGCGCGTTATGATCGCCATGGCGATCGCCTGTGAACCGAAGCTGCTGATTGCCGACGAACCGACCACGGCGCTGGATGTCACGATTCAGAAGCAGATCATCGAGTTGCTAATGGGTCTGAAAGACCGGCATGGCATGTCGATTCTGTTCATCACCCACGATCTCGGCTTGGTCAAGGAGATTGCCGATTATGTGGTCGTCATGCAGGCCGGCGTCATCCGGGAACAGGGTCCGGCCGGTGCCATCTTCGGCGCGCCGAAAGACGTCTACACCCGGGCCCTGCTTGCCTGCCGTCCGACCCCGGAGCGCCGGCCGATCCGACTGCCGGTAGTGGAGGATTTCCTGCAAGGACGCGAGGCGCAATTGCCGGTCGGTGAGCGCACGCGCGGCGTGAATCCGGCGGATCCGATTGTGCTGGAGGTGAAACACCTGAGCAAAGTATTTACCGAGCGCGTCGGCCTGTTTGGCAAGCGCGAGTTCCATGCCGTCAAGGATGTTTCCTTCCGCTTGGCCAAAGGCAAGACACTGGGTGTCGTGGGCGAATCCGGCTCCGGCAAGACAACCCTGGGAAAGGCGTTGCTTCGACTGCATGCGGCGAACGGCGGTGAAGTGCTGTTCGACGGCAAAAACCTGTTGGCGCTGTCGGCCGGCGAATTCCGGCCGTACAAGAAACGGCTGCAAATAATATTTCAGAATCCGTATGCGTCGCTCAATCAACGTTTTACGGTTGGGCAGACGTTGTTGGAACCGATGCAGATCCACGGCATCGGCACCGATGACACCGAACGCACCGAGCGGGCCGTGCAGCTGCTACAACGTGTCGGGCTCGACGCCGACGCGTTTTATAAATATCCGCACGAGTTTTCGGGCGGTCAGCGCCAGCGCATCGGTATTGCCCGCTGTCTCACCATGAACCCCGAGATCATCGTCTGTGACGAATCGGTCTCGGCACTGGACGTCTCCGTACAGGCGCAGGTGTTGAATCTGCTGCAGGAGCTCCAGGACGAGTACTCCATGAGTTACATTTTTATTTCACACGACCTCGCCGTCGTTAAGTATCTCTCCGACGAAGTTCTGGTCATGCACGATGGGGAAGTGGTCGAGTATGGGAATTCCGACCGGCTCTACCGCGATCCACAGCATCCGTATACGAAAGAGCTGCTTGCGGCCATTCCAGGACGCAGGCAGGTTTTATCTTGAAATCCTGCGGCCTCTGACCAAATGTGCCCGACCGGCCGCAGCTGGGACCGCGGGTCAGGTGTCCGGGGTGGATCGTGGAGGAAGGGGAGGGCGATACACTGTTCAGCGCGCCGCGTGTGACCTATGCGCAGCAATTGCGGCGTGCGTCACTGCTCAGAAAGGATCGAGTCAGCCCGGGCTGTGAATGTCGTTGGCGGCCGAGGTGCCGCTGCCGTGCCTGGTCCAGATAAAGAGGCGCTGGCCACGGCGCAGGGTGTCGCCCGTGTCGAGCAGGTTCCACTCGCGCAACTGATGAATGTAGACCTTGTATTTTTTGGCGATGCTCCAGAGTGATTCGCCGGAGCGCACACGGTGTAGGATTTTTACCCGCTCGCTGTTGCCGGCTTCACGGCGCACATTGGCGTTTGCGGTCTTGAGGATGGCTGGCGACTGAAAGGCGGTCAGCTTGTTGGCGGACACCGGGATCAGCAGGTTCTGTCCGGCGGTGAGGTGGTTGCTCGGCATGCCATTGGCGGTGCGGATCGATTCGACCGTGACCTTGTAGCGGCCGGCGACGCGGCTGATGGTGTCGCCGCGTCGGACCTGGTGGCGCGCCCACTGCACGCGTTCCTCATCCGCTAGTTTGGTCAGCCCTTCGATCAGTGCGTCCTTCTTGTCCGCCGGCACGAGCAGGGCATGCGGCCCCTTCGGGTCGGTGACCCAGCGTTGGTAGCCGGGGTTGATCATGAACAGCTCATCCACCGGCATATCGGTGAGCCTGGCCACCACACCCAGGTCGATCTGGTCGTCGGTGATGACGCGCGCGAAATATTCGGTGTTCGGGATTGCGGCGATCTGCAAGCCGTACTTGGCCGGATCGGCAATGATGTTTGCCATGGCCATGAGTTTCGGCACATAGTTCTTGGTCTCTCTCGGCAGCTTCTTGAGCGAGCTGTAGTCGGTCGGCAGACCCTTGCGCCGGTTCTCGGCGACCAGGCGTTCGACCTTGCCTTCGCCACAGTTGTAGGCCGCCAGCGCCAGCTGCCAGTCATTGAACTGGCCGTGCAGTTTTTCGAGATAGTCGAGCGCCGCCCCGGTGGAGGCCATGACGTCGTTCCGGCCGTCGTACCACCAGTTCATCTCCAGGCCGTAGATGCGACCGGTGGCCGGGATGAACTGCCACAGGCCCGCGGCGCGCGCGCGCGAATAGGCCTGTGGCTTGTAGGCGCTTTCGATCGCCGGCAACAGGGCGATTTCCATCGGCATGCCGCGCTTCTCCACCTCATCCACGATGTAGTAGAGGTAAAGACGCGCCCGGCCGACCATGCTGTCCAGATATTCCGGGTTGTTGACGAACCATTTCTCATGCCGCGCCACCAGTGGGCTGTCCAGTACCGGCATGGCGTAACCGGCGCGGACACGCCCCCATAGGTCGGTATGCAGGTGAGTCTCGATCAGCTGGTCGCCCTGATCGTCTGCGGCGGGCAGGGCGGCGGGCGTTGTCGTGAATTCGGTGACCGCCGCAGTGGCCGTGTCAGACGTGTCAGATTTGTTACTGGCTGTCACTGGCTGGCCGGCGGCTTTGGCGCCTTCCGGGGCAGCAGCTTGGGGAAAGGAGGCGCAGCCAGAGACGCCCAGAAGGGCGGCTAGCAGGCTAAGTTTGAACAGGGGGGCTTTATTGCTTCTTGTTGACGCCATGGTTAGTAATGGTAGGGGGAGGGTCGTAAGGCGTCAACCTTAATTTCCATATAATTCTGTCTGTTATCCGCCATTCTGCCTGTTATCCACGAAAGCCGTCCTTCCATCGGCGCACAGCGGCGAAAACCGATGCGCTGTCGGGAAGCACCACTCCGGCCTGTTGTTCGGCCATCGTGCGCACTTCCGGCAGATCAGTGCGCAGGAACGGGTTGATCCGCCGCTCGCGCTCCAGGGTGGAGGGCAGCGTCGGTTCGTTGCGTGCCCGTTGTGCCTCGGCCGCGCGTCGATAGGCGGCGATGTCGGCATTGTCCGGCTCCACCGCCTGGGCAAAGCGCAGGTTGGCAAGGGTGTATTCGTGCGCGCAGTACACCAGGGTGTCGCCCGGCAGGGCGGCGAGGCGGGTGAGCGAGGTGTGCATCTGCGCGGCGGTGCCTTCGAACAACCGGCCGCAGCCGGCCGAGAACAGCGTGTCGCCGCAGAACAACCAGCCGTGCCCATAATAGGCGACATGGCCACGGGTGTGGCCGGGTACTTCCAGCACGCGGAAGTGGAGACCGAGTTCCGGCAGACGGACTTCATCGCCATCGTGCAAGGGGTGCGTCAGCGTGTCGATATTCTCGTGCGCCGGGCCATAGACCGGCAGCCCGGGGAACTGCCGCAGCAGCTCGGGGATACCGCCCACGTGGTCGCCGTGGTGATGCGTGCAGAGGATGACTGTCGGGGTGACCCCCATGCGCGGCAACGCCGCGAGCACCGGCGCGGCATCGCCCGGATCGACCAGCGCCGCGTGGGTCCGTGAGTTGCCGCGGATTACCCAGATGTAGTTGTCCTTGAACGCGCGGACGTGTAAAACAGGCTGCATGGTCCGTTCCGGTAGTGGGGCGACACCAGTCTTAATGAGGCAGGGGAGCGAGTCAATGTCCGCAATCGAGCCGATTGAACACCGGCGCGCCGAACTGTGCCAATGGTTCACGCAGTCGCCCGGCCGTTCGCTGCTCGCGGTCGAGTCGTACGCGCTGCGCGCGGTCTGGCCGAGCCTGTTCAGCAAGGTCGCGGTACAGCTTGGCTGCGCCGGGCCGGCGGATCTACTCGATGCCTGTAACGCACAGGTGCGCGCCGTGCTCGATTTGCCCGGCATCGCCGGCGCGCCGGTGGCACGCGTGCATGGCGTGCCCGAACAGTTGCCGTTCGACAGCCGCAGCGTGGATATCATGCTCCTGCCGCACACCCTCGAATTCTCCGACGATCCGCACCAGGTACTGCGCGAGGTCAGCCGTGTGCTCACGCCCGAGGGACATGTGGTGATTCTCGGCTTTAATCCCTTCAGCCTGTGGGGCCTGTGGCGCTTGCTGCGGCGCCGGCGCGGCAGCGCGCCGTGGAATGGCCACTTCCTGCAGCTCGCGCGCATCAAGGACTGGCTGAAACTGCTCGATTTCGAGATCGACCGCGGCAAGATGCTTTATTATCGCCCGCCGCTCGCGCGCGAAACCACGCTCGACCGGCTGCGTTTCCTCGACAAGGCCGGCGATCGCTGGTGGCCCATGGCCGGCGCCGTGTACCTGCTGGTGGCGAAAAAGCGCGTCGTCGGCATGACGCCGCTGCGCTCCGAGTGGCGCACGGCGCGGGCGTTCGGCCGGGCGGTGGCGCGCCCCGCACTGCGGGTGATCCGTGGCGGATAAGGTCGATATTTTCACCGATGGTGCGTGTCGCGGTAACCCTGGCCCCGGTGGTTGGGGCGCGCTGCTGCGGCACGGCGAGCGCGAAAAGGAGCTTTATGGCAGCGAGCGCGAGACCACCAATAACCGCATGGAACTCATGGCGGCGATCATCGCGCTCGAATCCCTCAAGCGCGCGTGCGAGGTGTCACTGACCACCGACTCGCAGTATGTGCGCAAGGGCATCACCGAGTGGATCGTGAACTGGAAGCGGCGCGGTTGGAAAACTGCCGACAAGAAGCCGGTGAAGAACCAGGATTTATGGCAACGCCTCGAAGCCGCGACGCACAAGCACAAGATTCACTGGAAGTGGATCAAGGGACACAGCGGGCATGAAGAGAATGAGCGCGCCGATCAGCTGGCCAATCGGGCGATTGAGGAAATGTTGGGGTAGAGTGGCCATGTTGGACACGAATCATCGGGAGAGAAACCATGTCGAATAACAAGTTGATTGGTCTTGTGCTGTTGGCCGTGGGCATTGTGCTATTGGTGATGGGCTACAATGCATCGCAGTCGGTAGGCTCGCAGTTCAAGGAGGCGTTCTCTGGGTCGATGTCCGACAAGGCGACGCTGTTTTATCTTGGCGGTGCCGTCGTGACGGCGGTCGGCGCCTATCTAACCTTCCTGTCCCGCAAGTAACGAGGTCGAGGCCCGATGACGCGCCAGATCATCCTCGACACGGAAACCACCGGCCTGGAGCCTTCGCAGGGCCACCGCATCATCGAAATCGGCGCGGTGGAAATGCTGAACCGCCGGCTCACCGGCAACCGCTTTCACCAGTACCTCAACCCGGAGCGTGAGATCGACGCCGGGGCGATTGAGGTGCATGGCATCACCAACGAGATGCTCGCCGACAAGCCGAAATTCGCGGACATCGCCGCGGACTTTCTGGAGTTCGTGAAAGGCGCCGAGCTCGTGATTCATAACGCGCCGTTCGATACCGGCTTCATTAACAGCGAGTTCCGTCTGCTGGGTGAGGCGGCGCCGGCGGCGAGCATTGAGGCGGTGTGCACGGTGCTCGATACCCTCAAGCTGGCGCGCACGATGCACCCGGGGCAGAAGAACGACCTCGATTCGCTCTGCCGGCGCTACAGCATCGACAACTCGCAGCGCAGCTTGCACGGCGCGCTGCTGGACGCCGAGATCCTCGCGGATGCCTACCTCGCCATGACCGGTGGCCAGGCAACGCTTTTTCAGGAACCGGGCGAGGCGGCGTCGGCGGCCAAACAGACGCTGTCGGCGCACGCCATCCGGCGTCTCGATCCCAATCGTCCAGTGCTGGTGGTGATTCGCGCCAGCGACGAAGAGCTGGTCGAGCACGCCAAGGTGCTGGCCGAGATCGACAAGAAAAGCGGCGGGAAGTGCGTGTGGAGAGAGCTGGAGACGGCGCAGTAGGCCGCGAAGCGGCGAACCCGCCGCGTGCTAAAGGAAATACCTGAGATACAGGTAAGCGCTGCTGATCGCGATGCTGATCAGCATCAGCGGGAATGCCATCAGCAGAAACGGCAGGAAGCGGATCGGATAACCGGCGCGTTCCGCCATGCCGGCCACGATCAGGTTGGCGCTCGCACCGATGAGCGTGCCGTTGCCGCCCAGGCAGGCGCCGAGCGCGAGCGACCACCACAGCGGTTCGATGTGTTGCATGCCGCCGTAGACCGGCGCCATGGACTCGATCAGCGGAATCATGGTGGCCACGAACGGGATGTTGTCCACGATCGCCGACGCGATCGCCGAGACCCACAGGATCGCTTGCGCGGTCAACGCCAGGTTGCCGCCGGTCAGCTCCACCACGTGGTTCGCCAGCCACTTCAATACGCCCGCGCTCTCGATGCCGTACACCACGATGAACAGGCCCAGGAAGAAGAAGATCGTCACCCATTCGACCTCGCCGAAGGTCTTGTGCACCTGTTCGGACTGGCGCTCGGCGTGGTGCGCGAAGTTGTCGAGCAGCAGCA
>Ga0209705_10002225_pt1 | contig 10395 bp, 5 predicted proteins | sample PPLLaktember2015_5_FD_187262 | JGI IMG/M metagenome (GOLD analysis project Ga0209705, IMG submission 187262) | Freshwater sediment microbial communities from Prairie Pothole Lake near Jamestown, North Dakota, USA - PPLs Lake P8 Core (1) Depth... | ecosystem: Environmental > Aquatic > Freshwater... | reverse complement strand
CGCTCAAGCTGGGGCTGGTGGTCGCCGTCGTCCTGGGCATTCTCGCCGCCATGAGCGCCGAACTCATGCTGGAGCGCCTCGGAGCACGGCGATGAGCGACCTGACGATCTGGATCGTCATCGTCGGGCTGACCGCGGTGACGCTGGTGACCCGCTCGCTCTTCCTCGTGCTCGGCGACCGCTTCCCACTGCCCGAACGCGTCCAGCACGGCCTGCGCTACGCGCCCGCCTGCGCGCTGATGGCGCTTGTTGCACCCGAACTCTTCGTCACGCAGGGCGCAATCGACGTTTCGTTCGGAAATCCGCGCCTGATCGCCGGTATCGCCGCGGCAGCGACGATTCTTGTCACTCGCAGCATGATTGCCGCGATGGTCATCGGCATGGCGGCATTCACGCTGCTGCGGCTGGTCGCCTGAGTCCTGAGGCTGGCGCGGCGCCGTTCTCAGGCGCCCTTGAACACCGCGTCCCAGAGCCGCATGACCGCGGCTGCTTCGTGCTCGACCTCCGCCGGCGGCACGCGCGCCCGCTCCGCGCCGTTGAGCCGCAGCCGGTGCTGGATGCTGCGAAACGTGCGATAGGCATCGGCGACCTCGGCCGCGAGCGCGGCGTCGATCAGCGCGAGTCCCCCTGCCATCTTCAGCAACGCGATGTTGCCGAGGTTGCGCACGAGTTCGGAATGTCGGTGCGCATGCGCGAGCACCAGGAACTGCACGATGAACTCGATGTCGACCATGCCGCCGCGGTCATGCTTGAGGTCGAAGAGCGACGACGGGTTCGGGTGGCCCTCGTGCATGCGCGCGCGCATTGCCAGCACCTCCGCGCGCAGATGATCGAGATCGCGCGGCCGCGTGAGCACGTAAGTGCGCTCCTGCTCGAAACGCTCGCCGAGCTCGGAGTCGCCGGCGCTGAACCGGGCTCGCGTCAGCGCCTGGTGCTCCCATATCCAGGCGCCCAGCCCGTCCTCGTTGCGCTGGTAACGCGAAAATGACGCGAACGACGACACCATCAGGCCGGAGTTGCCATTGGGTCGCAGCCTCAGGTCGATGTCGAACAGCTTGCCGGACGAGGTCTGTGTCGTGAGCCAGCTGATCACGCGCCGTGCCAGCATCGAGTAAACGTCCGGCGCGTCGGGGTGGTCATCGTCGAACAGGAATATCAGGTCGAGATCCGACGCATAGCCGAGCTCCTTGCCGCCCAGCTTGCCGTAAGCGATGACAGCGAACTTGGGTTCCGCGCGATGCCGCCGCGGCACCGTCAGCCATGCACGCGCGATCGCCAGCGCGATCGTGGAATCCGCCAGCGCCGATAGATGGTCGGCCAGACGCTCGACGGTGAGACGGCCCTCGAGATCGGCGATCAGCAGTCGAAAGACCTGCGCGTGGTGCGCCTCGCGCAGCAGGTCCATCTGCCGCTCCTGGTCGTCTCCGGCTTCCTCCAGCTGGCGCCGGACGGCCGCCGACCATGCGGCCCAGTCGGGCTCCCGCTCATGCAAGCGTTCGTCGAGCAGTTCGTCGAGCAGGATCGGATGCCGCGCCAGGTAGTCGGCCGCCCAGCGGCTTGCCGCCAGCATGCGAATCACGCGATCGAATGCCTGCGGGAACTGGTTCAACAGAGAGACATAGGTCTGGCGGCCGGAGATGACATCGGCGAGCTGGGCGAAACGCGCGAAATGCTCATCGGGGCCGATGTCATGCGCGGCGCCGGCCTCGCGCGAGCGCTCGATAGCCGCGTGCAGCGCCCGTCGCAGCAGTCGCTCTAGGCGCGCGCGCGCGGATTCGCTCACCGCCTGGAGCCGACGCGACGTCAGCACCGCGCGCAGCCGCTCGCCGGTGCCCTGCGGGTCGGCGAAACCCTGGGCCGCCAGATGCTCGACAAGGGCGCCGTCGTCGCCCGCCGCCGACGCGCGCCACGCGGCCGGCAACGGGGCTTGCCGGCTGTCGGTTTCCGGCTCCGTGAACACCGAGTCGAAAACGCCCGCCACGCAGTCCTGGACCGCGCGGTACGCGCCGATCAGTGCATCGATGTCCGCTGCTCCGAGCAGGCGCGCGACCCGCCCGCGTTCGGCTTCGCCCGGGGGCAGCAGGTGTGTCTGCGCATCATCGACGTATTGCAGCGCATGCTCGAGGTTGCGCAGGAAGACGTAGCTGGCGGCCAGCCGGTCGCAGGTCGGCTGCGGCAGGACACCGAACTCCGCCAGCAATGCCAGCGTCTGCAACGTCGATTTCGAGCGCAGGCGGGGCTCGCGCCCGCCCCGGATGACCTGAAACGTCTGCGCAATGAACTCGATCTCGCGGATGCCGCCGCGGCCAAGCTTCACGTTCTCGGCGCGCCGTTCACGCCCGGCATTGCGCCGGCCGGTTTCGGCGCGGATCAGCGCATGCAGCTCGCGCAGCGCGGCGATCGCGCCGAAGTCGAGATACTTGCGGAACACAAACGGGCGGACGACCGCATCGAGCGCCTTGCACTGCGCCTCGAACTGGGCCGGCGTGGCGATCACCGGGGACGAGACGACGCGCCCCTTGAGCCAGGCGAAGCGCTCCCATTCACGCCCCTGGACCATCAGGTATTCCTCGAGCATCGACGTCGACACTGCCAGCGGACCCGCGTCCCCATTGGGGCGTAGCCGCATGTCGACGCGGAAGACGTTGCCCTCGGCGCGCATGTCGTCGAGCGTCGCGATCACGCGCCGGCCGAGGCGACCGAAGAACTCGTGATTGCTGAGCGACCGTGCCGCGGCCGCCCCGTCGTCCGCTCGCGTTTCGCCGTCCTCGTCGTACACGAAGATCAGGTCGATGTCCGACGAGACGTTCAGTTCCGCGCCGCCCAGCTTGCCCATGCCGACGACCAGCAGGTCCTGCGGTGTTCCCGTTTCCCCGACCGGGATTCCGTGTGCGGCCGCGAGTTCGCGCGCGTGCACCGGCACGGTCGCCTCAAGCGCCAGTTCGGCCAGCGCCGTCATCGTGCCGACGACCTCGGCAAGATCCGCACGGCCGGTGGCGTCACGCGCGATCAGCGACAGCAGCACCCGGCGGCGCAATCGACGCAGCGCCGTCGCCAAACGTTCCGCTTCGGTTCCCGTTGCGGCAACCGTCAGCGCTGTCAACTCGGTTCGCAGCAGCGCCGCGGTCCAGACAATCCCGGCCGCCGTCGCCAGCGCCGAATCCGGATCGTCGACACAGGCCGGGTCCGACTGCAGCACACGCTGCACGAAGTGCGAAAGCGCTGGCAGTTCGGCCAGGGTGCAGCGCGTTCCGCGCCAGTCGCCGGCTATGAGGTTGGGAGCTGAATTCACAAGGTCGAATGGGTCGATTGCCCGATGGCTGCGAGGTCGCTGTGATAGAGTGCACGCGTTCCCTGCAACGGCCTTCGTCCCCCTTGGACGTCCCGGGCCTGCGTCGGATCGGCGACCGAAGCGGTATCGCATTCTACGGAGCGCCCGCGCGAGCCCGCGCGATCCGAAACAGGCGCCGCCTTCGTCTCAGCTCCAGGCTCTGCTTTGCCCGAATCTCCAGTTCCGGACCCGGCGCCGGCAGCTCCCAAAGTGAACCGTCCGGAATTCCCGCAACCGATCTCCGACCTCGGCGCGACTGTTCATCGCATCGAGGAAGTCGTCGAGCAGTCGATCGAGCATGGGGTCGAACTCGCCGAGGCGTCGTTCGCGCGCCGCTTCGGCGATCGCGCGCTGCGGGGCGTGCGGATTGCACTGAAGTCTTTCGCCTGGCTCCTTGTTGCCGCGTTCTTCGCGTTCGGTACGCTGCTTCTCGTGACCCGCTACTGGATATTGCCGCGCATCGACGAGATGCGGCCCCGGGTCGAGGAAGTGGCCTCACGCGCGCTGAAGGCACCGGTCACCATCGGCCGCCTCGAAGCGAGCTGGCGCGGGCTCAGTCCGCACCTGGCGTTGAACGATGTCCGCGTCGGACGCGACGACGCGGAAAGCCTAGCGCTGCCGCGCGTCGAGGCCACCGTGTCGTGGTCGAGCCTGCTTGTCCTCGCGCCGCGCTTTTCCTACCTGCGCGTCCTGGCGCCCGAACTCGTCGTCCTGCGACTGCCCGGCGGCAGGTTCTCGATCGCGGGCTTCGTCCTAGATCCGGCCGCAGCCGGCGACGATTCGCGCGCAATGGAGTGGATTCTGGCGCAGGGACGTGTCGTGATCCGCGATGCCCGCGTCCGCTATCGCGACGAGCGGCAGGTGCCCTCGCGTGAACTCGAACTCACGGACGTCAATTTGCTGCTGGAGTCGAGTTTCAGCGCTCATTCGCTCGGCCTGCAGGCGACGCCGCCGGCGGCCATCGCGGGGCCGCTCGACGTCCGCGGCCGGATCCGCTACGACCCGCTCGCGCGCCGCTCGGATATCAAGGAATGGAGCGGTGACATTTATGCGGAACTGGCCTATGCCGACATCGCCGCGCTGACGAGACTCGCCGACCTGCCGCTCGACATCACGCACGCGCACGGGGCCGTTCGGAGCTGGCTTGCCTTCGACAACGCCCTCATCACGCGCGTCAACGCCGATCTCGCATTGAAGGACGTCGATGCGCGGCTGGCCGCCGACCTCGAGCCGCTGGCGCTTTCCTCGTTGCAGGGCCGCATCACGGTGCGCCAGTGGGACAACAGGGGAACTGAACCAGGCGGCCACGAACTCGTGCTGAGCCGGCTCACATTCGACAGCGCGACCGGGCATTCCTTCCCGCCGCTCGACCTGAAGCTGCGCCAGACCCGTGTGACGGAACGCGTCCCGCAACAGACGCAGGTTGAGGCCAGTCGCATCAATCTTGAAGGACTGGCCGCCCTGGCGCGCCACGTACCACTGCCGCGCGAGGTTCGCGACAACATCACCCGGCACGCGATCAAGGGGACGCTTTCCAACCTGACCGCGAGCTGGCAAGGCCCGACTCTGGAGGCCGGCGGCATCACATTGAAGACGCAGTTTGCCGGGCTGTCGAGCGCCGGCCAGCCGGCCGCCACCGAGCCTTCCGGCGCGGAAGGAGCAGGGCAGCCGGGCTTCGAGAACCTCACCGGCAGCGTCGAGGTGGCCGATGGCTCCGGCTGGTTGCAGCTTGCCGCGAAGGATGCGGTGCTGGTCTTTCCCGGCGTGTTCGAGGATCCGAAGTTCGGCTTCGATCGACTCAACGCATCACTGCGCTGGAAGTCGAAACCCGCTGTCGAGCTCCGCATCGAGTCGATGCAGGCGAGCAATCGCGACATCGAACTGAACGCCACCGGCAGCTACCGCACGGCTGACAAGGGGCCGGGGGTCGTCGATCTCAGCGCTCGCATCATCCGCTTCGACGCGGCTGCCACGCACCGTTACGTCCCGCTTGCGGCGGGCACGGGCGCGGCCAGGTGGCTGAAGAACGGCCTCGTCCGGGGACGTCTTGGCGACGCATCGCTCCGATTGAGGGGCGATCTTGCGCAGTTTCCGTTCAAGCGGCCGGCGGATGGCGAGTTTCGACTGGCGGGCAAGGTGACGAACGCCACGCTCGACGTCGCGCCCGGTGCCGCGGTGAACGGGCGCCAGCCGCCGGCCGGCAGCGTCTGGCCGCTGCTGACGGAAATCGATGCCGACATTGTGTTCGAGCGGGCCTCGATCACAATCAACGCGCAGCGCGGCAGCGTCTACGGCGCCCGCATCCAGAACACCAGTGCGCGCATTGCGGATCTGGGGCGCGACGCAACGCTTGAAGTGCGGGGGCAGGCGACCGGTCCGCTCGCGGATATGGTCCGCTATGTGAATGCGAGTCCGGTGGCCGGCTGGATTGGAGGTATCACCGAAGGCGTTGATGCGCGCGGCAATGCGCGGCTCGACCTGAAGCTCGACATTCCTCTGGCAGCAGCCGGGAGCACACGCGTTGCGGGATCCGTGCAGCTCGCCGGCAACGATGTGAAACTGCCAAATGTTCCGCCGTTCTCGCGCGTGAACGGGACGCTCGCATTCACAGAACGCGGCGTTCGCTTCAACAACCTCGCGGCCGGATTCGTCGGCGGCACGGCCCGCTTCGACGCCGAGACCCGAGCCGATGGAGCAACGGTCGTCACTGCGACCGGCATGCTGACGCCTGCGGGCCTGCGGACACTGTCGGAATCGCCGATGCTCGGGCGCGTACTCGATCGCATGCAGGGCAGCGCCCGCTACAACACCTCGCTGACCGTACACGAGGGCACGACGCAGCTGCAGATCGACAGCGACCTGATCGGACTCGCGATCGACGGCGTCGCGCCTTTGCGCAAATCGGCGACCGAACCGATGCCGCTGCGTATCGAACGCGCGACGCCCGGCGGCGGACGCGAGGACATGCGTGCCGCGCTCGGAAAGGTGCTCGGCGTGCAGCTCGAGCGACACACGGAAAAGGGGGAACTCCGGCTGACACGCGGCGTGATCGCCCTGAACACTCCGGCCAACCTGCCCGAATCCGGAATGCTCCTCAATGTCAGCCTGCCGCGGCTCGACGTCGAGGCCTGGTCGAATTGGCTGGGTGAAGACCCGGCCGGCGCGACGGCGCAGAGCGCGCGTGCTCCCGCGTCGACCGAGTCGCCGTTCGACTACGTCGCGCTGCAGACTCAGGAACTGGTCATCATGCGGCGCAGTTTCCGCAATCTGACGCTCGGTGCATCGCTGTCGCGCGGCGGTCTCGTCGATGCGAACATTTCGTCGGACAACCTCGTTGGCCAGGTCAGCTGGCGTCCGGGTCCGACCGGCTCGGTCGACTCGGCCGGGCTGGGCCGGATCCAGGCTCGCCTGTCGAAGCTGGTGATCCCCAACGCGGAAAAGGACAACGTCGCCACTGTGCTGCGCGCCCCGACGCGCCAGCTGCCGTCGATCGAACTCACGGCTGACAACTTCGACCTGGGCGATGCCAAGCTCGGCCGGCTCGATCTGCTCGCGCAGAACACCGGCACAGGCGCGTCGGCTGCGTGGCGCCTGCGGCGGCTCGACATAACCAACGGGGACATGAAGTTCGCGGCCTCGGGAGACTGGCTGGCTCCGGCGTCGTCGGCGCGCCACACCAACATGAAATTCAAGCTGGACGCCGCCGACGTTGGGGGAGCGCTGACGCGGCTTGGATTCGGCAACACGATGACCCGCGGCCAGGGCACCGTCGAAGGCGCGCTCGACTGGACCGGGTCGCCGCTGGAGATCGATTACCCGTCGCTGTCGGGCAACTTCAGTTTGAAGATCGACAACGGGCGATTCCTGAGGGTCGAAACCGGAAGCTCGGCGCGGCTGCTGACACTGCTGTCGCTGCAGTCGCTCGCCCGCACGCTGGGCACCGAGGCGCGCGAGACGTTCGGCGCGGGATTCGAGTTCACCTCGATCGTCGCCGAAGCCTCGATAGCGCGCGGAGTGATGACGACGCAGAACTTCCGCATGGTCGGCCAGAGTGCCGCGGTCCTGATGTCGGGCACGATCGACCTCAGCAACGAAACGCAGAATCTGCTGGTCGTCGTATTGCCAGAGATCGACGCCTCGACGGCGGCACTGGCTCTTACCGTCGTGAACCCGATCGTCGGGCTCGGCACTTTTCTTGCGCAGACGCTGCTGCGCAATCCGCTGTCCAGGGCACTTGCACTGGAGTTCGACGTGACAGGGAGCTGGACTGATCCCGTGGTCACGCGCCGCAGCCGCACTACCCCGAACACCCAGGAGACCGTCAGATGAGCGACGCTTCACCCACCGCGCGAGTGGCGGCCGTTCAGATGGTTTCGACGCCGCGTGTCGAGGACAACCTTCGCACCGCCGCGAGCCTGATCGCGGAAGCCGCGACGGCCGGAGCGCAGCTGGTCGCGTTGCCCGAATACTTCTGTCTGATGGGGCAAAGCGACACCGACAAGATCGCGCGGCGCGAGGCGGATGGCAGCGGGCCGATCCAGGAGTTCCTCGCCGGACAGGCGCGCGAACATCGCATCTGGCTGGTCGGCGGTACGCTGCCGCTGATTGCGCCTGAGCCCCAACGGGTGATGAACAGCGTGCTTGTCCATGACCCGGAGGGCAGCCGTGTTGCGCGCTACGACAAGATCCACCTGTTCCGCTTCACGAAGGGCACCGAGACCTACGACGAGGCGCAGACGATCGCGCCCGGCCGCCAGGTGTCGACGTTCGAGTTCGCGCCTGACGGCGGTCCGCGGCTGCGGGTCGGGATATCCGTCTGTTATGACTTGCGGTTCCCCGAGCTCTACCGCGCGATGCAGCGTCCCGACCTGATCCTCGTGCCATCCGCATTCACCGCGACGACGGGCCGCGCGCACTGGGAGATCCTGCTGCGCGCGCGGGCGATCGAAAACCTCGCATACGTGCTCGCGCCGGCCCAGGGCGGCCGCCACGAGAACGGCCGCGCGACCTTCGGCCATTCGATGCTGATCGACCCGTGGGGAACCGTGCTTGCGAATCGCCCTGAAGGCGCCGGGGTTGTGTTCGGCGACATCGACCCGAAAGTCATTGCGGACAGCCGCGCTTCCCTGCCCGCGCTCGAGCATCGGGTCCTCGGCTGACCGCGTTCCGTACAATCCAGGGCCTACCCCACGCACACGCCTCGCTGACCTCCCGATGAAACTCTCCGACCCGGCGCTCGATCGACTGGCGACCGCCAACCGGCTGTTGCTCGAGCCCTACGAGCTCGACGAAGCGCGCCTGCAGCGCGTTCTCGCGACGATCTTCGAACACCGCGCCGATTACGCGGACCTCTACTTCCAGTACACGCGCAGCGAGTCCTATTCGCTGGAAGAAGGCATCGTCAAGAGCGGCAGCTTCGACATCGAACAGGGCGTCGGCGTGCGGGCCATCGTCGGCGACAAGACCGCATTCGCCTATTCGGACGACATTTCGGCCGACTCGCTCGCCGAGGCTGCGCTCTCGGCGCGTGCGATCGCGCGGCATGGCAGCGGCAAGGTGAAGGTGGCGGCACGCGTGGCGCCGCGCGCCCAACCGGCGCTGTACGCGACGGCGGACCCGGTCGCATCACTCGATGCGGCCGCGAAGATCCGGATGCTGGAGAAGATCGAGCAGTTCGCGCGCGCGCGCGACCCGCGCGTCAAGCAGGTGATGGCGAGCGTCGGCGCCGAATATGACGTCGTGCTGATCGCGCGCAGTGACGGGGTTCTGGCGGCCGACGTGCGGCCGCTGGTGCGTCTCTCGGTCAACGCGATCGTCGAGGGTACCGGAGAACTGGCCGGGCGGCGCGAACAGGGGTTCGCCGGTGGCGGCGGGCGCCATGACCTTGCCTACTTCACCGACGAGATCCTGGCGGACTACGCAGCGAAGGCGGTCGACCAGGCACTGGTCAATCTCACCGCGAAGCCGGCGCCTGCGGGAATCATGCCGGTCGTGCTCGGACCGGGATGGCCCGGCATCCTGCTGCACGAGGCGGTCGGTCACGGCCTCGAAGGCGATTTCAACCGCAAGGGCTCGAGCGCATTTGCCGGTCGCGTCGGGCAGCGAGTGGCGTCGAAAGGCGTCACCGTCATCGATGACGGCACGATCGCCGACCGGCGCGGCTCGCTCAATGTCGACGACGAGGGCAATCCGACGGAACGAACGGTACTGATCGAAGACGGGATCCTGCGCGGCTACATCCAGGATTCGCTGAATGCGCGCCTGATGAAGGTACCGGTGACCGGCAATGCGCGCCGCGAGTCGTTCGCGCACCTGCCGATGCCCCGCATGACGAATACCTACATGCTGGCCGGCGACCGCGACCCGGCCGAGATCGTGCGCTCGGTGAAAAAGGGTATCTACGCGACGAACTTCGGCGGCGGGCAGGTCGACATCACCAACGGCAAGTTCGTGTTCTCGATGGCCGAGGCCTACATGATCGAGGACGGACGGATCACGCATCCGGTCAAGGGCGCGACACTGATCGGCAACGGGCCCGATGCGCTGACTCGCGTGACGATGATCGGCAACGACCTGGGACTCGATCCGGGCATCGGCACCTGCGGCAAGGACGGACAAAGCGTTCCGGTCGGCGTCGGCCAGCCGACATTGCGAATCGAAGGATTGACGGTCGGCGGAACGGGATAGAAACGCAGTCCGTCGGGCACGGGGAACGTCTCCGTTCGAGATTGCGCGATCTGCCTGCGCCCCCGCTGAATCGCCGTCCGAACGGCGCGGCATAATCGCAGCCACAAGAACAATCGCGCCGGGCCCTCTGGTCGCGACATCAGCAGGCAACCCGTGGAAATCCCCGTCCGCTTCCTGCCGCCGATCGTCTGGCTGGTGCGCCTGCTGGTGGGTGCCTATCCCCGCTGGCTGGGATCGGCCCCGACCGCAACCCAGAGGATCTACTTCGCGAATCACACCAGCCACATGGACACGATCGTCCTGTGGGCCGCGCTGCCGTCGAGCCTGCGCGCAAACACCCGACCCGTGGCCGCGAAGGACTACTGGGACAAACCGGGC
>Ga0209705_10002224_pt1 | contig 10395 bp, 7 predicted proteins | sample PPLLaktember2015_5_FD_187262 | JGI IMG/M metagenome (GOLD analysis project Ga0209705, IMG submission 187262) | Freshwater sediment microbial communities from Prairie Pothole Lake near Jamestown, North Dakota, USA - PPLs Lake P8 Core (1) Depth... | ecosystem: Environmental > Aquatic > Freshwater... | reverse complement strand
TTCAACAGCGGGCAAATCCAGACCGGGAAAGGTGAGGGCTGGGGGCTGGCCGGGATGAGCGAGCGGGCGTCGCTGATCGGTGGCGACCTGCGACTAGAGTCGAGCCCGGGGCAGGGGACGCGCGTTATGGTGAGCGTGCCCGCCCAGGCCGACAACGAGGTTGGGGATGACCATTCGGCTGCTACTCGTCGATGACCACGCAGTGGTGCGCTCGGGGCTGCGCATGCTGTTGGAGGACCAGGGCGAGATGGAGATCGCCGGTGAGGCCGGTACGGCCGAAGAGGCCCTGAGGGCGGTTGCAGCGCTCTCGCCGGACGTCGTGCTGATGGATATCGGCCTGCCGGGACTGTCGGGGATCGAGGCGGCGCGTCAGATCCGGCGCCTGCGTCCGGAGACGGCGGTTGTGGCGCTGACCATCCATGAGGATGAAGAGTACTTCTTCAAGATGCTCGAAGCCGGTGCCGTGGGCTACGTCCCCAAGCGTGCCGCGCCGGAGGAGCTCATCAGCGCCATCCAGGCCGCGGCGTTGGGAGAGGTCTACCTGTATCCCTCGCTGGCCAAGTTCCTCGTGAAGGACTTTCTGGCGCAGGATTCCGAGTCGCGCAGCGAGCGCGCCTTGGGCGGGTTGACCAGCCGCGAGCAAGAGGTGCTGACGCACCTAGCCGAGGGCGCCAGCAATCCAGAGATCGGCGAGCTGCTGCGCATCAGCCCCAAGACGGTGGCACGACACCGCGAGAACATCATGCGCAAGCTCAACCTTCACTCCCGGGCCGAGCTGGTCAAGTACGCCATCCGCAAGGGCATCATCCAGGCATAGCCCGGCTTATGGCGAGGGTCGGTGAACGGGCGCGCCTCGGCAGGCGCGCCGGTTGCGTTTCCATCAAGCGCTGCCAGCCGCCCCCGCGACGCGCCACCCAGGGCGGGGAATCAAAGACCCGTCTCGAGGCTGCTCATTCCCGCGCTTCGAGACGGGCCCGTTGGGCGGCGCAGGTCCCCGGCCGCCCGCCTAGTGGTTGTTGGGAACGCCGGCCGGGTCGGCGCGCACCTCGCGGCGGGCGAGCAGGAAGATCAACAGGATCAGCGCCTGGCCGATGATCATCCCGGCCACCTCAGGCAGCCGGGCCCAGGTCTCGCGTGCCAAGGCGCCCCAGTCGAGCTGCGCCGGCCTGGCCAGGGCGGTGGCGATCTGGGACAGGTTCTCTGTGGTCCAGGCGACGCCGGCCAACGCCAGGAGCGTAAATGGGATGGCCAAGCCGAGCGTGGCGACGACAGCGACGAGCGTTGGGTTGCGCATGTCACCCTCCCGGGTCATGCCCCCTTCGTTCAATACCACGATACTGCCTGGGAGCGCGGCTGTCCATTCGGCCCGTTGCGCATGCAGGAGTGGGCCATCCGCCCTACGCGGGCTTGGGCGGCTCTCCGATGCGGCGCGTTCAAGGGAGGAAAGGAGACCGGGCACCCTGAGGGGTGCCCGGTCGGTCGTTCGGTGAAGCGTGGTGCGGCTACGGGCGGGTGCCCGTGGCAGCGCCCAGATCGGCGAGCGAGTCGTACAGAACCTGGAGGATGTAGCGGCTGTTGTGTGCGAACGCGCCCGGATCCTTGGTGACGTACTGGTAGTTGTAGGCGGCTCGCAGCAGTCTCGGCGTCCAGGTGGCGTACTGCCCCTCGCCCTCGTCGATCGCCCCGTTGCCGTTGGCGTCGGCGAAGAAGTACGGATAGACGGTGGGCGAGTAGACCAGCGGGGTGCCGGCCGTGTCGGCGGCATAGGCCTGGATGGCGGCGTAGAGGGCTTCGTACATCGTCTGGACCTCGCCAGCGATGCCCTCGGTCGTGTCGCCGTCCCCGTCGAAGTCCGTGGTGGAGTTCGGGCCGCGGATCGTGCCGAGAGTCTCCACGTCCGTCACGGTCGGATGGCAGACACTGCAGTTGGCCACTTGCACTTCGAGCTCGTGCGTGTTGTGGCAGGCGACGCAGGTATCGTATCCCTGGACGTGTGCGTTCCGTCCGGCATACTCCTGGCCGTCGTACTCGTAGGCGCCGTGGACCTCACCGCCGAAGAGCGTCGCGCCGGCGGCGAAGTAGTGCACGTTGCGGAAGCGCAGGCTCTCCGACACCTCGTCGTCGCCCAGGCTGCCGATGGCGCGATTCACGCTGACCGTCGACTCGCGTCCTTGATGGCACAGGATGCACAGGTTGGCGTCGGGGTTCGGCAGGCTGACGCTGGCACCGCTGGGGAAGGCGACCTCTTCCACCGTCCGGCGGGTGTACGTGCTCAGGTCGTCATGGCAGGTGGCGCACTCGAATCCGTTGGCGGCCGGGGTGGAGACGGTCGTGCCCTCGGCCAGGAAGAACGGCAACCCCTCGGCGGAGTGGCATCGAGCACACGAGCCGGGGACGATGCCGCCGTCTTCCTCGCCATCCCAGTGACGGAAGGCCTCTTCCGAACCGGCGAAGTGGCCCGGATCGGTGCGGTGCGCCGCGCTCAGGTCCACCGGAGCCGACAGGACCGTATTCAGGTCGGCGATCGAGTCGTACAGCAACTCGATGATGTACTTGCCGCCGTGGGCGAAGGCGCCAGGATCCTTGAGCGAGGTCTGGTAGTTGTAGGCCGCCCGCACCAGGCGTCCGGTCCAGGCGCTGAAGCCGTTGGCTGAGACCGCCTCATCGGGATCCGCCGTGCCGTTGCCGTTGGTGTCCACGAAGAAGTACGGGTAGGCGGTCGGCGAGTAGGCGATGGCGGCTCCGGCCACCTCGCTGGCGTAGGACTGCATGGCCTGAAGCAGCATGCCGCGCAGGCCCTCGATCTCGAAGAAGATGCCCTCTTCGGTATCGCCATCCCCGTCGTAGTCGGCCAGCGAGCCGGCCATGCGCACATCGCGCAGGTCTTCCACGCTGGTCACGTCGGAGTGGCAACCCTGGCAGGCCTCGAGGCGGACTTCGAGGGTATGCGGGTTATGGCAGCTGATGCAGGTGTTCAGGTCGCCGGCATGCCGGAACTGCGCGTCGTAGGACTGGCCGTCGTACTGATAGCCGCCCTGCGCCTGCGTGCCGTACAGGGTGGCGCCGGCTGCATAGTAGTGGATATTGATGAAGCGCAGGTCGGCGTTCGGGGTATCGAGGTCGGGCAGCGAGGCGGTGCGTTCGTTGACGCTGACGGTCGACTCGCGTCCCTGGTGGCACTGCATGCAGCGTGATTCGTCGCCCAGGCCGGTGACTTCCAGGCCGGAGGGGAAGGTCACGCTGGTCATGCCCATCGTGGCGTTGTTGTGGCAGGTGATGCAGGTGACCACGCTGCCGATCGGTGCCGCCGCGTCTACCGTCCCAGCGGCGCTGCCGTCGACGCCCAGGAAGTCGCGGTAGCCGACCTCGCTGTGGCATTTGGCGCATTCAACCGGGATTTCGGCCGGGTCGTCTTCGTTCCAGTGCACGAAGGCCTCCGCCTCGGCATCCGCGTGGCCCGAGCCGCTCCACTCTTCCAGGAACGGGATCACCAACTCGGGCGCGGCGGGGGCTTCGGTTGCCTCCGGCGACTCGGCCGGCGTCTCCCCGCCACCGCAGGCTGCGAGCAGCAACGCTGCGGCGAGCAGGGTCAAGCCGAGCAGAATCAGTTTACGGTGCATGTGAGACCATTCTCCTCTGAGAGAACCGGTGAGCAGAACTGAGCGGCAGAAGCGCGTTCTGGATTTGAGTGAGCCCCTCCTCTCCTCCCCAGACTCTGCCGGTCACCGACCCTCCCACATAGGCCAACCATGGTAGTGGCGTGGGACGGCGGGCGGGCGGCAGGCGACCCTTCGCTAGTGATTGACCTCTGAGGCCCAAGCTTGCTCGGGATACCCCCGCCGCACCTACACTGGCGCTTGGAAGGGCGGGTCGAGCCACCCAGGCCGCGTGGGGCATTCACCCCACGCATTGTGGGTATTGTAACATGTCAGGCATCCGCGGTGTCAAGGGCCATTCGTCCCCCACGCGAGGCCTGTCCGGATTTCGGCAAGACTAATACGAGAGGACCGGTCCAGTTAACCGGCGCGGCCAGGGGGATGCGCCGCCGGCAAGCCGCGCACACGGAAGGACCGGGGCCTACACCGCAACCGGGAAGGCTCGTCGGACGAGCCTCCCCGGCATCTGCATTTCGGCGCGCTCAGTTGTCCGGCGCGCCCGCGTCCATCCAATCCAGGATGACCTGGATGAGCTCTGGCGACAGGCTCCCGCCTGGCGGCATCACCGTACCGAAGGTCTGGGTGCCGAGCAGTTTCTGCCCCAGCAGGCTGCCGGCCCCGTCGCCGGGGATGACCACCGGCGCGTGGTCGCCGCTAGCCATGACCGCCGGATAGCTGCTGGCGTCCCAGCCGCCCAGGCTGCCATGACAGGCGAAGCAGTAGGTCTCCAGGATGGGAACGATGTCGGCGGAAAAGCTGACCGCGGTCGCTGGCGCGGGAGAGGCGCCCGCGCCCAGGCGGCGCAGGAAGTCGACCAATTGGCGGATCTGGTCCCCGGTCAGTATCTCACCCCAGGCGATCATCGGCGTCGCCTCATGCCCCAGGCTGATCACGTCATACAGCGTCTGGGCATTGTAGCGCGCCTGGAACTCGGGACCGCGCAGCACCGGCCCCAATCCGCCTTCCCCGTTGGGGCCGTGACAGCGTGAGCAGATCTGGGCGAAGATCTCTGCACCGCTCAGCGGGACCGGGCCGGGCAGGATTTCCGCCGGAGCCTCGACGGGGGGACTGGCTTCCCACGTGCGCAGGAAGGCCAGGATCGCGTCGATCTCATCGTCTTCGAGCGGGCCGCCGAAAGCGGTCGAGAAGGGAGACATCCCGAAGTCGGGCTGGCCCATGGCGATGATCGAGCGCAGGGTTTGATCATCGCGGGTGGCGAGATACTCGCGCGAGCTGATCGGGGCGATGATATCGCCCGGCCGAGCCGGGTTCGCCCCGCCTTCGCCGAAGTCGCCGTGGCAGGCAGCGCAGTTCTGGGAGAAGAGGCGCTGGCCGACCTCGGTCGGCGCACCGCGGGCCGCCTGGAGGGTGTAGCCGACCAACGCGTCGAGCTGTTCTTGAGTGAGCACCTCTCCCCACACCGGCATGGTCGTGTGTGCCCCGCCGCCGGCGATGATCCGCATGGCTGCCTCGACGTCCGCCGCGGCGGGGATACGCTGCCCGTGGCAGGAGGCGCAGTTCTGTTCGAACAGCGCCTGACCGCCGGCGAAGGCGGACGGGTCGACGACGTATTCAGACAGCGCCTCGAGTTCGGCCTGCGAGAGCACGCCGCGCCAAGGCGGCATCTCCAGGTGCAGGCCGCCCTGGCTGATGAGTGCGCGCAGCTCGGGCTCCTCACCGGAGAAGGCGACCGCCTGGCCATGGCATGAGGAACAGTAGACGGCGAACAGCCGCTGACCGTCGGGGGCGATCAGGAAATTGAGGATGGCCGTGCGCTGGCTGGCGCTTAGGGTTTCCCCCCAATTGGGGATGCCCATGCCGCCGTGTCCGGGGAAATTCGGCCCCTGCTCGATCGACCGGCGCAGCCGTTGCGGGTCGGCGCCGACCAGTTCCGTGGCCGGGTGGCACACGCTGCAGTTGTTGGTGAACAGCTGGCTGCCGCCGGGAGAGGCGATGTAGCCGGCCAGCGCATCGATCTGATCGGTCGAGAGATCGGCGCTCCACGCGGGCATCCCCTCGTGTCGGCCCTGCGCGATGACTGCGTGTAGATCGGTCCCGTCCGGGGCGCGCAGGCTGGGGCCGTGGCAGGAGGCGCAGTTCTGCGCGTACAGGGCGGCGATTGGATCGCCGGAAGCGGCCGAGGCCGGCGGGGGAGCCTCCCTGGCGGCCAGGACGGTCAGGGCCAACACACCCAGGACGACCAGCGCCGTCGCGCCGATGACGATCTTGCGGGCGCGGAAGTTGCGACGCGGGCCTCGATCCAGAAACGGCAGCGCCAGAAGGGCCAGGACTGCCAGCGTCGGCAGGACGATCACGCCGATCACTTCCAGGTTCCCAGGGAAGTACTTCAGCAACTGGAACAAGAACAGGAAGTACCACTCGGGGCGGGGGGTGTAGTTGGAATCCGACGGGTCGGCGCGCGCCTCGAGCGGGGCGCCCGCGAAGTAGGCCAGGGCGGCCAGGATGACGAACACGACCAGGGCGGCCACGGCGTCCTTGAACAGGATGTCCGGGAAGAAGGGTGCGCCCTTCTGTTTGGCCGCCTGATACCTTTCCAGGTACTCGCGCTTGTCCTTCTCGTCCATGGCTACTCCTCCGGCCCGGGCGGTGCGCTGATGCCGACCCGAATGACCAGGTACAGGTGGACAAGAAGCAAAGCCGTCAGCCCGACGGGCAGGACCCAGATATGGACTCCGAAGAAGCGCGCCAGGGTGACGGCTGAGAGTTCAGCCCCGCCGCGCAGGATGCGCATCAACGAGTCGCCGATCAAGGGGGTGACACTGGCGATGCGCGTCCCGACCGTCGTGGCCCAGAAGGCCTTCTGATCCCAGGGCAGCAGGTAGCCCGTGAAGCCGAATCCGATGACGACCAGCAGCAGACCGACGCCGGTGAACCAGGTCACCTCACGCGGGAACTTGAACGACCCGTGCAGGATGACACGCAGCATGTGCAGCACACTCAGTACGACCATGGCGCTGGCGCCCCAGTGGTGCAGCCCGCGGATCAGCCACCCGGCGGGCACCTGGGTTGTGATGTACTGGACGCTGGCGTAGGCCTGGTCGGGGGTGGGTACGTAGTAGATGGTGAGCAGAATGCCGGTGACCATCTGGTTGACCGCCACGAACAAGGTGGCGCTGCCAAGGGTGTACAGCCAGTTGACCTTGGGGACTTTGCGCAGGAAGATCGCCTCCCACACCCGGCGCCATCCGAGCCTCTCGTCGAGCCAGTCGGCGACACGCATGTCAGCCTCCCAGAATGTAGATCTGGCCGTTCTCGACCCTGGTCTCGTAGCGGTCGAGCGGGCGGGGCGGCGGACCGGAGACGACCTGTCCGGCCTTGTCGAACACGCCGTTATGACACGGGCAGTAGAACTCCCCGCGGTCGGCGATCCAACGCACGCGGCAGCCCAGATGCGTGCAGATGTTCGACATGGCCGTGTAGTCCCGGGCGTCCTGCGTCAGAACGTAGACCGACAGTTCCTCCTCGTTGACGATCCAACCTGTCTGACGTTGGATGCGGGCTCGGAACAATGTCGGCGTGCCGAGCTCGACCTTGCTTGTCGAGCCCAACGCGATCCAGGTCTCGGCTGCACGTGATCTGAGTGCCGGCCCGATCAGATAGGCAATGGCCGGGATACCCAAACCGGCGCTGATCAGGCCGCCGATGGCCCAAACCGCGGTGGCGAGGAAACTCCGTCGGGTGATCGGTTTCTCTTCGCTCACGCTTCCCCTCCTTCGGCGAGTTCCAGGTGCTATTGCAGCCGCCCGGTCCGCGGCTTCTTACTTGGGGCCGGGCGGTTCGGTGAACGGAAGACCGGGCAGCAGCTGCGCCGGCTACTCGGGCGCCCCAGCGGCGATCCACTCCCGCAGCAGGTCGAGTTCGTCGGCGCTGAATTGCGCGAAATGTGGTTGGTCGCCAGTCAGTTTCACGATAAGCAGGCTGCCGTCCGGATTGCCGCGCTGGATGGCCGGGCCGCTGGCGCCGCCGGCCATCAAGGTGGCGTAGCTGCTGACGTCCAGCCCCTGGATCCCGTTCGGGCCATGGCAGGCTCCGCAGCGCGATTGGAGAAGCGAGCCGATACCCGCGTCGTAGGTCGCTTCGCCGGCAACCAGGGCGGGCGTGGCGGCCGGCGTGGGCAGCTGGCCGAGCAGAGCTTCGCGAAGTGCCGGCGCGTCGAATCCGGCGTAAGTCCAGACATTGCCATGGCAGGCGCTGTTCGAACAGAAGGAGGTGTCGCTCACGCCGCCCGGGTCGGCAGTGGTGTGGCAGCTGACGCAGGTGGGATCGAACACGTCACGGTGCAGTGTGATCCAGTTCGGGTTGAGGTGCGATTGCGGTTCGATGCCGCGGCTGACCTCGATGTCGGCCAGGAAGTCCGGCGGACCGGCCACGACCGGGATCGAGTGGCACAGGTTGCACTCCAGGCGGATGGCCTCCTGGGCCGCGTTCAGGTGCCGGCCGTCGTGACAGCGGAAGCAGCCGGGCGAGTCCTCGTGGCCGATGTTGTTGGGATGCGTGGTCCAATCGGAGCGCTGTTCGGGGAAGACGCTGTCGGCGTAGGCCTGCTGCAACGCCGACACGGCCGACTCGACCAACCCGGTGTTGTCGGCATAGAAGTCGGGGTAGGCCTGGCGGTAATACTCGGCCAGGCCGGCCAGGCCGACCAGCGCCTGCGCGTTGGTTTCGTATTCGGCGGCGTAGGTCTGCACCGCCCGGCGGCGGATCTCGGGGATCAGCGGCGAGATCAGCCCGCGCTGCATGAGCGTGTCGACAGTGGCCTCGGGGGTGAGGACCAGATGGGTGATGCGATTGTGGCAGGTAATGCAATCCATCTCGACCAGGTCGGCCTCGGCGATGGTATCCGGGTCGAGCCCCGCCTCGACGTCGAGGTACTCCGTGATCGACCCGTCCGCCTCGACGACGCGGATATACGGGATCTCCTGCTGGTGGATGGGTTCGGTCGGGTAGAAGTAGACCCGGTTCTCGATATGCCAGTGGATGCCGCGGCCCAGGCCCTCGCGGCTGACGCCGCCGCCGGTGTGCAGGATCAGGAAGATCGAGAGCGGCGTATTGGCCGGATCGTCGCCGAACGTGCGGATCTCACGCAGGCTGTCATCGGAGAACTTTTCCGGCGAGTGGCAGCGTTCGCAGGTCTCGCGCGCCGGGCGCAGGTTGTCGGCGGTGATGGGGAACTCATAGGTGTGGAAGAGGGTGGCGAAGACGTGCTGCATGTCGCCGGCCTTGCGCGAGATGCGTGTGGCGATGAAGCCGCGCCCGATGTGGCATTCGACGCAATCGACCCGGGCGTGGGGCGAGGTCAGATAGGCCGTGTATTCGGGCGGCATGGTGTGGCAGGCCGTCCCGCAGAACTGAGGCGAGTTGGTGTAGTCCCAGGCGTAAGCGCTGCCGACCAGGACCGCCAGCGTCAGGACGCCCAGGGTCAGGTACGGCAGGATCCGTATCCACAACGGGGATTCAGCCGGCGGCAGAAAGAAAGCGCGCAGACGTCGCTTCAGGGATTCCATCCTGGGACTCCGTAGCTTGTGGGGCTAGCGCTCGGGTGCGCCCGCCTCGACCCAACCAATCATACCGGACAACTCAGTTTCGCTCAACTGACCGGGATGCCCGCCGGCGGCCTGGACCTGCACCAGCAGGCTCGCATCCGGGTCGCCGGGCAGGAGGGCGGGGCCGTGGTCACCACCCTGCAGCGTCGAGGCGAGGCTGCTGAGGGACAGACCACCCATGGCCGCCGCGCCGTGGCAGGCGCCGCAGCGCTGGTTGAGCAGATCACCGATGCCGGCCTCCCAAGTCATCAGGGACACCGGACCGGGGGTTGGGGAAGGCAAAGCTGCAGGGGCGGGCGTGGGCGTCTGAGGGGCGAAGATGGGCGCGTCTTCTGCCGGGGGGATGGATGTGACCGCGGTGACCTCGATGGTCAGGAAGCGGTACATACCGAAGACCGACACCAACCCGAAGAGAATGGCCAGCGGGATGAAGACGCGCATGCGGCGCCGAATGACCGGGGGAGACGGCGGGACATGGCGCTGGCCCTCGATCTCGGCCAGTTCAGCCGGATGCTCGTGGAGCATCTCCTCACGCGTCAACCGGCCGGTGAACATGCTCTTGTTCAGGTGGCGAACGTGGACGTGATAGAAGTGCCAGAGCAGGATGGCCAGCACGGCCAGGATGGCTTCCCCGCCGTGGGCGGCCTTGGCGGCCGGGATGGCCTCGCCCGGGAGCGAGCGCACTGTCACGATGGGGTTCCACATCATGAAGCCGGTGATGCCCATGATGACCGTGCCCCAGACGACGGCCAGGTACTCGACCTTCTCGGCGTATGAATAGCGGCCGTATCGAGCCCGGTGCTCGCGCCGGCCGAGGGCGAACAGGACGTCTTGGATCAGGTGCTTGAAGTCCTCGACCACGGGCAGCATGCTGAAGGGTGTGCGCAGAACAAGGACATGGTAGAGGATCGTCAAGATGTGATAGATGGATTCGACCATCAGGGCGACGGCCGCCAGGCGGTGGATCTGCCTGGCCAACTCGATCCCCCCGAGCAGCCGCAGGACCAGGCCGCCGATGCCGCTCGTGGCGAACTTCTGCGCCAGTCCGGTGACGGCCAGGGTGGTGAAGGTGAGCAGCAGCAGGGCGTGCTCTATACGCCGCCCGACATCGAAGCGCACGTAATGTGCGGATGATTGCGGAGCGGCGGGGGCAGGGCGGGGTTCAGGCATGGGGC
>Ga0209705_10002221_pt1 | contig 10401 bp, 8 predicted proteins | sample PPLLaktember2015_5_FD_187262 | JGI IMG/M metagenome (GOLD analysis project Ga0209705, IMG submission 187262) | Freshwater sediment microbial communities from Prairie Pothole Lake near Jamestown, North Dakota, USA - PPLs Lake P8 Core (1) Depth... | ecosystem: Environmental > Aquatic > Freshwater... | reverse complement strand
TGATCTTGAAGACGACAGGCGCTTGGTCCGGCATCAGCGGGCGCTCCTCCGGGTGTAGGTGAAGGTCTGGTCCTTCTTGAAGAAGTTCAGAAGCGACGCGAGGGCCGGGCTGGCCGTGACGGCCTGCCGCGTCTCGGTCTTCGTCGCCGGATCGTAGGCGACCGCCCGGAGCTCCCCGATCTGCTCCGGGTCGTTGAGGGCCCGCACCATCTCGGCCATGTGGATCCAGCCGCGGCCCGGGAGCTCCATCCCGGTCATCAGGAAGGTCAGGTCGAGCCAGACCCACTCGTTCATGACGGCGTCGAAGATCTCCGTCGTGGCGTGCCCCTCGGCCGTCATCAGATCGTAGGCCTCGCCTTTGGACAGGACGCGGGCCATCTTGATCACCCGGGCCGGGACGCCCAGGGCGTTCGAGGCGTGGACGAAGATCTCGGCCAGGTTGCCGCACCAGACCCGGTCCTCTCCGGCCATGGCCCGGCGGTATTGCTCGAACGGCGGCGCGTTCATCTTGTCCGACGGCGTGCCCCGGTGGCTCTGGAGATCTTCCATGATGGCCCGGGCCAGGCGCCGGGCCTTGTCGAGCGGCGCCGCCGCCCCTTCGAGCTTGCGGCCCCAGGTTGCGGCGGCGAAATCGATGTCCTCCCGGGTGGGCTCGTCGACGATCCAATCCGCGACCCGAGTCGCGGCGATGGGGATGTCCGTCTTGCGGACGATGACGTAGCCCGGCGCCGTCTGGCCGGCCTTGGCGTAGAGCTCGCGCGGGTAGTAGTTGATGTTGATCGAACGGTCCCCGGACGCCTTTCCGGCCTTGTCGACCGCCCGGACGATCGTGTCGGTGATCTGGACGTCGGGTGTGTGCCTGTCCTCGAAACGGAGGACCAGGCGCCCGCCCTCGACCTTCCGGAACGGCTCGCCGTTCCTCGAAGACACGAAATGGGAGAAGCCGGGAATGTCGGACATGAGGTCGAGGCTGACGCCGACCTCCCCGGGCAGCCGCTCGATCGCCCGGATGGCCACGTCCTCGAGGCGCGGGTAGAGGTCCCGCTCGTTCGAGCTCAGCTCGACCGTCTCCGTTCCGGGGAGGGGCGGCGCGCCCTGGGGCGCCGGCGCGGCGGCCAGGCTCGCCGCGAAGACCGCCAGAGAGAGGATCAGCGCGTGTCTTTTCATCTCGTTCCTCTCGACCGTCTGTCTCATCCTCTAGAACCCCATGAGCCGCTTGGCGTTCGTGCCGAAGATCTTGACCTTGTCCGCGAGCGGGATCTCCGCCAGCCCGACCCGTCCGATCTGCGGCCGCGGGTCGATGAACGGGTTGTCCGTCCCGAAAAGGACGCGCTCCGCTCCGACTTCCTTGACAAAGTATTCGATCTGGCGGGCCGGGCACATCGACAGGGCGATGTCGAGATAGACGTTCGGGACCTCGCGGGCGATCTCGACCGCGCGGCGGCTGCCGTCGGGCCCGCCCGAGTGGCCCATGATCCAATGGACCTCCGGATGCCGCCGGGCCGTCGCGGCGAGCAGGTCCATCGAGCCGTAGGGATCGCCATCGAGCCAGGTGTGGGCCAGGACAGCCAGCTTGCGCTTCGCCGCGAAGGCATAGATGCCGCTCATCCGCCGGTCGTCCAGGGCGCACTTGGTGTACCAGGGATGGGCCTTGACCATGACCACGCCGGGACGGGCGAACGAGCGTTCGAGCTCGGCCACGGAGAGATCGGGATAGTTCCCGTTGACGGCGCAGGCGCCGTAGATCCGTCCCGGGTGGGCGTGCACGGCCTCGAGCATCATGTCGTTGCCGGCCACGAAATCGGCCTCGAAGCTGAGGGTGGCCGAGACGACCGTCCGGTCGATGCCGCAGAGGTCCATGGCGTGGACCATGTCCGCGGCCGTCGCGGCCGGGATATGGAGGTTGGCGTGGGGGCCGAGGTGGGCATGCAGGTCGATGATCTCGATGTCGTCGAGCGGCACGCCGGCGTGGATCCGTTCTTCGAGGCTCTTCATCTCCAGATCTCCCCCAGGATCCGCTTCAAGTTGCCGCCGGCGATGGCCTGCTTGTCGGCCCGCCCGATCTCGGCGTAAGCCAGCCGGGCCACGGCGGCCGTGCCCGTGTAGCGCGGCATGTTGGTGCCGAAGAGGAGCGGCCGCGGCCCGAAGCGGCGGACGACGTCCTCGATCGTCCCGGCGCCCAGGAACCGCGACATCTCGACGTGAAGGCTCGGGTACCGTTCGAACAACGGATAGAGATAGCGGTTGTGACGGTAGCTGCAGTTGGCCATGATGAGGGGCATCCCGGGGCGGGGGTCGAGGATGCTTTTGACCTCCTCCCAGGTCACGATGTCGGCGTCGAGGATGAGCGGCAGGCGGGCTTCGGCCAGGGCCTCGAGGAGGGCGCCGGAGCACCACTCGGCCAGCGAGAAGCCGTGCTGGGCCCGGCCCGGGTCCAGACGGACGGCCTTGACCCCGGCGATCTTCATCTCCTCGAGCAGGCGCTGCGGGTGAGGCATCTCGCCCGTGTGGTGGGGCAGAAGGAACCAGACCGGGTCGAGGTCGGGGTCCCCGGCGATCTCGGTCATGAGCCGGGCGTTGCCGAGCCCGGGGTTGCCGGAGCGGGCCAGCGCGTGCGAGACCAGGGCCCGCTCGATCCCGGCCGCGGCCATCTCCCGCTTCAGGCCGGCGGCGTCCGGGATGTCGAGCAGGATCGGCCAGCCGACCCGCCCGACGGAACAATAACAATCGGAATATGTCAGCTTGTCCATGTCCCTCCCTTACCCGAAGACACGCGAGAGCCGTCCGCCCCTCCCGGCCAGGCGCGTCGACGCGAGCAGGTTAACCATGAGGTGGCGGGGGTGATGGAAGTTCTCGATCCGGCTGGCGTGACGGACGAACGTCACCTTCCGGTCGGTCGCGACGTCCCAGAGAGCGAAGCCGTACCGGGCCAGGGGCCACTTGTCGTGGACGTAGTTGTACATCCTGACGAACCACCCCCGGGCCCAGGCGCTCCCGGCGTGCTCCGCGGCCATCAGGGTGCCGATCAGGGCCTCTTCCTGGGCCCAGAGGACCTTGTCCGTGAACCAGGCGTTGGCCTCGACGTCGTTGAGGCTGCGGAAGACGCCGCCGTAGACGTCGTCCCAGGAGACTTCGATGTAGCGGCGGAGCCTCGCGGCGGCCGTGTCGAAGAGCCTCTTGTCCTTCCGCCGCAGGGCCTCCTCCATGACCATCCAGGCCGTCTCGATGCAGTGCCCGGTGTAGACGAAGCGGGCCAGGCCGTTCTTGGGCCTGGAGAAGTCGTGCTCGAGGATCTCGTTGGTGAGGCCGTACTCCGGGTTCCAGTGCCGGTCCATGATCGCGTCGATGCATCGCGCGGCGACGGCCGTGACCTCGGCGTCCGGGCGGTGAGCGAGGAGCGTCGTCGCCAGGCTCAGGGTGCAGAACCAGACCCCCTGGACGCGGGCTCCCGGAAGAGGCGCGACGCCCGGCAGCCGGTAGTCGTTGACGATCTCGGGCGCGAAATCGGGCCGGTCGTAGAGGCGCTGACACTTGAGCAAGATCCCTTTCGCTTCGTCCCAGAAGCGCGGCTCGCCCGAGGCGGCGGAGTATTCGGCCAAGCCGGAGGCGATGAAGAGGTCGCCGTAGGTCCGGGCGTCCGGGGCGCCCTTGGGCTCCCCCTCCCGAGTAAAGGCCGTCGGCCAGAGGCCGTCGCCTTCGGGCTTCGCTCTCAGGATGAACTCGACCGCCTTGCGGGCGATCTCGAGGTGTTTCGGGTCATGGGTCAGGTTGTTGTAGAGATAAGAATAAACCCAGATGCCGCGCCCGGTGAACCAGGCCGACTTGTCGGTCGAGAGGCGCGTTCCGTCGCGGTCGGCCGCGCACATGAACGAGCCGTATTCGCGGTCGACGACAAACTTGTCCATGAAGGGCAGGAAGTCCTCGTAGAGGTCGTACTCGTACTGCCGCTTGATCCGGACGAGCTCGGTCGGGGTGAACGGCTCGACGCCCTTCTCGGGCGAGGCGAGCGGGGCGTGGGGCACGAACGCGGCCGCCGGAGTCGGCGCCTGAGGATCGTCCGCACAAGCGGGATGCAGGCCCGTCAGAAGGACGGCGGCGCCCGCCGAAGACAGGCCGAAGAAATCCCGTCTGTTCACCCGTGCCTCCTAATAAACGATCCGGACGTCGCCCGCGGGAAGCGCCATCGTCAGCCGCTTCGATCCTTTGTCGTATTCGAACGCCTTAAAGGGTTCCCCGTTGACGGTGACAGCGGCCGGACGCGCCTCCGCGTGGAGCGTGACCGTGGCCGGAGCCGGCAGGGCGCCTGTCATGCCGCCCGGAAGAAGCTCGAAGGTCGCGGGCGTCGTCGACGTCAGGAGGACCGGCCCGTCCCAGACGAGGATCTTGGCGTCAACCACGACGATGGACTCCGTGCTCCAGGCCAGGACCAGGCCGTCCGTGGTGAATCCGTCGTTCTCGAAGGGCCGGCCGGGGTCCGTATTGACCATGAAGTGCCAGCCGCGTTCCCAAGACGGATCCGCGTCGTAATCACTGTCGTCGTAGGCGCTTTCGACGAATCCGTTACCTCGCATCACCAAGGCGCCCCGCCCGGCATCCTCGACCCGCAGCAGGTTGGCCATGACCAACGGCTTGCCCTGGGTACGGGCCGTGACGGTCAGCATGCCTTCCTTCGTCAGCGGGTTCTCCGTCTCCAGCGTCTTTATGTAGACCGGGGTCCGTTCGGCCTTGACTTCGGGATCATTCGGCGCCAGATGGGTGATGCTCAGCGCGTCCTTTCCCCTGACGATCTTCGAGAGCGTCGTCGGCCAACCGGTGTCCAGCCGGATGTCTTCGAGCCGGGGGGTTTGGAAGAGGAGGGTCACGTCGACGTCTTTCTCCGCCGGGACGATCGTGTCGATCAGGACGACGGCCCGCGGCTTGAGATAGAGCGCGCTGCGCCGCATCTCCTTGACCTTGCCCCAATAGAGCCGGCCGATGTCGCCCGAGGAGAAGGCGGCCGTCTTCCCGGCCAGGAACTCGCGGACGAAGGCCCGATCACCAAAGCCGTCCATGAACCGGAGCGGGTCCCCGACCCGCTGGCTTTGCGGGTTGCGGTCGATGAGCACCGTCGAGTGGGCGACGGGCTGGGTGTAGTGCGACTGGTAGTACGGGTCGTCGTAATAATGGCTGCCGGAGCGCTCGGCGATGTAGACGGTTCCCCGGTCGGCCAGCCAGAACGTCCCCTGGTCCAGGTGCTGGTGGTTGTAGAAGGCCCCGGTGCGCATGACGAAGACGAAATCGTCCTTCTCCCACCCGCTCTTGAACACCGTCGTCCCGATGTCGCGGAAGAGCCGGACGGGATCCTCGGCGAACGGCTCTGTCTTCTGCAGTCCCGCCGTCTCGTAGAGGACGTCCTGGAACGTCTCGCCCTGCTTGAGGAAATCGTAGAGCCAGGCGAGGAGCGGGTCGGGGCGCTTGGGCAGGAGCCAGGCCCAGTTCGTCAGCGGCCCGAGGCTGCCGGCGTGGCTCGTGATCGGGCCGAGGCTGCCGCCCGAGTCCCCGAACTGGAAGAAGAGCTTGTCCTTGACGAGCCCGGCCCAGATGAAGTCGGGGTAGTTGAGCCAGAGCGGCGCGGAGAGGTCGAGGCCGAAGACGCGTTCGAGGGCCGGCAGGGCCTTGCTGAGCGATAGCATGGTGAAGTGGCAGTAGCCGAGGCTCTCGCCGTAGCCGCCGTCGCGGCCGACGGACTTGCGGATGAGGTCGTCGACCTTGAGGACGGCGCCGGTAAAGAGGAGCTCCTGGTTCTCCGCGGCGGGCCCGTCGCCGAAGACCGCGGCCTGGGCCATGAGCGAGCCGCCGGTGACGTGGGCCACCCAGTTCGAGGTCGAGCTCGTGACCAGGTTGTCCTCGACATAACCGCGGTGGCAGCCGGAGATCATGTTCCGCAGGAAGGCGGCGCGGCAGGTCTCGCGCTCGGCCTCGCTCATCAGCCCGTAGAAGACGTCATAGGCCAGGGCCGCCTCCATGGTCAGCTCGCCCACGGGATAGTAGATGTGCTGGCCGCGCGTCTCGAACCAGGGGTGGACCCAACTGGGGAAAGCGCACAGCTTGAGCAGGACGGCCTTGCCGTATTCGCCGGCTTCGGCGTCCCCGCACAGGGCGTAGGCCAGGGCGCTCGAGCGGAGGGCCTTCTCCCAGGCCGTGATCCGGGTGAACCAGGGATAGATGGAACGGGGGACGTTGCCGATGAGCGGTTCGTCGGAGGGAAAGGCGTCGATGTCGTAGGCGATCTTGTCCGGCGGCAGCTTCTCCCGGCTGGCCTCGAGGGCGGCCTGGATCCCGTCGCGGACCTGCGAGAACCGGGGCTCGGCCAGCCGGGCTTCGAGCGCCGGCGCCGTCTGGTCGTCGAACCAGAGCCGCGGGTGACGGACGGCCGCGGCGTCGGGGACGATGTGGACCGTGAACTCGGTCGAGGCCGCTTCCTCCCGGCCCGCCTGGCCGGTGAGCAGGCCTCGATAGAGGCCGGGCGGATAGGCTAGCTTGACCGAGCCCCGCCACTCCCCCTCTTTCAGAACGAGACGGCACGAGTGGAGGAGCTTGGCCCCCTCGGCGAAATCCCTGAGCTCGAGCGTGACCCGGTCGGCGTCGAAGGGCCAGCGTCCACTGACGGCGAGCGTATCGCCGCTGAGATAGGGCTTCTTCGGGATCCAGGGCTTCCATTCGGCCAGCTTGTCCACCGCCGGCTCGGAGAACCGGAAGGAGGCCGCGGCCGCCGCCGTGACGGCGACATCGTCGAGACCGAAGTAAAGAGGCATGGCCGGATCGCCCTTGGGGAACTTGACCAGGACGGCCAGGCCGTTGACCTTGATGTCTCGGCCTTCCAGGGCCGGGTTCTCCCTCTGGAAGTCCTCAAAGGTCGCGGCGACGGGGAGCCAGCCGTTCGTCCGCGGGCCGGCGACCGTGAAGTCCACCGCCCCGTCGTCGCCCGCGGCCAGCCGGACCTTGAGGAATTCGGCCGAGAGCTCCGTCTTGAGATAGACGCGGAACCGGATCGACGAGCCCGGCTGGAGCCAGGCGTCCAGGACCTTCTGGGCGCCAACGTAATTCTCGAAGGGCGCGTAGGGCGTCACCCGCTCGACGAGCGAGATGTTCGGGTCGCCGGGGACGATCGCGTCCGGGCGGATGTTGGGGTCGAAGGCCGTATCCTGCCAGAGCGGGTAGGAGGCCCAGGCGTTGAGCTCGCGCGATTCGAAATCCTCCGTGTAGACGAAGGGCTCCAGGACGCTTCGCGGCGGGGCCGAGCCGAGACCGGACCCGGCCAGAAGGACGAGCGCGGCGGCGGCGGTCCTTTTCATCATCATCGAAGCCTCACATGACATGGTACTTGTCCCAGACGTCGCGGACCTTCCGGCCGGCTCCCAGCGCGGTGCGGACTCTCGATTCGGCCCGGACCCGGCGGACCGCTTCCTGGATGGCTTCCCTCTCGACCTCCTTGGGGATGAAGACGATGCCGTCGAGGTCGGCGAAGACGATCGTGCCCGGGGCGACGCGGCGGCCGGCGAAAAGGACCGGACCGTCGATCTCGACGACCGCGGCCCGGTCGGTCGTGTCGATCGGCGAGATCCCCCTGGCGAAGACGGGGAACCGCATCCGGATGATCTTGCGGGCATCGCGGGTGTAGCCGTCGACGAGGCAGCCGCGGGCGCCCCGGCTCCGCATGGCCGTGGCCGAGAGCTCGCCCATGATGCCCGTCTCGAGCGGCTTCGTCGATGTCGCCAGGGCGACCTCGCCCGGCTTGAGGCTGTCCATCAGGGCGATGGCCAGCTTGTACGGGTCCTCGCGGCCGGTGCGCTTGGGCGCGTTGAGAAGGGTCCGGACGCGGCCGGCGCAGACGGCCCGCGGGTCGAGCGGCCGGATGAGGGCGTGCGGGCTGGCCGCGCACTTGCGGTAGCCCATTTCGTCGAGGATGTCGGAGATCGCTCCCGAGTAGAACTCCCGCTCCATGAAGGCGAACATCTCGAGCTCGCTCCGGAATCTCATGGCCTTCCTCCCCCGGTCCTCTTCAGACGTTCAGCTTGATCTTTTCGGGCTGGCCCGAGGCGAGCGACCTGTGCACCGCCTCGAGGACGGCCGTGCTCCGGACGCCGTCGCGGGCGTTGACATGGGGTTCGGTGCCGTGCTCGATGGCGTAGACGAAGCCCCGGACCGCCGCCGGGAAGGCGCCCTGCCACTCCTCGAAGACCTTGTAGTTGAGGAAGGTCCGCGGGCAGTCGAACTTCTCCTGGAGCAGGGCGTCGATCGCCTCGGCCTTGCGGTCGAGATGCAGGCTCCCGGCGCTGCCGATGATCTCCATGAAAGAGTCGGGCATGTACGGGCTCGAGTTCGGGTAGATCCAGACGGCCTCGTAGGTCGCGTGCTGGCCGCCCTCGTAGGTCACGAGCGACTGGATGCCGTCGTAGGTGTCGAAGCCCTGCTCGACCAGGACCTTCTTCGTCCCCCGGGCATAGGCCTCGACCGGGTCGGCGTCGAACCACCAGGTCATCAGGTCGATGTCGTGGCAGGACAGGAACCAGGCCGGCGTCGTCTTGTGGGCCCAGGACTTGATCATCCGGGTCGGCACCGAGATCGGGTTGTTCTTCCGGGCGAAGCCGATGAGCGGCTGGCCGAGCTGGCCGGCCTCGATCATCTCCTTGACCTTGTGGTAGGGCGAAAGCCAGCGGTGATTGAAGTCGACCTGGAGCTTTTTCCCCGTCCTCTTGACGACGCGGTAGATCTCCTCGGCGTCCTCCTGGGATGTCGCCATCGGCTTTTCGACATAGACGTGGCAGCCGGCGAGCAGGGCGTCGACCACGGGCCCGCGGTGGTCGTTATCGGGTGTGGCCACGGCCACGGCATCGAGTTTCTCCCTGTCGAGCATGGTCCGATGGTCCGGGTAGAGGGCCGCGACGCCGAATTCCCGGCCGCTCGCTTCGAGCCGCTCGGGCGACGGCTCGCAGACGGCCCGGATCTCCACGCCGGGGATGTTCCTGAGGACCCGGCCGACGGCGTTGCCCATGATGCCCGCGCCGATGATCCCGAACTTGTGACTCATGATCAGCTCCTCTTTCGACCGCCCCCGGAGGGGACATGTACCGGGTACGTGTCCCCTGTCAGGGAATGAACAGGCCTTTGAGGCCTTCTTTCCTTTCGAGCGCCGTGAAGAACTCCCGCCACCGGTCGAGGCCGCCTTTGTGGGTGACGAGCGGCCGGACGTCGATCTCGCGGCTGTGGACGAGGTGGATGGCCCGGTCCCAGGAGGTGTAGGACGTGGACATGTTGAAGGTGTAATCGATGGCCTTGGACATGGCCGCGTCGTAGGGGAACGCGACCCCGGTCCGCCCCGTGAGCCCGATGGCCGCGACCCGGCCCTTCTTGCGGACGAGCCGGACGGCGAGGCCGATGCCGCCCTCGCTGCCGCTCGCCTCGACCACGAGGTCGGCTCCGCGGCCGCCGGTGAACCCGGCCGCGGCCCCCGGGATATCGTCCTTCTCGACGTTCCAGACGGCGTCGACGGCCGCGATCTTCCGGGCCGCGGGCAGGCGCAGGGCCTCGTCCGCGTCCGTCCCGGCCACAGCCACGCGGGCCGCTCCCGCCGCCTTGGCGGCCATGGCGGCCATGAGTCCGATCGGCCCCGGGCCGATGACGACGACGGCGTCGGCCGGCTCGACCCGGCCGCGCTCGAGGACGTCGTGAACGACGTTGGCCGCCGGCTCGACGAAGGCGGCCTCCTCGAAGGTCATGTCGTCCGGGATGCGGTGGAGCAGGGCCGGCTCGGGATAGCGCATGAACCTGGCGAAGCAGCCGTCGATGCCCCAGCCGGGCGACCGCTTGGAGGCGCAGAGCTGGCGGCTCCCGGTCCGGCAGAGCCAGCACTGGCCGCAGGCCAAGGTGTGGGGCTCGCCCACGACCCGGTCGCCGGCGGACCAGTCCTTGACCTCGCGGCCCTTGGCGGCGATGACCCCGGCGAACTCATGGCCGAGGATGACCGGCGGCCAGTAAGGGAATTCGTCGTGGAGGATGTGGAGGTCCGTGCCGCAGATGCCGGCCGCCTTGACCTCGATGAGGACGTCGCCGTCCCCGATCGCGGGGACCGGGACCTCCCTGAGCTCGACGAAGCCTTCGCCCTTGGCCGTCTTGACGAGCGCCGTCATCTGTCCTTCATTTGACATGTTCGAGCCCGCTCCATCGGTCGAGGAATCGGATCAGGATCGCGGCGGCCTTGCGGATGTCGTCGACGGCCACGCGCTCCTCCCGGCCGTGGGCCGTCGCCAGGGACCCGGCGCCGAAGACGACGGCCGGGATGCCCAGCCCCTCCGTGTAGCGCCAGGAGTCGCAGGAGGCGTTCATGAACGCCGTCCGGGACGCGACCCCGGCGTCGGCGCA
>Ga0209705_10002220_pt1 | contig 10401 bp, 7 predicted proteins | sample PPLLaktember2015_5_FD_187262 | JGI IMG/M metagenome (GOLD analysis project Ga0209705, IMG submission 187262) | Freshwater sediment microbial communities from Prairie Pothole Lake near Jamestown, North Dakota, USA - PPLs Lake P8 Core (1) Depth... | ecosystem: Environmental > Aquatic > Freshwater... | reverse complement strand
CAACCAGGCCCGCAGCCGGTCTCCCGAGGGATCGTTCCAGGGAATGCCGGTTTCATGCACGCGCCGACCGGGCGCCTGACCGACGATTAAAATGCGCGCCGTGCCCGACGCCCGCACAATCGGGCGCGGCCCCAAGGGCAAGTCGGCTTCGCATAGGCGACAAGCGCGGATTTCGCTCAGCAAGCGATCGAGCTTATTCATGGCATCATTGTAGCCACCATCAACCGCCATCACGATAGAGAGCGTACATGAAACAACTCTTACTCATCGCCGCCCTGCTTCTCTCCACTGCCGCGCACGCGACAGATCACCCGCTGATCACAAAATTGCTGACGCAGGACAAGGCGCCGCCGGGCGTGGTGTTCGAGATCGTCACCGGCGATTCGACCGGCCTGGAGTGGGCGGTGCCGCAGGTCGCGGATTACGCCCAGCGGCTGCGCGCGCGTTTTCCCAAGCTGGAGATTGCCGTGGTCAGCCACGGCCAGGAAATGTTCGCGCTGCAAACGAATCGGCGCGCGGATTCGCCGGATGTGCATGCCGGCATCGAACAGTTGGTGAAGCAGCAAAATATCCCGGTGCATGTGTGCGAAACCTATGCCGGCTGGCGCGGCATCAATGCCGAGGCCTTTCCGGCCTATGTCAACGTGGCGCCGGTCGGCCCGACCCAGGTCAAGCTGTACATGGAGCTCGGCTATGTGCTGATCAAGATCAGTTCCGCCAGCAACGGAAATCCTGTTCCCTAAGAACGCTCGCCAAGAACAGGAAAGCCGGGCCATGATCGGGTAAAATGGCGTTTTTGCTGCGCAAGGCTCGCCATGGAACTGTCCTCCCTCACCGCCCTCTCCCCGCTCGACGGCCGCTACGGCCCGAAAATCGCCGCGCTACGCCCGCTGTTCTCCGAATTCGGCTTGATGAAAAACCGCGTGCGGGTGGAAATCGAATGGCTCAAGGCCCTCGCCGCCGAACCCGCCATCGCCGAGGTGCCGGCCTTCTCCCCCGCCACCATCGGCGAGCTGGATGCGCTGGCCGCCAACTTCAACGAAACCGATGCGCAGCAAGTGAAGGACATCGAGGCCGTCACCAACCACGATGTGAAGGCCATCGAATATTTCCTGAAAAAGCGCTTGGCGCACAATGCCCAAGTGATGCAGGTGTCCGAGTTCATCCACTTCGCCTGCACCTCGGAAGACATCAACAACCTGTCGCATGCGCTGATGCTCCAGGGCGGGCGCGATGCTGTACTGCTGCCGTCCTTGGACAAGCTCATCGCCCGCCTCACCGAGCTGTCGCATGCGCTGGCCGAGCAGCCCATGCTGGCCCATACCCACGGTCAGCCGGCCTCGCCCACCACCCTGGGCAAGGAACTCGCCAATGTGGTGTATCGCCTGCGCCGCGGCCGCAGCAACATCGCCGCGGTCGGCCTGCTGGGCAAGATCAACGGCGCGGTCGGTAATTACAACGCGCATCTGTCCGCCTATCCCGACTTCGACTGGGAAGCTTTCGCACAAAAATTCGTCGAAAGCCTGGGCCTGGAATTCAATCCCTACACCATCCAGATCGAGCCGCACGATTACATGGCGGAACTGTTCGACGCCATCGGCCGCGTCGACACCATACTGATCGACATGGATCGGGACCTGTGGGGCTACATTTCCCTGGGCTACTTCAAACAGAAGCTGAAGGCCGGCGAAGTGGGCTCTTCCACCATGCCGCACAAAGTCAATCCGATCGACTTCGAAAACTCCGAAGGCAACCTGGGCATCGCCAACGCGCTATTGCGCCACCTGTCGGAAAAACTGCCGATCTCGCGCTGGCAGCGCGACCTGACCGACTCCACCGTGCTGCGCAACATGGGCGTGGCGCTGGGCTATGCCCTGCTCGGCTATGAGTCCTGCCTGCGCGGCCTGAACAAGCTGGAAGCCAATCCGCAGCGCTTGCAGGACGATCTCAATGCCAACTGGGAAGTGCTGGCCGAGCCGATCCAGACCGTGATGCGGCGTTACGGCGTGGCCAATCCCTATGAGCAACTGAAGGAACTCACGCGCGGCAAGCATGGCATGACCAAGGAAAGCCTGCATGTCTTCATCATGGGCCTGGAGATTCCCGAGGACGCCAAGCTGCAATTGCTGGCGCTCACGCCCAGCAGCTATACCGGCAAGGGCGCACAACTGGCGAAACGCATTTAGACTCAACTCTGCGGCCCGGCGTGCCGATATTGCCTATACTGACGCTAAGGCATCGCTATGGGCAATCTCAGCCACTCACTACTGCAACTGCATGAGCTAGCCAGTTTCCTGGACATCCAGGGCAACCTGGAGCAGAGCTTGAATCAGCTCGCCGAAATGGCGGCGAAGATCCTCAATGCCCGGCATTGCTCCATCATGCTGCTGGATGAGGAAGAAAAGGACGAACTCAAGCTGCGCGTGTTTGCCGCGCATGGCGACCTGCCCGATGCCGCTTTTAAACAGATCACCAAAAAAGGCGAAGGCATCTCCGGCCATGTGCTCGCCACCGGCCAACCGCTGTTGATCGAGGACATCGAGAAATCCGAGTTCGTCAGCGTCGCGCGCCGCCTCACCGCCGGCAACAAGAGCATCATTTCATCGCCCATCATCCTGCGCCGCAACATCGTCGGGGTGATCAACGTCACCGACCCGAAATCCAAACGGCCGTTCAATCTCGACGACCTGCATTTATTGGACGTGGTATCGCTGTTCGTCGCCAAGTCCCTGCAGGTCACGCAACTGGAAAGCATCCTCAGTTCCAAATTCGCGCAGATGGCGCTGGCGCAGGAAGCGAAAAACACCATCGGCGACGCCATGAACTATGTCAGCGAAAATCCGAACCAACTGGCCAAGATTTTGGCCAAATCGTTTTTCAAGGAAATGAGCAAGGCCGGCTTCACCGCGACGCAGATCATTCACGCCGCGAGCGAGATCATCACGCAACTGAATGCGGACTTGAGCAAGCACAGCAAGCGTTTGAAGCGGGATGAAAAAGAATAAAAAACTTGGAACCACGAATGAACACGAATTAACACGAATAAAAACGTGAGATGGTTTAGCGTTTGGTGCTATGGCTGATGCGCGTCTAGGCCTGCAAGCACTTCAAAAGCACCCCTGAACATTCGTGTTAATTCGTGTTCATTCGTGGTTAAAAAACTTTCTCAGTGATAAACCGGCGGCCCGCCCTCGTCCGGGCGGCCATTGGCAATTTCTTCCGGCGTCGCATCGCGGATCGCCGCCACCGTCACCACGAATTTCACGGTCTGTCCGGCGAAGGGATGATTGGCGTCCACGGTAAGCTTGCCATTCTCGATCTTGCTCACGCGAAACATCTTGGCCTCGCCTTGCTCGTTCTGGAATTCGACCTCCGCGCCGACATGGCGAAACTCGGGCGGCACGTTTTCGATATCGTCGGTGAAGGTCAGGTCGGGATCGTGCGCGCCGAAACCATGCTCCGGCGGCAACAGCACTTCAAGCTGGTCGCCGGGCTTCGCGCCTTCCAGCGCCGCTTCCACTTGCTCGAACAGGCCGCTATCGGCGCCGTGCACGTAGCCGATGGGCACATCGGATTGCTCCACCACTTGGCCGCTGCTATCGAGGATGGAATAGGTGATGTAAACCGCTTTGTTCTTGCTGACAGTGCTATCGGACATGACGGATGCTCGAAAAAAAGGGAAATTTTACCCGAAACGGCGGGGCGCTGCCTTAACGGCCGATTTCCAGCGTAATGATCATCTCGCGCTGCGCCGCGCTCAAGGGCCAATCCAGTTGCAAGGTCACCGCCTGCATGATTTTTTCAAAGCCGGCCTCGGATTGCGACACGCTGAAGTGCGGGGCGGCGTGCAGCCGCAGCGGGTGGCTTGCATGCAGTTCCAGCTTGCCGCCCAACACATCGTCGGCCAGCGTGATATTTTCCAGGTGATCGCTTTCGAACACTTGGCCGAAGCCGCCCGGGATGCCGCCTTGATACACATAGCGACCGGCCGGGCCGTCGCAGCTCGGCATGGCGATATTCAGCTCGGTGCCGAACCAGCCGCGCGTATCGCCGCTGAATCGGTAGTGCACGGTGAGACGATTGCCGTCGAGGTGCAAGGTCTTTTCCACCTTCAGCACTTCCACCGCGGCCTCGAAACGCGCCGTCAGCCCTGCGCTGTCGAGTTCGTGATAGTCGAGATGGAAAGCCGGGAGCGTCGCGTCGGGGGTATCCGCATCGCGCCAGTGATCGCGGAACAAGGCGCGCGGATGGGTGTCGACCTGCAAATCCTCGGGCGAAATTTCATGTTTGAACGCCACGCGTTCGTGCGGCGAGGCGATACCCGATCCATCGAACGCATGCGCGTTATCGCCCTGGTGAATCTTGCGGTGGTAATGCTCGATTTGCCGCGCCAGGGTGTCGCCGAAGTTATGCGACAGCGCATAGGCATCCAGCTCGATCACGCTGGCGCTGCCGTCCAGGCGCACGATGGCTTGCAGGGCATCGTTGTGCAGGAACAATTCATCGTGGCCATCGCAATCGAAGTCGCGCACCGCGCGTTCGGGGCGCGCATCCAGCTGATCCAGCCGGTGCTCCAATTTCACGAGGGCGTTATACACCGCGCGCCGCAGGTGCGGCAGGTACAGGCCGCCGAACAGGCCATGCCAATAGGCGTCGTTGGCCTGCGCCTGATACAGCAGGTCTTGCAGCTCATGCTGCGGGCCGTGGCCGTGCAGGGCATGCAGACGTTGCGACAGGCCCAGCATGCGCTTGTGCATCCAGTTCGATTCGGGATAGCAGCTGAAAAAATTCTTCCAGATTCCGCCGCGCAAAAAGGCCTTTTGCTGCTCGAAACGGCCTTGCTGCTTGCTCGTTTCCACCAGGTCGGCATAGGCGTTGGCCGCCGCGGCGGGCAGCGTCCATTCGTTCATTTCGATATAGGAAGTGGTGGGCAAATACACCACGCCGCGGGTCTTGGCCTGGGCGTGATATTCGTCGTAGCGCTGGGTTTGGATGATGGGGGACGCCAGCACGCCTTCGATGAACTGCCGGAGCCAGCCCTTCTCGTACACCCATTCGTAGGTTTCCGGCCAGATGCCGAATTTCTCGATATCGTCGAAATACACCGCCGCCACTTGGCTGCCGCTTTGCGCCAGGCCTTCGATAAAGCGCACCGCCTCGTCCGCCGGCGAAAACGGCAAGCGGTAGCGCAGCGCTTCGCTGATCGGGAACAGGTCGAGCTGGCGGCCATCCTCCTCGGTGGTGTAAAAGCCGTTCAATTCCTCGGGGCGCTTGCCGCTGCACAGGAAGTGGTAATCATCCACCGTCACATAGTCGATGCCGGCATCGGCCAGGGCCGGCACCACGGTCGCCTCCCACACGCGCTCGGTGAGCCAGGCGCCGGTGGGGCGCGCGCCGAGCTTTTTCTCCAGCTTGTCCGACAGCGTCTTGATCTGGCCGATGCGATCACGGTACGGGATCACCGCCAGCACCGGCTCGGTATCGCCCGCGCCGAACAGCTCCACCTGGCCGCGCGCCACCATCTCCTGCAGCAGCCGCATGTCCTGCGGGAAGCGCTGCAACAAATAGTCGAGCAGCCAGCCGGAAAAATGCACGGTGCACTTGAAATCGGGATAGCGATGCAGGGTTTCCAAAAACGGCCGGTAACAACGCTGGTGCGCATCCTCCAGCACGAAATCGAAATTGCCCACCGGCTGGTGGGCATGCACGCCTAGTAATAGGGCAATCGAGCTCATCGACAATTCTTCCTAAAAAGCGATTGGTCCACGAAAAACACGAAAGGCACGAAACCGGGGGGCTTGCTCTGAAATAATTTCATGCTTTTCGTGCTTTTCGTGGACCAACTAATTTTTATGGGTTTGGTTTTCTAGCTGCCACGGCGCATGGCGCCGCCCGCTTCGACGGCGTGGTCGCTGCCGTGGCTAATGGGTTGATCCAACACGGGCGGCACCGGTAACTGCAGGTGCCGGTATAGATTCTTCAGGTTGGCGCGGAACAGCGCGTCGAACATGGCCACGCTGTGCGCCGGGTTGTAGTCGCCGAACCACCAGAACCAGTCCGAGCTCTCGCAATCGGCCAACTGCTTTGAGGCCGCCGTGCGCTCCTGCTCGCCCAAGCGCTCGCTTGCCATGACGAGATCATAACTGCGTTTGGCCGCGCACAGCAAATCCCATGCATGGTTCTTGGCGCGATCGCCGATCCATGTGCTGAAATTGCCATACACCCAACTGCCGGCCACGACCTGCGGCAAGCGCCCGGTCACCGCGCACGTGGGTCCGCCGGCGCTGCATTGCTGCAAATATTCGCTGTACGTCGTCATGCGTATCGTGGGGTGGGCGGCCAGCGCCTCGTACATCTCGGACAGAAAATAATAGGCGTTGTAGGGATAGTATTCCCAGGCATTCTCGCCATCGAGAATGACCGAGACCACCGGGCTTTCCTCGCGCGAGGTGCTGAGAAAGATGGATTCCAGCTCATGCACGAAATTGCCCACGGCATCGCGCGCATACCACTTGGAATATTCGAAGCCGATCAAGTCCGACAGATGGTCGTCGCGGAAAAAGCAATGGATCTGCTGCTGCTCTTCCTGTACGCGATAGGGGCGGTACAGGTATTGCGATTTATCCGGCAAATTGCCATAGGCCTGGCGCAGGCTGTTGGCCAGGACGCCGGTGCCGGTGGCGGCCCAATGCATCCCATGCCGGGCCAATTGCAGCAATGCCGCCTGCGATACCGCGCCCTCCGCCGGCCACATGCCGCCGGGCGGCCGGCCGAAGCGCGCGGTATGCGCGCTAATGGCGGAATCGATATGGAAGTTCATGCGCTCCACCCCGCCCGGATAGGCCGGCGCCTCGGGCAGCGTCGCATCCGGCCAGGCCTCGCGCGTGCTCTTGAGGTCGATCAGCAGCGGCGCGATCGGGTGATAGTGCGGCGTGGTGGAAATCTCGATGCGCCCCGCTTCCAACAGCTTGCGATAGCGCGGGATCAAGCCCGTGATCAGCTCGCCGTACAGCTCGAACAACAAGCGCCGGTCGGTGTAGCTGAACTTGCTGCCCTGGCTCATCAGGCGCGGCACCAGCTCCGTGGTGCGGCGCACCGACTCGCCGGTCCAGATCAGGTGATACCAGGCCACGAGATCGGACAGGTATTGCCCGGACAGATATTCGAAATGGCTATCCTCGTGCGCGTCGATATCCCGGAACATCTTCAACAAGCGCTGATACGGCGGATAAGGCTCGATCATGGTCACATGATTGCAGCGGAAGCAGCGATCCAGCAGCAGGTCGCGCTCCTCGACGCTGAGATCGTCCAAATCCTCGCGCGCCAGCAAGCGCAGCAAAGGATCGCGGATATCGCCGGTCTTGAACTGCCGCGCGTAATCCTCGAGTTGATCCAGCAGGACCGGCACGAAATTCACCACCGCGCGCGCCCCCGGCTGCTGCTCCAGGTGATACGCCATGTCGGTATAGTCCTTGGCCGCGTGCAAATAGGTCCAGGGCAGGACGAACTCGCCGCTGGCATAGTCGCGATAATCCGGCTGGTGCATGTGCCAGCACAGGATCAAATTCAGTTTTCGGGATTGGTCGGTCATGGTTCGGGCTTCATATTCGTTTATCTGCACTAGTCACATAAATCCAACGCGACACGGTGTCTCTGTGCGCGGCTTATCTTACATGATGAATATACTGGCCCAGCATTTCCGGCGTGATCAAGGTCACGCCGCGATCGGTGACGTAGAAGCGCTGTGCATCCTTGGCGTTATCGAAGCCGACTTCCATGCCATCGGGAATATGGCAGCCCTTGTCCACCACCACCCGGTGCAGCTTCACATTGCTGCCGATATCCACGCGCGGCAGGATGACCGAATCTGTGATCTCAGTGTGGGCGTTGACCCGCACATCTGAAAACAGCACCGAGCGCCGCACCGTTGCGCCGCTGATGATGCAGCCGCCGGACACCATGGAATCGACCGCCATGCCGCGCCGATCCTGGTCGTCGAACACGAACTTGGCGGGCGGCAGCTGTTCCTGGTAAGTCCAGATCGGCCATTTGTCGTCATACAAATTCAGATCGGGCGAAATTTTCGCCAATTCCATATTCGCTTCCCAATACGCGTCCACCGTCCCCACATCGCGCCAGTAGGGCGCGCTGTTCTGCACGCCGACACAGCTCTCGGAGAAACGATGGGCGAATACCCGATAGCGCGACAACATGTGCGGGATCAGGTCATGCCCGAAGTCGTGCGCCGAATTCGGGTCATCGGCATCGCGGATCAATTGTTCGTACAAGAATTTTGCATTGAACACATAGATGCCCATGCTGGCCAGGATATGGTCCGGATCGCCCGGCATCGGCGTGGGGTTTTCCGGCTTTTCGTCGAAGGCCACCACGCGCTGATATTCGTCCACGCTCATCACGCCAAACGATTTTGACTCTGAAATCGGCACTTCGATGCAAGCGATGGTCAGATCGGCGGCGGAGGCCGCATGCGCCGCCAGCATCTCGCCGTAGTCCATCTTATAAATATGATCGCCGGCCAGGATCAAGATGAACTCCGGGGAGTAATGGCGGATGATGTCCATGTTCTGGAACACCGCATCGGCCGTGCCCTTGTACCACTCGGCCTCGATGCGCTGCTGCGCCGGCATCAGGTCGATGAACTCATTGAACTCGCCGCGCAAGAAGCCCCAGCCGCGCTGCAAGTGCTGGATCAGGCTGTGCGCCTTGTACTGGGTCACGACGCCGATGCGGCGAATGCCGGAATTCAGGCAATTGGACAGCGGGAAATCGATGATGCGGAACTTGCCGCCGAACGGCACCGCCGGTTTGGCGCGCCAGTCCGTCAAGTGCTTCAGGCGGCTGCCGCGGCCGCCGGCCAGAATCAGCGCAACCGTATTCTTCGTCAGCAGGCTGACGAAGCGCGGATACTCTTTTTGCTTGCTTAAATCTTCTTTGGGATCCATGTTTAAATTCTAGATGATCCGAATGCAGTTTTTCGTGACAACGAAAGTCTATGGTGTTGATCCAGGCGAATGCAGGTTTCGTGCCGCGCATCCCGCCAACCCGGTATATTATGTTGCTACTAGTGTAAGTTACTATAGATAACGACAGCGCAAACATATTCCAAAGCCAAATCCCATGAAACACGACAAACCCAGCAAAGTCAATCACGCCGCCCAGGCCTTGTTGCAGGCGCGCGCGCATGATCCGTTCGCCTATCTCGGCCTGCACCAAAATAACGCCGGCTACGTGATCCGCGTGTTCCTGCCGCACCAGGCGCGTGCGGCCGTGCAAATCGATGGGCAGTGGCAGCCGATGCAGCGCATATTGCCCGAAGGCCTGTTCGAATGGCAGGGCGCAGCAGCGCCGGCCCAGCCCTACCGACTGCAACTCGACGACGGCCACACCGTGCGCGAGACCTACGATCCCTATAGTTTCCCCAACCCGATCAGCGAACACGACCTGTATTTGTTCGGCGAAGGCCGGCTGTATCAGGCGCACCGCATGCTGGGCGCGCAGCCGATGACGCTGCTCGGCGTCGCCGGGGTGAACTTCGCGGTGTGGGCGCCGAATGCGGAGCGCGTCAGCGTGGTCGGCGATCTCAATCGCTGGGACGGCCGCGCGCATCCGATGCGCTCGCTCGGCGCCAGCGGCGTGTGGCAGTTGTTCATCCCCGATCTCGCGCCGGGCGCGCTGTATAAGTTCGAGATTCGCAATCGCCACAGCGGCAATGTGTTCGTCAAGACCGACCCCTACGCCCAAGCCTACGAGCTGCGCCCCAGCACCGCGGCGCGCGTCGCCGCGCCGCAAACCTACGCCTGGCTGGATAGCGCCTGGCTGGACAAGCGCAAACAGGCGGATTGGCTGCACACGCCGTGCAACATCTATGAAGTGCATCTCGGCTCCTGGCGGCGCCATCCCGACGGGCGTTTCTATACCTACCGCGAACTGGCCGAACACCTCGTGCCGTATGTGAAAGAGATGGGCTACACCCACATCGAGCTGATGCCGCTGTCCGAGCATCCGCTGGACGAATCCTGGGGCTACCAGGCCACCGGCTATTTCGCGCCGACCAGCCGTTTCGGCACGCCGGACGATTTGCGCGCCTTCATCGACGCCTGCCATCGGGCCGATATCGGCGTTTTCCTGGATTGGGTGCCGGCGCATTTCCCGCGCGACGATTGGGCGCTGGCGAACTTCGATGGCACCGCCTTGTACGAACATGAAGACCCGCGCCTGGGCACGCACCAGGAATGGGGCACGCTGATTTTCAACTACGGCCGGCGCGAAGTGAAAAACTTCCTGCTGGCTTCCGCGCACTGCTGGTTCGAGCAATTCCATTTCGACGGCATCCGCGTCGATGCGGTCGCTTCCATGCTCTACCTCGACTACGCGCGCAAG
>Ga0209705_10002219_pt1 | contig 10402 bp, 10 predicted proteins | sample PPLLaktember2015_5_FD_187262 | JGI IMG/M metagenome (GOLD analysis project Ga0209705, IMG submission 187262) | Freshwater sediment microbial communities from Prairie Pothole Lake near Jamestown, North Dakota, USA - PPLs Lake P8 Core (1) Depth... | ecosystem: Environmental > Aquatic > Freshwater... | reverse complement strand
GCGCGCGCTCGCCGAGCACGTCCTGGCGAGCCACCCGCGCGAGACGGTGCTCATCGTCTGCGCCGGCTCGGGCAACAACTTCAATTTCGAGGATTTCTACGGCGCCGGCTGCTTCGTCGAGCGCTTTGCCGAGCGGCTCGGGGCGGGCGCGGACCTCTCCGACGCGGCACGCGCCGCGCGCACGGTCTACCGCGAGGCGCGCGCGCCCCAGGCGCTGCTCGAGTGCCGCGTCGGCCGCATGATGGTCGCGCGCGGGCTGCAGCGCGAAGTCGAGTTCGCCAGCCGCCACGACGCCTTTCCGGTGATTCCGGCGCTCGACGAGGGCCGCCTGCGCCTGGTCGGCTAGGCGCGCACGAGCTCCGCGCTGACCGCGAGGTGGTCGGAGAGCATCGACCAGGGCTTGCCGCGGTGCACCGACGAGGCGGCGACCTTGAAACCGCGCACGTAGATGCGGTCGAGCCGCAGGATCGGCATCACGCTCGGATACGTGCGCGCGGCGCGGCCGTAGCGCGCGATCGACACCTCGGTCATCCCCAGGCGCCGCTCGAGGATCGAGGAGGCGCGGTGCCGCCAGTCGTTGAAGTCGCCGGCGACGATGATCGGCAGCTTGCGCGAGGCGATCTCCTCGAGCCGCCCGGAGATCGCCTCGAGCTGGCGGTTGCGGCCGCGCTCGTGCAGCGACAGGTGCACGCAGACGAGGTGCAGGTTGCGCCGCCAGCCGGGTACCGAGACCACGCAATGCAGCAGGCCGCGCCGCTCGAAGCGGTGGTCCGACACGTCCTCGTTCTCCGCATGCACGAAGGGAAAGCTCGAGAGGATGGCGTTGCCGTGGTGGCCATGGTCGTAGACGGCGTTGCGCGCATAGACGTGGCGCCAGCGCTGGCCGGCGAGGAACTCGGGCTGCGGCTCCGGCGGGCAGGCCGCGTAGCGCAGCGCGAAGCGCTGGTTGAGGCCTTGGACCTCCTGCAGGAACACGAGGTGCGGATCGAGCGAGGAGAGCCCGTCGCGCAGCTCGTGGATGACCATGCGGCGGTTGAACTGCGACAGCCCCTTGTGGATGTTGAGGGTGACGACGCGCAGCTTCTCGGTCACTTGCGCCTCATTTTCCCGGGTGTCCCAGGTCGAGCTCGAAGCGCCGCTCGAGGAGATCGGCGTCGTCGAAATGGCGCCGGCCGACGAAGGCGGTGGCATGGCGGCCCCACTGGCGCATCGCGCCGGGAGAGACGATTCCCATCGGCCAGAAGAAGAACCGCTCGGCGCGCTCGGTGCCGGCGATCAGGCCGTCGGGCCCGAAGGCGCTGCGCCGGCCGCCGTCCAGGCGCTGCATCGAGCGCAGCTCGTCGTACGGACGGATGGCGTAGCGCACCACGCTGTCGGGGCCGCGCACCAGCGCGACGCGCTCGATGTAGTGCGTTCCCGAAGCGATGCTCACCACCGGGCGCTCGCCCTCCGCGAGGCGCGGCAGCGACTGCGGCACGAAGGCCCATTCCTCGAGGGAATCGGGCGGCGGCCGCGGCCGCGCGCGCGGCGTGGGGAAGAACTGGTGATAGCAGCCGCAGGGATGCATGGCGTCGTAGAGGAGCGGCTCGCCGTCGGGCGCGAGGGTGACGCGCCACACCATGCCGTCGAGGCGGCCCGAGAGCAGGTCGAAGGTGCCGCTCGCGGGGCGCTCGGGAAACCAGAGCATGTAAACGAGCTGCAGCAGCACCCGGTCGGCATACCGGGTGTAGGCAGGCAGGACGTAAACCGCCGCCTGCGCCGCCTCCACCGCCGGGGTGGACGCGCCGCGGCGCCAGCGCAGCTCGCCGAAGCGGTCGAAATCGCCGCGGATCTCGATGTCGAAGCTCGGCGCGTAGGCCGCCGCGAGAAGCGTCAGCTCGCCCTGCGAGAGGGTCGGCTGCCCGAGCGGGTCGAAGCTCGCGCGCGCGAGCAGGCTCGCCACGGTTTCGCGCGCGATCGGCGTGCCGGCGGGCGGCGCGTAACGCACGCGGCTGCCTTCCCGGGGCGGGGCGGCGAACGCGTCCGCGGTACGGCGCTCCCAGCGCCCGACGCCGCTCGCGAAGGGCAGGCGCGTGAGCGGATAGAGGCCGAGCGCGCGGCGCAGGCTCGAGTAGTCGTCGGGGACGCGGGCGCGATCGAGCAGCTGCGCGCGGGATTCGCCGGACGCAAGGTCAGCGTCGCGAAGAAGGCCCGCACAATCGCGCGCGCGGCGCAGCACCGCGCGGCTCTGGCCGGAGGAAAGATTCTCGATCTCGAAGCGCCGCGACTCGAGGTCGAGGTCGAGCATGCGCTGCACGTACGCCTGGAACAGCGGCTCGCTCTGCGCGGCGCGCGCGGACGTCGCCGCGGCCATGCGATCGGCGCGCAGATAGGGGAATCCCGGGACGCGCGCGTACTGCGCGTCGCGCACCCCGGCCGCGTCGACCTTGGCATCGAGCGCCTGGTACCACTCCGCGCATTCGCGCAGCGGCGCCGAGCTCGACTGCAGATGCTCGCTGAAGGGCCCTTGCAGCGCCGCGCAGCCGCCCGCGGCGCAGGCCGCCGCCAGGAGGACGAGGCGGCGCAGGAATGTCATGCGTTTCAACTTATCACAGCGCGCTCGCCGATCATGCGGATGGCGTCGCGGTTGGACCAGGAGAAGCATTTCGCGGCCGCTTCGCGCCAGGCGAGCCACGCGAACGACAGGTGCTCCTGCGGCGCCAGCGTCACGGGGCGGCGTGCGGCAAGCGCGAGGCTGAACACATGCTCGGTGTTGTGCGTGACCCCCGGCGCGAAGCGGTGCCGCCACTGCGCGTAGATCTCGAAGCTGCTCGCCAGCGGCCAGCGCGTGAGCACGCCGGCCGCGGCGTCGATGCCGGTTTCTTCCAACACTTCGCGTGCCGCGGCGGCCTCGAGCGGCTCGTCCAGCCGGTCGAGCGAGCCGGTCACCGATTGCCAGTAGCCAGGATGCGACGCCCGCTCGAGCAGCAGCACCTCCAGCTCGGCGGTGTGGATCACGACCAGCACCGACACGGGCAGCTTCACGGCAGGTCCGGCAGGTCGAGCTCGCGCTTCGGGTCGACGAACACCGCGACGAAGGATCCGCCCTGCTCCGCCCAGAACTGCGCCGTCGAGGCCAGGATGTCGATGAGGATGCCGAGCTCGTCGTTGCGCTGGAAGTTCTTCATCGCCAGGACCGTGCGCGCAGAGTTGCGCCAGGAAAGGTCGCCCAGGCAATCCTCGAGCGCATCCCAGTTGCCGCCGAACCACTCGGGGAATTGCAGCGCCCGGGCGATCGCTTCGATCGGCTTGTGTCCGAGATCTATTTCCACGGCTTCCGCCGGCGCGACAGCAGAGCGATAAACCCCTGAAGGCATCATCGAATGATCCGCCTGAACGACTGGTAGTGGTTTTCGGTGTAGTAGTACTCGCCGTTGCGGCCGGCGACGATGCGCCGCGCGCCGCGGTCGCGCACGCCCGGCGTCTTCACCGTGTACTCGCGATAGTAGCCGCGGCCGCGCTGCGGCAGCAGCCGCTCGCGGTTGCCGAACACCCTGCCGTCCTGCTTGTACGGAAACGGCCCGCCCGCCTCGATGCGGGCCAGAGTCTGTTGGGCTTCAACGGGGAGCTGCTCAAAACCGACATCCGAGCTGAAAGCGAATACCGAAAAAACCGCCAGAAGCCCGAGCGCGACGAGCGCGCGCATCAGGGCTTGGGCTTCTCCCGCAGCCGCAGGCCGAGCTCGCGCAGCTGCTTGTCGTCGACGGGACTGGGCGCCTTGACGAGCAGGTCCTGCGCGCGCTGGGTCTTGGGGAAGGCGATGACGTCGCGGATCGACTCGGCGCCCGCCATCATCGCCACCAGGCGATCCAGGCCGAAGGCGATGCCGCCGTGCGGCGGCGCGCCGTACTGCAGGTTGTCGAGCAGGAAGCCGAATTTCTCGCGCGCCTCCTCCTCGGAGATGCCGAGCGCCTTGAAGACCTTGGACTGCACCTCGGCGCGGTGGATGCGCACCGAGCCGCCGCCGAGCTCCCAGCCGTTGAGCACCATGTCGTAGCCCTTGGCGAGCGCGCGCCCGGGGTCCGAGGCGAGCAGGTCCTCGTGGCCGTCCTTGGGCGAGGTGAAGGGATGGTGCATCGCCGACCAGCGCTTGCCCTCCTCGTCCCATTCGAACATCGGGAAGTCGACCACCCACAACGGCCGCCAGCCCTTCTGCGCCAGGCCCTTGTCGTGGCCCAAGCGCACGCGCAGCGCGCCGAGCGCATCGTTCACCACCTTGGCCTTGTCGGCGCCGAAGAAGATCAGGTCGCCAGGCTTGGCCGCAGTCCTTTTCAGGATTTCGTCGAGGATTTCCTTCGACAGGAACTTCACGATCGGCGACTGCAGGCCGTCGGGGTTGACCTTGATGTAGGCGAGGCCCTTGGCGCCGTAGTTGGCGACGAAGACGCCGTAGTCGTCGAGCTCTTTTCGACTCAAATCCGAAGCGGGAAGGCGCAGCGCAGCGACGCGTCCATTCGGAAGCTCCGCGGCCTGGCGGAACACCTTGAACTCCGCCGTCTTCATGAGATCGGTGAGCTCGGTGAGCTCGAGCGGAATGCGCAGGTCGGGCTTGTCGCTGCCGTAGCGCGCCATCGCCTCGGCGTACGACAGGCGCGGGAACGGCGCCGGCAGCTCCTCGCCCAGCACATCGCGGAACACCTCGCGGATCAGGCCCTCCATCAGGTCCTGGATCTCGCGCTCGCCGAGGAAGGAGGTCTCGACGTCGATCTGCGTGAACTCCGGCTGGCGGTCGGCGCGCAGATCCTCGTCGCGGAAGCACTTGACGATCTGGTAGTAGCGGTCGAAGCCCGCGACCATCAGCAGCTGCTTGAAGAGCTGCGGCGACTGCGGCAGCGCGAAGAACTCGCCGGGGTGCACGCGGCTTGGCACCAGGTAGTCGCGCGCGCCTTCCGGCGTCGAGCGGGTGAGCATGGGCGTCTCGATGTCGATGAAGCCATGCTCGTCGAGGTACTCGCGCACCGCCATCGCCACGCGATAGCGCAGCCGCAGGTTCTTCTGCATCTGCTCGCGGCGCAGGTCGAGCACGCGGTACTCGAGACGCGTGTTCTCGTTCAGGTTCTCGTCGTCGAGCTGGAAGGGCGGCGTCACCGACGGGTTGAGCACCTCGACCTCGTAGGCCAGCACCTCGACCTCGCCGGAGCGAAGCTCGGGGTTCACCGTGCCCTCGGGGCGGCGGCGCACTTTTCCAACGATTTTCAAGACATATTCACTACGGACGCGCTCGGCAACCGCAAATGCCTCCCTGCGGTCCGGGTCGCACACCACCTGCGCCAGCCCCTCGCGATCGCGCAGGTCGATGAAGATCACGCCGCCGTGGTCGCGCCGGCGGTGCGCCCAGCCGGCAAGGGTCACGACGCGGTCGACGAGGGCGGCGGACAGCTCGCCGCAGTAATGGGTTCTCATCTACTTGAAGTCAGGATGGGTTCTCATCTACTTGAAGTCAGGCGGAGGAACCACGCCCATCGAGATGATGTACTTCAGCGCCTGGTCGACGGTCATGTCGAGCTCGATCACGTCCTTGCGCTGGACGATGACGAAGTAGCCCCCGGTGGGGTTGGGCGTGGTCGGCACGTACACCGACAGGCAGTCGGGTGGAATGTGCTTCGCCACGCTGCCGCTCGGCGTGCCGGTCAGGAAGGCGATGGTCCACATGCCCTCGCGCGGCCATTGCACCAGCAGCGCTTTCCTGAACGCCTGGCCGCTCGAGGAGAACAGCGTGTCCGAGATCTGCTTGACGCTCGAGTAGATCGAGTTGACGACGGGGATGCGGTGCAGGATGTCGTGCCAGATCTCGACCAGCTGCGCGCCGAAGAAGTTGGTGGCGAACAGGCCCGTGAGCAGCACCACCACGATGGTGAGCAGCACGCCCAAGCCAGGGATGTGCACGCCCAGCCAGCTCTCCGTGCGCAGCTCGATCGGCAGCAGGAGCAGCGACTGGTCGAGCGCGTCGAAGATGAACTTCAGGACCCAGATGGTGATGACCAGCGGGATCCAGATCAGCAGGCCGGTGATGAGATATTTTTTCAATGCCCTGAAAACAAAACGGCCCGGCTCGCGCCGGGCCGGTGCGTGGAGTGGCTGCCCTTCAGTCGGTCGTGGCCGCGGTCTTGGGCTTCGTTTCGGTGCTCGTTTCGGTCTTCGTCTCGGTCTTCGTTTCGGTCTTCGTCTCGCTCTTGGCTTCGGATTTCTTCTCCGCCGGCTTCTTGCTCTTGAAATCGGTGGCGTACCAGCCGCTGCCCTTCAGCTGGAAGCCGGCCGCGGAGAGCTGCTTCTCGAAGGTCGACTTGCCGCACGCCGGGCACTGGCTGAGCACCGGGTCGGAGACCTTCTGCAGGAAGTCCTCCTGGTGGCCGCAAGCGGAGCAGCGGTACTCATAGATCGGCATGGGCGCGATTATATCGCTGATTCAGAAAGGAATGTCGTCTTCCATGTCGTCGAACTTGCCCGCCGGCTTCTTCGCCGCCGCGGGCTTCGGCTCGGCGGCGCGCGACTCCGCCGGCGCCGGTGCCCGCGCCTCGCGCTCGCCGCGCGGCTCGCCGCCGCCCTCGCGCCGGCCGAGCATCTGCATCACGTCGGCGCGGATTTCCGTCGAGTAGCGGTCCTGGCCGTCCTTGTCTTGCCACTTGCGCGTGCGGAGGCTCCCTTCCACGTACACCTGCGAGCCCTTCTTGAGGTACTCGCCGGCGATGGTGGCGAGGCGCCCGAAGAAGGCGATGCGATGCCACTCGGTCGCCTCCTTCATTTCGCCGCTCGTCTTGTCCTTCCACTTGTCGGTCGTGGCGACGCGGATGTTGGTGACCGCATCGCCGCTCGGCAGGTACTTGGTCTCCGGATCCGCTCCCAGGTTGCCGACGATGATTACCTTGTTCACAGAAGCCATGTCATATCTCCCCAGTCACAAGTTTGCGCACCCTGCTCTCGTCCCATTGGCCGGGCACGACCTTGAGCCGCGCGATGCGCTCCTGCGACAGCACCTCGGCCTCGCGCACGCCCTGCACGCGGGCGAGCGCTTCGCGCAGCCCCTCGAGATCGACTCCCGATGCGATGGTAAACGTCAGGCTCGAAAGCTCGTTGACCGCCGATGCAATCGGGCGCATGCCCGCGACCGCGATCAGCCAAAGGATGCATAGTAAGGCACACAGCGCAAATACCTCGGTAGTCCCGTAATTTTTCCCTACCCAGCCGCCCAACAGCCCGCCGAAGAACAGCCCGAGCGTCTGCGTCGTGTTGTAGATCCCGATCGCCGTACCTCGCGCGCGCGCCGGCGCCATGCGCGACACGAGCGAGGGCAGCAGGGCCTCGAGCACGTTGAAGGCGGCGAAGAACGCGACCAGGAGCAGCGCCAGCCCGGCGATCTTCGTCGTCCCCAGCGCAAAGGCGGCTTGTACCGCCGCCAGCAGCGCAACCGACCCGAGCATCACCGGCTTGGGCCGGTTGCGCCGGTCGGCGTAGAGGATCGGCGGCACCATGAAGGCGAAAGAGACCAGCACCACCGGCAGGTAGAGCATCCAATGGTCGGCGAGCCCGAGCCCCGCGTGCACGAGAAGCGGCGGCACCACCACGAACATCGCCATCTGCACGAGGTGCAGGATGAAGATGCCGAGGTTGAGGCGCAGCAGTCCCGCGTCGAGGAACACGCTGCGCGTCCCCAGCGCCGCCGGCGCCGCGCTGGCGTGCGGCGGCGCCTCGGGCACCAGCGAGCGCACCACGGGGATCGCGCCGAGCGAAAGGATCCCGGTGAGCGCGAACAGGCCGCCCATGCCGATCCACTGATAGAGCGCCGGCGCGGCGACGAGGGACAGCGCGAAGCTGAAGCCGATCGTCGCGCCGATCATGGCCATCACCTTGGTGCGGTGGTGCTCGCGCGTCAGGTCCGCCGCCAGGGCGACCACCACCGAGGAGATGGCGCCGGCGCCCTGCAGCGCGCGCCCGGCGATCGTGGTCCAGATGTCGGTCGCCGCCGCGGCAAGGAAGCTGCCCGCGGCGAATACTACGAGGCCGAGATAGATGACGGGCTTCCTGCCCCAGCGGTCGGAGGCGGCGCCGAACGGGATCTGCAGGAACGCCTGCGAGAGTCCATAGGCGCCGAGCGCGATGCCGACCAGCGTGAGGTTGTCGCCGCCGGCGAGCTGCGGCGCGTGCACGGCGAACACCGGCAGGATCAGGAACAGGCCGAGCATGCGCAGGCCGAACACGCCGGCAAGGCTGATGCCTGCGCGCAGCTCGGTGGGATTCATGGGACTGTGAACCGCAAAGGCAGGCGGGGGAAACGTGTCGGCGGGAATGCGAAGCGCGCTATAGTAGCAAGTTTACTTTCGCCCGGACCGCACCTCTCGATGGACAGCATCCGCACCTGATGGATTCGATACGGATCCGTGGCGCGCGCACGCACAACCTCAAGAACCTCAGCCTCGAGCTGCCCCGCGAAGCGCTCGTGGTGATCACCGGGCTTTCGGGCTCCGGCAAGAGCTCGCTCGCCTTCGACACGCTCTACGCCGAGGGCCAGCGCCGCTACGTCGAGTCGCTCTCGGCCTACGCGCGCCAGTTCCTGCAGCTCATGGAGAAGCCCGAGGTGGATCTCATCGAGGGCCTGTCGCCCGCGATCGCCATCGAGCAGAAGGCGGCGAGCCACAACCCGCGCTCTACCGTCGGCACGGTGACGGAGATCCACGACTACCTGCGGCTTCTCTACGCGCGCGTGGGCACGCCGTACTGCCCGGAGCACAAGCTCGCCCTGCAGGCGCAGACGGTGAGCCAGATGGTCGACCACCTGAGCGCGCTGCCCGAGGACACGCGGCTCATGATCCTCGCGCCGGTGGTGGCGGGAAGGAAAGGCGAGCAGGCGGACCTCCTGGAGGAGCTGCGCGCGCAGGGCTTCACGCGCGTTCGCATCGACGCACGCGTGCACGAGCTCGACAGCGCGCCGCGCCTGGCGAAGAACACGAAGCACTCGGTGGACGTGGTGATCGACCGCCTGCGCGTGCGCGCGGACGGCCGGCAGCGCGTCGCCGAGTCGCTCGAGACGGCGCTGCGCCACGCCGACGGCAAAGCGATCGCGGTCGAGGTGGAGTCAGGCAGGGAGCACCTGTTCTCGGCCAAGTTCTCCTGCCCGGCCTGCGACTACGCGCTGCCCGAGCTCGAGCCGCGCCTTTTCTCCTTCAACAACCCGATGGGCGCCTGCCCGCGCTGCGACGGGCTGGGCGCGATCGAGTTCTTCGACCCCAGGCGCATCGTCGCGCACCCGAACCTGTCGCTCGCCGCCGGCGCCATCCGCGGCTGGGACCGGCGCAACCACTTCTACTACTCGATGCTGCGCTCGCTCGCGCGGCACTACGGCTTCGACGTCGAGCAGCCCTGGGAGATGCTCGACGAGCGCGTGCAGCGCCTCATCCTGGAGGGCTCGGGCAAGGAGAAGATCGCCTTCCAGTACCTCTCCGAGCGCGGCCGCACCACGGTGAAGGAGCACGCCTTCGAGGGCGTGGTGCCGAACCTCGAGCGCCGCTACCGCGAGACCGACTCGATGGTGGTGCGCGAGGAGCTCGCCAAGTACGTCAACACGCGCACCTGCCCCGAATGCGAGGGCGCACGGCTGCGCCGCGAGGCGCGCAACGTGTTCCTGGCGGACAAGACGCTGTTCGAAGTGTCGCGCTGGCCGCTTCGCATGACATTGGATTTTTTCAAGAACTTGAAACTCGAAGGCGCTAGAGGCCAGGTCGCGGAGAGAATCATCCGCGAGATCGCCAACCGCCTGGAGTTCCTGGTCGACGTCGGCCTTGAATACCTGGCGCTCGAGCGCGCCGCCGATTCGCTCTCCGGCGGCGAGTCGCAGCGCATCCGCCTCGCCAGCCAGATCGGCTCGGGACTGACCGGGGTGATGTACGTGCTCGACGAGCCCTCGATCGGGCTGCACCAGCGCGACAACGCGCGGCTCATCGACACGCTGAAGCGCCTGCGCGACCTCGGCAACTCCGTGATCGTGGTCGAGCACGACGAGGAGGCGATCCGCGCCGCCGACCATGTCGTCGACATGGGTCCCGGCGCCGGCGAGGCCGGCGGGCGCATCGTCGCCGAAGGTTCTCCGGACGACATCGTTTCGAACCCCGAGTCGCTGACCGGCAAATACCTCAGCCGCGCGCTTGCCATCCCCGTGCCGGCGCGCCGCCGCCGTGCGAAGGAAAGAATTTTCCTGAAGAGTGCACATGGAAATAATTTGAAGAACGTGGATCTCGAGCTGCCGCTCGGGCTGCTCGTGTGCGTCACCGGCGTCTCGGGCTCGGGCAAGTCCACGCTCATCAACGACACCCTCTACGCCGCGGTGGCGCGCCATCTCTACGGGTCGAGCGCCGAGCCGGCCCCGCACGAA
>Ga0209705_10002218_pt1 | contig 10403 bp, 6 predicted proteins | sample PPLLaktember2015_5_FD_187262 | JGI IMG/M metagenome (GOLD analysis project Ga0209705, IMG submission 187262) | Freshwater sediment microbial communities from Prairie Pothole Lake near Jamestown, North Dakota, USA - PPLs Lake P8 Core (1) Depth... | ecosystem: Environmental > Aquatic > Freshwater... | reverse complement strand
AGGAGTTTCTGCAGGTCGGCGACGTTCTTTTCGAGCTCGGAAACGCGTGATTGCGACTCCTGCAGCGCCCGCTGGCGTGCCGCGAGGTCGTCCTCGCGCGCCGCCGTGGCCGCCGCTGCGCCGGGCCTCTTCGGATCGGCCTTGGAAAGCTTCAGCTGATCGGGCGCCGGCGCCGGCTTGGGTTCTTCCGGCTTGGCCGTGATCTGTCCCGCTGCGGCACGCTCCGCGGCTTGCGCAGGTGCGGGTGCCGCCGCCACGGCGGTGCCGAGCCGGCTGCGGTACTCGGCGAAATCCGCGTGCTGCGCGATGACGAGGCGGCTCGCATCGGCCGCATCGACGGCCGCCGCGGTTTGCGCGTCGGGGATATTCAGGATGCGCCCCGCGCGCACCAGGTTGATGTTGTCACGGATGAAGGCGTCTTCATTGGCCCGCTGCAGCGCGATCAGCATCTGATGGAACGACACGCCCTCGGGCCGGTACTGCAGCGCGATCTCCCCCAGCGTATCGCCCTTCCTCACTTCGTGCGCCTGCGCAGCCTGCTGCGCAGGCGACTGCGTCGGTTGTGGCACCGCGGCGGGTGCAGCCGCGGGCTTGTCGTCTTGCGCCGCAGCGGGCCTGGCGTCAGATGACGGCGTGGCCGCCGTCTGCTCTTGCGATGGGGCTTCGGGTTTGGGTGCGGTGGCGGTGGCGGCAGGCGCGGGTCGCGGCGCAGAGGGCGCGGTAGTCACGGGCGGCGCTCGGGCAGTCGCGGGCTCCGCTGCCATCGGCTGCGGCCGTGGTCCCTCATAGCCCGGTGGATCGAGCAGCACCGTGTACTCGCGAACGAACAATCCGGTGGACCAGCGAAGTTCGACCAGCAAGTCGATGAACGGCTCATTGATCGGTTGGCGCGTCGTGATGCGAATCACCGGGCGGCCGCCGCGCTTGTCGAGCGCGAACTGGATGGTCGACAGGGCCGGATTGAATTCGATTCCGGCCTGCGCAAATGCATTTCCGGATGCGAGCCGCGCCTCAAGCGACGCCTCTTCGCCCGGTTGCAGCGAGACCACCTCGATTTCCGCCTGCAGCGGCTGGCCGAGAAACGACTGCACGCTCAACCGGCCAAGACCCGCAGCCTGCGCGAGCAACGGCAGCGTCAAGACCGTTGCCGTGACAAGCCGTAGCAACGAGACCGGTTTATCCACCCGAACCACCCTGAGTCGTTCTTATCGGACTGAGTACCATAACATCATGACGTTAGGCCTGCAAGCTGAGATGTTTTCTCGGTTATTGCGGCTTTCGCTCCACGCAACAAGGGGTTGCCCCGTACTCGCGGACCCAGGCCCGGACGACACGCTAAACCTTGATCCCGGCATCCAGAAGGATGCGCAGCATGCGTCTCAACGGCTCTGCCGCCCCCCATAGCAGCTGGTCTCCCACCGTAAATGCTGCCAGATAATCCCCGCCCATGGGCAGCTTGCGCAGGCGCCCGACCGGGACGGAAAGCTTCCCCGTCACGGCCGCCGGGGTGAGCTCGGCCAGCGTCTCTTCCTTGCGGTTCGGTACGACGCGCACCCATTCGTTGCCCTCGGCGATGATCCCCTGCACCTCGTCGAGCGGCACGTCTTTCCTGAGCTTGATCGTGAGCGCCTGGCTGTGGCAGCGCATCGCGCCTATGCGCACGCAGATCCCGTCGACCGGGATGGGCCGCTCGCTGCGTCCAAGGATCTTGTTGGCCTCGGCTTGCGCCTTCCACTCCTCCCGGCTCTGGCCGTTGCCCAAGTCCTTGTCGATCCAGGCTAGCAGGCTTCCGGCGAGGGCTTGGCCGAAATGCTCCTTCGGCAGGCCGCCATTGCGCAGCGCGTCCGAAACGCGCTGTTCGATATCCAGCGCCGTGGCGCCAGGGTCGTCCAGCACCGGCTTGGCGGCCTCACCGAGGTGCGCCATCTGCTCCGCCAGCTCCCGCATGTTGGCGGCGCCCGCGCCGGAGGCAGCCTGATAGGTCATGCAGGTCGCCCACTCGACCAGGTCGTGCTGGAACAGCCCCGCCATTCCCATCATCATCAGGCTCACGGTACAGTTGCCGCCGATGAAGTCGCGGTGCCCGGCGGCCAGCGCACGCTCGATCACGGACATGTTGACCGGATCGAGGATGATGGCGGCATCGTCCTTCATTCGCAGCGCACTCGCCGCGTCGATCCAGTAGCCTTTCCAGCCTGCGGCACGAAGCTTCGGATGGACATCACTGGTGTAGTCGCCGCCCTGACAGGCGATGATCACCGGCAGGCTCTTAAGCGCCGCGATGTCCGTGGCGCTTTGCACCGGGCCCGTATCCTTGCCCACCGCCGGGCCCTTGCCGCCCGCCTGCGAGGTCGAGAAGAACACCGGCTCGACGAGGTCGAAGTCGCGCTCTTCGCGCATGCGCTGCACGAGCACCGATCCGACCATGCCCCGCCACCCGACGATTCCAACCCTGAGCATTACCCTTCCCTCTACAGCGCGGCCACGACCGCGTCGCCCATTTCCCGTGTACCGGCCTTGCGGCAGCCCTCAGTATAGATGTCCACGGTGCGCAAACCCGTTGCCAGCACCTTGCGCACTGCCGCCTCGAGCCTTCCGGCCTCCGCCGGGCGGGCCAGGGAATAGCGCAGCATCATGGCCGCCGACAGGATGGTGGCGAGCGGATTGGCCACGCCCTTGCCAGCGATGTCGGGCGCCGAGCCGTGGATCGGCTCGTAAAGGCCCTTGCCCTTCTCGTCCAGCGAGGCCGAGGGCAGCATGCCGATCGAGCCCGTGAGCATGGAGGCCTCGTCGGACAGGATGTCGCCGAACAGGTTGCCCGTCACGATGACGTCGAACTGCTTCGGATTGCGCACCAGCTGCATGGCGCAGTTGTCCACGTACATGTGGCTGAGCTCGACGTCCGCGTAGTCCTTGCCCGTCTCGGTCGCCACCTGCTTCCAGAGCTCGGTGGTCTCCAGCACGTTCGCCTTGTCCACGGAACACAGGCGCTTGCCGCGCTTGCGCGCAGCCGCGAACGCGACGCGGACGATGCGCCGAATTTCGCTTTCACGGTAGCGCATCGTGTTGAACCCTTCGCGCTCTCCGCTCGGCAGCGTCGCGATGCCGCGCGGCTCGCCGAAGTAGATGTCGCCCGTCAGCTCGCGCACGATGAGGAGGTCCAGGCCCGCGACCAGCTCGGGCCTGAGCGACGAGGCCCCGGCGAGCTCCGGGAAAACGTTCGCCGGCCGCAGATTGGCAAACAGCCCGAGTTCCTTGCGCAGGCGCAGGAGCCCCCGCTCGGGTCGCTTGTCGCGCGGCAGCGCGTCGTACTGCGGTCCGCCGATGGCGCCGAAGAGGATGGCATCCGCGTCGCGCGCGAGTCGCAAGGTGGCCTCCGGCAGCGGATCGCCGGCGGCTTCGTATCCCGCACCGCCCACCGGCGCTTCCTGCAGCTCGAGCGGCAGTCCGAGGCGCTGCAGCACCCTGACCGCCTGGGCGACGATCTCGGGTCCGATGCCGTCGCCCGGCAGAACCGCGATCTTCATCGCCTCACCTGAATAGCCAGGGATACTGCGCGATGCGCGTCGACTCGAAGGCGCGGATCTTGTCCGCATGGCGCAGGGTCAGGCCGATCTCGTCCAGGCCATTGAGCAGGCAATGCTTGCGGAAGGGATCGACCTCGAAATGCATGGCCTGCGCCCGGTCCGCCGTGGATACCGTCTGCGCGGCGAGGTCCACGGTCAGCCGGAACCCCGGAAACGCCGCGCATTCGTGGAACAGGCGATCGACTTCCGCTTCCTGCAGCACGACCGGCAGGAAGCCGTTCTTGAAGCTGTTCATGTAGAAGATGTCGCCGAACGAGGGCGCGATCACGCAGCGAAAGCCGTAGTCGAGCAGCGCCCACGGCGCGTGCTCGCGCGAACTGCCGCAGCCGAAGTTCTTGCGCGCCAGCAGGATCGTCGCGCCCTGGTAGCGCGGGTCGTTCAGCACGAAGTTCGGATTGCGCGGCCGCGCGGCGTGGTCCATGCCCGGCTCGCCGTGGTCCATGTAGCGCCACGCGTCGAACAGGTTCGGGCCGTAGCCCGTCTTCTTGATCGACTTGAGGAACTGCTTCGGGATGATCTGGTCGGTATCGACATTGCCACGGTCGAGCGGTGCCACGATCCCGGTATGCGAAGTGAATTTTTCCATGCGATTCAGCGCCACTGCCGGATGTCGACGAAATGGCCGGCCACCGCCGCCGCCGCCGCCATCGCCGGGCTGACCAGGTGGGTACGTCCGCCGTCGCCCTGCCGGCCTTCGAAATTGCGGTTCGAGGTCGACGCGCAGCGCTCGCCGGGCTCCAGTCGATCCGCGTTCATCGCCAGGCACATCGAGCAGCCTGGCTGCCGCCAGTCGAAGCCCGCCTCCTTGAACACCTTGTCCAGGCCCTCGCGCTCGGCCTGCGCCTTCACCAGGCCTGAGCCCGGCACCACCATCGCGAGGCGTACGCTCGGCGCCACGCGCCGGCCCTTCACCACCGCCGCGGCGATGCGCAGATCCTCGATGCGCGAATTGGTGCAGGAACCGATGAAGACCTTGTCCAGCTTGATGTCGGTAATCTTCATGCGCGGCGTCAAGCCCATGTACTGCAGAGCGCGCTCCATCCCCTCGCGCTTGATGGCGTCCTTCTCGCGCTCGGGATCGGGCACCTCCGCGTCCACGGCGACGACCATCTCGGGCGACGTGCCCCAGGAAACCTGCGGGCGGATCTCCTCGGCGCGCAGCACCACCTCGCGATCGAACTTCGCCCCGTCGTCGGACCTGAGCGTTTTCCAGTAGGCGACCGCCGCGTCCCAGTCGGGCCCCACGGGCGCGAACGGCCGGCCCTTCAGGTACTCGAGGGTCGTGTCGTCCACCGCCACCATGCCGGCGCGCGCGCCGGCCTCGATGGCCATGTTGCACACCGTCATGCGCCCCTCCATGGACAGCCCGCGGATCGCGCTGCCGGCGAACTCGACCGCGTGGCCGCTGCCGCCGGCGGTGCCGATGCGGCCGATGATCGCCAGCACGACGTCCTTGCCCGTAACGCCGCGCGCGAGGGCGCCGTCGACGGTGACGCGCATGTTCTTCATCTTCTTGCCGACCAGGCATTGCGTCGCCATCACGTGTTCCACTTCCGAGGTGCCGATGCCGTGCGCGAGGCAGCCGAAGGCGCCATGCGTGCTGGTATGCGAATCGCCGCACACCACGGTCATCCCGGGAAGCGTCGCGCCCTGCTCCGGGCCGATCACGTGCACGATGCCCTGGCGTCGGTCGAGGAACGGGAAGTAGGCCTTCGCCTTGGCGCCGACGCCGCGCATGTTGGCGTCCAGCGTGTCGACCTGGATACGCGACACCGGGTCGCTGATGCCGTCCAGGCCGCGTTCCCAGCCGGTGGTGGGCGTGTTGTGGTCCGCAGTGGCCACGATGGATTCGATGCGCCAGGGCTTGCGGCCGGCGAGCTTCAGGCCTTCGAAGGCCTGCGGACTGGTGACTTCATGCACCAGGTGGCGGTCGATGTAGATCAGCGCGGTGCCGTCTTCGTCGGCGTGCACCAAGTGGCTGTCCCAAAGCTTGTCGTAGAGCGTGCGGTCCATGATTTGCGGCGCTGCAGAAACCGCGAATTATGGCACAAGCGATGCGCGCGGAACGCGCGCCGGTCAGCGCTTGCCGCTGGCCGCTTGGTAAAGCGGCATCACCTTCGCAGAATAGACTTTGAGGTCGGCAATGCGGTTCGACTGCGAGGGATGCGTGGACAGGAATTCGGGGGGCTGGCCGCCGCCCAGCTTGGTCATCTTCTCCCACAGGCTGATCGCAGCGCGTGGGTCGTAGCCCGCGCGCGCGGCGAGCTCGACGCCGATGCGATCCGCCTCGACCTCGTGCTCGCGCGAGTTCGGCTTGTTGAGCGTCAGGTCGATCAGCAGCTGCGTCATGTCCATGCCACCTTGCGATACGCCGGCCACGGCACCGAGGACGCCGATGATCACGCCTTGCGCCTGCGCCTGGGAGACGCGCTCGCGTCCATGCTCGCGCAGCGCATGCGCGATCTCGTGGCCCATGACCGCCGCCAGTTCGTCGTCGGTCGCCTGCAGGCGCTCGATCAACCCCGTGTAGACGGCGATTTTTCCCCCGGGCATGCACCACGCGTTGACTTCTTTGGACGAGATGACGTTCGTTTCCCAGGCCCAGCCTGGGGCATCGGGCCGGAATGCGCCGGTCTTCGGGATCAGCCGCTGCGCGATGCGCCGCACGCGCTCCGTCTGCGCCGCGTTCTGATTGACCAGGCCCTTCTTCGCCGCGCCGGCCACGAGCTGCTGGTAGGCTTTCGCCGCGCTCGCATTGACGTCTTCCGACGACACCATCATGGACTGCTTGCGGTCCACCCCGACCGAGCCCGGCTGCGTGGTCTGCACCGACTGGCATGCGGCCAAGGCGCACAGCGAGACGATGAGCAGGACGCGCGACATCATGCGCAAATCCTACACGCGTACCCGCCAGATGATGAGTGCGGTACCCAACAGTCCGGCGAGCGCGCTGAGCGTAAAGCTGAGTTCCGGGCCGAGGGTCTCCCAGGACCAGCCCGCGAGCAGCGTGCCGGCGCCCCCGCCCAGCCCGTAGGACACGCTCGAAAGCAGGGTCTGGCCGCGCGCAGCGAGCGCGCCGGGGAACAGGCGGTGCACCAACGCCACGGAGGCGGCGTGGTAGGCGCCGAAGGTGGCGGCATGCAGCAGTTGCGCGAGCACCAGCAGCGCGACCGAGTGCGCGCCCCAGCCGATCAGTGCGAAGCGCAGCCCTGCCAGGGCGCAGCTGGCCGCGAGCAGCGTGCGCAGGCTGACGCGTCGCAGCAGGCGCGGCAGGAACATAAACAGCACGATCTCCGCGAGCACGCCCAGCGTCCACAGGAGGCCGATGGCGGTCTTGCTGTAGCCGAGCGCTTCCAGGTGGATCGAATAGAACGCGTACAGCGCGCCGTGCGCCGCGTTCATGCAGAAACAGGCGGCGAGGAACGCCATGACTTCGGGGCGCCGCAGCACCGCCAGCAGGCGCCTATCGCCGGGGGCGCCTGCCGCGGCCACACGCCCGGCGGGCACCACGAAGGACACGGCAAGCGTCAGCGCCGCGAGCAGGATGACGACGCCGATGAGCGATTGCGGCGGGTTGGCATCCAGCCAGGCGCCAGTTCCCACCACGGCAACGACGAACCCGACCGAACCCCAAAGGCGGATCGGCCCGTAGCGCTCGGTGCGTCCCTCGAGCGACCCGAGCGTCAGCGCTTCGACCAGGGGCATCGCGCCGGCTGCCAGCAGGCTCATCAGCAGCATGATGGCGACTACCGCAGCAAAGCCGTCCAGGAAATGCAGCAGCGCGAACCCCGCCAGCACGGCGCCGGCCGAGGAGATCACGATGCTGCGCGCGGCCCCGGTGCGGTCGGCCAGCCAGCCCCAGAACGACGGCGCCACGACGCGCGCGAGCTGTGGCATGGCCAGCACCACCGCGATCTGCCCGGGGCCATAGCCGCGCGCGGCCAGGTAAAGCGCGAAATACGGGACCAGCGCGCCGACATACAGGAAATAGGCGAAAAAGTATGCCGACAGGCGCGCCGCGGGTGTCATCGCGCCGCATCTTACCGGCGTGCTATAAACGCCCGCCATGCCGGGATTCATGCCCTCGCGCGCCGCGTTCTACCTGCTGTTTACCGTTTCGGGATTCGCCGGACTCATCTACGAATCCATCTGGACGCACTACCTGAAGCTGTTCCTCGGTCATGCGGCCTACGCGCAGTCGCTGGTGCTGGTGGTGTTCATGGGTGGCATGGCGTTGGGCGCCGCGGTTTGCGCCCGCATTTCGGCGCGCCTGAAGAATCCCCTCGCCGGCTACGCGCTGGTCGAAGCCGTCGTCGGGCTGGCCGCCCTCGGTCTGCACGAGGTGTTCGTCGCCGTCACCGACTGGTCGTACGCCTCGCTGCTGCCGGCCATGGGCGCGGACTGGCAAGTGCTGGGCGCCAAACTCGCCGTGTCCTGCCTGCTGATCCTGCCGCAGTCGGTGCTATTGGGCGCCACCTTTCCGCTGATGAGCGCGGGCCTCGTGCGCGCGCAGCCGCAGGCGTCCGGAGAATCGGTGGCGATGCTGTATTTCACCAACAGCCTCGGTGCCGCCCTTGGCGTGCTGGCGAGCGGCTTTCTGCTCATCGCCTGGGTGGGACTGCCGGGCACGCTGCGCGCGGCGGGCATGATCAATCTGGGCCTCGCCGCCACGGTGTGGCTGCTGGCGCGTCCGATGCACGCGCCCGCGCTCGCCCCGCGCGCGGACCGCGAGCCGGGCGCCGGTGCCTTGCTCCTCGCCATTGCGTTCTTCACAGGGCTGGCCTCGTTCGTCTATGAAATCGGCTGGATCCGCATGCTTTCGCTGGTCCTCGGCGCCTCGACGCATTCGTTCGAGCTGATGCTTTCCACGTTCATCCTCGGTCTCGCGTTGGGCGGCTACGCGGTGCGCCGGCACGTCGATCGCACCGGCAGCCCGGAGCGGCTGCTCGGCTGGGTGCAGGTGGCGATGGGTCTCGCCGCCCTGATGACGCTGCCGGTCTACGACCGCAGCTTCGAGCTGATGGAAGCCCTGATGCGCGGCCTTGCGCGCAACGACATCGGCTACCTGATGTTCAATCTTTCGGGGCAGGCAGTCGCGGCGCTGGTCATGCTGCCCGCGACCTTCTGCGCAGGCATGACGCTGCCGCTCATCACGGGCGCGCTGCTGCGCCAGGGCGCCGGGGAAGGCGCGATCGGGCGCGTTTACGCGACCAACACGCTGGGCGCGATCGCCGGCGTACTGCTCGCCGTGCATATCGGCCTGCCCGTGCTTGGGCTGAAAGGGGCGCTGCTGGCCGCGGCCCTGCTGGACGCGGCGCTCGGGCTCTACCTGCTCTACCGCTGCGGGGCGTTGCGCAGGCATTTCGTGCCGGCGGCGGCCGTCTGCGCCCTGCTGTTCCTTCCCATTGCCCTCGGTTTCCAACTGGACGCCAACAAGATGACGGCGGGCGTCTACCGCCATGGCGACCTCGGCAGTTCGCGCGACGCGACCATCCTTTATGCCAAGGACGGCAAGACCGCGACCGTGCACCTGGTGCGCTACGGCACCGCCACCAGCATCCGCACCAACGGCAAGTCCGACGGCTCCATCAACCTCACCGGCGAAGCGCAATCCGACCGCGGCACCGACGAGATCACCATGGTGCTCACCGGCGCGTTGCCGCTCGCGCTCAAGCCCGACGCGAAAAGCGCGGCGGTCATCGGCATCGGCACCGGGCTCACCACGCACACACTGTTGCAGAGCCTGGACATCGAGCGCGTCGAGACCGTGGAGATCGAGTCCGCCATGGTCGAGGCCGCGCGGGGCTTCAGTCCGCGTAACAGCGCCGCCTTCGCCGACCCGCGCGGCACGATCCGCATCGACGATGCCAAGACCTACTTCGCCTCACGCAACCGGCGCTACGACATCATCATCTCGGAGCCCTCCAACCCCTGGGTGAGCGGCGTGTCGAGCCTCTTTACGCGCGAGTTCTACCACCACATCGGCAAGCATCTCGCGCCGGGCGGCATCCTGGTGCAGTGGTTCCAGCTGTACGAGATCGACCCCGCGCTGGTCGCCTCGGTGATGCGCGCGCTGGGCGAGGAATTCCCCCACTACGCCATCTATGCACCGAGCGATCACGACCTGCTGATCGTGGCGGGCGACGCGCCGCTGCCGGCGGCGCCGCAGGCGCGCGTCTTCGAGCACCCGGGTCTCGCCAAGGAGCTGTGGGCGGTGCACATCCTGTCCGCCGGCGACCTCGACGCGCGCTATCTTGGCAACCGGGCCACGCTCGAGCCCCTGTTCGAGAGCTACGGCGCGCGCGCCAATTCCGACTATGACCCGGTGCTGGACCTGAACGCCGCGCGCCACCGCTTCACCGAGCGCAGCGCCACCGACATCGTGGCCTTGCTCAACGCCCCGGTCCCCGTGCTCGAGCTGCTCGAGCCGGGCTTCGCGCGCCGCCCGATGAATCCGCTGCACAAGGGCGCCTACTCGTTCGAGCGCATCGAAAACGCGCGCCGCGCAGCGTACGCGCGCGATTTCCTCCTGCGCGCCGTGCCGCCGGCGCCCCTGGACATCCCCACCGACCTGCAGAAGGACCTGGAAGTGGTGAAGCTGCGCCTGCTGGAATGCCGCGACGCTCGCGAGCTCGATGTCTGGCTGCACAGCCTGCTGCGCATCGCGGAGCTGGTGAATCCGTCACTGCCGGCCGCGGACGCAAGTGTGCTGTGGACGCGCATTGCCAGCGCGCCCTGTGTACGCTCGCTGCACGAGTATCAGCGCCGATGGATCGCATTGTTCCAGGCCGAAGGCGCGCGCGATGCGCGCGCCAT
>Ga0209705_10002213_pt1 | contig 10410 bp, 6 predicted proteins | sample PPLLaktember2015_5_FD_187262 | JGI IMG/M metagenome (GOLD analysis project Ga0209705, IMG submission 187262) | Freshwater sediment microbial communities from Prairie Pothole Lake near Jamestown, North Dakota, USA - PPLs Lake P8 Core (1) Depth... | ecosystem: Environmental > Aquatic > Freshwater... | reverse complement strand
CAGGCTGCCCCGGGCCGACGGCCGGATCGCATAGACGTAGCACAGCGCCGTGTTTTTCAGCAGCGGATCCTGCTCGACGAGATACTCGAAACCCTGCCGTTGCAGCAGGTTCGTGATGGGCTCGAGGTTCTCCTGCCGATCCACTTCGACGACCAGCTGGCGGATCCTGGGCCAGTCCGCGGCATCGACGCCGAGCAGCACGTCCAGTTCGCTCTTCTCGACGTTCACCTTGAGCAGGTCGATGCGCTCAATGGCTTCTTCCGCGATGACGCTGGACAGCGTGCGCAGCCGCGCCGTCACCGTCGCCGACTGCAGCCGGGTATCGAGCAGCGCGCCCAGATCCGCCGCCTGGCGCTCGTCTTGCGCCGGATCGGCCTGCTGGTTCAGCACGTAGTGCTTCACCATTTCGCGCTCGACCGCGGTGTCGGCGTGGAATCCGGAAAGGAGCGACAGCCCCTCGAAGCAGGTGAGCTCGGCCGAGCCGTTCTCGCGCGACAATCCGTGCGGCAGGCACTGCACCGCCTCGCCCCAGGCTTCGGCGTTGGCCGCCAGGCAGGCGAAGGCGGCGGGATTCGGCTCCAGCGCGATGGTGCGCAGGCCGCGGGCGAGCCGGTTGGCGAACACCGTGAACAATCCGATATTGGCGCCCGCATCGACGATGCAGTCGCCGTCGCTGATCGAAATGCCGTGCCGCAGGTAAGCCTGCAGCTCGAAGACTTCGTGGTAGATGTACTCGGTTTCGTTGCGGTTCAGGTGCGCGACCGGCGCGCCGTCCGGCAGCAGGTGGACCTGGCCGAATGCCCACAGCGGCTGGCGGGCGCGCGTGGGCACCACGTAGGCCGTCAAGCGCATCGCGCCCGACGCGTCCGCGCGCGCCAGCACCACGGCATCGCGCACGCCGCCCTGCTCGCGCAACGCGCTTTCGATTTCGCCGAGCTCGATGCGGTAGCCGTGCAGCTTGACTTGGTCATCGATGCGGCCGAGGAACTCGATGTTGCCGTCTGCCGCGCAGCGCCCCTGGTCGCCGGTGCGATACAGGCGCGCGCCCGCGACCCCGCTGAACGGATCGGCGATGAATTTCTCCGCGGTCAGGTCCGGGCGGTTCAGGTAGCCGCGCGCGACGCCGCTGCCGCCGATGCAGATTTCGCCGCGCTCGCCGGCGGCCACGGGCCCGCCGGCCGCATCCAGGAGGGTGACGCGGCAGTTCGGCAGCGCCTGGCCCAGCGGCAGCGTGCCCGACGGGGTGTCGGGGAGCCGCGGGCCGACAGCGTAGGTCAGCACGCCGACGGTGCCCTCCGTGGGGCCGTAGTGGTTGTAGATCGAGCAATCCGGCGCCAGGGCGCGCAACTGCTCGATCCACTCCAGGCGCGAGGCCTCGCCGCCCAGCACCAGGCGCTTCCGGGGCAGGACGCCCCCGGGATCGCGGCCAGCCTGCAGCGCCGCCAGATGCGAGGGAACGATCTTCAGGACATCGATCTTCTCGCGCTGAAAGTACTCGGCGAGCAGGGCCTGGTCTTCGGCCCGCTCGCGGGAAATGACGTGCAGGGTGCCGCCGGTGGCGAGCGCCGGGAACAGCACCGTGTTGCCCAGGTCGGCGGCGATCGTGGATACCGTCGCGTAGCTCATGCCGGGCTCGAACTGCAGCCGCTGCACGACGCCGCGCACGTAGTTGACGATATTGCGATGCTCGACACACACGCCCTTCGGGCGCCCCGTCGAACCGCTCGTATAGATCACGTAGGCCAGGTCTTCCGGGCGGCAGTGCACCGCGTCCTGCAGTGCCTGCTGCGGCCCGGCCCAGTCGAACGTATCCAGGCAGAGTGCTTGCACGGGCTCGCCGGGAAGCGCGGGCAGCAGGCTCGCCTGCGTGAGCACCAGCCGCACGCCGGCGTCGGCGCACAGGAACGCAACCGACCGTTGCGGCAAGGCGGGATCGATGGGCAGGTAGGCGGCCCCCGCCTTGAGGATGCCCAGGATTCCCACCACGGTCTCCAGCGAGCGCTGCACCAGCAGCCCGATGGGCGCGTCGTCCCCTGCGGGACGCAGGGCGCGCACGCGATGCGCAAGCACGTCGCTGCGCCGCGCCAGTTCGCGGTAGGTCAGCCGTTGCTGCTCGTAGACCAGGGCCACGGCATCGGGCGTGCGCACGGCCTGCTGCTCGATCAGCTCATGCAGGCAGGGCTGCGCGGGGGGTTGCGGTGCGGTGTCGGTGCTCATAGCGACCATGCGATGACCTCTTTCATGATTTCGTTGGAGCCGGCGTAGATGCGCTGCGCGCGGCCATCGGCCCACATGCGCGCAATCGGGTACTCCATCATGCAGCCGTAGCCGCCGTGCATCTGCACGCAGGCGTCCAGGACGCGGCCCTGGCTGTCGGTGAGCCAGTACTTCGCCATGGCGGTGGTGGCGTCGTCCAGCTCGCCGGCCACGAAGCGCTCGATGCAGTGGTCCAGGAAAACGCGGCCGACGCGCGCCTCGGTCGCGCATTGCGCCAGTTGGAAGCGCGTGTTCTGCAGATCGATGAGCGGCTTGCCGAACGCGGTCCGCTGCTTCACGTAGCGCGTGGTCAGGTCCACCGCGCGCTCGGTCGCCGCGACGGCGCTCACGCCGACCGTGAGTCGCTCGTAGGGCAGTTGCTCCATCATCTGCGCGAAGCCCTTGCCTTCGGCGGACCCGAGCAGGTTGGCGACCGGGACGCGCATGTCGGCAAAGAACAGCTCGCAGGTATCCTGCGCGTGCATGCCGATCTTCTCGAGCGCGCGGCCGGCCTGGTAGCCGGCGAGGCCTTGCGTCTCGACGATCACCAGCGAAATGCCTTTCCAGCCGGCGGCCTTGGTGTCGGTCTTCAGCGCGAGGCACAGGAGGCTCGCATGCGTGCCGTTGGTGACGAAAGTCTTCGAGCCGTTGATCACGTAGTGCTCGCCGTCGCGGCGGGCGTTCGCCTTGATGCCCTGCAGATCGGAGCCGGCGCCGGGTTCGCTCATGGCGATGGCGCTCACCAGTTCGCCGCGCGCCATGCGCGGCAGCCAGGCGCGCTTCTGCGCGTCGCTGCCGTAGGCGAGGATGTAGTGGGCCACGACGCTCTGGATGCCGGCGCCGAACTGCACGCCGGCGCGCGCCAGTTCCTCGAGCACCACGGCCTCGTGGGCGAAGCTGCCGCCGCCGCCGCCGTACTCCTGCGCGATGTCGGGCAGCAGCAGGCCCGCGGCACCCGCTTGGGTCCAGGCCGCGGCGTCGGGGCCGTGTTGCAGGCACCAGCGAGCATGATGCGGCGCGAACTCTTTCTGGATGAACTGACTGGCGGTCCTGCGAAACAGCGCCACATCGTCGTCGCCCGGTGCGGGGCGTGGCACGGCCTGGAGCATCACGCACGCTCCACGGCCAGCGCGGCGACGTAACCCGGCGCCGGGGAGAAGCTGTGCAGGCGCCAGCCCGACGCCTCGTCGCCTGCGCTCGCACGCCGCAGGCCGACGCCCAGCGCCTTGCCGAGTGCCTCGGTGCGCGTCCAGCCGCCGAAGAAGCCGAGCGCCTTGTCGCGCGGCGCGAGCGAGCGGAAGGCCGCGAGCTCCCTGGGCGGGAAGTACCACGCCGCAATGGCGTCCGCATCCTGCATCTCATGGACTGCTTCGACATCGATGCCGACCTCGCGGCCGCGGCAAAACGCGTACAGCGCGATATCCCGGGAATGCGACACGCTGAACCGCCAGTCGGCGGCGCCGCTGCGCGCGAGCACGGGCTTGCCGTGGATGCCGCGGGCCAGCCGCACGGAACGGGGCTGCGTATCCAGGCGCGCCGCAAGCAATTGCCGCAGGCGCGCCCGCGCAACCACATAGCGCCGACGGTCGCGCTCGAGGCAAAAGCGGCAGGCACGCTGCCGCTCCGGTGCGCGGAGCAATCCGGCCAGCGCGCCGAGCGCGGCCGGCTCCAGGTCCAGGCGCGCCACCACGACCTCGACCGCGCCGTGCGGCAGAGCTGATTCAGGCAGATTCAACATTCGACGGCAGCCTTTAATGGGTTGGCCGAGATTCCCGGGTCGTCGTCTAGACGGCTTGCGGAATCGCGCGAATGCCAATCTACCGGCCGCAGGCGGCGGGTATTGCCGGGCGCAGGACCCAGGTGCATGGTCCAGTTGGACCAGCCGGTGCCGGCCGCGAGCTGCGCCGGGCGGCACAGGCAAAAAAAAGGGGCACGAACGGCTGTGTGCCCCCTGCTTGCTCCAGCAGCACGCGAACGGAACAGGTGACTACGCGTTGCTTGGCCCCCGGCTCAGGCTGTTAACAGCGCGTTGGCCGCCTGCCCCTACAGCGGCGTAGTGCGTGTGCTACGCCGGCGGGCACTATCCGGCATCGGCCGTTGCCGTGCAAACCAGGAGGCATGGTCCGTTAGGACCATGCCCGTGGCGAACCGATCGACTACAGTCCGGCGGACACTGAAAGTGGCGCGACGCTGCGTATCACCCGGGCATGGACGACGGAAGACGGCAGGCCGAACGCCGTGTGATAGTTGGCCAGTTTCCAGTAGACGCCCTGGCCGGGGTACAGCGTAGGACCGCGATAGGACATTTTCTGCACGCCATTGACCCACGCATCGAAGAACCCGTCCGAGCCGGACGACCACTTCACGTGGTAGACGAAGTTGTACCACTGGTTCCTGACGACCGGGCCGATGGGGTAAATCGCCTCTGTCGGGCTGGTCTGGCTGCCGTAGGATACCTTGAAGCTCAGCCCGGTGGGGCGGTCCGGCGAAATCGCGGTGGCGGGCATCGCGTTCACCTGGAAATTGGCCTGGCCCCCACCATTCGTGGTGTTGTGGAAATCAGCGACGATGCCGAAATTCCACGACGACGCCGTACTTTCGGGCGGGTCGACGTAGTCGTCGGGAAAGAGCACCGAATGCGCCCACCAGTGTTCCCGGCCCTCGTAGCCGTCGGACGTCGCCTGACTGGTGGTGAGGTCGTTGCGCTCGTGGGAGTTGCTCCCGGTGACGTTGTTGTCGCCGGGCTCGGTATGCAGGCGAACGGCGTTCACGCCGGCCACCGTCACCATCGTTGCGCGGCCCGCCACCTTGGCCTGTTCACTGAATTGGCAGTCCTGCCATGTGCCCGAAAAATCGCAGGAGAACGCGGCGCCGGCCGGAATGCCCGACGTGCCCGGCGTCGCCGTCACGCCGGAAGGCTGCGTAGTCCCCGTGGCGCCGGCATCGATCGCACCGTCGCTTGCACCGCCACCGCCACCGCCGCACGCGGTGACCATTGAAAGTGAGCCGACGAGCAGCGCAACGGCCGCCAGTCGAACGGCACCGGCCATGCGCGTGGCCGGAAAACGGGAATCGAGGTACTGCGGGGTGAGGCGTGGTGCAAGATTGGATAACATCGCTTGAGCCTCCGAAGGCAGGGGTTGGCTCAGCGCGTCCGGTACGACAAGGTCTCTGGTACGCGCTCAGCTGGAAGCACCTATGCGTTCGAGTTGTAGTTGAACGACTATAGGCGTGTAGTTGAAGGCACGCACACTAACACAGTATTCGATGACACACCGCGCATTACTTGTGAAAAAGCTGTCGCAATTCAACGACATGCTGTCGCAGGGCCACGACAATTGGCCCGCTACGAAGCCGAAACCGGAGCTATGTCTCTTTGTGGTTACCCGCGGGAGGACGTAATGCCTGAGGGCGGTACCGCGTGATCAAGATCATCATTGCCGACGACCACGCGGTGGTCCGCCAGGGGGTGAAGCAGATTCTTGCCGCGGAGCCCGACATGCGCCTGGTCGGCGAAGCCAGTGATTTCGCGCAAACGCTGGAGGTCACGCGCCGGCTTGCCTGGGACGTGCTGATCCTCGACTACTCCATGCCGGGGGGGAACGGGCTGCAGGTGCTGAAGAAAATCAAGCACGCCCACCCGCGGCGCCCCGTGCTCATCCTGAGCATGCACCCGGAGGAAGCGATCGCGGTCTCGGCGTTGCGGGCGGGGGCCGCCGGCTACGTCAGCAAGGAGGCCGCCTCGGAGGAATTGACGGTGGCGATCCGCAAGGCCGTCAGCGGCAAAAAGTACGTCAGTGCGTCGCTGGCGGAGGCGCTGGCGCTCGAGCTCGGGCAAGGCCCGCAGGGGCTCGCGCACGAGTCGCTGTCCGATCGCGAATACCGCGTCATGTGGATGATCGCGTCGGGAAAATCGATCACGCACATCGCCAAGGAGCTGAGCCTCAGCCCGAATACGGTGAGTACCTACCGGCTGCGGATACTGAAGAAGCTCAAGCTCGAGACCAACGCGGATCTGGTCCGATACTCCGTCAAGCACGGACTGGTGGAGTAGCGTTTCCGCTACAGCGGCCTCAGGTTTTCCTGGGCGCCCCTGCAGTACTCACCGACGGCAGGACGTCGCGCGGTCGGTTAGCCTGTTACTGCGGCAGGCAAGGGCTTGCCGCGCGCTGGTTGGTTCTTCGAAAAGCAACCTCGAGAGGCCCGTGACACACCCCAGAAATCTGCTGGTCCAGTCCGGCGGCCGGCGCCTTTGACGGCTCCGCGCAAACCAGGGCGAAGGCTCGACGACATCGAAATCGTGCGGGCGTTGCGGGCGCTCAAGGAAGGCGACCTGACCGCGCGCATGCCGACGGCGGCGGGCGCGCCGCAGGGCGAAGTCGCCGGCCTGTTCAACTACGTCGCCGAGCGGCAGGGAGAGCTTTGGCGCACGAACGAGCAGCTGCGGCAACATGCGAGACAACTCTCGGAGCAGGTGAAGGCGCTCGAGCAAACGCGTCGGGAGGGCGTGACCGCCAAAGCGGAGCTCACGCAGGAAGCGGAACGGCTGGCACTGCGTTCGAAGCACAAGTCGGAGTTTCTCGCCCACATGTCCCACGAGATGAGGGCACCGCTGAACAGCCTGCTGATCCTGGCGCAGCTGCTGGCCGAGAACGCGGACAACACGCTCACGGCGAAGCAGGTCGAGTATGCGCAGACCATCCGCATCTCGGGCCATGACCTGCTGGTGCTGGTCAACGACATTCTCGATTTGTCCAAGATCGAATCCGGCCGGGCCACGCTGAGAATCGCGCGCGAGCGCCTGGCCGACCTGCGCGACTACCTGGAGAACGCGTTCCGCGAGGTCGCCCTGGGCCGGGGCCTCAAATTCGGGCTCACGCTGCAGCGAGGATTGCCGGCCGCGATCCAGACCGATGTGCAGCGGCTGCGCCAGATTCTGCAGAACCTGCTGTCCAACGCATTCAAGTTTACCGAGCAGGGCGCGGTGTCTTTGCATGTCACGCTGGCCAAGAGCGGCTGGACGCAGGGGCACAGCGGCCTGGGTGGCGCGGAACAGGTGCTGGCGTTCTCGGTCGCCGATACCGGTATCGGCATCCCGGAGGACAAGTACCAGAGCATTTTCGAACCGTTCAACCAGGCCGGCGGACTCGCCAAGCGACAATTCGAAGGCGCCGGCCTGGGGCTATCGATCAGTGCCGAACTGGCGCGCCTGCTCGGCGGCGAGATCCGGGTTGCAAGCAGCGCCGGCAAGGGCAGCACCTTCACGCTGTATCTCCCCATTACCTACAGGCCCGCCGGCAACCACGGCGACACCGCCGGCACGCCATCGAAGGACCGGCGCGTGGTTCGGCAAGCGGCCGGCGAGGTTTTGGATGCGCAGGACGACCGCAACCACATTCGGCCCGGGGACCGTGTGGTGCTCAATGTCGCAGCGAATGCACGCCAATCCGCAGCACTACTGCAACTGGTGCGGGCGCTGGGATTCAAGGGGTTGAACGCCGCTAACGCTCACTCGGCGGTCGCGCTCGCGAACGAGTACCTGCCGAACGTCGTGACCGTCGGCGTGCAGGGGGCGGACGCGGCCGACTGGGCCATCGTCAAACTGCTGAAGGAAGACCCGGTGACCCGGGATATCCCCGTGAACGTGATCGCTATCGACGACCGGGCGCGGACCTACCTTTGCATGGGAGCACGCGGATTCGTGCGCAGGCCTTCGGCGGAGGAGGCCCTGCGCGAGGCGTTCCGCAGGTTGGGCCGGTTCATGGAGGATGAGCCCAAGGCGCTGCTGATCGCAGCCGCCGACAAGGCCCAGCGCAACGGCATGGCCGATGCCAGCGCGGTGCATGGACGGCGCGTGTATCGCACGGCCTCAGGCAAGCACGCGCTCAAGGTCCTGCGGCGGACGGGGATGAATTGCACGATGATCGGCCACCGCCTCGCCGACATGGCGCCGCTCGACCTGGTGCGCCGGATTTCTCTCGCCGGGCGCAGCGAGCACGCCTGCATCGTCATGCACGCGGTCGCGGCCGCCGGCGCCGACAAAGACGCCCGACCGGGCGGATGCGGCGGGCTGGCCGAGATCCTGCTGTTGAAGCGGCTGGCCTCCACCGAGGCAGTGTTGGGCGAGATTGCACTGTGCCTGCACGAGGCGATGCTCGACACGCCTTCCGGACCGCACCGTCCGCAGCCGGTTGCGCGGCACGCCGCGCCGGCACTGACCGGCAGGAAGGTGCTGATCGTGGACGACGACAGGCGCGGCATCTTCGCGATCAGCCGCGCCCTGGAAGCAAAGGGTATGCGGGTGCTGAGCGCGCATGGCGGCGTCGAGGGCGTAGAGATACTGCGGAACAATCTCGATACCGATATCATCCTCATGGACCTGAGGATGCCGGGACAGGACGGCTATCAGACGATTCGCGTGATTCGGGATATGGCGCCGTTCGCGGACATCCCGATCATCGCGGTCACCGCCAGTGCGATGGTCGGTGATCGTGAGAAGAGTATCGAAGCCGGGGCTTCCGACTACGTCGCCAAGCCGGTCGACATGGATCAATTGCTGTCGGTGATGGAGATGTGGCTTGCCGATCGGCAGGAGCCCGGCGGGCGCCCGCGCCGGCGGATGCCCGGGGCGGCCGCCGCGCAACGCGCGACTTCTCAGATGCGCACCAACCCCAACTGAGCGGCATGGCGCACGAGACCGACCACGTCGTGGACATTCAATTTTTTCATGATGCGGTAGCGATGTGACTCGGCGGTCTTGAGGCTGATGCTGAGCAGCTTCGCCGCCTTCTTGGTGGAATTGCCTTCCGCGACCAGTTGCAGGACCTGCAGTTCGCGCGGCGTAAGCGGATCCGGGTCCGCGCCGCCAGTGTCGAGGTAGGCCTCCACCACCGACGCGGCCACCCCGGCACTGAGATACACCTCGCCTAGGGACACCTCGCGAATGGCACGCACCAGGTCCTCGCTGACCTGGCTCTTGAGCACGTACCCCTTCGCGCCGGCCTTGAGCGCGCGCAGCACGTAGGCCCTGTCGGCATGCATCGTCAGCAGGATGGCCTTCGTTCCCGGGGAGAGCCTGCGCAACTCGCGCGCCACGTCGATGCCGTTCAGCAGCGGCATCGACAGATCGAGCACCGCGATGTCCGGATTCAGGGTTCGCGCCAGCTTGCACGCCTCGTGGCCGTCGGCGGCCTCGCCGGCCACTTCGTGGCCCGCGCGCTCCAGGATCAGTCGCAGCCCCTCTCGAATCAGGGCATGGTCGTCAGCCAGCAGTACCCGCATGCTCGCTCTCGCCGCCGAGGGGAAACTCCGCGTGGATCGTCGTGCCTTGCGAAGGCGCAGAGTCGAGCCGCATCGATCCGCCCAGAGCATTGATGCGCTCCCGGATGCCGGCCAGGCCCAGCCCCTGGACTTGCGGCCAACGCATCGCGTCGAACCCCCTGCCGTCGTCGCGGACGCTGCACGTCACCTTGTGCGGCGTGCATTGCAGCCCGATGCGGACCGAGCGCGCAGCCGCGTGCTTGACTGCGTTGTTGAGCGCTTCCTGCACGATCCTGTAGAGCGCGGTCTGGACGTCCGATGGCAGCCGCATATCTGCGTCGCCAACCACCGAGACGCTGATTCCGGTACGCCGCGCCACTTTCTGGGCGAGGGACTCGAGGGCGGGAAGCAGTCCCAGGTGGGCGAGGATCGACGGGCGCCATTCGTGCGCCAGGTCGCGCAGTTCGGCCTCGACCCGCGCCAGCAGCCCGTTCACCTTCGCGCAACCGCCGCGGGCGTTCGGCGGCAGTGCGACAGCGACGTCGGCCACTGCGACGTGCACCAGGGCCAGCAGCTGGCCGGCCTCGTCGTGGAGCGCCTGCGCGACGCGCCGCAACTCGCCTTCCAGGACCTCGTTCAGGTGCCGCAGCGCCCGCGCGCCATCCTGCGCGTCACGCTGGCTCGTGTCGAACAACGACAGGCATTGCGCAAAGAACTTCCCCGCCGCGCGCAACTGTCGGGGGTCGGACCGCGGCATCGCCCAGAGACGTTGCAGCGCTTCGGCGTGGGCCTCGGCCAGTTCCAGCATGCCATGGCCTTCCAGTTGGGCTTGTCGCGCGAAAGCGTGGCCCAGGCCGAGCGTGGAGCCGCCGCGTTGGGCAAGATGTTCCTGCA
>Ga0209705_10002211_pt1 | contig 10421 bp, 10 predicted proteins | sample PPLLaktember2015_5_FD_187262 | JGI IMG/M metagenome (GOLD analysis project Ga0209705, IMG submission 187262) | Freshwater sediment microbial communities from Prairie Pothole Lake near Jamestown, North Dakota, USA - PPLs Lake P8 Core (1) Depth... | ecosystem: Environmental > Aquatic > Freshwater... | reverse complement strand
GAAGGGCGTCTGGGACGCGAAGTGGGATTCGAGGGTGGCGAAGTAGGGACCCCGTCCACGGCTTGCATTGAACGCGAGGGGACGGGCGGCGCCGCCGCCCGTCCCCTTCGCTTGTCGGGCAAGCCCCGCGCGCCATGAGCGAAGCTCACCTGCCGCTGCCGCTGCCGCGCCGCATCGCCGGGGGGCTGTACACCCTGGTGGCGCTGCTGTTCTTCGCCTACCTGCTGTCCTATTACTGGACCAGCGAGGGCGGGCCGACGCTGCTGGCCGTGACGTTGGTGCCCGTGACCTTCATCCTGTTCACGCTGGAGGAGGTGCACAAGGGCGAGTTCTACCCGCGGCTGCCCGCGGCGGCCGGCTACGCGCTCGCCACCGTCTACGTACTGTTTTCGCTCGGGGTCGCGGCGTACATGTTCGTCGAGTACGAACAGATCGGCACGGTGCGCGCCGGCTTCTGGAACGCCACCGACCTCACCCTGGGCGCGCTGATGGCCGCGCTGGTCCTGGAGTACTCGCGTCGCCACCACTTCGCGCTGTTCGTGCTCAACGTGCTGCTCATCGTCTACGCGGTGTACGGCCAGCACGTGCCGGGAATGTTCTTCCACCCGGGGCTTTCCTGGGAGCGCATCGCCAGCGCGATGAGCGTGGAGATGGCCACCGGCATCTTCTCCAACCTGCCGCAGCTTGCGCTCACGCTGATCGGCTCGTTCATCCTCGTGCTCTCGGTGCTGCGCGCCTTCGGCTGCGTCGACTCGATCCTGAAAGGCTCCAAGCAGATCGCCGTGCGCTCGCCGCACGCCCTGCCGCAGTCGGCGGTGCTCGGCTCGATGGGCGTGGGCACCGTGAGCGGCAGCGGCGCGGCGAACGCCATCACCGTCGGCTCGGCCACCATCCCGGCGATGATCGGCGCGGGCATGCCGCGCGCCACCGCCGCGGCGATCGAGACCGCCTCGTCGCTCGGCGGCCAGCTCATGCCGCCGGTGATGGGCATCGCCGCCTTCCTCATGGCAGAGTTCCTCGGCCGCAGCTACTTCGACGTGGTGGCGCGCGGCTACGCGCCGGCGATGATCTACTACGTCGGCGTCAGCGTTTCGGTCTATCTGCTGTCCTCGCGCTACCGAACGCGTCTCAAGGTGTTCGCCGCCGAGCCCATGGCGTGGACGGACTGGATGAATCTCGCCGCCTTCGTCGCCGTGGTCGCCGGGCTGATCGGCGTGATGGCGGTGCTGCACCTCGCGCCGATGTTCGCCGCCCTCTACGTGTTCCTGGCAGTGGCCGCGTTCCTGGTGGGCGCGCACGTGCTGGCCGTGCTGCTCTCGCCGGCGCGGACGTGGCGCGAGCTGCTCGGCATCGCCCGGCGTTTCACGCAGTACTTCGCCGGCATGACCTCGGAGCTCACGCTCCTGCTGGCGACGCTGTCCATCATGACCGGCGCGATGGTGATCACCGGCGTGCCGACCAAGATCGGCTCGCTGCTCATCGCCGCCGCCGGGGTCAACCTCGTGGCCATGGGGCTGGTCGCCTTCTTCTTCGGCGCGCTGCTCGGCACCGGACTGCCGCCCGCGCCCACCTACATCATCACCGCGCTGGTGGTCGCGCCGCCGATGATCAAGGTCGGGGTCGACCCGTGGGTCGTGCACTTCTTCGCCTTCTTCCTCGCGGTGTGGGGGGAGGTGACGCCGCCTACCTCGGTGTCGGCCGCGGTGACGGCGAAGATCGCGGACGCATCGTTCGCGCAGACCCTGTTCCGCGCCATCACCATCTGCGTGTCGTTGTTCGTGCTGATGATCGGCGTGTTCACGCGCCCGGAACTGGTGCTGGAGCCGGGCTGGGCGCAGGTGGGCGCCATGCTGCTGTTGATGGTCACCACCATCGGCATGAGCTTCAGCCTGCAGGCGCACTTCGCCGAGCAGCCGGCGCTCGACGTCGCGCTGCGCGTCGTGCTGGCGGCCATTGCCATGGTGGTGCTGGTGCATCCCGACCGGCAGGTGGCGGTGGCCGCCTGCGTGCCCGTCGGGCTGTTCGTCGCCTACTGGTGGCTGAAGCGGCGCAACGCGCCGGCGCGCGCCGCGGCGGCTTAGCGCGCCGCGGCTATACTTGGCGCCCCAGACACGAATCGAACGTGCGACCTGCCCCTTAGGAGGGGGCTGCTCTATCCACTGAGCTACCGGGGCGTGAGCGGGGATTCTACCTTCTTGAGATTGATACTTTCCTTCATTGCCGCCATGCTCGCGGCGCCGGCACTGGCCCAGAGCGGATCCTGGGACGACGGCAGCGTGCCGTTCGTCGTCACGCCGCCGGAAATCGTCGAGCGCATGATGCGCATGGCCGACGTCGGCGTGGGCGACACGCTGATCGACCTGGGCTCGGGCGACGGGCGCATCGTCATCGCGGCCGCGCGGCGCGGCGCGAGCGCGCTGGGCGTGGACCTCGATCCCGAGCTGGTGCGCCTCGCCACGGACAACGCCAGAAAGGCGGGCGTCGCCGAGCGCGCGAGGTTCGCGGTGCGCGACATCTTCGACACCGACCTGTCCAGGGCGAGCGTGGTCGCGTTCTACCTGCTGCCCGAATTCAACGCCAAGCTGCTGCCGCGGCTGCTCGCGCTCAAGCCCGGCACGCGCATCGTGTCGCATGACGGCGGCATCGGCGAGTGGGCGAGCGACGAGCGATTGGAGATGCGCGTGCCCGAAAAAGCGGTCGGCATCGGTGGGCTGTCGCGTGTCGAGTTGTGGATAGTGCCTGCGGACGCCCGTGGCCGCTGGGAGAGCGAGGTGCCGCAGCACGGCGGCCGCTGGAGCTTCGCGGTGGGGCAGCGCTTCCAGGCGCTCGAGGTCGAGGCGCGCGCCGAAGGGCGCGAGCACCTGGTGCGCGCCAGCCGCCTGCGCGGCACCGAGATCAAGCTGGCCGTGACCGGCGTTGTCGGCGGCCACGCCTGGAACCACCTGTTCGCCGGCCAGCTCGAGGGCGGGCGCATCCAGGGCACGTTGACCATTTCCGACGGCGATAAAGCGAGGAGCTTTCCATGGATGGCGGCAAGAGTCCCGTAGGCCAGGCGGCGCCGAGGCCGCTGCTGTCGGTCGCCGACGGCGTGTTTCTGGTGGCGGGGATGGTGATCGGGGTCGGGATCTTCAAGCTGCCCGGGTTGGTCGCCGCCAATGCGGCATCCCCAACACATTTCTTCCTTGCATGGATCGTTGGCGGCATCGCGTGCCTGTGTGGAGCGCTGGTCTACGCGGAGCTTGCTTCGCGCGTTCCTGACACCGGTGGCGAGTACCGCTTCTTGCGCAGTGGCCTCGGCGAAGGCGCGGCGTTCGTTTTCGCCTGGTCACGCATGACTGTGATACAGACCGGCGCGATCGCTGCAGTGGCTTTCGTGTTCGGTGAGTACGCCAGCCAACTCCTGTCGCTCGGCCGCCACAGCGCAGCACTTTGGGCGGCGATCGCCGTCGGACTACTTACCGCGCTCAACGTTGTCGGCACATTGCAGTCGAAGACGCTACAGAAGGTGATGGAAGTGCTTCTTATCATTGCGCTGGCAGCGATTGCTATCGGCGGCATCGTTGGCGGAAACACGGCGCCCACCGAGATCACACAGGATGCGACGACCGGCGGAGCTTTCTCGCTGATGATGATCTTCGTGCTCTACACCTTCGGAGGGTGGAACGAGGGCGCCTACCTGGCGGGCGAGGTCCGCGACGCACGCCGGAACATGGTGAAAGTGTTGGCAGGTGGATTGCTTCTCGTCACCGTGCTGTATTTGCTGGTGAACTGGGGCTACTACCGAGCCCTCGGGCTTGGCGGTCTCCGGAATTCGAGTGCGATTGCGGTCGACACGATGCGCGCCTTCGCTGGCGACCACGCGGCCGTCGCAGTGGCGCTCGTAGTCTGCGTTTCGGCGCTTACGACCATGAATGCGGCGATCTTCACCGGCGCGAGGACCAACTGGGCACTCGGCAAGGATTTCCGCCTGTTCTCGCGGCTTGGCAGCTGGCGGGAGAACGGCTCCACGCCCGCGAACGCGCTGCTCCTCCAACTCGCCATTATGCTGGCCCTGATCTGGGCGGGTTCAACGACACGTGACGGGTTCGAGGCGATGTTGGCCTACGGTCTGCCGGTTTTTTGGGCGTTTCTGCTGCTTACTGGCGTCACGCTGTTCGTTTTTCGGGCGCGCAACGAGGGCCAACCGCAGTTCCACGTCCCTCTTTACCCGGTAATTCCATTGGCCTTCCTCGCCATGTGCGCCTTCATGCTCTGGTCGAGCTTCGACTACGTGGCCAACTCGCCGTATGGGCCGAAGTTCGGACTTTTGGTCGGTGCTGGACTGGTCATCATGACACTTGGTATCCCCCTGTACTTCCTCGTGCGCCGCCGATGACCCTCACCGAGCTGCGCTACATCGTCGCCGTGGCGCGCGAGCGCCACTTCGGTCGTGCCGCGCACTCCTGCTTCGTGTCGCAGCCGACGTTGTCGGTAGCGATCAAGAAGCTGGAGGAGGAGCTGGGCGTGCAGCTGTTCGAGCGCGGGCCGGGCGAGGTCCGCGTGACGCCGATCGGGCAGCGCGTGGTGGAGCAGGCGCAGCGCGTGCTGGAGGAGGCGGCGCACGTCAAGGACATCGCGCAAAGCGCCCAGGACCCGCTCGCGGGTCCCTTGCGCCTGGGCGCCATCTACACCATCGGGCCGTACCTGCTGCCCAAGCTCATCCCGGTGCTGCGCAAGCGCGCGCCCACCATGCAGCTCCTGATCCAGGAGAACTACACGCACAAGCTCGCCGAGGCGCTCAAGCAGGGCGAGGCGGACGTGATCGTGGTCGCGCTGCCGTTCGCCGAGCCGGGCGTGGCGACGCGCGCGGTGTACGACGAGCCGTTCCTGGTGGCGCTGCCGCAGGGCCACCCGCTGGAGAAGAAAAAACACATCTCCGCCGACGAGCTCAGCCGCGAGAGCCTGCTGCTGCTGGGCACCGGGCACTGCTTTCGCGACCAGGTGCTGGAGCTGTGTTCCACCGTGCAGCGCGGCCCGCGCGGCGCGCTCGCGCGCACCATGGAAGGCGGTTCGCTCGAAACCATCCGCCAGATGGTGGCGGGCGGCGTCGGCGTCACCGTGCTGCCCGCGACTTCGGTGTCGGCCAACGACGCCGGCAGCGAACTGATCCGCATACGCCCCTTCGCTCGACCGGTGCCGGACCGGCGCGTGGTGCTGGCGTGGCGCAAGAGCTTCCCGCGCCCGCAGGCCATCGAGGCCCTGCGCCAGGCGATCCTGGAGTGCGACCTGCCGCAGGTGACGAAGATCAAATAGGGACAGTCCCCATTTAACTGCGGAACTGTTGCGGTGCGCCGTGCTGCGGCGCGATACACTCCCGGCCGTGAAACTGACCGCGCTTCGCAGCCCGACTGCCGTCCTCGTCGCCGGCTGCATGATCCTGTTCGTCGGCTTTGGCGTGCGTTCGGGCTTCGGCCTGTTCCTGCAGCCGATGAGCCTCGAGAACGGCTGGGGCCGCGAGACCTTCTCGTTCGCCATGGCGATCCAGAACCTGCTGTGGGGGATCTTCGGGCCCTTTGCCGGCGGCATTGCCGACCGTTATGGAACCGGACGCGTCGTAGCACTTTGCGGCGTCGCGTATGTGCTCGGCCTGGTGATCATGGCGTTGACTGAGACGGCGCTTGCGCTCCACCTGGGCTCGGGCTTCCTCGTCGGGCTCGCGCTTTCGGGGGTAACGTTCGCCACGATCCTGGCGGTGATCGGTCGGGTGACCCCGCCGGAGAAGCGCAGCACCGCGCTCGGCATCGCGGTCGCGGCCGGCTCCTTCGGCCAGTTCGCCCTCCTGCCGATCACGCAGCTGCTGATCTCGGGCTTCGATTGGCGCGTGGCCCTGCTGGTGCTCGCCGCGATCACCGCGCTCATCGTGCCGCTCGCCTACTTCACCCGCGGCAAGGCGCCGGCGCATACCGGACCGCAGCAGTCACTCGGCGAGGCGCTGCACGAGGCGCGGCGCGAGCGGGGCTTCCACCTGCTTTTCTGGGGCTACTTCGTGTGCGGCTTCCACATCGCAATGCTTACCGTGCACCTGCCGTCCTATGTCACGGACAACGGCCTGAAGCCCGAGCACGGCATGACCGCGCTCGCGCTGATCGGGCTGTGCAACATGGTCGGTACTTTCGCCGCCGGGTGGCTCGGCGGCCGCTACAGCAAGAAGTATCTGTTGTCGGCGATCTACGCGCTGCGCGCGCTGCTGATTCTCATGCTGGTCGCGCTTCCGCTCACCCCTCTGACGCTGTACGTGTTCGCCTGCGGCATCGGGTTCCTTTGGCTTGGCACCGTACCCCTGACGACCGGCCTCGTTGGACAGATCTTCGGGTTGCGTTATCTTGCGACCCTGACGGGAATCGTGTTTCTTGGCCACCAGATCGGCAGCTTCATCGGTGTGTGGCTCGCCGGGTACCTCTACGACCAGACCGGCAGCTACAACGGCGCCCTCGTCATCTCCATCGGCCTGGGCGTGTTCGCCGCGCTGGTCAACCTGCCGGTCAACGAAAAGCCGATCGCGGAGCGGCGGCCGGCGCACGCCGCGGCATGAACGCGTGGAAATGGTCCGGCTTGGCGTTGCTCGCGTTGGCGAGCGCGCTGATCTTCAGCTGGTACCTGCGGCCCGACACGATGGTCACGCTCACCAACGCCTTCCTCGTGCTCTGCGGCTTTAAATAGGGACAGTCCCCATTTGTCCAAATGAGAAAAATGGGGACTGTCCCTATTTAAGCGCCCGCGTGGCCGGCGAAGCTGTCGCGCCCGCCGCGTGGGTCGTGCGCTGGGCGCCGCTCATGACGCGGGGCAGGGTGCTCGACCTCGCCTGCGGCGGCGGCCGGCACGCGCGCCATCTGGCCGGCCTCGGCCACGAGGTAACTGCCATCGACCGGGAACCGCAATCTCTTGAATCCATACGATTCGTGCGCGCCGACCTCGAGGACGGCAGCCCCTGGCCGTTGCCCGGGGAGCAGTTCCAGGGCATCGTTGTCGCCAATTACCTGCATCGGCCGCTGTTTCCCCTCATCGAGCGAACGCTCGCGCCGGGCGGCGTGCTGATCTACGAGACCTTCATGCGCGGCAACGAGCGCTTCGGCAAGCCCTCCAACCCGGCGTACCTGCTCGAGCCCGGGGAACTGTGGCGGGCGTTCGCCGGTCTGCACATCATCGCCTTCGAGCAGGGGTTGAGCCTCGAGCCGAAGCCGGCGATGCGCCAGCGCCTGTGCGCCCGGCGCCCGCCAAACGGATAAAATCGCGGGCATCGCGCCGCGGTAAGGAGCCTCGAACATGATCACCGGAAGCCTGGTCGCCATCGTCACCCCGATGCAGGAGGACGGACGCCTCGACATGGCTCGCTTTCGCGAGCTGATCGACTGGCACGTCGCCGAAGGCACCGACGGCATCGTCGTCGTCGGCACCACGGGCGAATCGCCCACCGTGGACTTCGACGAGCACAAGGAGTTGATCCGCGTCGCCGTGGACCACGCCAAGGGCCGCATCCCGGTGGTCGCCGGCACCGGCGGCAATTCCACCGCGGAAGCCGTCGAGTTGACCGAGTCGGCGAAGAAAGCGGGCGCCACCGCGTGCCTGTCGGTGGTGCCGTACTACAACAAGCCGGCGCAGGAGGGCCTCTACCTGCATTTCCGCAAGGTGGCGGAAAAGGTCGGCCTGCCGATGGTCCTGTACAACGTGCCGGGCCGCACGGTGGCCGATCTCGCCAACGACACGGTCATGCGCCTCGCCGAGGTGCCGGGCATCATCGGCCTCAAGGACGCCACCGCCAACATCGAGCGCGGCACCGACCTCATCAAGCGCCTGCCGCGAAATTTCGCCCTCTACAGCGGCGACGACGCCACGGCGCTCGCCCTCATCCTGCTCGGCGGCCACGGCACGATCTCGGTCACGGCCAACGTGGCGCCGCGCCTGATGCACGAGATGTGCGCCGCGGCCCTCGTCGGGGACGTGAAGAAGGCGCGCGGCATCAACCTGCGCCTGCTCGGGCTGCACCAAAAGCTGTTCGTCGAGGCGAATCCGATCCCGGTCAAGTGGGCCCTGGCGCAGATGGGGCGCATCGAGTCGGGCCTGCGGCTGCCGATGACGCCGCTCGCCGAGAAGTTTCACGACGCCGTGCGCGCGGCGCTCGCCGAGGCCGGCGTCGCGCTGCCCGGGTTGCGCGTGGTGGAAAAGCGAGCATGAAGCTGCGGGCGGCCGCGGCCGCGCTGGCACTGCTGGCCGCGGGCTGCAGCACCACCGACGGCCTGCTCGACGGCGGCAGCCAGATCGAATACAAGTCCGCCGGCAAGCTGCCGCCGCTCGACGTGCCGCCGGATCTCACCGCGCCGGCACGCGAAGGACGCTACCAGGCGCCCGACGCCGCGCGCGGCGCGGCGACCCTCTCGGACTACCAGGCCGGGCGCACGCAGCAGGCGCCCGCCGACGCGGGCGGTACGACAGTCCTGCCGACGCCCAAGGGCATGCGCGTCGTGCGCGCCGGCAGTCAGCGCTGGCTGGTGGTGGACCAGCCGCCCGACAAGCTCTGGCCGGTGGTGAAGTCGTTCTGGCAGGAGAACGGCCTGCTCATCGCGCGCGAGATCCCCGAGGCGGGCGTGATGGAGACGGATTGGGCCGAGAACCGCGCCAAGATCCCCGACAGCTGGGTGCGCCGCACGCTCGGCTCGCTCATCGAGCCGCTGCACTCCTCCGGGGAGCGCGACAAGTATCGCGTGCGGCTGGAGCCCGAGCCCGGCGGCGGCACCGAGATCTACATCAGCCACCGCGGCCTGGAGGAAGTTTACGTGGACCAGGACCGCACGCAGACCGCGTGGCAGCCGCGCCCGAGCGATCCCGGGCTCGAGGCGGAGTTCTTGCGCCGCCTCATGGTGCGCCTGGGCACGCCCGAGGGCGAGGCGCGCGCGAGCGTCGTCGGCGCGCAGCCTGCCGCGCAGCGGGCAACGCTGCGCAAGGGCCTGGATGGCGCCGAGCTGCTCGAGGTGCTCGAGCCCTTCGACCGCGCCTGGCGGCGCGTCGGCCTCGCGCTCGACCGCGTCGGCTTCACGGTCGAGGACCGCGATCGCCAGAAAGGCGTGTACTTCGTGCGCTATGCCGATCCGCTGGCCGAAGTGAAGCAGGCGCCGGGCCTGCTCGGCAGGCTCGCGTTCTGGCGCGACGACGCACCCAAGGTGAAGGCCGAGCAGTACCGCGTGGCCGTTTCGCCCGACCAGGAGATGAGCCGCGTGCAGGTGCTCGACAAGGACGGCGCGGCGGGGAAATCGCCCACCGCCCACCGCATCCTCGCCCTGCTGCACGAGCAACTGAAGTAGTGCGCTTCGCGTCGCTCGGCAGCGGCAGCAAGGGCAATTGCCTGGTGGCCGAAGCCGACGGCACCCGCGTGCTGCTCGATTGCGGCCTGTCGCCGCGCGAAACCGGGCGCCGGCTCGAGCGCCTTGGGCTTGCGCCCGTCGACCTCGACGCCATCCTCGTCACGCACGAGCACGCCGATCACGTCGGGCACGCCTATCCGTTCGCCGCGCAGCACGGCGTGCCGGTGTATCTCACGCACGGCACGCGCCGCGCGCAGGAAGACGCGGGCAAGGCCGCCGACGGCGTCGAGCTGCGCCTGATCGAGGGGCGCGAGCCCTTCGCGGTGGGCGCGATCCGCGTCGAGCCCTTCACCGTACCGCACGACGCGCGCGAGCCGGTGCAGTTCGTGCTGGGCGATGGCGCACGGCGCCTGGGCGTGCTCACCGACCTGGGCGCGTCCACCGCGCACGTCGAGACGATGCTCTCGGGCTGCGACGCGCTGGTGCTCGAAACGAACCACGACCTCGGTCTGCTCTGGGGCGGCGACTACCCGCAGTGGCTGAAGGAGCGCATCGGCGGTCCCTTCGGGCATCTCGACAACGAGGCGGCGGGGCGCCTGCTCGGCGCGCTCGAGCGCTCGCGCCTGAAGCACGTGATCGCCGCGCACTTGTCGCTGCAGAACAACCGCGCGCAACTGGCGCGGGCTGCGCTCGCGGCCGCGCTCGGTTGCGACGCGGAGTGGGTGGGTGTTGCCACGCAGGATGAGGGTTTTGGCTGGCGGGATTTGTAACAGGTCGAGGCAACATTGGCGCGGCGAGGCGCCCCGAACGAGGCAGTGCCTGCGGCGATTTCACCATGGTCTCGTGTTTTTTGGCCGGGTGAATCTTCCGGCCAAAAAACACGAGATGGATTTGTACTGCGCAGGCGGAGCACCTTGCATGCTGTGGCGCTTCACCGTGGCAATGTTGCCTCCTACAACCCGAGCGTATTCGCCGAGACGCCCGGAAACGACGCCGACCAGATCTCCTGGAAGCGCCCGCGCATCGCCACCGCCTCGGTCTCGTCGTACAGGCCGAGCGCGCCGCGATAGAACTGCGCCACCGGCC
>Ga0209705_10002206_pt1 | contig 10440 bp, 8 predicted proteins | sample PPLLaktember2015_5_FD_187262 | JGI IMG/M metagenome (GOLD analysis project Ga0209705, IMG submission 187262) | Freshwater sediment microbial communities from Prairie Pothole Lake near Jamestown, North Dakota, USA - PPLs Lake P8 Core (1) Depth... | ecosystem: Environmental > Aquatic > Freshwater... | reverse complement strand
CTGGGCGATGCCGCGGCTCGCGATCGGGCCGATCGCGATTTTATTTTTGATGTGCGGCATGGGCATGCCGGGCGTGAGACGTAAAAAGGCCGTGGCGCTGTTATAGGCGTCCAGCATTTGCGCGAACAGCTTGTCCAGCTGCGGGGACGCCGGCGCGTAGGGCGACAGGATATCCAGCCAATTCAGGGAACACAGGGCCAGTGCCGGAACGCCTGCTTGGCGCGCCGCCGCCAGGGCCAGGTAGGATACATTCGCCAGCAGCAAGTCCGCTTGGCTGTCCGCGATTTGCCGTGCGTAGGCCTGTACCTGCGCCTCCCAATCCGCATGCAGGGCCTGATAGCGCGCCAGGCTGTCGCGCACGTCGACATCGATCGCGTTTTTCATGCTGAGCCCAAAATCGCTGGCCTGCGGCAGATGCGTGAAGGGGCCGGCAATGCGTTGCGCCAGGCGTGCTTGCGGCAGGCCGCCTGCGGATGGTCAATATCAGATCGGGCAAGCGCGCGCGCAGCGCATTCAGTACCGGCGCCGTCTGCGCCAGATGACCGAAACCATGGGAGGAAATATCGACAAAAAGATGGAATGGCACGGGGGGTGATGGTGAGGAAACTGCGCCCAGTTTGCCACAGTCCACGGCAAATGCCGCGGTTAAAACAAATCTATATCGCCCGAAGCCATGTGCCCCTGCGAGACCGGGCCGGCGCCGTTCGGCGCGGCCTTGGCCTTATCGAGCACCGTTTCATAGCGTTGCAAGTATTGGCTCAGGCTCGGCAGGTCATGGATGCTGGCCGTTGCATTTTGCACCTGGTCGATTTCCTGCAAGGCCTCGGACATGGCCAGCATGCGATCGCCAACCCGCGCCAGTAATTGCGTGACGAGATCCTGGAATTGCAAGGAAGTGACGGTGCGCCCGACTTCCCCGCCGACTTCCTGCGAAATGAGCGTGATCTTTTGCACCGCATCGTTGACGTGCTGGTTCAGGCCGCGCACGCTGTCCAGCATGGTACCGACGCGCTCCTTGGAAATCAGCGCGAAATTCATGTCCTTGGACGCCATGCTGTTGATAGACTGCTCCGCGGTGTGCACCGAGTTCAGCACCCCGCCCATGAATTCGCGTATCTGATCGGAAAACTGGCTGGAACGGTTGGACAGATTGCGCACCTCGTCCGCCACCACGGCAAAACCGCGTCCGGCCTCGCCGGCGCGCGCCGCTTCGATCGCGGCATTCAAGGCGAGCAGGTTGGTCTGCTTGGAAATGGACTCGATCTCACCCAGCACGCTGACGATGTTGTTCACGCGCGCAATGATGTCATCCATCATGCCGACCAGGCCCATCCCCACCCGGCTGGTGTCGACCGTGGTATCGACAAAAATCGACAGGGTGCTGGCAATCTCGCCCAGGAAGGATTCGAAGTCGACTCTTTCTTCGTCCGGCACGCCGGATTGGCCGCCGGGTTTTTGCGCGGTGATCTCCAGGGCCAGCGCCTGCTGGTTGCGGGTGTGCGCTTCCAATTGGGTGAAACTCGCAATCAGTTTGCAGACGGCATCCGATAACAGGCCGCGCACCTGCTCCAATTCGCCGTTGGCTTGGGCGTATTGGGCGCTGAAGTTTTGCGACAGCGTATGCAGCAAGGTATCGATGTGCTGCTTGAGTTCGGCGACATCCTGCGTATCGGTTTGCTTGGATGCTTGCCCGGCATGCGCCTGCGCGATGAAAAAAGCCGCCAACCCGAGCACGCCGCCCAGCGTGAGCGCCAGGGTGGCCCAGGTGCTGGTGCTGGCCTGCAGGGGCGCATCCAGCAGCCAGGCGCCGCCCACGCCCAGCGCAAACAGGCCCAGACCGGCGCAGAGTGTTACCAAGATCGGTTTTTTTTGCATCATTTAAGAGCTTTAAGGTTCGAATCCGCGCAATGTTTATGTGCGCCTGCAAGCACTAGGCCAATGTCCTAGTTCTGCGGCGAGCCTGCCTTTTTGGGCTACATCTCCCTATCGGCAGTGCGGACTGGAAACTTTAGTCTAGTGGCCGTGGTTGCTCGGTTCGGCAAAGCGCGTGCGGATCGCCAGCACTTGCGGCAACAACCGGACAAAGTGCTGCACCAAGGTCGGGTCGAAATGCGCTCCGCTATTGCTTTGTATGTATTCCAGTGCGGCTTCGATGCTCCAGGCTTTTTTGTATGTTCGCTCCGAGGTGAGCGCATCGAACACGTCGGCCAGCGCGACAATGCGCCCGGAGAGCGGAATCTCCTCGCCTTTCAAGCCGTGTGGATAGCCCGAGCCATCCCATTTTTCATGATGCGAAATCGCGATCTCGCGCGCCAGCAACAGCAAGGGCGAATTGTCGCCGTCGAGAATGTGCTCGCCGATACTGGTGTGTCGCTTCATGACTTCCCATTCGTCGGGATCGAGCTTGCCCGGCTTGAGCAGTATGCGATCCGGGATGCCGATCTTGCCGACGTCATGCATCGGGCTGGCGTGCAGCAACAGTTCGCAGCGCTCCTCGTCCCAGCCCAGGGCGCGCGCCATCAATACGGAGGAATGGCTCATGCGCAGGATGTGGTAGCCGGTCTCGTTGTCGCGAAATTCGGCGGCGCGGCCCAGGCGGCGCACGATCTGCAAGCGCGTATCGCGCAACTCCTTGGTGCGCTGCCGCACCAATTCGTCCAGCAGGGCGTTTTGGTCGTGCATGAATTTATGGAACAGCTGCACTTCGATCAGATTGCGCACGCGCGCCAGCATCTCGGCGCGGTCGAAGGGCTTGGTCAAGTAGTCGCGCGCACCGTTGTTCAGGGCACGCAAGCGATGCTCGAAGCCTTGCTGCGCGGTGAGCACCAGGATCGGCGACAAGTCCGGGCCGAATTTTTCCTGCAGCAATGCCATGACTTCGAAGCCGTCCAGGTAGGGCATGTTCAAGTCGAGCAGGATCAAATCGGGCATCGACTGCGTGCAGTGCGGCAGGACTTCGCGCGGATCCTGGATCAGCGTCAAATGTTCGTAGCCCTGGGTGCGCAGCATTTTGTCCAACAGCTTCAGGTTCGACGGTTCGTCATCCACGATCAAGATGCTGGCGCCGGTGCAACGGCTGATTTGTTCCGCGCTTTCATTCATACGAAATGCTTCCTCGGTCGGATTTGATCAATGGCCATATCATAAACAATGTCATTCATTTCGGGTTGTTTCAAGCCTCGATGGCATCCGGCAAGGGCAGCAGCCGGTCGATGGTCGCCAGGAATAAATGCACATCCAATGGCTTGGTCAAATAGTCGGCGAAACCGGCCGCCCGGCCGCGCGCAATGTCCTCCGGCATGGCATTCGCCGAGAGCGCCACGACCGGGATATTGCGGCCCCATGCCTGCGTTTGCAGCTGCGCCAGCGCCGCATAGCCGTCCACGCCCGGCAGGTTGATATCCAGCAGAATCAGCTGCGGCTGTTGCACCGCAGCCATGTCGAGACCGAGCGTCGCATCATGCGCGCTCAGCAATTGGAGCCGCGGCCGCTTGCCAAGCACATTGGCAACCAGCTTGATATTCACCGGATTGTCCTCGATGTACAAAACACGCTGCTGGGTATCCCTGTCCTGTGGCGCTGGCTGCAGCACGCGCGCCGCATCCTGGGCCTCGGGCGTGCAAGGCTGGTACGGCAGTTCAATCCAGAACGTGCTGCCTTTTCCGGTAACGCTGTCCACGCCGATATTGCCGCCCATGGCCTCAATCAGGCGCTTGCTGATCGACAGGCCGATGCCGGTGCCTTCGACTTGGGAATGCTCGGCATCCAGGCGCTGAAAGGGCTGGAACAGCTTGGCTTGTTGCGCAGCGGGTATGCCGGGCCCCGTGTCGCTGACCGAGAGCCGCAGCCGCGAATCGGAAACCGGGTTCGCCTCCAGCCGCACCTGTCCCTGCGGCTGATTGTATTTCACGGCATTCGACAGCAAATTGATCAGCGCTTGTTTCAGCCGCATGCGATCGGCGCGCACCGCCAACAACGGGTTCATTTGTCCGCTCAAGTGAATGCCGCGCCGCTCCGCGATCGCCTGCATCAGGCTCAGGCATTCCTCGAACAAACTGCTGCAGGGAACGGCTTCAATGCGCAGATTGAGGCGGCCGGACTCGATCTTTGCCAAGTCCAGAATTTCATTGATGAGCTCCAACAAATGCTGCCCCGCCTTGAGAATTTCATCGATGTTGTCGCGCTGATCCGGAGATAGCGTGTCATCCGTTTCCGCCAATTGCGCAAAGCCGATGATGGCGTTCATCGGCGTGCGCAGTTCGTGGCTCATGCTGGACAGAAATGCGGATTTGGCCTGGCTGGCGTTTTCCGCCGTCTCCTTGGCGGCAATCAAGTCCGCTTGATATTGCTTGAGTTCGCTGATGTCGGTGCCGGTGCCGATCAGGCAGGCCTGGCCTTCTATTTCCACCCTGGCGCCTTGGAAGTAGAAGGGAATGCGCTCGCCGCTCTTGGTGATGAGATTGGCCTCGATAAAGGCCTGGCCAAATTGAAAGGTGTCCTGGATCCGGCTGGCGACGCGTTCATGGTCCTGAGTGTCGAAAAATTCCAAGGGCGACATGGCGCTCACTTCCTGCGCCGAATAACCGCTGATGTCCATCAGGTTTTGGTTGAAGCGCAGGAAACGATTTTCGGCGGAGATCAGGTAGAAGATCCCCGGCAGGGCATTGATGGCGGCCGTCGTGAGATGGCGCTCGGCACGCAGCGCCGATTCGGCATGCAGAATGTCCGTCACATCGGTGCGCATGGAAATATATTGGTAAGGCAAGCCGCTGTCGTCCAGAAAGGGGACGATGGTGGAATCCACCCAGTATAAAGTCCCATCCTTGCGGCGGTTGCAGATGACGCCGTGCCAAACCTGGCCGGCGCTGATGGTCTCCCACATCGCCGCATAGAAATCCGGTGTGTGCCGGTCGGATTTGACGATGCGATGGTTCTTGCCGATCAGCTCGGCGGCGCTATAGCCGCTCACGGCGCAGAATTTTTCATTGACCTGGGTGATGGTGCCGCCGGCATTGGCGACGCTGACGATGGCGTGCTGGTTCAGCGCGAATTGCTGATATTCCTTTTCATGCAGGATGCGCCGCAGATTGTGCGAGACGATTTGCGATTGCCGCGAGCGCTTGGCGCGGGTGCGCACCGCCGCCACCAGATGCGAGGGGTCGATCGGCTTTTTCAAAAATTCGTCGCCGCCCAGATCGAGCGCCAGCAATTGCTGGCGGATATCGGTCTCGCCGGAGAGGAATAGGATCGGGATGTGGGCGAACTCGTCGTCCTCGCGCAACAGCGCGGCCAGTTCGAGGCCGGATATTTCCGGCATGTGGACGTCCAAAACGATCACGTCCGGGTTGAACTCCAGCGCCACGTCCAGCGCTTGCAGCGGGTTCACGATTTCCAGGGCGCGCATGCCGGCGCTGCGCAGAATGGCGGCGCTGGCCGCCAGGACATCGGGATCGTCATCCACCAGCAGCACGCAATACGGATCGTGCACGCGGCAATCGGTCAGGTCGTCCAGCACGCGCACCAGGCGCTCCAGATTCAGCGGCTTGATTAGGTAGCGCGTGGCGCCGGCGCGCAGGGCGTCGAGTCGCGCCTGCATATCGCCGCGCGCGGAGAGCACGACGGCGGGGATGTCCTGGCGGTGCATGGAGCGGAATTCGGCCAGGGCGCGCGCGCCGGCATCGTTGCTTTGCGGAAACATCATGTCCATCACCACCACCTGCGGCGCGGAAGATGCGCCAGCGCCGGCTAAAAACGCATCCGGGTCATGGAAGATCCGCGCCTGGTAGCCGGCGTTGTGCAAAAACGCGGCGATGGCGCCCGCCAGCGGCTGATCGTCTTCAACCACATAGACCAGGGGCTGGTTGGCCTGGGTGTTTTGCCAGGGCTGGGCCTCGAATGAGCGCTTTTCCTTTTGCGCGTCCTGCGCCATGTAGATGACTTCCATCACGTTGCGGTGCAGGGCGATGCGCGCTTCTTTCTCGATCGGCGGCGCGTCCAGGTAGGGAGACAGGGATTGCTCGAGGCGGCGCGCCGCCTGGCTCAAGCCATGCGCGCCGAAGGTGCCGGCCGATCCGGCCAAATTATGCGCCAGCTGCTGCAGCCGGCGCGCCGCATCGCCGCTCCAGGCGCCGCGCACCAGGCAGCCGGCCTCGGTATCGATGGCGCTGATGCGCGGACCGAGTTGCGCCAGGAATTGCGCGCGCATTTGCGCCAGCATTTGCTCGATGGGGACTTGGTTTGCGTGAGGTGGGTGCATGTGTGAATGGCGTGCCTTGAATCAACTTAAGTGGTAGACCGCGGTGACCTCGTTACCCATGGCTGAATATTCCAGGGAAAGACACAGCTGCTTGACCAGCATGATGCCGCGGCCGCTGAACTGATCTTGCATGGCTTCGCGCTTGGCGATCATGTCGGCATAGTCGAAGCCCGGGCCGCTGTCGCGCACCGTGATGCGCAAACGATCCTGATCATCGATATGAAAGCGCTCCAGGCCGACTTCCACGCTACAGTCGGACAGGGCGGCGAGACGTTCTTCACGCAGGTTGATGTATTGCTCGAAGCCGTTCGGATCCTGTTTGAAGCGTGAATCCAGCCGCAGCAGGCCATGATCCAGGGCGTTGTTGAACAGTTCGCCCAGCACCAGGAATGCCTGGCCGCGATGGTGCGCGCCGATCTGCAATTGATCCAGCCAGTTCATGATCAGCGGCAAGGCGTCCAATTGCCGGATTTCCTCGCTGCCAAGGGACAGGTTCAGGCGCCAGCGAGAATGGATATTGCCGGTTGTATGCTGCGATGGCCCGTTATTCTCGGCGGGTGGCAGCCAGTGCGGCTGTTCGCCGCAGCGAATGGTGACCAGGGAAATGTCGTCTTGCTGTTGCGCACCTTCGATATGGGCCGTGAGGACGTCCTTGATCAACTGGAAGCGACCGGTGCCATACGGGCGCTGAAGCAATTGTTTGAGCTGGGTCATGCTGAAGGGGATTTTGTTCGAATTCTCGGCTTCCGGCAGGCCGTCGGAACAGAGGAACACGCTGCCGAATTCTTCCCATTGGAAATACTGCGGCGTGCTGTCGAATTCGGCATCGCGCAGGATGCCCAGCGCGGGATGGGTCGAGGCCCAGGTGCGCTGGATTTCGCCGCCGTCGGTGACGAAGAAAACCTCGGGCGCGCCGCCGTTCCAGACGCGAATGGTGTGGTTGATGTAATCGATGGAAATAATCGCCGCGGCCACGAAACGATCGATCGGCAGCAGGTGCTTCACCTTGCGGTTGAGCTCGCGCACGATGCTGGAGAGCGAGAAGCCCTTTTCGGTCATGCTGTAGAACGATTCGATCACCGGGATCACGCTGATCGCGGCCGACAGCCCGTGCCCGGTGGCGTCGGCCAGCAGCACATTGAGCTCATTGCCGGGAGAGCGCGCCGTCATCACGACGTCGCCGCTGAAATGCTGCGCCGGCGACACCCAGGCCTGCACCAGGTCGGGCTCTTCCTTGTCCTGGCGGATGATGTGATCCAGCAGATAGCGTGCCAACAGGCGCTCATCGCGGTTTTGCTCCAGATTGGCCTGCAGCTCGCGCGCATAGTGCGTGACCTGGTCCTGCATGTCGGCAATGCGGCGCAGCGCCATGATCTTGTTGTTGAGCAGGAAGACATTGACCGGCTTGGCCAGGTAGTCGTCGCCGCCGGCCTCTAGGCCCTTGGTGCGCTCATGGTCATCCGTGTGGGCGCTCAGGAACAGGATCGGCACCCAGCGCTCGGAGTCGAGATGACGTATGCGCGTCGTGGCCTGATAGCCATCCATGACCGGCATCATCACGTCCATGATCACCAGGTCCGGGCGTTGTTCCTGGTACACGGCGACCGCCTCTTCGCCATTTTTGGCGGAGACGGTCTCATAGCCCAGCGTTTTCAGGTGCTGGGTGAGCAGTAGTTGATTTTCCGGAGAGTCGTCGACGACCAGAATTTTCATGTGGTTTTGTTTTGGGCGCAGGCGCGTTTTTGTTCCGCCAAAGGGCAGAACAGATTCAAGCGATATCGAACAAGCGCCCGAAATTGGCGACTTCCAGCACCTGCCGCACCGAATCCTTGGGATTGAGCAGCTTCATCTGGATGCGTTTTTCCATGGCTTTTTCGCGCAGCAGCAACAGCATGCCGAGCGCCGAGCTGTCGATGTAATCGACGCCATTCAGGTTGACATCTATCTCGTTGACGCCATTGCTGTTGAGAATGTGCTCATAATTGCTGCGAAAATCGCGGTGAATGGAAAAATCGAAGCGGCCGTTCAGGGTTAAAACCCCTTTGTGATCGCTAACGCTGTTGGAAACTGACGAAGCCATGATTTATTCCTTTTAGAAACGAGGCGGGACAAATGCCTATATCGGCAGGAATATGGCCAGGTTTAGCCGCTTTGGGCGCGGCCTAGGCGGTTTTTATCAGGGAGCGGAATTTTTCGCGGAATTTCACCACTTTCGGCGCAACCACCAGCATGCAATAGCCCTGGTTCGGGTGATTGCGATAGTAGCCCTGGTGGTAAGCCTCGGCCGGGTAGAAGCGCTCCAGCGCTTGCAACTGCGTCACCAGCGGCGCGCCCCAAATGCCGCTGCTGCCGATTTCCTGTAATACGGCTTGCGCGATCGCCATCTGGTTGGCATCGTGCGTCAGGATGATGGAGCGGTATTGCGTGCCGCGGTCGTTGCCCTGGCGGTTGAGCGTGGTCGGATCGTGGATGGTGAAGAAAATTTCCAGCAGCGTTTGGTAGGAAATCACTTGCGGGTCGAACGTGATCTGCACCACTTCCGCATGCCCGGTCTGGCCGGTGCAGATTTGCTCGTAGTTCGGGTCCGGCGTCTGGCCCGCGCTGTAACCGGAGACGACTTGCTGCACGCCCTGCACCTGCTCGAACACCGCTTCCAAACACCAGAAACACCCGCCGCCGAGGGTCGCTTGTTCCAAACCGAGCCGATTTCCAGTCATGTCGTTTTCCCGCGATGAAAATTGCATTTTAGTGTGGGAATGCCCGGCCTGTCACAGGCTGGCCAAGCAAGGCAAAGGCCAGTACCATGGCGATTGCCTCAAACCAGCCAACTGTTTGCAATGCCCCACTCGGCGCACCATCCCATGCAACCCTATTTCAAAAGCCGCGGCTATGTGCCGGGCGGTATGCTGACCAACCAGCAGAATGTGGCATTCCACATGGAAAATCTGCCGCCGTTCCTGCGCACCTTGCTGGTGGCCGACGGCACCGTGACCAAAAGCCTGGAAGCTTTTTTTTGGGAACAGGTGGCGGTGGAAAATCTGGGCCAGGCGCCGATCCGTCTGGCGCAGGCCGTGCCCGCGCTGGACTTGCCGGCAGGCGCCTCGGTGCTGGAACGCCGGGTGCGCTTGCGCGGCATGGAATCTGGCCTGGAGTTCGCGCAGGCCCATTCCTTGATCAAGCTGGAAGCACTGCCGGCGCATTTGCGCGAGGATTTGCAGCAGGGCCGCATCGGCATCGGCGAATTGCTGCGCGAGCGCGGCCTGGAAAGCTATCGCGAGATTCTGGATGTCGGGCAAAGCGCGGCGATACCGGACGCGATTTACCGCACCTACCGCATCCTGATCCAGCATCAGCCGGCGATCCTGATTACCGAGACCTTCCCATGCGCCATTTATCGCTCTTGATCCTGGCGGCACTGGCCTTGCCGGCGGGCGCCTTCGAAGTGGACGCCTTCAAGAGCGGCATGAGCAAGGAACAGGTGCGCGAAGCCCTGAAGCCTTATGCCTTCGACCGGGTGCAGGAATTTTCCGCGCAGACCCTGATTGCCTACGACCAGCCGGAGAAGGGCAGCAATCGCCAGTTCGTGTTCGATTTCTGCAACGGCAAGCTCGCCGGCTTGCAGCAGGACATGGCGCCCTCGCTACGCAATGTCACCATCGTGCTCAACAGCCATATCGCCAAGCACGGCCAACCGTTCAAGGTCAACGCGCAGTCCAGCGTCACCAGCATCGGCGATAAAAACGAGCTGGCGTTTTATTGGCGCAAGGGTCTGGACATTCTCGGCGTGAAATACAGCGAGACTTCGCCGGTCGAGCAGTTGTTGCTGCAATTCGATACTTCCAACAATTGCTGGCCGACGCCGCGCTAGATGCTGCGACTGCGTTTTTTTGTTTTTTTCTGCTGTTTTTATAGTGCCGGACACGCCGGCGCGCAAACCGCCCTCGAAAACGCCGCCATCGCCAGCGCCCATCCCTTGGCCACCGCCGCCGGCAAATCCATTCTCGATCAGGGCGGCAATGCCTTCGATGCGGCGGTGGCGGTGGCGGCGGCGCTGGCGGTGGTGGAGCCCTACAGTTCCGGCCTGGGCGGCGGCGGATTTTTCCTGTTGCATCGCGCCCGCGACGGCAAGCAAGTCATGCTGGATGCGCGCGAGCGCGCGCCGCTGCGGGCCACGCCGCGCATGT
>Ga0209705_10002201_pt1 | contig 10451 bp, 12 predicted proteins | sample PPLLaktember2015_5_FD_187262 | JGI IMG/M metagenome (GOLD analysis project Ga0209705, IMG submission 187262) | Freshwater sediment microbial communities from Prairie Pothole Lake near Jamestown, North Dakota, USA - PPLs Lake P8 Core (1) Depth... | ecosystem: Environmental > Aquatic > Freshwater... | reverse complement strand
CTGAAGGTCGACTGCGGTACGGGAAAAAACTGGCTGGAGGCACATTGAAAGGCGTAACGGCATAACGACATAACGGCGTAACGGCGTAACCGCAAAACTGCATAACTGCACAACCGCATAACCGCAAAACTATTATTGAACATGGAAATCACCGTATTATTCTTCGGGGTCCTGGCAGAGGTGACCGGAACACGGACTAAACATTACCGCGACATAATGGCATTCGGAGATCTGAAGCACAGGATCGGGGATGATTATCCGGAGATTGTCCACTATAATTTCAGGGTAGCTGTCAACAATAAAATCATTAATGATGATCCCCTGCTAAGCCCGGGCGACGTAGTTGCATATCTGCCTCCCTTCGCAGGCGGATAAAAGTGAAGTTGTTAACTTAAAATTATAATTGTAAAAATGCGCTTAATCAACGGTCCATTGACATCTGCGGCAATTTCGGAGATAATTGCGAAAGGCGGGGAAAATCAGGAATGCGGGGCTCATTCGCTATTCCTCGGACAGGTCAGACGAGATTCCGTTGAGGGAAAATCCGTCAAAGCAATTGAATACTCCGCATTTGAAGAAATGGTAATAATGGAAGCTGACAAAATCAACAAGTCAATACTGTCGGAATTTGATGATGTAAAGGCATTGGAAATAATTCATTCAAAGGGAGTGGTGAAATCCGGCGAAATATCCATGCTTGTCATGATATCAGCAGGTCACAGGGACCATGCTTCAAGAGCTTGTGCAAAAGCGGTTGAGCTTATAAAGGAAAGGCTTCCGATCTGGAAAAAGGAGATTTTTGAAGATGACTCGGTTCAGTGGAAAGAAAATGAATGATCTTCAAATATTTGTTTCATCATTGTGACTTTCTGCAGGATTAATCTCTATTAAAGGATTTACAGCATCATGGGTAATCAGGATCGATCCTTTTTTCCCCTTCAGGATTGAATTGTAATCCTGTGCTGCATTGAGTATCTCAAGCGCTTTCAGAACCTGCTCATCTGTCTTTATAGTCCATTCGATTGATCCTGCCTCATAAAAATACCTCCCTATGATCTCATCTTCAAGAAGCCCGGTTATTTCATTCCTGAAGGTTTTAAGGTCGTCGTCAAGGGTATGTCTCAGTTCTTTTGCGAGCTCTGAAAAAAGCTCCTCGTGAATGTCATAGTATTTTTCCCTTTTGGCGTTGGTGATCAGCTCGTTCAGCGACATCTCGGTAATGGTCCTGTAGCTGAATTTCCTGCTTGTCAGGTAATTTCTGAAATCCTCATAATCCTGGTCGGTGAATTTGAATTCAGCCGCCGTTTTCAATCCCGGATGCATCCAGAAATACCGTGTGGCATAATCAAAGATATAATTTCTCATGTAGAGTTCTGTCGCAATCTGACTGAGAGGAGCGGGACCCATTTCAATATCAGGAGTGATTCCTCCTCCGTCTTTTACAACCCTTCCGTTCCTTGTTTTGAACTCCGAAATAAGTGAATCAGGAATGATCCCGACGCTTCCATCCTCGTTGGGATGTGAAAAATCAAGTGCCTGGATGCATCTGCCGCTCGGGATGTAGTATTTTGCAGTCGTAACCTTCAGCTGGGTGTTATAAGTCAGGGGGCGTGTTATTTGAACAAGTCCTTTGCCGTACGATCTCTGGCCGACAACAACACCCCTGTCAAGGTCCTGGATTGCACCTGCCACAATCTCCGAAGCCGATGCTGAACCCCTGTTTATTATGACTGCCAGCGGTATCCTTTCATCGACTGCTGATTTTGTAGTTTTAAATGATTCATCGAATTGCTTTACCTTTCCCCTGGTTGAAACGATCTCATTTCCGGCACCTACAAAGAGGTTGACTATATCCACCGCTTCGGTAAGAAGTCCTCCCGGATTTCCCCTGAGGTCAAGGATTATCTGTTTAGCATTGGAGTTTTTCAGTTCCGTAAGTGCTTTCCTGACTTCATCTGCGCAATTCTGGGTGAAATTTGACAAATTGATATATCCCGTTCCATCCCCGATCATTCCGTAATAGGATACTGACGGGATGACAATCCTTTCCCTTTTTACGGGAATTTCAATCTCTTTCCCGTTTCTTTCAATTGTAAGATTTACTGTAGTTCCCGGATTTCCCTTAAGCTTTTCGCTGACAACATCAGTACCGACACCCTTCAGAGCAACTCCGTCGACTTTCATGAGGAGATCGCCTGCCTTGATTCCTGCTATGTCGGCAGGAAATCCCTTGTAAACAAGTGTAATGACCACATACTCCCCGCCTCCCCTTACCAGCGATCCTATACCCCCGTATTTGCCTGTTGTCATGAACGCGACCTCATCACCTTCCGATTCAGGGTAATAAACTGTATATGGATCAAGGGTTTTCAGCATATTGTCGATCCCTGTCTTAACAAGCCTGTCGGGATTCAGTTCGTCAACATAGAATGTATTCAGTTCCCTGAAAAGGACCAGGAATATATCGAGATTCTTGGCTATCCTGAAGTCCCTTGTCTCCTGTGTCGAAAGAAATGAAAAACTCACCCCGGCTGTGATCAGGATAACCACAGCAATTGCAATTCTGGCGGAACGTATCTTTTTCATCATAATATAATATTGTATTTAATGGTATGATGGAACCGCACATGATTGAAAACCAATTATATTCATTATTTTTTGTGATTTGGTCAATCATGTGGGTTTCATACAAAAGTCATCTATAAATATGAAAGGCGAAATTAACAAGAAAATATGGTAACCAGGCTGGCATTGAAATATTTAAAACAACTTTAACTTTTCTTCTCCATCCCTGCTGAATTGTCACAGAGCTTTTCGATGATTTCTCCTACAGCCTGCTCAATGAGGGGATATTCAGCAACTGAGGCATACCGGTAAATAACAATGAAGATAATCTGAATATTTGCTGATTCAAGATGGTTGTAGAGCAGATGCTTCCTTTTGCGGTAAGCCTCCCTTATTCTCCTTTTTACCAGATTCCTTGTAACTGCAAGCCTGAATCCCTTTTTCGGAACGGTTACCGCTATCTGGGCTGATGAAGGAAGGGGTTCACTGCTAACCATCCAGACCACTTTAAACAGGGATGTATGGAAAACATTTCCTTTTTCAAATACCTCTTCAATTAATCTGGTCCTGCAAAGTCTTTCATTCTTTCCGAAAGTCTGCCTTTCACCTTTGGTCATCTCAAAATCAATTATCCCCGGAATAGTTCAAGATATTATACCGGGTGCGTGGTGAACCGATATGCTGAATATTTGTTACCTGGAGTTTTTGTTATGCTCTTTGAGATAATCATCCAGAGCCATCGTCATTGAAGGAGCCTTTGGGTTCGGTGCAATTATATCAAGCCTCAGCCCTTCCTGCTCTACGGCGCATGCTGTGGTCGGCCCGAATGCGGCAATCTTGACGTCGCCCTGGACAAATTCGGGGAAGTTCTCCTTCAGCGATTTGATGCCTGAAGGGCTGTAGAAAACCAGTATGTCGTAATCGAATTCACTGATTTGTGAGAAATGATTGCTGATCGTCTTATAAAGCGTCCCAATTGTATATTTGATATTGTTTTTGTCAAGGATTACCGGGATTTCTGCATTGTGCGGCTCGGGCAGCGGCACGAAGAAATTATCATCCCTGTGCTTGATTATCAAATCGATCAGATCCTGGAATTTCGATTTCCCATGGAATATCTTGCGCTTCCTGTAAACAATATATTTCTGGAGATAAAATGCAACATTTTCAGTAATACAGAAATACTTCATCGTATCGGGCACACAGATCCGTAATTCGCTGCAGATCCTGAAAAAATGGTCAATGCCTGTCTTGCTTGAAAAAATTATCGCAGTAAAATCAAGAATATTGATTTTTTGCTGACGGAAATCCTTCGATGAAACACCTTCAACCTGGACGAAAGGTTTGAAGTCAACTTTCAGATTATATTTCTTAGCCAGATCGAAATATGGCGATTTCGGATTGTTTGGGTCTGGCTGTGATACTAGAATCTTCTTTATTTTCAACTTATTACTGATTAAGTTTTACTTTCCGGGCGCCTCATCCCATAATGAATCTTAGCCAGTGAAATACTTCACTATTATAAGAACTGGTAAAATTTCCAGCGCACAAAGGTACAAAATCAAATACAAAACAGAAAAATTCCTCTTCATAAAAATCAAAAGCAACCGGACTACCCGTATCAGATAAAAGATAATCAATACTATAGCTCCAGCCATGATAACAACCTGCGGCGGCAGGATGACAGTGTAAACCAGCATAATCACCACTCCGAAAATAATGACCGAGCTGAACCGGTAAAAATTGTAAACATTAACCAGGTATTCATTGAATACCTCCCGTTCATCACTGAGATTTCCGGCAGCCAGGCAAATAAAATGACGTGAGGTTACCCCGAGTATCACCGCAGCCACAGATATAATCATGAACACCAGCGGGGGAATACCGGCAGGAATCAGGTCGAACCAGTCAGCGGCGGAGTATGCAAAGAGCCCGATAATCATGAATGAGACAAAATTCAGGAGGGTCGACTGCCAGGTGAACAGCGATCCCGAATCGCGTGAGGAAGATTCATTTATTCCGCGGAAAAGAAAAAACCTTGTCATTTCAGGGACAAAACTCCTTGATGTATTCCTTACTATCAGCCAGAGGTATGCTGCAAGGAAAACCACCGCTATTATCCAGTCGTGATCAAGGGGTTTTTGGGGAATGAGGGTTCCGTCTTTTAGGCTGCCTGTCTTTACAGTTCCCGCTTCTAGATTCACCGGCAGTGACCTTTCTGAATAACCAGCAGGGAAAAATTCCGGAGGAAGCTTATCCAGATTCCGGACAAAACTCGTTGAATCATAAAATGTAACATCGGCTATGCTGTTCCTTGCACATACTGATGTTGTATCTGTTATTGTAACTTCAGGTACGCGGGTTACTCTTTTTATGTTTCTTATTGAATCCAGATACCTGATGTGGGCAGGAACTTCGTCAAGCTTCCTGAAAACGGAATCCGGAATCAGCTTATCAGTGTTTATCCTGATAGTGACCGTAGGTTTTATTGTATCCTGCGTCTGAAAGCCGTTAATCATCGCTTATCTGTGGAATAAACCACAAAAGTAATGATTATTGGAAATATCCGTTCAGGTTAATTGCCGGCAGAAGTATCAGAAATAATCATTCCTGGAGCCTGAAATGTCAGCGAGGATATTATTTGCAAGCCTGCTGGCACCGATCCTGAAGAGTGAGTTATTCATCCACTCCTCCCCGAGGCAGCTGCTTGCTATATTATAGTAGGTAAGGGCATCTGCTGTCGTAACTATCCCTCCGGCGGCTTTGAATCCCACCCTGATGCCGGTTTCCGTATAAAAATCCATTATTGCATGGCACATTGTATAGGCAGCCTCGGGAGTTGCCGACACCGAGGTTTTTCCTGTTGAGGTCTTTATGAAATCAGCGCCCGCATCCATTGCAATCATCGATGCCTTGAATATCTGTTCATAGTCCCCCAGAAGACCCGATTCAACAATAACTTTAAGATGCCTGTCTCCAATTGCCTCCTTTAATTCCCGGATCTCATCGGCAACAAGTTCAAAATCATTTCCGAGAAAAGCGCCTACGGGGAATACAATATCGATCTCATCCGCCCCCTCTTCAACGGCCAGTTTGCACTCGGCAACCTTAATGGTTCTGAATGTCTGCGACGTGGGGAAAGATCCTGCAACTGAAGCTATTTTAACACTCTTGACAGTCAGTTTTTCCTTGACAACGGGAACAAAATTAGGAAATACGCATATTGCGGCCACATTGGGGATATTTGAAAACCGGCCGGAGAAGCTGTTTACCTTTCCTGTAAGGTGCAAAATATTTGTCTTATTGTCAGTTGTATTAAGACTGGTGAGATCAATTGAATTCAGAATTGCCATAAGGAGATGCTTATCGGGTATCCCCGGCATCATCGAACCGACAGTTTTCAGACCTTTCCTGATTTCCGTTTCCGACGGGCATTGCCTGATAAGTTTTTGATAAAGTTTTGTCATTTATTTATCCGTTTGTTAATTCAGAACTCCGTTTAAATCAAAAAAAAGAACGGGTTCAATTTAATGTTTTTTGAAAACAAAATAATTGTTGTGACGATTTTTCTGTTACCTGCTGCCGTTATTTCTGTTTCTTGCCAGCGATGCGAAGATTCCTGCAACGGATAACAGTGAGAATATTACAAATCCGGTTCTCATGCCTGATATCAGTCCGGGATATGTGGAAGGATTTATCGTCTGTTTCCCGATGAAAACCGCAATGAGCATCATTGCAATACCCATGCTGAACATCTGTCCGATCATTCGCATGGTTCCGACCACTCCGGAGGCCACTCCAAGGTGGCGTTTTTCAACTGAACTCATTATTGCATTTGAATTGGGTGATGAAAAAAGGCCGAAACCTATCCCCATGAGCAGAAGCAGGGCTACAATAAGATAAACCGGTGTCGCAGGCGTTATGAAGCAGAGAAGTATCAGGCCAAGGGCTGTAAATCCCATACCGACCGAAGCTATCACCCCCGCATTGAATTTATCGGATAACCTTCCGGCCATGGGTGAAAGGAGCGCCATGGCCAACGGCTGTGATATCATTACAAGACCGGCGCTCCTTGCATCAAAGTCCTTGATATACTGCAGGTAGAGGCTCAGGAAGAATCCTGTGGCGCTTGTTGCCGAGTAGTGGATAAGTGCAGCCAGCCCTGAAAAGGCAAATACCCGGTTATGGAGCATCATACGGATATCAAAAACCGGATTTGATCCCCTCTTTTCGAACATGATGAACACCACTGCAGTCATGGCTCCTGCAGCAAGGAATATCCAGCCAGGGGATGACGGAAGTATCGAAAATCCGTACATGAATGAAAAAAGGGCAATCCCGTAAATGAGCGATCCCCACCAGTCGAATTTCTCTCCCCTCGATTCAGCCCATTCGGCTTTTATCGTGGTCTTTATCAGGATAAGCGCTGCCACGCCGAAAGGGACAAGAAATGCAAAAATGCTACGCCATCCGAAGTACTGGGTCAGCAATCCGCCGATAACGGGTCCCGCCGACAATCCGAGATAGACTGCAGTTATGTTTATTCCCATCGCCCTGCCGCGTTCTCCGACGGGGAAAACGGAAGTTATTATTGCCAGGCTGGTTCCGAAGATCATTGCCCCTGCAATACCCTGTACGATCCTCATTATGATAAGAAAAGTCAGGTTCCGCGAAAAGACAATAAGAAAAGCAGAAATTGTGAAAAGAAGTATACCGGCTGAAAAAATCTTTTTTCTGCCGATAATGTCTGCCAGGCGGCCGAAAGGCAACAGAAATATTGAAGATGACAGCATGAAGCTGCTTATTATCCATCCGAGCCCGATAGCGCTTGCCCCAAGATCCTTGCTGATTGCAGGAAGCGCCAGGTTAACGGCTGAACCGAGAAAGGGTGTCAGAAATGCTGCAAATGCAGCTACAATCATCACTGATCGTTTGAATGCTTTATCAGATGAAAAGCCGTTATTGTCTTGCATGGGCTGGCTTCTGAATGTTTTGTTCGTAAATTATTCCTTTGCTTTTGTGTCGATAATTATTGTCACAGGTCCGTCATTGACAAGCTCAACCTGCATCATTGCGCCGAATTCGCCCGTTGCGACCCTTTTGCCAAGCAGCCCGGAAAGTGCACTGATGAAACTGTTATAGACTGGAATTGCCTTATCGGGATGGGCCGCCCTTATGTAGGAAGGCCTGTTTCCCTTCCTTGTCATGGCATGGAGTGTGAACTGGCTGATAACCATTATGCTGCCACCGGTATCTGCAACTGACAAATTCATTATACCATTGCTGTCGCCGAAAATCCTCAGCTGAACAATCTTGTTGCAAAGCCAATCAATATCACGGTAATCATCCGATTCTTCGATTCCCAGAAGCACAACCAGGCCTGGACCGATAGCCGCCCTTTCCTGATTGCTGATTGTTACGGATGCCCTGCTTACCCTTTGAATCACGGTCCTCATACCCGCATTATTTTACCTGTCTAAATATATACAATTATTATATTTACGCAGTTTATTTCAGATTAATGGATTTCATCACTATTGTCGCCGTTGCCCTCGGCTTGTCGTTCGACACCTTTGCCGTTTCTCTTTCCCTTGGAGTGATTCACAACAGAATTATCTTCAGGCAGGCTGTCAGGACAGCCATTGTAATGGCCTTTTTCCAGGCCGGACTGCTTGTGGCAGGCTATTTCCTCGGATCACTGATAAGCGACTTTATTAAGGCAGCCGATCACTGGGTGGCACTCTTTCTGCTGACAATACTCGGAATCAGAATGATAATTGAAGGATTGAAAAAAAAGGAAAAGGAGGAAATAAGGGATTACAGCAATCCGGTAATGCTTTTATCAATGGCTGTCGGCACAAGCATCGATGCTTTTGCTGTCGGGATAAGCTTTGCGCTTCTGAGCATCAGGATCTGGTATTCGGCTTTAATAATCGGATCGGTGACATTCCTTGCATCAATGACAGCCATCAGGATAGGCAAATCAGCCGGATCAAGGCTTGGGAACAAGGTTGAGGTGATAGGGGGGATAATTCTTATAGCAATCGGAATAAAGATATTCCTGGAGCATACAATATGAACTTGAACTTCCGGGATCAGCTATAAAGGTCAGAATTAACTCAGAAAGGGATCATATACCTTTCCCTGTTCTTAAAAGCCGCCATTTCGGAATAGCCTGCGCTTTTAAGCAGATCATATGCTTCGTCAAAATGCTGAGCCACCCTCGATGGCATGTGTGCGTCGGAATTGACGCAAACAGGAACATCTTCTTCCCTGAAAATGCTGAGATACTTCCTGTCGGGATAAAAATCCCCTATCGGCCTGTTCCTTCCGTTTGTGTTGACCTCAAAGGCAACATCATGAATCTTGAAGCTCCTCGCCAGGTTCCTGTAAAGCTTTTCAGGGTCGGACGATGGTTTAAACCCATAAATCCTTACAAGGTCGCAATGTGCAATTATGTCGAAAAGTCCCGATGCGGCCGCTGAGGCTACATGGCTGAAATAATCCTCCCACACACTGTCGATATCTTTACCGTCGTAGAATTCCGGTCCCATATCCACAGTGGAGTCTCCCAGATAATGAACCGATCCGATTGCATAGTCGAGCCGTGTCCTTTCAAGTACTGACTGAATTGCTTTCTCTTTTCCGGGGTAAAAATCAACTTCAAGTCCGGTCCTAACCCTGATATTGCTAACTTTCCGGCTAAGATTGCCAATATGCTTTAAATACGGCTCAACTCCTGAAGCGTTCATGCTCCAGTCGGGCGACCCGAGGAAAAGAGTCAGATGTTCAGCAAAACCGATCTCTTCCAGTCCTGCCGCCACGGCAGGAGCGATATAATCCTCCGGTGCAGCCTTCCCATCACTGAACAATGAATGTACATGATAATCAGTTCTGTAAATCATTTTGCACTAATAAGTTACACATCAAGACAATCATTGACCCAAAGTATGTCCAAATTTCCAAATAAAACAAATATTGTCCGGATAAAGTAAACGGGAAATTAATAACTTTGCAAAAAATCACCGGATTGGATAAAAAAAACAGCATCTGCATCTGCCAGAATTGTGATTTCAGGGATGTCGTGTTTTTGTCACTTGACGAACAAAATATCGAGGAGTTGTGCAACCACAAGGAAGAACGCTCCTACTTTAAAGGCGAGGTCATAAATCATGAAGGCGAAAAGATAGTTGATTTCAAGTATCTCAAGTCCGGCCTTGTTAAGCTCTACAGGAGATCCTCAAGCGGTGAGGAACAGATAATTACAATTACCCGGCCTTTCGAGTTTGTCAGCAATATGAGCATTTTTTCAGATGAAAAATACAAATATTCCGTGTCAGCGCTCGAAGACTCAGTTGTATGCACCGTCAGGCTCGATTTCATAAAGAACCTGTTTCTTAAGAATGGCGCGTTTGCAAGTAATCTGCTTACAAGGATATCCCTGATAAACGACAAGATCATCAATCAGACACTCGACATAAGGCAGAAGAACCTGGCGGGTCGTGTGGCATTTGTGCTCCTTTATTTCAGCAATGAAATTTATAAGTCAAGGATTTTTGACGTTCCGGTATCACGAAAAGAGTTCGCAGATTATATCGGGATGAGCACGGCTAACGTAATAAGGACACTTTCGGATTTTAAGAAAGACGGAACAATCCGGATATTCGGGAAGACAATCGAAATAGCGGATATCGGAAAGCTTGAAATAATATCGAAAAGAGGATAAGCCCCCCAATCCACCTGTGTTAAAACCCCCCCTCCCCCCCTGTGAGGGGGGCTTATAAGAACCCCCCTCAGGGGGCAGGGGGCAAAGGGCTGGGAGTATTTTAATCCATGACAGTATTCAAAAAATAATAAATGAAACCCAGACTATTACTTGCAGTACT
>Ga0209705_10002199_pt1 | contig 10454 bp, 11 predicted proteins | sample PPLLaktember2015_5_FD_187262 | JGI IMG/M metagenome (GOLD analysis project Ga0209705, IMG submission 187262) | Freshwater sediment microbial communities from Prairie Pothole Lake near Jamestown, North Dakota, USA - PPLs Lake P8 Core (1) Depth... | ecosystem: Environmental > Aquatic > Freshwater... | reverse complement strand
GCTGAGCAGCGCATCGGGCGCCTTCTGGCTCTCGGGCCAGGTGGCGAGGAGCTTGCGTTGCGCGGCGATCGCCGACTTGTAGTCGCGCTGGCCGGAGTGCGCCATGCCGACCCAGTACTGGGCGTTGGGCGCGAGCGTGCTTTGCGGATGCGCGGCAAGGAAGTTCTGCATCGCCGCCACGGCGAGCGCGTAGTTGCCGAGCTTGAACTGGTCGAGCGCCGCCTGGTAGGCCTTCGCCTCGGCGGCCGAAGCCTCCTGCGGCTCGCCGGGCGCCGCCGGCTTCTGCGTTGCTGCCGCCGCGGCCGCCTGCTCCTGCGCCTGCTCGAGCTTGCGCAGGCGGGTGTCGATGTCCAGGTAGAGGTCCTTCTGCCGCCGCTCGGCGAGCTCGGCCTGGTTGGCGAGCACCTCGACCTGGCCGCGCATGCGTGCGAGCTCGCCGCGCAGCGACTCGATCTGCGAGGCGAGCTCGAGGACCGCGCTGCGGTCCCCGGCGCCCGAGACCGCGGCCTCGATCTTGGCGAGCCGCTCGTCGACGGCGCGCGTGTGCTCGTTCAGCTGCCCGCGCAGGATCTCGATGCGGCGGCGGGCCTCGCCGTCGTCGAACAGCCCCTGCGCCGCCGCCGGGCCGGCCGCCGCACAGGCGAGGGCGACCAGCACGAGGGTGCGCTTCATCTCAGTACTCGCCGGCGTACAGGATGTCGCTGCGGCGGTTCTTCGACCAGGCTTCCTCCTGCTGGCCCTCGGCCTGCGGCTTCTCCTCGCCGAGGCTCACCGACTCGATCTGGTTCTCCTTCGCGCCGAGCAGGATCAGCATCTTCTTCACGCCGTCGGAGCGGCGCTGGCCGAGGCCGACGTTGTACTCGCGGCTGCCGCGCTCGTCGGTGTTGCCCTGGATGAGGACCTTGCTGCCGGGGTTCTCGCGCAGGTACTTGGCGTGCGCCTCGACCATGCCGCGGTACTCGTCCTTGACGTCGAACTTGTCGAGCTCGTAGTAGATCGAGCGCTTGGAGAGGATGTTGTTCGGATCCTTGAGCACCGAGGCGGCGTCCTTGCGCGCGCCGGTGAGGTCGACGCTCGCGATCGGCTTCTGCTCGACGGATCGCGCCGCGCCGGGCTTGCCGGCGCCGCGCTCCTCGACGCCCGCGGGCGACTGCTCGGCGGGCGGCGTCGTCTCGCAGGCGGCGAGCAGCGCCGCCGCCGCGGTGAGGGTTGCGATCAGGGTTACGCGCATGGCATTCACTCCTTTCATTCGATGAACGGTCCCCAGGCGGGCTCGCGGACGTCGCCGGCGGTGGCGCTCAGGCGCTGCTTGACGCGGCCGTCGGAAGACACCGCCGAGAGCACGCCGCGCTCGCCGATCACGGTGGCGAGCAGGATCATGCGCCCGTTGGGCGCGAAGCTCGGCGATTCGTCGCGGTCGCTGTCGGTAAGGATCTGCACCTGCCGGTTCGCGAGATCGAGCAGCGCCACCTGGAACCGGCCGGCGTTGCGCGTGATGAACGCGAGCGTCTTGCCGTCGGGACTCAGGCGCGGCGACACATTATAGCTGCCCTCGAAAGTGACGCGCTGCGGCTCGCCCCCTCCCGAAGCGCTCATGCGGTAGACCTGCGGGCTGCCGCCGCGGTCGGAGGTGAAGTAGATCCACCGCCCGTCGGGCGAGTAGCGCGGCTCGGTGTCGATGGCGGTCGAGCTGGTGAGCCGGCGCAGGCTGCTGCCGTCGGGGTTGATGAGGAAGATCTGCGAGCCGCCTTCGCGCGAGAGCGACACCGCCAGCCGGCTGCCGTCGGGGGACCACGCCGGGGCCGAGTTCGAGCCCTTGAAGTTCGCCGCCACGTGGCGCTTGCCGTCGGCGAGGGAGTGCACGTACACCACCGGCTTCTTGTTCTCGAACGAGACGTAGGCGAGGCGCCGCCCGTCGGGCGACCAGGCCGGCGAGATGATGGGCTCGAAGGAGGCGAGCGCGGTCTCGGCGCCCACGCCGTCGGCGTCGGCGATCTGCAGCTCGTAGCGGTTGCCGCGCTTCACCACGTAGGCGATGCGCGTGGAGAACACGCCGCGCTCTCCGGTCAGCTTCTCGTAGACGAAGTCGGCGATGCGGTGCGCGGTGGCGCGCGCCTGCTCCCTGGAGAGCGTGTAGGCGATGCCGCCGAGGGCCGTTTGCTTCACCGTGTCGAACAGGCGAAAGCGCACCTCGAAGCGGCCGTCGGGCCGCGTCGCCACCGAGCCGATCACCAGCGCGTCGGCGAGCCGCGAGCGCCACTCGGCGTAGTTGACCGGCGAGGCCTCGGTCGGGTGCGGGATGAGCGGCGGCACCTCCAGCCCGCGGAACAGGCCGCTTCGCTCCAGGTCGGCGCGCACGATGCCGCTGATGGCGGACCCGAGCGCGGCCTCGCCGGCAAAAGGCACGATGGCGATCGGGATGCGCTGCGCCCCGGCGCCGGTGATCTCGATCGAGAGCTGGGCGTGCGCCTGGGGCAGCGCGAGCAGCAGCGCTGCGCCCATCGCAAGAGTCAGTCTTGCCAGCAAGGTTCGGCTCCTCCCGTCACTCATTTCCCGTCATTCATTCTTAAGCAGGACTTAAGAGGCATGCGCCAAGGCGCACATCCTATTTGTCCTGCGGCCTAAAGACGAGTTCCAATCGGCGCTGAAAAACCCCCAAATCTTCTGGCTTGGGCAGGGGCGAGGATTTCCAGATGGCCCGCTCCACGGCTTCATCATAGGCCCGATTCCCGCTCGACTTGCGCTGCACGGCGGTCAGCACCTCGCCGGTCGGCAGCAGGGTGACGTCGAAGATCGCCTCCGGGTTGCCTTGCACCTCCTCCACCACGCTGACCGGGATGTTGCTGCGGATCCTGCTGCTGATGCGCCCGATCCAGGCGTTGAGAGCCCCCTGCCGCGCATCGGCCTGCTTCCTCGCGATGAGCGCCTGGAGCTCGCGCTCGCGCTGCTGTGCTTCCGCCAGCCGCTGCTGCTCCGCGAGCGCTTTCTGCTCCAGGGCCACCTGCTCGCGCAGGCGCTGCTCGAAGGCGAGGTCGCGCTTGGGCGGCTCCGGCTTGACCTCCGGCTTGGGCTTGGCCACCGGCTCGGGTTTCGGCTTGGGCTTGGGCTTCGGCTTGGGCTTTTCCCGGATGGCGATGTCGGGCTTCTCCACCTTCGGCTCGGGCTTCGCCACCGGCGGCGGCGGCGCGGGCTGGGGCTTCGGCGCCTCGACCACCCTGGGCGCCGGCGGCGGCGGGGCCGGCGGCGGCGCCTCCCAGAGCTCCACGGTCACCGTCTCCGGATCGTGGCTCTGCCAGCGCACGCCGAGGAACATGACGCCGACGAGCAGCGCATGTACGAGGAAAGCGAGGACGAAGGAGCGGCCGAGCGCCGGCTGGCGACGCTCGCCGAAGCCCAGGCCGAGGACGGCCTGCGCGCTCATTGGGCGGTCTTCACCTGCAGGCCCACCTTCTGCACGCCGTGCTTGCGCAGCTCGTCCATCACCTGCAGCACCGCCTCGTAGCGGGCGTTCTTGTCGCCGCCGACCAGCACCGAGAGCTCGCCGGGCTTGCCGGCCTTCTTGATGAAGGCGGCGAGCTCGCCGCGCGAGACGGTCTTTTCCTCGATGATGTGGCCGCTGCGGTCGCGGCTTCGCACCACCAGCCCGCGGTCGGCCCTGACGAAGACTTCCAGCGGCACGATGCGCGGCTGGCTTGCCTTGTCGACGGTCGGCAGGTCGATGACGCCCGGGGTGATGAGCGGCGCCGTCACCATGAAGATCACCAGCAGCACCAGCATCACGTCGACGTAGGGCACGACGTTGATCTCGTGCATCGGCCCGCGTCGTTTCTGCAAGGCCATTACCTCACCGCCTGGCGATGCAGGATGTTGGAGAACTCTTCCATGAAGCTCTGGAACCGGTTCGCCAGCCGGTCGATGTCGTGCGAGTAGCGGTTATAGGCGACGACGGCGGGGATCGCCGCGAACAGGCCGATCGCGGTGGCGACGAGCGCCTCCGCAATGCCCGGGGCCACCTGCGCGAGGGTCGCCTGCTGCACGTTCGCGAGGCTGCGGAAGGCATGCATGATGCCCCACACCGTGCCGAACAGGCCCACGTAGGGGCTCACCGAGCCGGTCGAGGCGAGGAACGAGAGGTGCCGCTCGAGGAAGTCCATCTCGCGCTGGAAGGTGGCGCGCATGGCGCGGCGCGCGCCGTCGACCATGTCGCTCGGGTCGGTGCCGCGCTGGCCGCGCAGCTTGGCGAACTCGCGGAACCCGGCCTCGAAGATGCGCTCGAGGCTGCCGATGGTGTGGCGGTTGTTGACCGCGCCCTGGTAGAGCGCGTTCAGGTCGTTGCCGCTCCAGAACTCGCGCTCGAAGAGCTCGGTCTGGCGCGCGGCGCGGCGGATGGCGAACCATTTCTGGAAGATGAACATCCAGGACATGAACGACACGGCGAGCAGCAGCACCATCACCACCTTGACGACGAAGCTTGCGTTGACGATCAGCGTCCAGATGTCGAGGTCGGTGGTGACGTTCATGTCAAAGCCTGTTCGAGTTCTTCCGGAATGCGCGCGGGCTTCATGCGGCTGTTGTCGACCACCGCGAGCGTGACCTCGGCTTCGACCAGCAGCTCGGCGCCGCGTTCCACGCGCTGGCGGAACACCAGGCTCGCGCGGCCCAATTTTACGACTTCGGCGCTCACCGAGAGCATCTCGTTGAGGCGCCCGGGCTGGTGATATTTCACTGTCAATTCGTACACCAGGAAGAGCAGGCCGTGGCGCTCGGCGAAGCGCGCGAGGTCGATGCCCGCCTCGTTGAGGAGCTCGGTGCGCGCGCGCTCCATGAAGGCGAGGTACTGCGCGTGGAAGACCACCCCGCCGGCGTCGGTGTCCTGGTAGTAAACGCGAACCGGGATCTTCAAGAATCGGACAGCAAATCCCGGACCGCGGCCGGGGCCGCCATGCCCAGGTGGCGATACGCGCTCGGCGAGGCGACGCGCCCGCGCGGCGTGCGCTGCAGGAAGCCCTGCTGGATGAGGAAAGGCTCGAGGACGTCCTCGATGGTCTCGGCATCCTCGCCGATCGCGTGCGCGAGGTTCTCCAGGCCCACCGGGCCGCCGGCGAACTTGTCGATCACGGCCGAGAGGAGCTTGCGGTCCATGACGTCGAGGCCGAGCGCGTCGACCTCCAGCATCGCGAGCGCCGCCTCGGCCACCGGCCGGGTCACGGCGCCGTCGGCCTTGACCTGGGCGTAGTCGCGCACCCGGCGCAGCAGGCGATTGGCGATGCGCGGCGTGCCGCGCGAGCGGCGGGCGATCTCCACTCCGCCTGTCTTCTCAAGTTCAATTTTCAAAAGTCCGGCCGAACGCTGGACGATCGCGGCAAGCTCGGCGGCGCTGTAGAACTCCAGGCGCGCGACGATGCCGAAGCGGTCGCGCAGCGGGTTGGTGAGCATGCCTGCGCGCGTCGTCGCGCCCACCAGCGTGAAGGGCGGCAGGTCGAGCTTGATCGAGCGAGCCGCCGGGCCCTCGCCGATCATGATGTCGATCTGGTAGTCCTCGAGCGCGGGATAGAGGATCTCCTCCACCACCGGCGAGAGGCGGTGGATCTCGTCGATGAACAGGACGTCCCTGGGCTCGAGGTTCGTCAGGATGGCGGCGAGATCCCCGGCGCGCTCGAGCACCGGCCCGGAGGTGTGGCGCAGGTTGACGCCCAGCTCCCGGGAAATGATGTGCGCGAGGGTGGTCTTGCCCAGGCCGGGCGGCCCGAAGAGCAGCACGTGGTCGAGCGCCTCGCCGCGCCGGCGCGCCGCCTCGACGAAGATGCCGAGCTGGGTGCGCACTTTCTCCTGGCCGACGTACTCGGCGAGCGTCCCGGGCCGCAGGGACTGCTCGATCCTTTCTTCCTGCGCCGAGGCGGGCTTGCCCGAGATCAGCCGGTCGGTTTCGACGCTCACCCCGGGGATTCTAGAACGCTAAAAGCGCATCACCACGCCGAGGCTGAGATAGTCGATGTCGTCGATGCCGGCGTTGGAACCGCCGATCTCCGGATAGTGCTGCCATTCCGCCCGCACCGCGAAGGCCCGTCCGAAGTCGAAGCGCATGCCCAGGCCCCAGGTGAACGAAGTGTTGTGATCGCCCCCCTGCAGCCCGGGGAAAGTGCCGCGCAGCTCGACCTGCGAACGATAGACGCCGAGCCTGCCGAACACGGCGAAGCGGTCGTTGACCGGCAGGGTGATGATGCCGGAGAAGTCGAGCGCCTTGTTCGTCACCTCGAAGTCGAACGCCTGACCGCCGAACGTGCCAGTGCCGGTGACGTCACCGAGATACCCATAGGCGAGCTCCCAGCCGAAATTGCGATTGACCTGGTAGCCGCCGAAGAGCTTGTAGGCGGTGTCGGTGTCGTCGCAGGTGCCGACGAAGCCTTCGCACGTGTTCTTGGACTTGCCGCTACCGAACGAGGCGCCGAGGTAGAGGCCGGTGTCCTGCGCGACGGCCGGCGCCGCCGCGGCGAGGCCTAACACCAGCACGATGCCGAGAATTCCCCAACCTTCTTTTTTGTTCATGGCGTTCCCCCGTTATCTGATTGCGGGCTCAACACTACAACGATTTTCAATGTTGCGAAATAACAACGTCCGCGCCGTGCCTCTTTTACAGGCTCCGGTTTCCAGAGGGTTTTTCCGCAAACCCGCCGGGTCGTTCCTTGACAGTGTTCAGGCGCGCGCCAATAGAATGTTCCGCAGTCTTTCTACGAACAACTCGAGGGGAGTTCTAAATGAAGAAGCTTCTGGCGGTAGCTGTGGTAGCGGCGTTCCCGATGGCTGCGATGGCGGCCGGCGAGAACAACGTCGGTGCATGCGGCTGGGGTTCCAAGCTGTTCGAAGGGCAGTCGGGCATCGCGCCGCAGGTTCTGGCGGCGACGACCAACGGCACGTCGGGCAACCAGACTTTCGCAGTCACCAGCGGCACGTCCGGCTGCACGCAGGACGGCGCGGTCAGCTCCAGCTGGCGCACCGCGATGTTCATCGACGGCAACAAGCACAAGCTGGCGCGCGACATGTCCGTCGGCAGCGGCGAAGCGCTCGACTCGCTCGCCCACCTGATCGGCGTGGACGCGCAGGACCGTGCGGCGTTCAACAGCCTCGCCAAGGACAACCTGGCGCGCATCTTCCCGAGCGACGACGCGGCGACCCAGCAGATCGTCGCCTCGCTGCGCGAGGTGATGGCGGCCGATGCCCGTCTGGCGCGCTACACGGCAGCCCTCTGACGTAGCAGCAGCAAGGCAGTTCAGCAAAGCCCTGTGGTGGCCCCACAGGGTTTTTTTTGCCTTGTGGCTGGCTATGGCGGCGCCGCTCGCGGCGGCCGCGCCCGTCGACCATGCGTACCTCGGCGAGCTGGTCGCGCGCGCCCGCGCGCTCGCCCTCGCCGGGCGGCCGGAATGGCACAAGCTGCTGCACTACGTGCCCAACATGGGCGCCCCGGGGGTCCATAGCCTCGTCGACAGCCCGGAGTTCTTCCACGCCCCCGGCGGCAAGACCGACCCGCAGGCCGAGCTCGAGGCGACCTTGGCTTCGTTTTATCAGGAGATACCGGAAACCGCCGACCGGCAGAGCCCGCAATGCGCCTTCGTCGCGCGCTTCGCCTGGCTCGACGAGCAGCTCGGGTTCGACCCGACGCGCCTGCCGCGCCAGGAGTGCAAGCGCTACCGGGAATGGCGCGAGGCGCTCAATGCGAAGGGCCTCACGCTGGTGTTTTCCTCGGCTTATCTCAACAACCCGTCCTCGATGTACGGGCACACGCTGCTGCGGGTCGACGCGCGCGACCAGGACGAGCGCACGCGCCTGCTCGCCTACACCATCAACTTCGCCGCCAATACCGACGAGACCAACGGCCTGATCTTCGCGGTGAAGGGCCTGCTGGGCGGCTACCCGGGCACGTTCTCGATGCTTCCCTACTACCTCAAGGTGCGCGAGTACAGCGACATGGAGAACCGCGACCTCTGGGAATACGAGCTTGCCCTCACCGAGGAGGAAGTCGATCGGGTGCTGCGCCACGCCTGGGAACTCCTACCGGCCTATTGGGCGTACTACTTCTTCGACGAGAACTGTTCGTACCATCTCCTGCGGCTCGTCCAGGTAGCGCGCCCGGAGCTGGACCTGGCGTCGCCGTTTCGCTGGTGGGCCCTGCCGACCGACACGGTGCGCGCGGTGACCGCCGAGCCCGGGCTGACAGCGAAGGCCATCTACCGGCCGGCGTCGGCGACGCTGATTGCGCAGCGGCTGGCAGGAATGTCCGGCGAGGAACGAAGGCGCACCAAGGAGCTGAGCTTGCGAAGCATCGGCGCGAACGACGCGAGGCTTTCGGCCCTGCGCCCCGAGCGGGCGGCGGCGGTGCTGGAGACGGGGCACGACTACGTGGAGTATCGCCGCATCACCGGCAAGCCCGACGTCCCGGACCCGCGCGCGCTCGCGCGCGAGCTCCTCGTCGCGCGCAGCCGGGTCGACGCGCCGAGCCAGGTGCCGGCGCTGCGGCCACCGGCGAGGCCCGACGAGGGACATGCGTCATCGCGCTTCTCGATCGGCGCCGGCACCCAGGCCGGGCGCGACTTCGGCGAGCTGCGCCTGCGCCCCACCTATCACGACATCCTCGACCCGGACGAAGGCTATGTGCCGGGCGCGCAGATCGAGTTCTTCCATACCGCCTTCCGGCATTACCGCGATCGCGCTAGCACGCAGCTGGAAAGCCTGATTCCGATCGACATCCTGTCGCTCTCCCCGCGCGACGAGTTCTTCCAGTCGTGGTCGTGGAAGGCATCCGCGGGCTGGCGGCGCTCGCTCGTGCACGACGGGACGCGCCCCTTGCAGTTCGCGGCCGACGGCGGTGCGGGCGCGGCGTGGGGCTCCGGCCGCCGCATGGCCTACGTCATGCTCGATGGCGCGCTGCGCGCGCACTCGCGGCTCGACGACGGCCATGCCGTCGGCGCCGGCGCGAGCACCGGCGTCCTGTTCGACGTGGGCGCGCGCCTGCGCGTGCACGGCTATGCCCGCGTGATGCGGCAATTCCTCGGCGAGAACGACACGCCTGGCGCGATCGGCCTGGAGAGCCGCTTCAGCCTCGGCCGCGACCTCGCCCTGCGCTTCGACCTCGCGCGCCAGCGGGAGGCTGGCCGTTCCTTCGACTACGGCTCCCTCTCCCTCATGGTGTACCACTGACATGCGCGCCCTGATCGCTTTCGCATTCGCTCTGTTCGTTTCCGGCTGCACGCAGGCCTTCTTCCAGCCGCACCGCGCCATCGTGAGCACGCCCGGCCAGTACGGCGTGGAATACCACCCGGTGGAGTTCAAGGCGGCCGATGGAACCGCCCTGTTCGCCTGGTTCCTGCCGGCGCGGGGAGAGCCACGAGCAAGCGTGCTCTACCTGCACGGCAACGCGGAGAACATCAGCACGCATTTCGCCAACGTCGCCTGGATGCCGGCGGCGGGCTTCAACGTTCTGGCGCTCGACTACCGCGGCTACGGCGGCTCGGAGGGGGCGCCGACGCTCGAAGGCGTGCAGCTCGACATCGACGCGGCGATGCGCACGCTCCTCGCGCGTCCCGACGTCGATCCGGCGCGCATCATCATCTTTGGCCAGAGCCTCGGGGGGGCCCTGGCGATCCACTACGCGGCGCACAGCGAATACCGCGCCAACGTGCGCGCGATCGTCATCGACAGCGCCTTCTCGGACTACCGGCGCATCGTTAAGGACAAGGCGGCGAGCTTCTTCCTCACCTGGCCCTTCCAGTGGCTGCTGCCGCAGACGGTCGACAACGATTTCTCTCCCGCGGCATCGGTGCACGCCGTCAGCCCCATCCCGCTGCTCTTCATTCACGGCGAGCGCGACTCGGTCGTGCCGCTGGAGCACTCCAAGCGCCTCTACGCGCGCGCCGCCCAGCCCAAGGAAATCTGGGTGGTGCCCGATGCCGGCCACATCCAGGCGGTAAAGAACAAGGACATCCGCAAGCGCCTGGCCGCGTTCCTGCAGCGCCATTCCGGCGGGACCGGCCTCGCCCTTCGCTAGAACCGGTACTGCAGGCCGATCGAGACGATATCGATCTCGGAATCCTCCAGGCTAGCTTTTCGCCAAGGCCTTCAGGGCGGCGCGGATCGCTTCGGCGACCGGCACGCCCGGCGCGAGGCCCTTCACGGCGAGCGCGGCCTCCCTTTCGCTGTAGCCCAGGCCGAGCAGGGCGTTCACGACATCGGACGGCCGTTCCTGTGCCTGGCCGGGCAGCGCCTCGGCGAGCTTGCCCTTGAGTTCGAGCAGCAGCCGCTCGGCGGTCTTCTTGCCGATGCCGGGGATCTTCACCAGCCGCGAGCCGTCCTGCAGCGCGACGGCCTGCGCGAGATCGGCGACCGACAGCCCGGAGAGGACGGACAGCGCGGTGCGCGCGCCCACGCCCGAGATGCGGATCAGCTGGCGAAACGCGCCGCGC
>Ga0209705_10002198_pt1 | contig 10456 bp, 10 predicted proteins | sample PPLLaktember2015_5_FD_187262 | JGI IMG/M metagenome (GOLD analysis project Ga0209705, IMG submission 187262) | Freshwater sediment microbial communities from Prairie Pothole Lake near Jamestown, North Dakota, USA - PPLs Lake P8 Core (1) Depth... | ecosystem: Environmental > Aquatic > Freshwater... | reverse complement strand
GGACTGCCCCTGCCCCTTCTGCCGGTCCAGATTCTCTGGATAAACCTTGTCACGGACGGAGTGCAGGACAAGACGTTCCCGTTCATAAAAGAAGAGGGAAATGTCATGAACCGCCCCCCGGTATCCCCGTCCCGCCAGTTTTTTGACCGCCGTCAAATCCGACGTATCGTGACCTACGGGTTCATCCTCGGAGGCCTTGGCGGGATCATCTTCTGGCACCTGCTCGGGAAGTACCCTTACGAACTTGCTGTCTCCATCATTTTCACCGCCTTTGTGTGCTCCCAGTGGTCCAATGGGATCCAGGCCCAACTTGAGCACGAACCATTCCTGCTGGACATCAGGAAAAGCATTTCGATCAACCCCTACATTTTCCTTGGTATCGGGCTCGGGGTGGTGCTGCAGTTGATCGCGGTCTATGTTATTCCCGATATATTCGGAGTTGTTCCTCTTGCTATCGAACACTGGGGGTACGTAATAGCGATCGCTATAGCCGCATTCCTTGTTGTTGAAGCAATTAAATGGCTGGAATACAAGAGTACACATACGGTTTGACCCTTATTATGCCACAAAAACTCCTGGAGAAGGGATGCCGGTAATGGAACGCTGGTCATCGACGGGGGCATTTCTTCTGGCCGCGATCGGATCGGCGGTGGGAATCGGTAATATCTGGCGCTTCTCAACGGTACTTGGCCAGAACGGCGGGGGGGCGTATCTCATCCCCTACATTATTGCGGTATTCGTTTTTGCCATGCCGCTGATGATCCTGGAAATAACCCTCGGCGAAAAGTTACGGGGCACAATTGTTAGCGCATTCCGGCGGATTAACCCGCGTTTTGTCATTGGCTGGTTTCTCTGCGTTATCGTTGGTTTGATCCTGAGTTATTACCTTGTCATTACCGGGTGGACCCTCGGATATACTATCCTCACTCTCGCAACAGGTGCCCCGTCATTCTCAGAATTCAGCAGCAATTCACTCCTTCCTATCGCTTTCTTTGTTATTGCGACGCTGGTCACCGGACTTATTGTATCCTTTGGAGTCAACAGAGGAATCGAACGGATCTCGATAATCTTAATTCCGTCCTGCGTGCTCATTCTCCTCATTCTTGCCGCTTACGGGACACTTCTTCCCGGTTTTTACCAGGGCATCACGTACATGTTCACTCCGGATTTCTCGGTTCTCGCCGATCCCCTTCTCTGGAGTGCTGCATTCGGGCAGGCATTCTTTTCCCTTTCTGTCGGCATGGGTATCCTCCTGACCTATGGGACATACATGAAAAGCGGTCAGCACATTCCCCGATTCACCCTTATCATCAGCCTTGCTGACCTGTTCGTGGCATTTCTTGCCGGTCTCGTCATCTTCCCTATTGTCTTTACATTTGGACTGAGCCCGACGGCCGGGGCAGAACTCGCATTCACCTCACTGCCGATCGCTTTTGCACAAATGCCGGCGGGAAAGGTCGTTGCTGTTGCGTTCTTTGCCGTGCTCTTTTTTGCTGCAATAACATCCACCATTTCGATGATGGAAGTTGGCGTTGCCGCGATACGTGAATCCCTGGGCTGGTCCCGGGTAAAAACAACCATTGCCGTTACCGGCGGTATCCTCCTTCTCGGCCTGCCCTCTGCCATGAGCTACAGTTCCTTTGCACTGAAGCTGGACGGAATAAAAATTCTGGATTTCATGGATGAAACGGTAGGGACGCTCGGGCTTCCCGTCGCCGCCCTCCTGTTCTCGGTAACCTTTGCGTGGTATTTACCCCGTGAAACCCTGGAGTCCGCTCTTGGAGGGAAGGACAGCATTGCCCGCTGGATTATCCCCCTCTGCAGATATGTAATTCCCGGGGCACTGGTCATGACCACCATTGCGCGGATTGCATCCGGGCTCGGGATCGCCAATACGTACCTTCTCCCGGGAAGCGGATATATCGGGCTTCTTGTGCAGCTTGAGGGTATAACCGCGATCGTCGTCATCTCGCTCGTACTCATCATTATCGCATGCCGTCTGCGGGGATGTAACATCCGAAAAAGGCTCGGCTTTGGAAACAGGAAATAATCGCTGCCAGAGGCATCTGCTTTTTGCTGCTCTTCAAATATTCGGGAATTTAAAAAAAAAGTGCTCTGTAGAAACACACATGAGTCACGGACTCAGTGTACCCGCGCCGCGTCCCAAACCAGATGCCCTCCCGCTTTCGGTCTTCGTAACATTGCTATATTCGACCCTCATCCATTCCCATCGGGCATCGTTGAGTAAATTCCGGCCCGGTTCCGCATTTTTCCGAATAATGACCTCTAAAATTCGGGGGACGGGGGAAAAAGGATACAACCGGGCTCATAGCAGGTTCCGGTGTACCAGAATTTTCATGGGGTTTTTGACGGCGAAAACCGCCCCCTTTGACGATAACGTCCTGCCTAATCTTCGGGGAGATTACTCCATAAAAACAAGGTTTCCTATGAAAATAGAATTAAACAGATGTGCGTAGTGGAATGTTTATACCTCTTATATATTTGCGATAAACCCCGCCGCCCCCGACGGGGCGCCCCCGCGGCGGATCGGTGTCTGTAGGTATATTTGCAAAACACCGCACTGCCCCGCCGTGCCTCGGAGAGGCCCTGAAGCGGGGGATCCTCCTGATATTGCATGGTTTACTGATTTTCATGGTTTGGGTGCGAACACTCTGTTCATGCCTGTTTCTACAGAGTTAAAAAAAAAGAAAATTTCAGGGTTTTCGGAAGCAGGTTATTTCAATTCAATCTTCCTTGCCTTCACTTCCGGCCGGGGCTCTTTCTTGGAGACCTTCAGCTCAAGGACACCATTTTTCATCTCCCCTTCGGCATTTTCAGGATTGACCTCTTCGGGGAAGGAAAGCGAGCGTTCAAATGCCGAATACGCCCGCTCGCGATGGAGATAATTCTTCTTTTTCTCTTCCTTCTCCATCTCTTTTTTTGCCCGGACACTCATGCCATCGCTGTTAATCTGGACTTCAACATTTTCCTTGCTGAAACCCGGAAGCTCAACATGAACAAGGTAATGGTCGCCTTCGTCGATAATATCAAGCGGGGCATACCTGGTTGACAGGGCACCAGGCCGCTCCAGCATCTGCATTTCCAGGGGGAAATACGGGCGCATCAGGACATCAAATGATTTCCTGAAGTCATCAAAGATGGAGTCGAAATCGCGTTCAAGCCAGCTCTGCTCTCTCCGGTTCATCAGCGAAGAACCCGGAGTGATAGGAATCACGTCAGTGGTTTTCCTCACAGGTTTTTCACGATCCATAGGTGTATTCCTCCTATGTTTCACTTTACGTTAGTTTAAGGTTGTATTTATATTTTATTTAAAGGTTTTTTCCAGTTAATTATCGGAATGACTTCCTCATGCATCCCTTCCCTATCGTTCTGCCTCCATCGCAATCCTTTTTTTCTCACATTCCAATCCCTCACGCATGCCCGGCATGGATCTCAACCGCTCGCTTTTCGTTATCATTCTTATTTCGATTACGATAGCAGTCGCTATTCTTCTGAATGCGGGATTTCCCCTGCCAGGACCGGGAAATGCTAATGGAACGATTACCGGCAACGTAACCATTGGCCCGCTCTGTCCGGTCGAACCATGCTCAATTTCCCGTGAACAGATTGCCGCAGCGTATGCCGCACGACCTCTCATAATCGCTACACCAGGTGGTGCCTTTGTTGGTTCGGTGACGGCCGATCCGGATACCGGGTATTCGATCTCCCTCAGGCCGGGGACCTATATCGTGGATATCCGGCACCAGGGAATCGGCGGAAGCGATCTGCCAAAAACAGTGACCATCCGTACAGGAGAAACGGTTTGGCTCGATATTAATATTGATACCGGGATACGGTAATCTCCGGCACCGTTACTGAACATTCTCCCCTGATCGAGTCCCTGCCCGTAAAGCCGGCACCTGAAATCCGTTCAGCAGAAGTCCTCGGTGATATACACTTTGTCATCAGGCGCGACTGCAACACCAATCCCTTCACGATCAAAGGTCGGGATAAGAATATTCTCCCGGTGCCGGGTACTGTTCATCCATCCGCTGACCGTTGTCTGTGCGATCTCCTCGGGCGAGTTCCAGTCATATACAGTCTCCCGGTTACTGTAAAACGTGGCAGAAGAATAGAGATTATTCTGGAAAAGGTTTTCCGCGATTCCGTAGCTGTAATTCGATCCGTAATTCTTCCTGCACGTGTAACTGGCAGCTATTCCCCGAGCCGTCGGATTCTGTCCTGCCGGGTTCACGTGGGCAAAATAGTCCTGAGCTGCCATATCCTCGCTATGCTTCCTTGCAATATCGGCAAGCGCCGGATCGAAACGTAACGATGCCAGTCCATGTGCTGTTCTCTGCTGGTTGATCAGGTCGTGCACCCGTTGCTCCAGAGCATCTGTTGAGATGGTGAAGGGATTTTTCGCTGCTGATATGGTGCCTGCGGTTGGAAATGGCAGCTGAGGCGTGGATTTTTCTGCAGGAAAGGGTGTCGGTTCAATGGTTACAAGCGGCGGTGAAGGAGATGTCATGGATATACCGCTGGTACCGGGATTCGGAGAAATCGTACGGGCAGGTGAACCAACAGGAGGCTCTCCAGGTAGTTGTCCTGCCGTTTGGGAACCTGGCCACAGGACCGTCCCATTAAACAGGAAGAGCATGACAAGCCCGGCAGTCAGCAGGCTGATAATTACAAAGAGGCGGGTCCATTTCATATTCTGTATTCCTGTCGTATCGTCTACCCGCTCAATACAAGGAAGAGGAGCACCAGTACAATGATGATGACGATCGCGATCATCACCTTCAGCCAGGGAATTCCCTCAGGCAGCTTTCCTGTTTTGTCTCTCTGTGACACGGTACTGTATCCGCCACCGGTTGCCGTGGCTGTACCTCCCCTTCCATATGATATCCCGACACCGGGGGCTGGTTTTTTCTTCCATGAGGCGATTCCCGTGCACTCATGAGCGGGCGGCAGCCGGCACTTCGGACAGAATGCTCCTCTGCAATGCTGGCAGGTGAATGGGAGCAGGCATTCATCACCGCAATATTCACAGCGTGTCATAGTGCAACAATGTTTTTTCTTTAAGACATGCGACTTCGACAGATACATTTTCTCCGGTTGGTTAAAAAATTGCGGGGGATCAGAACAGGATATCTTCTTTTGGGAACCTGATCTTCGGATGAGGTTTATCGGCAGCGTACCCGACCGGGCAAAGCATCACCGGAACGAGTGGAGCCGGGATCTTAAGAATACGAATGTATTCCTTCTGGTCAAAACCACCCATCGGGCATGAATCAAATCCAAGCGCTTTTGCGCCATTGAGCGCATTCCCGAGCGCAAGATACGTCTGGGCCTGCGACCACGAGAGTCTCTGTTCCGGCGGCATGTTTCCGGTAAAATTCTTCGCCATTCCAATCACCATGTTCTTTACATCTTCAGCAAGCCCATGGTTTTGGAGGAGGGTTCCGAGCCTGCGGATCAACCCTTCGTAATCGGGGTCTGCACAGAAGACCAGCAGGTGTGAACAGCTCGTGATTTGCTCCTGGTCGTTTGTTGCAGGACGAAGCTGATCTTTTATTTTCTGGTCAGTGACTATTGTGATCTTCCAGGGCTGGAGGTTCAGCGCCGAGGGTGCAAAACGTACAAGTTCCAGGAGTTCCCCAATCTGTTCTTCGCTGATCTTCCTTCCGTCAAACTTTTTTGTTGCGTACCGCTGCATCACGATGTCCTTAAACTCCACGCTTCATCACTTCCATCCTACTCCCATTCATAAGCGCCTATGTCTATACCAATTCGTATTAAAATTTAGGTATAGTACCATTTTAACCACCAGAATTGCAGGGCAGTAACGACTGATAATACGAAAATACATGTTTCTGGATTCAGCATGAAAAAAGTTCAATTCTCAGAGAAGCTGAAAAACCGATCAACAATCAAGGAGGGGACAGTGCCTGTCCCTCCCTTGACCCACCCCTTCGCATGGGATGACTCTGTAGTTCCTGTCAGGAGATTTTCTTTACCCCCTTCCCATGTTCTGTCTGAAGGATTATCGCAAATCTGGGACGCCACAGCGGCGGGGACGAGTCAATGTCGAGTCCCCAGCAGCGTCTGAGTGAGTAGTATCCATCCATAAAAATTGAGATTTTTAGTCGCTGGAATGTGACTATACCCTAAATTTTTATGAAAAGATGAAGAAAATAGGGCACGTGGCACGTATTTCCATGATACTCCTTATGTCCCTGAGTACCAGAAGTACTATAGATGGGGCAGTTTACCCGTGGCGATGTAGTGATTGCCGCTGTGGCTATTGATGAGCGAAGCGCGGCAAAAACACGCCCGGCAGTGGTTATCGGGACGGGGACGCAGGGGGAGGTATATCTCTGCCCGGTCAGCAGCAAGCCCTCTTCCGATGCTCCCTCGGTCCCGATCTCACTTGATGATTTTTTCTCTGGCGGCCTCGATCTTTTCGGTGAAAGCTATGTCCTCATCTCGCGGGTACACAGAATCCCCTGTCGCGAAATCGTCGGAAAAAAGGAAGACTCACCGACGAAGCTACCAGAGCCCTGCCGGGCCGGGTTCCCCAGGCAGGTCATCCTGACAGCGTCATGATGAAAAATAACCGAAGAGCGGGAGCGGGTAAATAGATTCTTGCATGTACAGTTCGCACCAGGTGCCAGCTCCTTCTGCGTTCATGATATCAGTATCCTTATTATCCAGAGCGGTGAGGTTCCTGTGATGGACATTGCACACAGCCTGAGCGAGATCGAGGCACAGGTCGGAAGACTCTCCCCCATGCAGAAATTTCTCCTTGGCACGGACGGATCGGTTACCCAGATCCTGGAAGCGATCACGGGAAGTCAGGTCGTTATCCGGACACGGGAACAAAAAATCATCACGGCCGATCCTGCAACCGCAGAACGTCTCGGGATCTCCCCAACCGACCCGGTCAATTACCGGGTTGTTGAGATCAAGACTCTGGCAAGCGGTGAAGTATTGATCTATGCGGTATCGCATACCCCCATCGGGCGGCTTTCAGCGGAATTCAGGGATGACCTGATGAAAGCAGATATTCCTATCGGGAGGATCATCCAGAACCACCACATTGAAGCCCGGCGCGAGATACTGGAAGCACGGGTATCACCCGCAACGGACGAAGAGGGCAGGGTATTTTCTATCGGGAAACACGAACCGCTGCTCAGCCGACAGTACCGGATAATACACAAGGGGGAACCATTGATCTTTATCGAAGAGCAGTTTCCCTATAACAGGTTCCTTGACGAACGCCGGGTGGTGGTACAGACCCCGTCACGCCTCCATCTGACACTCATCGATATGCATGGTGGATCCGGGCGGGTCGACGGAGGGGTTGGGATAACCCTTGACGAGCCAGGCATCCTCCTCGAGGTTCGCGGGAGCCCGGATCTCGAAGTGAACGGGTGCGACAGCTCAACACGGGAACGCATCATGGATACTGCACGCATGGTGCTGGAGGGATTGAAGATTGGTGGCAGTGTAGCTGTCACCGTGCGGGAAAACGTTCCCTCCCATATCGGGCTGGGAAGCGGATCCCAGGTCATGCTCGCTGCTGCGCGGGGGATTGCCGAGGTCTATGGGAGGCAGGTCACGGTAAAAGACCTTGCCTTCCTTATCGGTCGCGGCGGGACATCCGGTATCGGTACTGCCGCGTTTGAACAGGGAGGCTTTATCATTGACGGGGGCCATGCGTTCGGGAAGGATCGTGAGAAGTACGGGTTCAGGCCCTCAGCTGCTTCGCGGGGGGTCAGGCCCCCTCCCGTCATCGTGCACCACGAATTCCCGCCCGACTGGCGTATCCTGCTCGCGACTCCCTGTATTCCTGCTGGTGCGAGCGGCAGTACTGAGCTGGACATCTTCAGGACTTACTGCCCGGTGCCGGTTGAGGAGGTGCGGGCGCTCTGCCACGAGATCCTGATGAGGATGCTCCCGGGCATTGTCGAGCGGGATCTCGACCTGTTCGGTTCATCGGTGAATGCGATCCAGGGTCTCGGGTTCAAGAAAGTCGAGCTTGGACTGCAACCACACGAGATCCCTGCACTTATCGAAACGGTGCGTTCTGCAGGTGCAGCAGGGGCCGGGATGAGCTCGTTTGGTCCCACCATCTACGCAATAGGAGACACGGGCATGCAGGAAATACAAAAGGCGGCCCAGACATTCATGGACGAACACGGTGGCGGATCGACGCTGCTCACCTCAGCCCGAAACAGCGGGGCACTGGTGCGGACGGCATAACTTTTTGCCGCGGATTATTGAAAAGAAAAATCACGGGAATTGTTTACAGGTCTTTTTGCATCCAGACCACATCGAACCGTTCGCCGAATTTCGTGCCGGCGTTGTGCAGCCTTCCCACTTCGGTAAAACCATGACGCGTATGGAAGAGGATACTTGCGGTATTTTTTGACGCCATATTTGCGACCAGCGAGGTCATTTCCATCTTTTCTGCCTCGGCAGTGAGCCGTTCGAGGAGCCTTCTCCCAAGACCCTTTCCCGTGAACTCCGGCAGGATAAAATAGGTGAGCATCCCCGTCCCCATAAAGGCAGGGAAGGGCAGGAGCAGCTTGATGAGCCCGAACCCCACGACACGTCTCTCTTGCTCGAGGACAAGAAACGCTAATGTCCCTTCGCGCAGAAATCCGAAAAACCGCTCGTTGACAGGTATTTCAGGGTATGCTGCATAGCTGGCAGCTGCATAGTAATTGAAGATAGCAATAATCTCATCACGGTCGCTATCGAGAGCTTTGCGAACGATAACGTCTCCTTTCATGGTTTGTTTCCCATTCAGTGATTAAGCCCTGGTTTTTCTAAAGGGTTTCGGAGCGGTGTATGACACAACGATTAGGGTGGGTGACAGGTTATTTCCCGATCTTTACCAGCATCTCTTCTAGAGATGGGTAGCGGGACTCGATCTTCTCCACCCGCCCGCCGGATTCCGTGATAATCCCGGTGCATTCGTTGAGTTCCTTCATGTCCTGTGCCTCCCATACAAAAAACCCCTCTTCCTGCCGGTAAGGTTTTGCGTGCCCGACCAGCCTGCCCGGGTCCTTGATTGCAAAAAAAATCGTATAAGTAAGCGAACCGAACTGGTCACGCAACTGGTGCATATTCCCAAACGCGACCATTTTACCGCGTTTTAAGATCATTACCTTGTCACAGATCGCCTCCACCTGATACAGGTTGTGCGCCGAGAGCACGATCGTTTTGCCTTCCTTTTTGAGCGTCCGCAGGTAATCGGCGATAAACCGCGAGGTCATGGGATCAAGCCCGCTGGTTGCCTCGTCATATACCAGGAACCTGGGATCATGGATGAGCGAGCGGGCGATTGCTGCTTTCCGTTTCATGCCCTTGCTGAACTCCCCTATCTTCTTCCCGTCAGGTTCAAGAGAGAGTGCGGCAAAGAGCTGGGCTGAGCGGACCCGGATCTCCTGTGCTGAAAGCCCGTAGATTTCCCCGAAAAATGCAAGATAATTTTCGGCTGTCATGGTTTCATACAGCCGCGACTCTTCTGGCAGGTAACCGAGTGTTTCTTTGAGGGCGAGCGGATTTTTCACCACATCGATATCGTTGATATACAGTGCACCGGATGTCGGAGTTATCAGGCCTGAAATGATCTTGAGAAGAGTGGTCTTTCCTGCCCCGTTGTGCCCGATTATCCCGAAGATTTCACCGTCTTCAAATTCAAAACTTACATCGGCCAGCGCGGTAAAACCATCAAAATTTTTCGTCAGGTTGTGGGCAGTGATCATGAAAATACCTTATCCTTCCGGTTTGCCCTGAGTGCACCATATACCTTGGTATACAGACATCACATCCCCATGACGCAGGTGAGATACACATTGAGCGGGGAAAACCTATTGGCCGGAACAGCCCGGCTGAGAGGTGATCTTTTTGTACGGGAATTATCCGTGACCCCCCCCAGGACAGTATGGTGTCAATACCGATGATTATTTGACCGTTAGCTGGTACACCTTTGTACCCAACCTTCTCTATAGTTCGAAGAATACCAATACCGCTGCACCTGTAGAAGCCCTTTCATGAGCACGCTCACCGATATTACCACCATAGCCCGCTGGGAAGTGAAGAAGTCATTCTCGATGATGAGCAGGGATGTCCTCCCGCTGGCAGCTATCCTTTTTGTACTTCTTATTCTCGTTACCGGCCTTTCAGCACAGACCGGCCTTCACCTGCAGGACGGGATGTACCACGTGGGAGTGGATGATTCCCAGGTTGCAGGGCTGATCGCGGGCGACGCTCGGTTTTCCGTGTACCAGCTGGATGCTTCCACGCTGGATGCAAACAGGGACGTTTTCGATGTGGTTGTCGTTCGGGGGCAGGCATCTTCCCGGGGAACAGACAAAGCCAATGCTGCACTCAAAACCCTTTCCCGGGATTACGGGAAATATGTCAATAGTATCTATAATAG
>Ga0209705_10002196_pt1 | contig 10463 bp, 14 predicted proteins | sample PPLLaktember2015_5_FD_187262 | JGI IMG/M metagenome (GOLD analysis project Ga0209705, IMG submission 187262) | Freshwater sediment microbial communities from Prairie Pothole Lake near Jamestown, North Dakota, USA - PPLs Lake P8 Core (1) Depth... | ecosystem: Environmental > Aquatic > Freshwater... | reverse complement strand
CAGCCCCAGAAACGTCTTGACAGGGATTTCCGTCCTTCGGGACTGCTCGAGGATGGCCTCGGCAATCTGGAGCCCCTGGAGCCGGTTCATCTTTCTGCCCCGGAATGTCTCAAAAATCTCTTCCGGAGTCCTGGTTTCCGAGCAGCGGTCCTGCATCATCGGATCGATGTCGACCTTCATCTGTGCCTGGGTCTGATGGTCCATAAAAACGACGCAGAGCAGGGAAACAATGGCCGCTGACATCACACGCATCCACCACTTTCTGCACGACAGATGTTGTTCCTGCAGGTTGATCTGCTGCATGGTGCACTTGCTGTTTTTCAATTCGCCCCCTGCTTTGCAACTCCCAATGCCTGAAAAGGGAGACAAATAAGAGGAGGGCTTTCTTGTGGAAAGCCCCCTCAGTTTGCTTCGCAGTTTTAATGACGTTCGACTACTTTGACGTTGCAGTAGAAATGTCTCCCTGCAGGGTCTCGTAAGATCCGGCAAAGAGCCCCTCGACTTTCTTATAGCTCTCATTCATGGCCGCCGTGATATCTTCGAGACCTTTCCGGCAGGTTTTGTCCCACTCTTTGAGAGTCTTTTTCCCCTCCTCTGGAATCCAGGGAGACATGTCTATGAGCATGTTTGTCATTTTCTCCGTCTGTTCCTGAAGAGCGGCCAAGGCTTTCGAGGCATTGTCCATTGTCGTCCTGGTGAATTCGGTCATCTGCTTGTTCATCTGCTGATTCATCATCATACTTCTCCTTATTTCATAGTAGCGATTCGTTTCACTTACTTGGCCTTCTTCGTCTTCTGAGCCCCCAGATCCTTGTCAGCCTTCTCGGGCGTCTCGACAGACTTAGCCCCGTTATCGTGATGGAAGAGCATCTCTAATTTCCTGTACTGTTCATCTGCAGCTACCTTTAAATCGTCATAGCCCTTCTTGTAGACCTTCAGCCATTCGCTGACGAGTTTCCTGCCCTCTTCGGGAAACCAGGGGGATTGCACCAGAGAAAGGTTAATGGTCTTCTCCGTGTATTCCTGGAGCAGGGTTATGGTCTTGAGGCTGCTGTCGAATGTGGTTTTGAAAAATCCGTTGATCTGCTTTGCCATCTCTTTGTCTTTGTGAGCCATTCTTTTCATCTCCTTCGATCTCGTTGAGACTACCATACTATGGCGATGATCGTGAGTCAAGGTAAATGTTGCATCGCAATATAAAGTTATTTTTGCTTGGAAATTATTCCTGTAATTTATAATACACAATAATTACATATATTTATAAATACAATATTGTTTATACGCCCCCGAAATGGAAATCATGTCTAATAAATTACTGTTGCGATGCAAAAAGGCCGTCCCCATGATGAGGACGGCCCCATTCTTCCTCTCCATGCTTCCCGCGGAGCGGACCCGTTTCTTTTCCTGACTTCCGATCTTCCTGGCTTCTTAACTTCCGCCTTCCAGTGCCCCCTCAATAGAAATAGGAGACCAGCAGGGATCCGAAAACCTGCTCGTTGTGCGGCTGCGATTCGAACTGCTGGGTCCGGTACACGACGGCATAGGTCAATTTCAGATTGGAAGTGGCAAATCCCAGGCCCGCCGAGAAATCGGCGACAAAAGGTTTCTTTTCCACGCTGTGGCTCTCTGTAAACGTGTTCCCGTCAAGGAAGATGTCATGCAGGACGGCGCGCGCATCCGCGCCCAGAAAGAAAAAAACGCCGAATCGCCTGCCTCCTGAACGATAGGGGTTCCCGTCAGCGGGAAACGTGCCGCTTTCGCATCCCGGGCGTATGGTACAGGTCCCGAAGTCATCCGGCCTGTTCCACCCGAAGCGAAACTCCGCCCCCGCGTTGGCATAGACAGCGACATTGCCGACACTGCCTCCCGCGTGAGGGATCAGGTCGCATCCCCAGTCACTGCCTGTCTCCGTCTTCAGCCATTTCCATTTGCGCTCGTAGGTGATCTCCAGGGCCGGCTCGTCCTTCAGCTGGTTTGCCCAACCCCTGGGCTCGTCATTTCCAATCCATTGGTGGACCTGTTCCTGGACATCCTCGGCATAGGAGTGGCGGCCCACGATCCCCACATCCACCTCCAGCGTGTCCATGTACCGGGCGCTTCTCCTGATAAAGCCAAACCCAAGATACAAATATCCCGCATAGGGGCGGTCATTGACGATCAGGTCCTCTCGATGCAGATCATCAGGGGTGTAGATGCTTTGGCCGACGGCGAGAAACATGGCCGATTGAGACCCGGGTGAGTAGAAGAAGGGGATCGCCTTTGTCAAGCAATGGTACCAGGGTGTGGTGCCGGGCGGGACGGAATCGCCGTCCGGCTTCCAGAAAATCCAGGGCGACGTCCAGGTCAGCCTCCCTCCGTTGGTGTAATTGCTGTCGGTCTTGGCCAGATAATCATTTTCCCAGTAAAGACTCAACGTGCCGTAACTGCCGTCATTCTTTTCTTCCTGGCCCTGGGCGGCGTGAGGGACGATCAGGATCGAGATCAGGCAAAAAAGAAGAAGGGCTTGAGGTTTCATGAATGGATGGCCCTTTTTTGAAGACCTCGCCGGCACGGCGATCCAAAATTTAAAAACGTTCGCTCCGTGATGCCCCGACCCCGCACCGGGACATTCCTTGGCGAAAAGTAATGACGCATCCAGGCCGGCTTGAGGATAAAAGGATAGCGTGGAATGCCTCAAATCTGTCTTTCACAATGCAAGGCCCTGTCGTGTATACCATTTTAAGCCATTGGGGGCAATCGCCCATCAGGAAAAGGCGGAATTTCGATTCTTGACGCCTTGGCCCCGGTTGATTCAGGACATCCCGGGCGAGGGATTTGACCCCATTCATCCCCCGCCCCCGCCGTCTCGGCCGATTGAATGAGCACGTCGTCTCGTGCTGCAGAGTATTCCCTTGACTTTCCCTCAATAGAGCCCATGATAGAAGCCGTAATGTAAACGACATCATTCAAACAATTGATGCCCTCTCTTCCCATGTAGGGAAACCACGGATAAAATTGAAGCCCTGTCCATTACGATGAGACAGGGCTTTGTGTTTTTGGACCCGTTTAAAAGGAGCGTGCGAAAATGCAAATCCATTTAATCGAAACGGCGAACAATTTCAAAAAGCTGCGGGAGAAGATCTGGGAGTGCGGCTGGTGGAAACTGGAGGAAGACAAAGCCAGGAAGCTCATCGGGGGACATATTTATTTTCACAAAAAGCGCTCCGAGCCGTCTTTCTACGGAGGGTCGATCCGGGGTTACAGGGTCAAGCAGGAGGAACCCAATCAGGGCAGAATTATTTTCGAATTCGAATATCACTCCGCCTGCAGGGGGATTAAGACAGACAAGAATGGCTGGTCGATAGCGAAGAAGATCGTGCAATGAGGTCCTCGGAAGGCCCGGAGGCTGATCCTGTTTGTGCCGCCAGGCAGCGATGATGATCAGGAGGCGAGCGGACATCAGGCTTCTGTCGGGACGGAAACGGGCAAGACGAATCGTTTCCGCGAGAACGTGTGCGGCAGTCAGCGAAAGACAGCAGCCGGGAAGTCCTCTCGGCTGAAGAAGAATATCAAAATACCAGGAGAGAATGGGTGACGCAGACATGAATGAGCGTGATGACAATCAGGAGCTATATGAAATTCACTACGTTTTCCAGGAGGGTAGTGAGGACAAGATCTATTACATCGTTGCGCGTTCGCTCATCAACGCAATAGATCGCTTCTACAAGCTGCAGCCGACCAATAAGATCCGACTGATCCGTTTGCTGGCCGAACGGGATCTCGGGAGGTTCAGCATGAGGACAAATCTGACCGTCTGCGCGGAGTAGGCCGCTGCCTGAGAAAGAAAAATCCCCCTTTGCCGCCCTGATCCTCATCGCGGGGCGGCCCGGTAAGGAACGGACTAGACATGGTTGCGCATCCTGACGGAATGCGCCCCCGGTCATCCCCCTTTGCAAAAGGGGGAAAGAGGGGGATTTTTCTGCCTTGCTGCTGCTTTTTACCTGAATCCCGAAGCCGGAATCACGACTCTCTATTCCCAGATGATGACCTGCTTTTTGAAATCGACCCTGTACTTCAACCCGCGCAGCACGTCCATGCCGAGCAGTCCGTCATATCCTGCGGCAAAACCTTTATGGGGGACGACAAATACATCCCAGTTGCGTTTGGCGTGAGGTCCAACGGTCAGACGGTTTAGTTTGACCAAACGGGCCTCGATGACAGCCCCCCCGACAACCCGCACATGTGCCTTTCTTTCTTTGCTGAGATTCATGGATAATTGATCCGCGATTTCGGTGTTGATCGTCGTTCTTGAAGCGCCGGTGTCCAGCACGAGATGAACGTCGACTTCATGTCCGCCGTACGCAAGTGTCACGGGAACCAAAACCGTGTTCCCTCTTATTTTAACCTTCGTCGGCTCGTCGCCCCCGGAAACGACCGTCTCCCCCATGCGCTTCCAATTCTCGCTCCCCCCTTGCTCTTGCCCCCTCTTGCCGGATTGCGCCAACCGGATGCCGTCCGTTATGGCAGAGCCAACGGCAGCCGAATCGGCTCCCGCGATGACGCCCCCGGGAACCACCCGGTTTGCGGCCTTCGATTCCGGAGCCGGTTGACTGAAGCAGCAAAGGGCGACCAGGGCATAACCGATTGTGACACTGCGGAATCTCTGCATTCCCCTCTCCTCAAGTGTATCTGGAATCGGATATCTTCTTCCTCTTCTTTGCATAACACTCGACACATAACACATCTTTACTATTTGCTGTAGAGGGTACGCAATGTATGCCCTTTTGGCCGGCGCAGTCAATCACCCGGCAGTATGAATTGCAAGTACGAAAGCAGAATGAGAATCGACCCCTTCTTTCCCCGGTCGCAACGACGTTTTCCGCAGTTCGCTTCCAGTCTTTCATCACGGATCCGCCACCGTGCTTCTCTGGGTTTGTGCTTTTTGGGACTGGCGGGGTTCAAGAAGGAGGATCAGGTGATTGTAAATAGACACGAAAAGGCAGGGCCCGAAATGGCCCTGCCTTTATTGTGCCCCGATTTGCCCGGGAATGCCGCCAATCCTTGCACCGATTGAAGTCAGCGACCGGCATTGGCCCTAGCCGACGGGCCCGGCACTGACGGCAGGCATGCGACGAGATCTTGTGCCGCCTTCTCCATGAGTGTCCTCAGGGTGACGGTTCTCTCCATCATGGTGTCCTCGGCATACTCGAGTTCTTCCATGGCCTCCCAGGCGATACTTCCGTCGTGAGAGTCCCAGATCTGGAAAACCAGCCGCAGCCGGGCGGTCTGTGCGTCTTGATCACGCAACCCGAAAACGCCGAGCCGGCCATCCGACCCCTGGGTAAACCCGGAGAGCTTGAGCTGTGCCAGGTAGCGCCTGTTCGTGGCCTTGCCGATGTCACGGAGGCTGTCCAGCTTGAAGAGCCCGGTGTTGCGGTAGTCCTCGAACATGTTCGTGTATTTCAATTCGATCCCGGACCGGTTCACGGCACTCAACGTCTGGGGGAGGCTCATCAGGGGGATATCCGGGCGTTTTGTTGCCAGGACCTCGGTGAACAGGCTGGCTACCGCCTGCTTTTCCTCTTCCTGTCCCGTGACGGTGGACGGGGTAATGAAGGCAACGCCATTGCGTTCAAGGTCCAGTGGCATGAGCGTGTATGATCGGTGATGAAGCGACTTATAGGTCTGAGGAATCGTAGCACAGCCGAAGCATACCGCCACTGCAGCAACGCTGGACCACAGCCGAACATGATAAATAGGGTTGTGCAGCATGGCCGTCCTCCTTTCTGGGATTGTGATGATACATATTATCCGACCTCTGTCACCGCTTGTATATAGTCTTTGTCCTTGCCTTTTCTCAGCAAAAGACAGGCCCGAAATCAGGAATTCCCTGAGTGGATTTCCCTGTTTTCCGCACTATCCGGTTTGCTCTTTTCCCTTTTCCGTGTAGAGACCGAAAGGCCGCCCCCGCGATGAGGACGGCCTTTTTGTTTTCCCCCGTTGATTCTTCAGGGTTTGCTTTTGACTGCCGGCTGACGACTGCCGCGCTGCAGTCAATTTCCCGATTTCCCAATCAACTTTCATGCCCGTAAAAGTCGGCCACAACGGAGGATGAAAGTGATTCCGCTGTTTCAAAAAGGGTCATCGCGAGCCAAGCCTTGCGAGGTGTGGCGATCCACGATTGAGATCTTTGCGTCCATTCTATGACGAAGATTGCGTCGCGGAGTTTACCCTGAGCTTGCCGAAGGGCGCGCAAGGTCTGTTCTTTTCACAACGACGTTCACGTAAACCCATTACTCAATCAACTGGACAGGGCCCTCCATCTCCTCTCCATGATTTTAGATTCTCCGAGGCACACCGATATCCGGCTCCGGAAGCACATTCTCCTGTGCTCGATCCCTCGATTCCATCTCCGGGAGATCTTCCGCACGCATGATCAATCGCACAACTCCCCTCAACTGCACGTCTGTCCACGGGGACATGACGGGTCGAGTCGTATCGCAGGTGTTATCGCTTGCCCTGTTGCGGCAGATCATGGCTCCGGCCTTGATGAGTTTCCCGACGGCATCATCATCATGGCGCGCGTCAACGCGGATTACTCGCCTGCAGGGGGCAGGACATGAAAAGGTATAGATCATTATCAGCGCTCCTTTCTAAAAACAAGATGGTTCCTGTTACTGCGTTTTAAAACATAATCTACAATCCTGCTGCAATCGGGCATAGGATGAATGACTGGCTTCCAATATATTAATGCGGGTTCATAAAAAGGATGAGGGATGCCTTCCATGTTTTTTACAAAACCTTTCACAGGAACTTCTCCAGTTGACGATTTCAGCATCGTCGTCAGTTAGATAGAGTCCCCCAAAGAAGTGGCATTTTTTATGTCGCCCAACACGCACGTTTAGCGGCGGGTAGCGTTGTTCGGCGGCATGCTGCCCTATATTACGATTCCAGTGTGTGGTGGCAGGTGAGAGCAAGTGCCTGGTTTACAGAGGTTGTGAAATGATGCTCTGATCAACAGGCTGTTAAGAATTCAGCGTCAATGCCATTGCGGCTACAGCGTCAGCGAGTATTTTTTGCAACAGAATCGCTTAGGTGCACCCTCGCAGGACATACACCAGTAATAAGATCGGGATCGGGATTCCCAGGAGCCAAAGCAGAATCCACCCGATTTTCCCTTTTTCTGATTTACGCATGGCGAGCCTCCATTTCTTTAAGGCTTGGACCTTATCCTAACTTTGTGGATTGCTATCTCCGGTAACAGCACGATTTAACGAAAATACTTCATAGCAATGTCGGAGAGCGCGTTGACCACGGGTTCGGCATATCGGCCGGCACGCGAAGGACGAGAGCTTGCGCCCACACCCAGGAGAAACCCAAGTCCCACTCCTATCCCTACTGCGATGAGAATGGTCTTGCCCGGATTTTCAATGCTGTAACTCTTGGCCTGCTCATAGGTTTTGCTTGCCGCCCGGGATGTTTTATCATAAACATCACTCGCAGCCTTCTCGGCCAGTCCGTAAACCTCCGCGCCCCGATCCAGAACTTTCTGGGCAGCGGCACTGGCGCTGCCGGGTTCTCCTGCCATTTGCTGCTTGGGGGTCTCGTATTTGTTCTTTTCGATATCCATGTTGTCCTCCTGTGAAAGATTAAACGTTCATTCTTGATTTTAATGATTTTTTACGCATCCGCTCTCGGGCTAACGGTTGAACCACGTCCTGTCTGCGGTCGAGGCACTGCGCCACTGCTTGCCACGGCTGTCGAAGTTGCATTCCGTAACCAACCGGCGGCAGCCTTCGCGGCAATACCCAGCAGGGTCACCTTGATCAGGCCGGGGCCGGTGGCTACGGCACGCAGGCTATCGAGCGAGTCCCGAACTTCCCCGGCAATGGAATCCATGATTCGCTCCACGGGAGTGGCGCGTGTCCGGATCATCCCTGAGGCAAGAAAGCCAAGGCCGGCGGCAGCCCCCAGCGTCCAGTATGGGAAGTCCTTCACATATCCGCGCCAATCCAGTTTCTCTTGGATACGCTCGCCGATTTGCTCGACTGTCCGGGATATGTTCTCTTCTTTTTTAGCGATATCCCGACGTATATCTTCGGTACTGCGCTCGACATCCGCTTCCCTTGTGTTATTTGGATACTCTCTTGCAGCCATTCCGGGTCCTCCTTTTCCGTGATTGCATTGTCTTCTATGTTTTGAGGATCGATTGCTTCAATTGCTTGAAGCCGATGAAGGCAATGACGACACCGATGAAAGCAAGCGCCGCTCCGGTGACAAGCGCCGCCATGACGGGGGCCATGTAAGAAGTGAGTCCGATGATCAATGCAGCGCAAAGAGACAGGAATGCGGCGAAACCGATGGCCGCTCCTGTCGCGACCGTCAAGACTCCGCTGCGAACGACCCTCATCTTTTCGCGAACTCCCTGTTTCACGAGCTCAATTTCGTCGTGAACCACCGCGGCTGAGTGGTTGGCAAATTGTCCCAACAGTTCAGTGAAGGATTCACGCCGTATTGAAGGGTCCTTGTTTACCGCTTTGATGTTCATGGTGAAGAACCTCCTCCTTACCTGCGTCGCAAAATAGCTCCGATAATCAGTCCGAGGGCCCCTGCGATCAAGAGGCTGCGCCCCGGGCTCTGCCTGACGTATTCTCGGACTCTGGCATCTTCCTGCTTATAGTCGAATTTCCGAACGTACTCGGCTGACTGGTCCATCCACTCGGATGCCTGCTTTCCGTACCGAGCGATGCCGGATGACGCATCCTGATTTGCCGCTTTTCCAGCTAGAGTCTCAGCAACATGATGCAACGTATCGGCAACAACGTTTTTTGCATTCTTGAAGCCGGTGGACTTGCCCGAACCTTGAAACTCTGCCGCTGGATCTCCAGTTTTATCAACTGGCCAATTGTTTATTCCCATCGTTCACCTCACAAATACTTGCTTACTTAAAGGACGATGAGTGCCGGCAAGGACAATGCCGGCCAGGCTTTCTTTTGCTTGCACCGGATCTCCGCCACATTATTATTTTGAACGGATGCCAAAAAGCGTTTGATCGCGATCTCGTGAATACTAGGGTCAAGGGGTGGTTGAAGGATTGGTCGCGAGATCTTTTTCCGAAGGCAAAGCAGAAGGAGTGTACGAGTGTATGGTGGTATCTTCTCATACCCCTGCTTCGGGATCCTCTATGTTACGGATGTCAGGAGATGAAAAAACAATTATATTTCGTGTAGATAGCAGGGTATATCTCTTTGGCCAAGTTATACCCTACCATCCCATGACTGCTTTTTTCTGGGGCTGGCACCGCCTTTCTTTTTGACACGATGATGCTTTTGCGTCAAAATAACAAGAGAAGTGATACCTACCCTCGTCTACTCCAATAGTAACCTCCACCCCCGCCGAACAATAGGACCAACACGACGATGAGAATGATGAGCTCTGTACTCATGGTAATTTCCTCCCTTTAACGTTGTTGAACATCTGTGACAATTTCGAATTCTTACTCTTCCTTTGACTGGCCGCGCGCTACGCACATCCTTCACTCACAGCGCTTTCTACCTTTCTACGTAGATGAAAATACATTCATATTTCGTTTATATCGTATCGTTAATATTCATAAATTGTCATCGGGGAAACGTTGATATTTAGCTTCGAAATGCCTTACCTTAAGGGATGTCAAATGGGTGTGAAGGAGCAGCAGCTTTTTTCTCCTGTAACCATTCTCTATACTGAAGGCAGAAAGCAAGACCTGACACCTTCTCCCTTTGACCCCTACTCTCATGGGAACCGAGCCTTGCCAATCCATTCCCTGATATTCGAATAAGGCATTTGCAAAGTCCATATCAGGCATTCCGCAATTGTAAATATCCCGCCGGGATGGATAATTGAGAATGAGACGATCGGGGGCGGACGAATTTCTCCGCGCCCAAAGAGCGGCCAGTGGCCGGCCAATCCAGACTCGTCGAAGGAGGTGTCAACATGTCCGAAAACAAATACTGCAGTTTGCTCAGCGGTCTGCTCATCGGCGGGCTCTTCGGTGTGATCGCAGGGCTGTTCTATGCGCCCAGGAGCGGCAAAGAGACCCGGGAGGAGCTGTCCGGGAAGGCAAAAGATATGGCGTGCCGGCTGCAGGGCGAGTACGATGGCGCCCTCGAGAAGGGCAAGATCGCCTATGACAAACTGCTGGTGCGGCTCAGGGAGCTGGAAGCAAAGGCTGAACGGAAGGCAAAGGATCTCAAGGGCGGCTCCGGAGTCCCGGCCTGATGCGCCCAATCTGACGTTTCGATCAACGGAACGAGATGAACATGCAAGGAGGTTTACGACATGGCAAGAGCAAAGCAAGGGGAGCGGTATGTCTGCGACGAGTGCGGGATGGTCGTTTCCGTGGAAGAGCCCTGCACCTGTGACGCCTGCGGGATCGTCTGCTGCGACGTTCCGATGATGAAGAAGGCGGGCGCCGCAGGAAAAGCCACAAAGAAGGCCGCCCC
>Ga0209705_10002195_pt1 | contig 10463 bp, 8 predicted proteins | sample PPLLaktember2015_5_FD_187262 | JGI IMG/M metagenome (GOLD analysis project Ga0209705, IMG submission 187262) | Freshwater sediment microbial communities from Prairie Pothole Lake near Jamestown, North Dakota, USA - PPLs Lake P8 Core (1) Depth... | ecosystem: Environmental > Aquatic > Freshwater... | reverse complement strand
CAGACCGAAGCTCGCCTGCAATCCAGGACCAGGGAGTGAAGGGCGCAAAACGGCCTGTTGCGGCCAGTGACCTCCGGGGATTCGATGGCCGCAACGAACCTGGACCCGCCGTTCGCGGGATCGGGATACCTGTCATTCGAGTGGCAGCGGGACTCTGAAAACCTGCTCGACGGGCTTTGCCATCAGTTCGGCCTCAGCAGACATCCAGGATGTAGTCGATATCAGTGTCCCCAATTACCCTCTTCGGCGTTCCGGGATCCGCGCGCCCCGGCCGATGCGAACTCACGTCCCGATCGGCCCACCGTCCACCTTGCGGATCGCCACGGTGGCCGAGCGCGGTCGCCCGCCCGGCCTGAAGTCGGGCCAGTTCGAATACTTCCTCGGGTCTGCCGGGTTGTTGTGCAGGTTGGGGACTTCGAGGTTGTCGTCGCGAGGGGTGAGGGGCTCGCCCGGGTGCTGGATGTTGACGAACATCGTGCGGCCGTCCGGGGTCAGCGTGAGGCCGGTGATCTCGCAGCCGACCGGGCCGGTCAGGAAGCGCCGAACCTTGCCGGTCGCGGGGTCGCAGGCCAGCATCTGGTTGTTGCCGAGGCGCTGCATCTCGCCCCTGTGCTTCTCATCGGACGACATGTCCGTCTGGATCCACAGCACGCCACGCGCGTCCAAGGTCAGCCCGTCCGGGCAGGCGAAGATGTCGCCGCGGATGGTGCCGCGCGCCTCGGGCCGCTCGTTGGCCGGGTCGCCGGCGAGCAGCAGGTGCTTCCAGCGGAACGTGGTCGCGCCGAAGTCATCGTCCTCGGTCCACTGGATGATGTGGCCCATGGTGTTGTTGGCGCGCGGGTTGGCCGCATCCACCGCGGGACGGTTCGGCATGCCCCGCCGGGTGTTGTTGGTCAGGGTGCAATACACCGTGCGCGCGTCCTGGTCGATCGCGATCCACTCCGGCCGGTCCATCTTGGTGGCGCCGAGCAGGTCGCTCGCCTGGCGGCTGCGGATCAGCACCGCCCCCTGGTCCGGGAAGCCGTTGTCGTCGGTCAACGGCCCCTGGCCCTGCACCAGCGGCAGCCAGCGGCCCGTGCCGTCGGCATCGAAGCGCGCGACGTACAGGGTGCCGTAATCGAGCAGCGTGGCGTTGGCCTTGGCGCCGCCCGGGGCGATCCGGTCGCGGCTGACGAACTTGTAGATGTACTCGAAGCGCGCGTCCTCGCCGGAGTACACCACCGCGCGGCGGTCGCGGGTGGTCGCGACCCACGCGCCCTCGTGCGCGCCGCGGCCAAGCGCGGTGCGCTTGACCGGCACGCTCGCCGGATCGTAGGGGTCGATCTCGACCACCCAGCCGAACCGGTGGAATTCGTTGGGATGCTGCTTAGCGTCGAAGCGCGGATCGTGTTCGGACCAGCGGGAAAGGCCGGTCCTGAGCAGGCCCCAGCGAGCCTGATCGGCATCACGCGTGTTCGGGCCGTCGAAGTAGAAGGCCCAGTTCTCCTCGCCGCTGAGGTAGGTGCCCCAAGGCGTCAGGCCGGCGGCGCAGTTGTTCAGTGTGCCGAGCACGGTGCGGCCATCGGGATCGGCTGCGGTCTTCATCAGCGCATGCCCGGCCGCAGGCCCGCCGATGATGAACGGCGTGCGTGCGGTGTAGCGCCGGGCGTACTTCGACGGCCGCACCATCTGCCACCGGCCGTCCTTGAAGGCCACCTCGATCACCGCCACGCCGTGGGCCGCCTGGGCCTTGTGCACCTTCTCCGCAGTCCAGTTGCTCTTGCCGTCCGGGAACAGCAGCCCGTCGTCGGTGTACTCGTGGTTCATCACGAGCAGGCCGTGCGTGCTGCTGCCGTCGATCGGGTAGTAGTGGATGCCGTCGTGGTGCATGCCCATCTGCACCGTCTGGTCGGCCGCGCTGTTGCTCGCGTCCCAGCGGAACGCCGGCATGTTCCCCGGCACGCCGACCGGCTCGCCCCACGCGGCGAAGGCCAGCGCCTCGTAGCCCTCGGGCACCAGCACCATGTCCTTCTCGCTCACCGGCACCGACTTGAAGCCGATCAGCAGTTCGCGGACGCCGGCGGCGGCGCGGCCGGTCACCCATGGCGCGAGCGCACCCACCGTCAGCGCGCCGATGCCGCCCAGCAGCAGGACACGCCGCTCAGGGTCCGATACTTCGTGGATGGACGGATTGGCGCTGCGGTTGCTGTCCTCCATCCGCTCGAAGTCCTTGGACATCGCGCTATTTCACCTCGACGATATTCCCCATCCTCCACGAGCGGTCGAAGAAGGCCTTGGTGGGTGAGTACCAACGGAAGTAGGCGAAGAAGCCCTTTTTCGGGTTGGTCTGGATCCAGTTGGCCTCGGGGACGCCGTCGGGCTTCTTGGGGGAGAAGACGAGGCGCACGGAGCCATCGGCGTTCGCGACGAGCGGCTGGCGGCTGTTGACCTCGGTCTTGCCCTGCGGATTCACGATCATGCAGCGGGTGTCGTTGTCGTAGAGCACGACCGACCAGAAGTTCAGCATCGGGACGTCCCGCGGAACGACCAGTTCGTAGGTCTTGGCGCCGTCCAGCCACCGGCCTGCGTCGTCCTTGTATGCGGCGAGGTACTGGATGCCGGCATCGACGAGGTTCTGGGTGCTGGCCTCGGTGACCGTGATGGCTTCGTAGGTGTAGGCGGTCCGCGCATCGATCTCCATGTAGTTCTTGGCCATCTGGTCGAGCGGACTCTGCATGAAGAGGATGTATTGCCACTGGGACTTCGGGTCGTCTGTCCAGTGCTTCACGGGATCGTGCTTCAGGAAGCTGTTGCCCATCGCCCAGGTCTCGCCCACGAGAGCCGCTTCCTCGAGGATCTTCTTCTGTGCGGCGGTCGGCGCGAACGGCTTGCCCTTTTCCAGCCCCAAGTTCTTGAGCCCCTGCATCACGGCCATGTCGCGCTCTTCGATCGGATTGAGTTGGATCGCCTGGTGGACCACCTTCCAGTACTCGAGCCCGCGCGGCTGGTGGCCCTCCCAGTCATTGTTCGGCGCCTCGAAGACGCGGATCGTGGACGCCTTGCCCAGGCCGTGGATCTTGTGCGCGTTGAGAATGCGCTGCCCTTCCTTCGGATCCGGGGTCAGGATGCGGGTGCCGATCAGGATCGTGTTGGTCTTCGAGGTGATCACGAAGTCCGCCCCGTGATTCTCCGGGACCTTCGTGCCCTCCAGCACGATCAGGAACTTGCCGCCCCGGCCGCGGTCCGGGCCGACCATGCCGGTATCCGAGACCGGCCGCTGCCAGAGGTCGATGACTCCGCCACCGGTCGGCCCGGGTGGCACCTCGTACATCAGGAGACCGCCGGTGTCGCTCAATTCCGCGAACGTGATGACGTAGGTCGTCGTGTCATTCGCGGTGATGATCGGCAGCTTCTGCTCTGTGGTCTGGTAGACGATCAGGTCGCCCGCTTTGCCGCCGAGGCTGCCGAAGTGCCCATTGCGCCATTGCATCATGCCGACGGCCGGCACGAAGTGGATGTAGGCCTGCACGGCGCGCTGGTAGTCGATTTCCTCGCGTATGCGTTCGACGGTCTGGTCAGTCGGATAGCCGTTGGCTTCGAACTCGAGGATCCCGGAGCGGGTGTCGTGACGACTGCATTCCTGGGCGTGGGCCACGGGCATCCACGCCGCAAGAGCGCAGATCGATGCCATGACAAGGTGGTTTTTCAGCTTCATTGGGCAGAACTCCTTTGGCGGGCAGGTGAGGTCAGCGTTTCGTTATGGGCGGCGGCAGCCAGTCACCGGTCAGGATCGGACCGCGCGGCGAGTAGTGGCGCGTCACAAGGTAGAAGCGTCCCTTGGGCGCAGGGAGCCAGTTCGCCCGCTCGACCGGATCGGTCGGCTCTTCGTGCTGCAGGAAGATATCGATCGAGCCGTCCTCGCCATACACCGTGCCCTTGGTGCGATCGCCGAACGAATAGCGGTCGATCGCGTTGGGCACGAAGAGTTGGTTCTCGGCCGAATACATCGTGGCCGACCAGAAGCCATCGACCGGCGGCGGGAGGTCGTAGCGCAGGACGTAGCGGTTGCGCCCGTCAAGCGGCGCGCTGGCGCCGTCGAAAAAAGCGATATCGTAGGTGCTGATCTCGGCCGGGTTCCACAGCAGCCCGAGCATCGCCGCGGCAGCCGCGATAACGGGGTCGCCGCTCTTGCGCTTGTCGAGACGGGCGAGCTGCCAGTTGTTGACGACGGGCACGGCCCGCGGCATGCGTTCGGCGATGATCCGGTGCGCGTCTGCCGTCGCCCGTTCGAGGCCGCGTTGCGCCTGGGGCGAGAGCTTGTCCCAGTCGAACCCGCTAGCCGGGTCAACGCCGATCTCGCGCAACCATCCGTCCATCGCCTCGTCCATCGGATTGCCGATGCGCGGCGAGAGGCGGAGCACCTTGTTCAGGGTCGTGAAATATTCTTTGGCGTTGGTCAGCTCGGCGCGGGTAAAGCGGGGGAAGTCGGCCGGATCCGGCTTGGGCCGGGTGACCCTGGCGGCGCCCCACTGGCTGAGCGGGACGAGCCGGAACTGCTTCTGCAGAGCCACCGCCGCAGGCAGGTCCGCCTCGCCGTCCACGGCGATGCGCGGCAGCGTCCAGATGATCGGCGTGCCCATGTCGATGCGCTGCACGCCTTCGGGCAGTACGCCCTGCCATCCCGGCGGGCACAAGGCGAAGGCGCCGCCGCGTGCGCCGATGGTGTCCCACGACAGGTTGGCATCGAAGTCGTGCCGCATGTCGCTCACGGGAACCCAGTACTGCCGGTCGCCCATCGGCGGGATTTCGAGGACGATCGGCTCCGCGCGCAGGTCCAGGAAGGCCCGCAGGTAGATCGTGTCGTTGTTGGGGGTGATGACCCAGTCGTCCTCGCTCGTGATCAGGCGGTCGAAGACGAAGTACTCGTTCAGCGTGCGGTCGTGGCCGCGCTTGGGATCGAACGACGTCTCCCACAGCGTCCGGTAGAGGTCCATCAGCGGGAAGCCGTTGATGTAGGTCTGGACCCCGATGGCATAGGCCAGGGCCTCGTCCTGCGCGGGCTCGGCAGCACGCGCGGGGGCCAGCGCGGCGGTCGCGCACAACAGGCCGGTGACGATCCAGGCTGCGTAAGCCTTCGCTCTGGACATGAGGTGATTGATTTTGCGCATTGCGGCTCTCCGTCTGGCGATCTGGATTCAGCTTTTAATCGTAAGAAACAAGCCTCGCCACGATTGTTTGAAACCGCACAATTGAGGCAGACTATTCACCATGTTCGAGATCCCTATTTCCGAACGCCTGGCGATCCTGACGCGCAACGAGGGATGGTTCGGGCGTGCTCCGAAGGAGTTCCAGGATGCCGTCCTCGCCCGCTGCGAGTGGACGGTGTGGCCTGCCGGCAAGGCGATCTTTGATTTCGCCGATCGGCAGGAGCACTTTTCCGGCATCGTCGACGGAGCGGTCGAGTTCTATTCGCGGTTCGGCGCGGGGGACAACCCTCTCGTGCACATCGCGCACGAGGGCTTCTGGCTCGGCTACGGATCGATCGCGGCCCGGGAACCACCGCGTGTGGCCGCTCTGGCCCGCGTCGATACGCTGCTTGCCAGTGTGCCCGAGCGCCACCTGAGGACACTGCTAGACGCACGGCCGGAATGGTGGCGGCTGATCGCCACGGGTGCCTTCGAGTATGGCGACCTGGGAGTCTCCGGCTACACCGACTCGCTGATTCAGGACAACGACCGCCGCTGCGCCAGCGTGCTGCTGCGCATCACGGGACAGAAGCCTCCGCGCCGCTCGCGCCTCGAACGCACCGAGGTGCCCGTCACGCAGGACGAACTGGCGACCATGTCCGGGTTGTCCCGAACGACCCTGGTGCAGGTGCTGCGGCGGTGGGAACACCGCGGTCTGATCGAACAGGGTTACCGGACGCTTCGGATCGTCGACGTGCCGGCGCTGAAGGCGGTCGAGGCGGGCGGGTGACAGGCCATCATTGTGGCCTGGCCCCGCAGGGACTTTCCGCCTAGCCCGGAACTTCACCAGAGTGAGGTCGGCACGACCTTGAAACCCGCGTAGGATCGGTAGGATCAATTAGGGACAACCCACGGTTTCCAAATGACCGCTTCGAGGCGTGAGCCGCCGTTGCTACCCCGAGGGGCAATGTCAGCAACGGGTCGGACCCTGCCCCTCGTCGCTCCAGAAAGCCGTCACCGGCTCAAATGACTACTAGTGGCAAAGACGTCAACGGTAGCGCACGGCTAGAAGGGCAAGTCCAGGCTGACTTCCCTCCCGGCTCATTCCCTGAGCAGGTCATTGCTCGTTGCGTGGGTCTGCTTCAGTCATCGTTACCCCATCAGGGGCCGTAGGCGATTCTGCTGGGGCCGATCTTGTCGCTGTACAGAATGACCACAGCTTCGAGCCACCCAGTCGACGTGGCAATGTTGATCGATGCGGCAATGTCGACCTTCTCGGCGACGTTACCCACCTCGTCGATCACCCGAAGTTCCCAGTCCGCCGCAAAGGCTCGGCGTGCCGCAAAGCGGAGGTCGTAGTCGAGGACGCGGCGGTCGATCCTGGAAGCGCCATAGGCGATGAAGATTCCGCCGTCGTCCTGCTTGATCGTGATCGCCGGGGCCGGCGCCGCGTTGGCGCCTGGGTCGAGCAGCGTTTCGCTCCAGAAGTCGTTGGCGAAGTGTGCATAGACGAGGCGACTCACTCCGCTGAGCCGGTCGAGCCCTGAATCCTAAACAGTCGGAACCGGACGTTCGATCGCTTGAACCCGCAGTCGAGAACCGAAGATCAAACTGACCCAAACCGGCCACTCACTGTTGGCCCCAACATTACAAGCGCGGCCCAGGTTCAATCCAGCGTCTTCCGATAGCGCTTGAAGCCGATCAGCATCACCACCCCCATGAACACCAGCAGCGGCCAGACATTGGGCCAGGTTTCGGTCCAGCCGTTGCCCTTCAGCATGATGCCTCGCACGATGCGCAGGAAGTGGGTGAGCGGCAGTCCCTCGCCGATGATCTGGGCCCAGTGGGGCATGCCGCGAAAAGGGAACATGAACCCGGACAGCAGCATGGACGGCAGGAAAAAGAAGAAGGTCATCTGCATCGCCTGCAACTGGCTCCTGGCGATGGTTGAAAACATCATGCCGACGGTGAGATTGGCGGCGAGAAAAACCAGCACACAGGCCAGCAACAGGGGCAGACTGCCGGCGATGGGCACGCTGAACAGAAAATGGGCCGCAACGAGGATGACCGTCACCTGGATATAACCAACCATGATGTAGGGCAGGATTTTCCCGATCATCACTTCCAGCGGATGCACCGGAAAGGCGAGCAGGTTTTCCATCGTACCGCGTTCGAGTTCTCGGGTCATCGCCATGCCGGTCATCATGATCATGGTCATGGTGAGGATGGTTCCCATCAGGCCGGGAACGATGTTGTACTGGGTGATACCTTCCGGGTTGTAGTTGCGCTGCACGCGGATTTCAAACGGCGGTGGCACGCTGCCGAGCCTGGCCAACGGCCCTTTCAGGTCATGCTGCAAGGCACTCTGGTTGAGGCTGTTCAAAGCGGAGATCGCATTGCCGGTGGCCGAGGGATCGGACGCGTCGGCTTCCAGCAGGATCACCGGTTTCTCGCCCCGCACCAGCTGGCGCGAGAACTCCGGCGGGATCGAAACGATGAATTGCACCTCGCCGATCGCCATGGCTTCGCGCGCCTCGGCGACGCTGGCGGGTGGCGCGAGCACATCGAAGTAGCCGCTGTTTTCCAGGCTGGCGACGAAGCTGCGGGTATAGGCGCTCGGGCTGGCATCGAAGACCACCGTCGGCAGCCGCTTGGGATCGGTGTTGATGGCAAAGCCGAACAGCACCAGCTGCATCACGGGGATCGCCACCATCATCGCGAAGGTGATGCGATCGCGCCGCATCTGCACGAATTCCTTCAACACGATCGCCCAAAGACGGTGCCAGGCCAGCGGAAATTTCACGGGGCGGCGTCCTGCACGTTGTCCATGAGCTGGATGAACACCTGCTCGAGTCCGGTTTCTGCCCGTTCGAAGCGCAGATCTCCCAGGCCGGCGAGTCCATGGGCGATCAACGCGCCGTCGCGACCACTGACGCTGTAGAGGTTGCCCATGGCGACAACCTGCTGCACTCCCGGCAGCCGACGCAGGCGTTCGGCCAGGGCCGGGTCATCATCCTTCACATCGAACGAGGCGAGGCCGCTTCGGGTGATCAGTTCTTCGGGTGAGCCGGATGCCAGCAGATTGCCGTAGGCGATATAAGCCAGGCGATGGCAGCGGGCCGCCTCATCCATGTAGTGGGTCGACACCAGCACGCTGATGCCCTGCCCTGCCAACCGGTGAATCTCGTCCCAAAAATCGCGCCGCGCCTTGGGGTCGACGCCCGCGGTCGGTTCGTCCAGCAGCAGCAGCCGCGGGCGGTGCAGCATGCAGGCGGCCAGCGCCAAGCGCTGCTTCCAGCCGCCGGAGAGCGTGCCCGCGAGCTGGTTCGCCCGATCCGCCAGGCCCAGGTCCTCCATGCCGGCCTGCACGGTTTGCCTGCGGTTCGGCATGTCATAGAGGCGGGCGACGAAATCGAGGTTCTCGCGGATGGAGAGGTCTTCGTAAAAACTGAAACGCTGGGTCATGTAGCCGACCTGTTTCTTGATCTCTGCACTTTGGCTGCGCACGTCGAAACCGAGGCAGGTGCCGCTGCCTTCGTCGGGCGTCAAGAGCCCGCACAACATGCGGATGGAGGTGGTCTTGCCGCTGCCGTTGGGGCCAAGAAATCCGTAGATTTCGCCTTCCTCCACCTGCAGAGTGAGGTCGTTTACGGCACGCTTGGGGCCGAACGACTTGCTCAGGCCATGCACATCGATGGCATACGCGCCATTCATTGTCCGATGTGCAGGGACACGCTCACCGGCTGGCCGGGATGCAGTTGCGCAGCATCCTTCGGATGCGGCCAGGCTTCCACCAGATAGACCAGGCGGTGGCGATTCTTTTCGCTGAACAAGACCGGCGGGGTGTATTCCGCGGTGGTGCTGAAGAAGCGGATGGTGGCGGGCACGGTGGCCGGGCAACCGTCGCAATGGATGGCGACGGCTTGCCCGGTACGCAGCGCGCCCAAGGTGAATTCCGGAACGAAGAAGCGGACCTTGATGTTTTCCGCAGGGAGGATGGAGACGACAGCCTGACCGGGGGCCGCCCATTCTCCGACCCGGTAGTAAATATCCTGCACCTGTCCCGCGACAGGGGACAGTTGTGATTTCTGATCGAGCCTGATGGTACTTTGCTCAAGCGCAGCCTCGCTGGCCAGGACCTGCGCCTGCGCGGCGGCACGCTCATCACTGCGTCCGGGCAGGCGGGCGCTTTCGAGCTGCGCCCGAATTTGCGCAACACCCGCCTGATCCCGCGCCAGTTGGGTGCGTGCCTGGTCGAGGGAGTCGGCGCTGACAAAGCCCTTGGCGACCAGCGCCTGCTGCCGGCTGAGTTGCTCGGTGGACAGCTTCCATCGGGCTTCTGCATCCTTCAACTGGGCTTCGATGACCGCAATTTCCGGCGGACGTTTGCCCGTGGCAAGGTTGCTGAGTTGGGCCTCGGCCTGGGTCAGTTGGGCCGTCGCCTGGCTGACGCCGGCCGCTTCGGTTGCCACATCCTGACTGAACAGCGGCGCCCCCGATTTGACTTCGTCACCCCGGCGCACCGTGAGCGAGGTGAGCTGCCCGCTCTGCTGGGCGGCGACCAGAACCGGTTCACCCTCGACATAACCCTGAAACCTTTCCTCCTCCGCAGGCTGGCAACCGGCAAGCAGGGCGATGAGCACGAGCGACACGGGATGGAGGCGTGCCTTCATCGGATCATCCAGGCTTCTTCGCCACCAGGTCGATCAGTGCCGACATCCCATGGTGGTGGGTGCCCTCGCTGATGTGCGATTCGTGTTCGTGAAGATGGCGGATGTCCCAGTCACCGAACCACTCGCGCAGCAATTCTGACGTGTACATGTTGGCTGCATTCGGCGGGCCTCCGGTTCCGTACTCGATCTGCTTCGGCGTGTAGCCCTGCAGGATGAGGATGCCGCCCGGCTTCAAGGTGCGGCGGATGCCTTCGATGATGCGATCGCGTTCGGGCGGCGGCGCGAACTGGATGAAGATCGCCGCCACCAGGTCGTAGGTCGCTTCCGGCCAGGCCCAGTTCAGCACGTCAGTCTGCTCGGTATCCAGCGTCACTTCGCGCTCGGCGGCCAGCTTCTTCGCCTTCTCCAGGGCGAAGGGCGAGACGTCGATGGCATGCACCTGCGCCCCCTGCTCGGCCAGCCACACGCCGTTTCGGCCCTCGCCGTCGGCGATCGCCAGCGCGCGCATGCCGGGACCGATCAGCGCGGCCTGGCTCGCCAGGAAGACGTTGGGCGCGGTACCGAAGATGTAATCCTCGGTGGCGTAGCGTTCGTTCCAGAAATCGGAACTCATGCCTATTTGGCG
>Ga0209705_10002191_pt1 | contig 10477 bp, 10 predicted proteins | sample PPLLaktember2015_5_FD_187262 | JGI IMG/M metagenome (GOLD analysis project Ga0209705, IMG submission 187262) | Freshwater sediment microbial communities from Prairie Pothole Lake near Jamestown, North Dakota, USA - PPLs Lake P8 Core (1) Depth... | ecosystem: Environmental > Aquatic > Freshwater... | reverse complement strand
CAGTCTGTCAGCAGGGTCTGTGCCAGGGAGGCACAGCGTAATTAATTCAATGGGTTAAAGGATTTTGGAAGGGTGCGATTCCGGCGACGCGCTCGACCGCAGTGCATGGACGGGCGGGTGTGACGCAAATTGGTGCGTCAGTTAACAGCCAAAATCTGCGGTCATGCAGTCATGGTTGGGAGTCTCATCAAGACCCAAGAGCAGATGGCTGAAATAATGGCAATCGCTCAGGGAAGCACCCGGTCGATGCTGATCTGGAGATTCTGCGTACCCGGCTTGACCGCGCCGACGCTGCCTTCCAGGTCGCCGCTTTGTGCGCTGGCGTTGCCGCTTTTTGAAATGCGGGCAACGACCATGACCGAGGGGAAGGCCGACAGGTTCATGCCCGGAGCCATGGCATTGGAGTCATCCAGACTGAAGCGGGTCGGCAGCTCGCCTGCTTTCAGGCTCAGAATGGCCAGCGGCATGCGCGGGCCCTTTTCGGCCCGGGCAAAAATGAACAAGGTATCCCCGGGCGACACTTTGGCGGCCAGCGCCGGCGCCAGTTTGACCTGGCCGCCAACCTGGCCCCCATTGGCCGCGGCAGGTGCGGCAGCCTCAGGCGCGGCGGGCATGATGTCCGGCAGCGCGGCGGAAGGCGTGCGCCCTTCAGCCAGGGCGCGGGCTTCTTCCAGGCTGGCCTGCAGCGACCGGGTGAATTCCGAGTCGGCCGGAGCCGCCTGGACCACCTTTTCCCAGTAGACGATCGCGCCCTTGTAGTCCTTCCTGTCGAAGGCGGCGGTGCCCATCAGCGCCAGCGCCTTGAGGTTGGCGGGGTCGATTTTCAGGGCGCTCTGGAGCAGGACCAGCGGCGCGCCGTCGAGTTTTTGCCCCTGCGACATGGCCAGCGCGTCGGCATGGTCGGCCAGCAGTTGTGCATCGGGCGGCAGCAGCTTTTCAGCGCGGGCATAGGCATCGGCGGCTTCGGCAAAGCGGCCCAGCACGTTGTAGGAACGCCCCAGCATGGCCCAGCCTGCACCATCATCCGGATTGTCTTTCAGGCTGGCCGCAAGTTTCTCGGCCATGGCCCGGATGCTGTCAAAGGAGGTGCTGTGCGGGCTGCCGCCCTGTCCGCTGGCGGGTGCGGCGGCTTCCTGAGCAGGCGACGCCAGGGGCGCGATGGCCTCGGGTTTACCGACCTTGAGATACAGCCCCACGGCGGCGACGGGAATCAGCACCGCCAGCGCAACCGGCGCCCAACGTCCGCGCCCAGGCTGGGTCGGTGCCTTGTCATTAACCGCAGCCAGCGTATCTTCCAGCGCGCGTTTTTCCAGTTCACGCCGACCAACCGTATGCTGTTCTGCACTGATCGTGCCATTGTTGAGGTCGGTGTCCAATTCCTTGAGCTGGTCACGGTAGATCAGCACGTTGGCCTGCGCGCGCGAGGTTTTGTCGTCTTCGACACGCTGCTTCACCAGCGCGGGCAGCACGAAGGCCAGCCCCAGGGCAATGAGTACGCCAATAACAATAAGAAAGCCGGTCATGTTGTTGTTTCCTTGATTTTGTCGGTTTGCAGCAGGGATTCCGCCAGTGCTTGCTCGTCGCGGCTCAATTCCGGTTCGGCGACAGATTGCCGACGCCGTCGCAGGTTGAAAACCAGAACGCCGCCGCCCACCGCCAGCAGCAGAAAGGGGCCAAGCCAGAGCACCAGTGTCGTGCTCTTGACGGGCGGGCGATACAGCACGAAGTCGCCATAGCGGTCGACCATGAAGTCCTTGATTGCGGCATCGCTCATGCCGGCCTGAATTTTTTCGCGGATTTCGTTGCGCAGATCGACCGCCAACTCGGCGTTGGAATCGGCGATGGTCTGGTTCTGGCACACCAGACAGCGCAATTCGCTGGAGAGTTTCATCAGCCGCGCTTCGGCAACGGGGTCGGCGGCAACCGAAGCGGCTTCTTTGGCGAACGCCGGAGCGAGCATCACGGCAAGCAGACAGGAGAAAACAAATTTACGCAGCATTGAGTTTTTTCACCAGAGGAAGAATCGTGTCGTGCAGCACTTTGGGCGTGATGGGGCCGATCTGCTTGTAGCGGATGACACCGGCCTTGTCGATGACGAAGGTTTCCGGCACGCCGTACACCCCGAACTCGATCCCCGTCCGGCCATCCAGGTCGGACACGCTGGCAACGTAGGGGTTACCAAAATTGGCCAGCCAGCGGCGCGCATCGTCCGGCTGATCCTTGTAGTCCAGCCCAACAATCGGCACAACACGGGTTTTGGCGAACTCGACCAGAACTGGATGCTCCTCGCGGCAACCGCTGCACCACGACGCCCACACATTGAGCAGCCAGACCTGGCCGCGCATGTCCTCGGAAGACAGCAGCCTGGAAGGCGGCTCCAGCGTCTGCAGGCGGAACACCGGCGCGGGTTTGTCGATCAGCGGCGAAGGCACCTCGTGCGGGTCGAGCCCGAGGCCCACGCCCAGAAAAACCAGCATGGCGATGAAAACCGCCAGGGGAATCAGATACCAGGCTTTCATGCGGCTTCCGGAACCTGTGCGGCAACGGGCGCGACCTGCTCGCGGCGGCGCGCCAGGCGGTAACGGCGATCGGTCAAGGTCAGCGCGCCACCCAGCGCCATGACCAGGCAGCCGCCCCAGATCCAGTCCACAAAGGGTTTGACATACACGCGCACCACCCAGGCACCGTTATCGACCGGCTCGCCCAGCGAGACATACAGGTCACGAGTGAAGCCGGTGGCGATGGCCGCCTCGGTCATCGGCATCTGCGTGGCGGTATAGATGCGTTTTTCCGGTGCCATGGTGCGCTCCAGCTGGCCATTTTTCAGGACGTCGATCATGCCTCTCGAAGCCTGGTAGTTGGGCCCGGGTATTTCAGTCACGCCATTGAACACAATCTGGTAGGCACCGATGGTGACGGTATCGCCGACTTCCATGCGCACATCCTTCTCGACCTGATAGCCCCTGACCAGCGTCACGCCGACGATGAACACGCCGATGCCGAAATGCGCCACCAGCATGCCGTAATAGCTGCGCGACTGGCTGCCGAAGCGCTGGCGCAGGGTTTCGCCCCCGGTGCGTTTGACCCGGTTCCACAGGTTGAGCGCGGTGGAGGTGAATACCCACAGAGCGAGCAGCAGGCCAAAACTGACCATGGGCGACCACTGCCCCAGCACGAAAGGCAGCAGCAGCGCGCTGACCAGGCTGACAGCAAAAGCCCAGCGCAAACGCATGGCCAGTTCCGGCAGGCTGGCCGATTTCCAGCGCGCCAGCGGACCGACGCCCATGAGGAAAATGGCGGGGGCCATGAGCGGCACAAACACGTTATCGAAGTAAGGCGGGCCGACCGAAATCTTGCCCAGCCCCAGTGCGTCGAGCACCAGCGGATACAGCGTCCCCAGCAGCACCGAACCGGCGGCCGCAACCAGGATGACATTGTTGGCGAGCAACATGGACTCGCGCGACACCAGATCGAAGCGCCCGCCCAGGCCGACTTTAGCCGCACGCCAGGCGAACAGCAGGAGCGCGCCACCCGTCACGATCGCAAGGAAAATCAGGATGAAGATGCCGCGCTTGGGATCGGTGGCGAAAGCATGGACAGAAGTCAGCACGCCGGAACGCACAAGAAACGTACCCAGCAGCGACAGCGAAAAAGCGAAGATGGCGAGCAGCACGGTCCAGTTCTTGAAACTGCCGCGCTTTTCGGTCACGGCGAGCGAATGGATCAGTGCAGTGCCGACCAGCCAGGGCATGAAGGAGGCGTTTTCCACCGGGTCCCAGAACCACCAGCCGCCCCAGCCGAGTTCGTAATACGCCCAGGCGCTGCCGAGTGCGATGCCGACGGTGAGGAACACCCAGGCCACCATCGTCCACGGCCGCGACCAGCGCGCCCAGGCCGCATCCAGATTGCCGCCCAGCAGCGCGGCGATGGCAAAGGCAAAAGCCACGGAGAAACCCACATAGCCCATGTAAAGCATGGGCGGATGAAAGATCATGCCGGGATCCTGCAGCAGCGGGTTGAGATCGCGGCCATCAAGCGCGGCGGGCAGCAGGCGATCAAAAGGGTTGGAGGTCAGCAGGATGAACAGCAGAAAACCGACGCTGATGAAACCCATCACGCCCAGAATGCGCGCCACCATTTCGCGCGGCAGATGGCGGCTGAACAGCGACACCGCGACCATCCAGAGCGTGAGCATGAACACCCACAACAGCACGGACCCTTCATGGCCGCCCCACACCGCCGCCAGCCGATAGTGCAGCGGCAGCATGGAGTTGGAGTTGCTGGCGACATACAGCACGGAGAAATCGTTGACCGCAAAGGAATATGCCAGGCAAACCATGGCCAGCGTGATGAACACGAACAAACCCTGCGCGGCGGGGCGCGCCATGGCCATCCAGGACGCGATGCCGCGCTGTGCGCCAACGATGGGGAAAACCGTCAGCGCGATGGCAATCAGGAGTGCGACGATGAGAGCGAAGTGGCCGATTTCTGGAATCATTTGGGTGTACTTTCCGTATCCATGGCCAGCGTCTTGCCGGTGCTTTCACCTGAGGCCTGGGCCTGCTTGAGCGCTTCGGCCGCCTCGGGCGGCATGTAGTTTTCGTCGTGCTTGGCCAGCACTTCACTGGCCTGGAACACGCCATTGGCGTCCAGTTCGCCCTGGGCGACCACGCCTTTTCCTTCCTTGAACAGGTCGGGCAGGATGCCGGTAAAGACCACGGGAATGGACTGGGAGGTATCGGTCACGGTGAAGTGTACCGTCACGCCTTCGCGCTTCACGCTCCCCTCCACCACCAGCCCGCCGATGCGCAGACCGCGACCGGTGGGCGCCTCGTGGGCGGCGATCTGGCTGGGCGTAAAGAAAAACACCATATTGCTGCGAAAGGCATTCAGCACCAGGGTGGCGGCAAGGCCGACAGCAGCCAGCCCGGCGGCAATCAGCGCCATGCGTTTATGTCGTGGTTTCATGTTTCGTCTGCTCGGACAGGATTATTTGGACTTGGCGGGTCTTTTCGACGCCACGGCGACGCGCGCGCAGCATCAGAATTTCAGCGATGATGATGACGGCCGTGACCAGGTAAGAACCCCAGACATAAAAGCCATAACCGCCCATGGCGATGAAGTCATCGAGACTCTTCCAGATCATGTTGGTTCCTTTGCCAGATTGGCGACCCATTCGGCCTGCTGCTCGCGCTCAAGAATGATGCAACGCACGCGCACCAGCGCCGCGGCGATGCTGTACATCCAGCAGGCCAGCGCCATGACCAGCATGCCCAGCAGCATGGTGGCGGCCATCTTGGGGGCCATGGTCATGCTGACCGAGGCGCCCTGATGCAGGGTGTTCCACCATTTGACCGAAAAATAAATGATGGGCACGTTGACCACGCCGACCAGTGCCAGCACCGCGCTGGCACGGTCGGCGCGGCGCGGGTCGTCAATCGCGGCGTGCAGCGCCAGAAACCCCATATACAGAAACAGCAGGATCAGTTCGGAAGTCAGCCGGGCGTCCCACACCCACCACGCGCCCCAGGTGGGCTTGCCCCAGAGTGCGCCGGTCCACAGGGCGATAAAGGTGAACAGCGCGCCGGTCGGCGCCAGCGCGCTCGCCATCATCGACGACAGGCGCGTGTTGAAGATCAGTCCGGCCGCAGCCCAGCCCGCCATCACGATGTAGATGAACATCGACATCCAGGCCGCGGGCACATGGATGAAAATGATGCGATACGACTCGCCCTGCTGGAAATCCGTGGGTGCGACAAAAAAACTGATGTACAGGCCCGCGACCGTGAGGATGGCCGCAGCCAGCGCAAACCCGGGGATCAGTTTCCCCGCCAGCGGATAAAACGTGACGGGAGAGGCGTATTTGAACCAATTCAGTTTCATGCAGGTGAAGATTCCATAATGGCCATTATTCCAATGATATCCGCAGCGCGGCCGCAGTCGCCCAGGGTGCCAACACCATGCCCAGCAGCAGCAGCGCACCGAGTATGGAGAGGTGGCCACTGGCATCCATACCCATTGCGCTGGCATCCACCGCGCCTGCACCAAAAATCAGAACCGGCACATACAAGGGCAGCACCAGCAGCGAGATCAGCACCCCGCCGCCGCGCACCCCAACCGTTAGCGCCGCGCCAATCGCTCCGATCAGGCTCAGCAGCGGGGTGCCCAGCAGCAGCGCCAGCAGCAGGGTGACAATCGCCTCGGCCGGCAGGTCGAACTGCAGCGCGATCACCGGTGAAATCAGTACCAGCGGCAAGCCCGAAACCAGCCAGTGCGCCATGACCTTGCCGATGACCATCAGGGCAAGCGGTTCTGGCACCAGCGCCAGTTGTTCCAGGCTGCCATCGGCATAATCCTCGGCGAACAGCCGTCCCAGCGACAGCATGGAGGCCAGCAGCGCCGCCACCCACAGGATGCCCGGGGCCATGGCACGCAGCAGTTTGGGCTCCGGGCCCACGCCAAGCGGGAACAGACTGGCAACGATGACGAAAAAAAACAGCGTGGTCGCCACATCGGCCCGTCGCCGCATGGCGAGCAGCACATCGCGGGAAACCACGTAACGCAGTGTTTGCATCATCCCGGCTATCCTCAGGCATCCAGCCGCAACGTCTGGGCATCGGCTGCCTGGATGGCGACATCCTGGTGGGTGGTCAGGGCGATCATGCCTCCCTGCCCCAGGTGGTTTTCCATGATTTGCCGCATGCCTGCGACAGCTTGGGTATCCAGCGCGTTGAAAGGCTCGTCCAGCAGCCAGAGCGTGCGTGGGTGCGCAAGCCGCAGCCGGGCCAGCGCGGCGCGGCGGCGCTGCCCCTGGGACAGGAATTTGACCGGCAGATGCTCACGCCCCGCCAGGCCGATACCGTGCAAGGCTCCGGCAACCTCCGCACGGCTGGCTGGCTGGCCGGCAAGATGCGCGGCGACAAGCAGGTTTTCCTGGGCGCTGAGATCTTCCTTCAAACCATTGGCATGGCCGATATAGGTCAGTTCTCGCCGGTAATCCTCGTCAAGCGCCTGGATAGTCTTCCCGCGCCAACGCACTTCGCCCGCCATGGCCTGCGTCAGCCCGCACAGGGTACGCAGCAACGTCGTCTTGCCGCTGCCGTTGCCGCCCTGTATCCAGATCAGACCGCCGGGCCTGAGGCTGAACGACACGCCTGAAAACAGGCGGCGCTCGCCGCGCAGGCAACCGAGTCCGCTTACTTCCAGCACGCAGCGTCTCTCACGGCCATCAGGCGATCAGATGTCCCAGCGATAACCCAGATAGAAAAAATGCTGCTGGCTGACCTCATGGTTGCCGGGGCTGTCGGTGGTCGTATGTTCATAGGTGTAATCGGCTTCCAGGGACAGATTGCCTTTCCAAAGATAGGTCACATGGATCTCGGGCGTCCAGCGAGCCAGATCGGTATTGGGGTCGGTTGCCTGTTGGTAGTATTTCAGCGAGGGTTCAAGCGTCCAGCGGTCCAGTCGGGTGGTGTTATTGTAGGCAAGCAGTTCGCCATGATAGGTGTCGGCCTGGTTCAGGGACAGGGTAAACACGTTGACGTCATTCGCCCGCAGGAAACTGGAGCCGATGGCGCGCAGGGAATACGTGTAAATATTGCCGGTGGCCGGAGAGGGCGGCAGAACGGTTCCATCGGCCAGCGTCTGGCCGGGCAGGGCGCCGGTATTGACCAGGTTGAAATCCGCGCCCACCTGCCAGTTGTCATTCAGCGGCGTCAGGAATCCAACCGCGGCCTGCTTTGAGATGGCGCTGCTGTCTTCGGCCAAGGCGCGAATCTGGTCTTCCGTAAAAGTCGCGAGCAATTGACTGATGCTGGTGGGAACCGGCGACATGCTGGTCACCACGGCGTTATACAGTGCATTGGAGGTGGCGAGCGACGGCGTGCGTCGCTGCTCCAGCAGGAAGTTGAAAATGCTTCCGCCCTCGGTCTGCCAGTTGCCCTGCAAGGTACCGATGTTGAGAATACTGTAGCTCACATCGTAATCCACCAGGGCGTTGACGGAACCGCGCGCGTCATAGAGCCCGAGTTCCAGACCCACGGCACGCCGATCCAGAATGCCATCCGCGGTCTGGTTGATAAAGTAGGTCTTGCCGCGCAAGCGCTCGGTCAACTCTTCAGCATCCAGGCTCACGCCCAGGAACCGCCGGTCGGAGCCCAAAGACGGGAACTCGACCGGTATACCCGCAACCACGTTGGCACGCCATTTGGGGGTGAGATAGTAGCCCAGTTCCGCACCATCGAAACGGCCAAGCACCCCCCCGGACGTTCCGATCTGACGGCCCAGGGTGGCATTGAATCCATTCTGCAGGCCTTTGTAACTGTAATAGGCTGCAAGGAGGCGGTTCCGGCTCGGGCGCGTATCGAGGAAGCTGCGGATGTCGTCATCCCGTAACACCAGCTTCTGATCCGCATCGGCATCCCGGTAGCGCCCCGTGAGGTCGAGATTGCTTTTCAGCGCGGACTGGTCAGTGGACGAAAGGGTGGACGTTCCTACCGTGGTTGGGGTATTGAAGGCGGTTTGCGTCTGGGTTTGTCCGCCGTAATAAAACTGGGAAAAACTTCCGGAAACACTCTTGATGACAGGCACGTCCCGTCTGGGTTTCGCTTTGGCGTCACGCTTGGATGGCACCTTGAGTTGGGCCAGTTGCTGACGCACCCGGTCTGCGCCCTGCCCGTCCGGAAACAGCTTCAGATACAACTCGTATTCGGCCTTGGCCTTGGCCAGTTCGCCATTGCGTTCCCGTGCAACGCCAATTAATTCCTGTGCTTCCTGCGAATACCTGTTTGGTGGCAATAACAGAATCTGGTTAAAACTGTTGACGGCCAGTTCGTAATTCCCTGCCTTGAGGGCTTCCTGCGCCTTGGGCATGAGCGCTGCCGCCTGGTCTTCCACCTCGGACAGGGGTTCCAGGGCCTGCACCATTGCCGGCTCTGGAACGGGCTGAGCTCTGGCGGAAGCGGCTTTGAGCATGTCCTGCCTGCGCTTGAGCAGATCGGTCACGACAGCATTCGGGAACAGGGCAAGCAGACTGGCGCGGACCTTTTCCGCCTGTTCAGGGGTGGGGAAGTACCCCAGGTTCAATTCATGAAGCGTTGCGCCCTCCCGGGTCTGCTGCGAAGTAAAAACATCGTAGTCCTGAAATTCACGGGGAATGACCTTGCCGCTCAACTCATTGATGGAAGCCGCGCTCAGGAGCGTAATGGCATAGCGCTTGCCGTCCGAAACAGCCGGGTACTTTCTGGCCTTGTCGCCAAAAATGATATCCACGCTACGGCCATTTTCTCCGGCACGCACCGTGACATTGGCGACGGGCTGTTTGCCCGTCCCGATTTGCAGGTTCAGCTTCTTGATCTGGGTGGTTTGCGGAGGGTAGGACACAGTGACCGCAGGAAGCTGCTCGAAAGGCTTGGATTTGAGCGTTTCAACCGACGGGACTTCCCCTATGTCATCGCTTTGCAAGAGTCGGAAATACACCTGGATGGTGTTGGTCTTCCCGACCTTGACGGCGCGTACAAACTGGATCCTGGAATTGAATTGCAGCCGCACGACATTCTCGAAATTGTCGGGTTGAACCTGGATTTCTTCCAGAATATTCGCCGTTGCGGATTGCGGGTTAAGTACCAGAACGCTGAATCCGATCAGCAGTGCCGCCAACCTGTTCTTGTGTGTGAATAACATTCCGTATCCCGTCATGGTTGCTTAAGACCACCCGGGGGAGCGGGTCTGGGCGCTCATCCGGGCAGTTCGATGAAGATAAAATGGCCAGGTTGCCTGCTTAATCCCATTCGACATAGGTCACCCCCTTATTTCCCAAGGGCCTGTGGCAGCCAGACTGGGAGCAATCAGTGGCCGTGGCGGATTCGTGTGTCACGCTCTTTTTCTCCATGCCACCCAGGTAACTGGTGCCGCTGGCATGACAGGTTTTGCATCCGGTCACGATATTGTTGTGGTCCATCCTCATGCTTCCCCAACTGGAAGTACTGGTGTGACAAGCCATGCAGTCCTTGCCCCCAACCAGGGCAGTCGGGATGTGATTGGTCGGCTTGGCCTCGGCTCCTGCCGCAGTGTAAGCCCCGCCATGACAAGACGCGCAGGTGCTGCTTACGACCGCCGTGTGATTCATGGTCGCATTGATCCAGGGCGTCGTTGTCTTGTGGCACGAGTCACAGGCAGCCGTGGTCGGGATGTGGCCTCCCGGCTTGCCGGTCGCAGTCGTTCCGTTGTGGCAAGTCGAGCAGGTGCCGGGGGCGACGCCGGTATGGCTGAAAGTGGCGGGCGTCCAGGCCGTCGTCTTGTGGCAAGTATCACAGGCAGCTGTGGTCGGAATGTGGCCGGTCGGCTTGCCGGTCGCGGTGGTCCCGTTGTGACAGGTCTGGCAAGTGCCGGGGGCAATTCCCGTGTGCGTAAAGGTTGCCGGAGTCCAGGCCGTCGTCTTGTGACAGGTGTCACAAGAGGACGTGGTGGGGATATGCGT
>Ga0209705_10002189_pt1 | contig 10483 bp, 5 predicted proteins | sample PPLLaktember2015_5_FD_187262 | JGI IMG/M metagenome (GOLD analysis project Ga0209705, IMG submission 187262) | Freshwater sediment microbial communities from Prairie Pothole Lake near Jamestown, North Dakota, USA - PPLs Lake P8 Core (1) Depth... | ecosystem: Environmental > Aquatic > Freshwater... | reverse complement strand
AGGGGAGTTTGTATCGGAGCCGTATGCGCTGCGCGCATGTTTCGTAAGATCTGGCGTGGCCGGGGCCTGTTTCGCCGGCAGTTCCTGGGTCTCGCGCGGCAGATCGGCCGGCGGCGGTGGCGGCGCCTGCCAGCCGCTCTGGCGGTGCACGACCTCGACGGTCGTATAGAGCCCGCCGCGCACGTAGAATTTGGCCCGCAGCCGCAGGTAACGCGGGTGCGTGACCGCCACCAGATCGTTCAGGATCCGGTTGGTGACGTCCTCGTGGAAATGGCCCTCGTTGCGGTAGGACCAGATATAAAGTTTCAGCGACTTCAATTCCACGCACAGCCGGTCCGGGACGTACTCCAGGGTCAGGGTGGCGAAGTCCGGCTGGCCGGTCTTGGGACACAGACAGGTGAACTCCGGACATTCGATCTCGATGATATAATCCCGGTCCGGACGCGGATTGGGGAAGGTATCCAGATTCTTGCTGGGCTGGCTCGGCATGGACTGGCTGTAGTTAGTAAGGAATCCCTGTAAAATTGTAGCTTAATTCAGGCCGGCGGACAGGACACACACGGGACAAGATGCGACTTAAAACAATCAAGCTTTCCGGCTTCAAATCCTTCGTCGAACCCATCATCATTCCCATCAACGGCAACCTGATCGGCATTGTCGGCCCCAACGGCTGCGGCAAGTCCAATATTATAGACGCCGTACGCTGGGTCATGGGCGAGATGTCGGCCAAGAACCTGCGCGGCGATTCCATGGCCGACGTCATTTTCAACGGCTCCAATTCGCGCAAACCGGTGGCGATGGCCTCGGTCGAGCTCATTTTCGACAACAGCGAAGGCCGTGCCGGCGGCGAATACGCCAAGTATGCCGAGATTTCCATCCGGCGCGAGGCCGGGCGCGACGGCCAGTCCGACTACTACCTGAACAAGACCAAGTGCCGGCGCAAGGACATCACCGACATCTTCCTCGGCACCGGCCTGGGACCGCGCGCCTACTCGATCATCGAGCAGGGCATGGTCACGCGCATCATCGAGGCCAAGCCGGAAGACCTGCGCGGTTTCCTTGAAGAGGCCGCGGGCGTTTCCAAATACAAGGAGCGCCGCCGCGAGACCGAGAACCGCATCAAGCACACGCGCGAGAACCTGACGCGCGTGGATGACATCCGCAAGGAACTCGATACGCAGCTCTCCAAGCTGCACCGGCAATCGCGCGCCGCGGCGCGCTACAAGGAGCTGAAGCAGGAAGAACGCCAGACACGCGCGCAACTGCTGGTGTTGCGCTGGCTGGAGCTCGACGGGCGCGTGCAAAGCCAGGACATGTTGCTGGCGCAGCAGCAGACGGCGCTGGATGCCGTGCTGGCAGAGCAGCGCGGCATCGAAGCCGAGATCGAAAAAATCCGTGCCCAGCAGACCGACACGGTGGACCAGTTCAACACGGTGCAGGCCGAGTTCTATTCCGTCGGGGCCGAGATTTCGCGCCTCGAACAAGCCATCCAGCACGCGCGCGAGACACGCGAAAACCAGGAACGCGAGCAGGAACAGATCAACCGTGCCTGGAGCGAGGCCAGCCAGCATCTGCAGTCGGATGTGGCGCGCATGGAAGAACTGAAACGCCGGCTCGAGGAACTGACGCCGCAACTGGAAGAGCTGACCCGCGCGCGCGATGCCGCCGCGGAGAGCCGCGCCCAGGCCGAGCGTGCCATGCAGGATTGGCAGAACGAGTGGGAATCCTTCAGCGAAGCGGCGGCCGAGCCGGCCCGGGTGCGCGAGGTCCAGACCGCCCGCATGCACCAGCTGGAAGGCCATATTGAACAGCTGCGCCAGCGTCAAACGCGCCTCGAACAGGAGGCCGCGACCATCGGCGCGGAGCTGGAAAAAGAACCGGCCAACGCCCTGGCCACGCAGGTGGCGGAACTGGACGAATCCTGTGAGGCGCAGGAACGCTCGATCGGTGAAATCGAAGCGCGTTTGCGCGAGGCCCGCGACCGGCGCGACGAGCTGGATGACGAGTTGTCCGAGGTGCGCGGCCAGAAACAAAGTGGCGAGGCGCGTCTGGCTTCGCTGCGCGAACTGCAGGCGGCGGCGCAGGGCGAGAGCGACGCGGCCTTGGGTGAGTGGCTGCACGGGCAGGGTCTCGATAAGGCGCCGCGCCTGGCGCGCGTGCTCAAGGTCGAATCCGGCTGGGAAAAGGCCGTGGAGCGGGTGCTCGGCATCAATCTTGGTGCCGTGTGCGTGCCGCGCATGGAGCAGGTCGCCTCCGTGGCCGCCGGCTACGACCAGTCGCAGGTCACGTTCATCGAACAGGGCACGCCGGCCGCGCGCGGGTCCACGCCGCATCCGGCGTTGCTCGACAAGATCCAGGGCGACATCAATCTCGCGCCGCTGCTCGAAGGCATTTACGTCGCCGAATCGCTGGAACAGGCGCTGTCCTGGCGCGGCGGTCTGGCGGCGCGCGAATCCTTCGTCACGCGCGACGGCGCCTGGGTCGGCCGCAACTGGCTGAGCCTGGGAAGCGAGAAGGGCGCGCGCGCCGGCTGGCTGCTGCGCGAACGTGAAATCGAAACGCTGCAATCGGATTTGAACGGTTGGCACGACAAACTCGCCAACCTGCAGGCAGCGATCGCCGAACTGGATACGCAGCTGCAGAATCTCGAGGACGAGCGCGACGAGCTCACCCGCGATCTCAGCGAGAACAACCGCAATCGCGCGCAGCTGCGCGAGCAGCTGGGACACAAGCAGGCGCGGCTGTCGCAACTCGAATCGCGGCGCGCGCAGATCGAGCGCGAGCAAAATGAAATCGGCGAACAGCTGGGCCGCGACCAGGCCGAGATTTCCGCCGCGGGCGATTTGCTGCGCCAGGCCGAGGCCACCGGCGGTGAACACGAACAGCGGCGCGCGCAGTTGCAGCAGAACCGCCAGACCCTGCTGGACGCGGTGGAACAGGCGCGCACGCAGGAATCCGCGGCGCGCGACAGCGTGCATCGCCTCGAAATCGAACGCGAAACGCAGCAGACCGCCTTCGAGGCCACGCGCGCCAGCCATGCGCGTCTCGAGGGGCAGTTGCAGCAGCTGATCTCGCGACGCGAACAGCTGTCGCTGGCGCTTTCGGGCGAACAGGACCCCACGCCGGGATATCGCCTGCAGCTGGACGAATTCCTGCAGAAACGCCTGGGCATCGAGGAGCGTTTGAACGCCGCGCGCCAGGCAGTGACCGATCTTGAGACCCAGCTGCGCGAACAGGAACAGGCGCGCGCGCGGGAAGAACGCAAGACCACTGAAATTCGGGAAAAACACGAAAGCGAGCGCGTCGTGCTTCAGGAGCTGACGGTGCGCCGCGACACCGTCGCCGACCAGTTGCGGGAATCCGGCTTCGAGGTCGAGGCCGTGCGCGCGGAGCTGCCGCCCGAGGCTAACGAGACCGAATGGGCCGCACGGCTGGAACAGGTGACCGCGCGCATCGAGCGCCTGGGACCGATCAACCTGGTGGCCATCGAGGAGTTCGAGGAGGCCAGCACGCGCAAGAACTACCTTGACAAGCAGTGCGAGGACCTGTCGCAGGCGCTGGCCACGCTGGAAGAGGCGATCCGCAAGATCGATCGCGAGACGCGTACGCGCTTCAAGGAGACCTTCGACCAGGTCAACGAATATTTCCAGAGCTTCTTCCCGCAGCTTTTCGGCGGCGGCAGCGCGCATCTCGAAATGACCGACAACGACCTGCTCGAAACCGGCGTGTCCGTCATGGCGCGCCCGCCGGGCAAGCGCAACAGCACCATCCACCTGCTTTCGGGCGGCGAGAAGGCGCTCACCGCCGTGGCGCTGGTGTTCGCCATCTTCCAGCTCAACCCGGCGCCGTTCTGCCTGCTGGACGAGGTGGACGCGCCGCTGGATGACGCCAACGTGATCCGCTATTGCGAAACCCTGAAGACCCTGTCGGACAAGACCCAGCTGGTTTACATCACGCACAACAAGATCAGTATGGAGATGGCCGATATCCTGATCGGTGTCACCATGTCCGAGCCGGGCGTGTCGCGCCTGGTGGCGGTGGACGTGGATCAGGCCATGGAGATGGTCGCGCAGTAATGAACCTGCAGTATGCACTGCTCTTCATCGGAATCGTCATTGTTGTCGTCGTTGCCCTGACCGCGTACGACATGTCCCGGCTGCGCCGTTCGCGCCCCCGACCGGAAGTGCATCTGGGCGACTTTCCGGACGATCGTGCGCCGGTTCGCCCCGGCCTGCCGGATGCCACGCGCGAGGAGGGCGGCGAAAAATTCCTGCGTTCCGATCTCGACGTGACGCTGCGGGAGAAGCCGCGCGGAGAGGTGCTGCGCAAGGAAATCCGCGTGCTCGAGGAAGTGGCGACCATGCCGCTCAATCTCAAGCCGGGTTTGCAACGCCGTCTGCGGCCCCGTGCCGAGCCCGACCGGCAGTATCTGCCGGATGAAAAAATCGATTTCGTGATCGATCTGCCGGGCGCGGAGCCGGTGACGCGCGATACGGCGCTCGCCGTCTACAAGCAGAACGAATACAACCTCAACAAGCCGCGCCATCTGTACGGGCGCCATCACGGCACGGAGCGCTGGTCCGACCTCCAGCTCGATCCCGGAACCACCGAGTATGACGATCTCAAGCTGGTGATCCAGCTGACCGACCCGCGCGGGCCGATCGATGAATCCGAGCTCAACGCGTTCATGCAGATCGGCCTGAAGCTGGCCGATACGCTCGCGCGGCCGACGAAGCTGCCGGAGACCTTCGAGGCCGGCCTGGAGCGCGCCGCGGCATTGCAGGCGTTCTGCGACACCTATGACGTCATCGCCGGTATCCACGTGGTGCCCGCCTCCACGCCGTCCTTCGCGGGGCGCGCCATCGAGATGGCGGCGCGCCAAGCGGGGATGGAGCTGGGCGCCATGAATATGTTTCACATGAAGAACGAAGTCGCGCCGGGGGGCCGGCACCTGTTCAGCCTTGCGAACCTGGACGAGCCGGGCGCCTTCGATCCCGCCGCGTGGGACAGCTTCGTAACCAGCGGATTGAGCCTGTTCATGAGCGTGCCCTGCGCGTTTCAGCCGGGCGTGGCCTTCGACCGGATGGTGGCAGCCGCGCGCGTGATCGCCGACACCCTGGGCGGCAGCTTGCAGGACCAGAACCGCCGCCCGCTCAGCGACAAGGGCATCGCGGTGATCCACCACCAGATCGAGGAGATCGAGGAAAAGATGCGCGCCTTCGGGATTCCGCCGGGAAGCGAGACCGCGCTCAAGCTGTTCAACGAAGCCGCGACCCCATGAGCAGCGCGGGAAAGCCGCGGCAGCGGGCCGCGGAATTGCGCCAGGAAATCAATCACCACAACTACCGTTATTACGTCCTCGACAGCCCGCTCATCTCCGACGCGCAATACGACAAGCTCCTGCGTGAACTGCAGGAACTCGAAGCAAAATATCCCGACCTGAAAACGCCCGATTCGCCGACCCAGCGGGTCGGCGCCGCGCCTTCGCAGGAGTTTGGCGAGGTCCGGCATTCCATCCCCATGACCTCCATGGACAACGCCTTCTCCGACGAGGAGGTGGGCGAATGGGACCGGCGCGTGCACAAGGGGCTTGAGACCGAAAGCGACGTCGCTTACACCGCTGAACCCAAGTTCGACGGCACCTCGATCAGTCTGCGGTACGAAAAAGGCGTGCTGGTGCAGGCCGGGACGCGCGGCGACGGCGAGACCGGGGAGGACGTTACCGTCAACGTGCGCACCATCAAGACCGTGCCGCTGCATCTGCAGGGCAAGGGCTGGCCGGATGTTCTTGAGGTGCGTGGTGAAGTTGTCATTCCAAAAAAGGATTTCGAGCGCCTCAACGCCGAGCAATTGAAACAGGGCGGCAAGATTTTCGCCAATCCGCGCAACGCCGCCGCGGGCAGCCTGCGTCAGCTCGACCCGCGCATCACGGCCGCGCGGCCGCTGAGCTTTTTCCCCTGGGGCCTGGGCCAGACGTCCAAACCCGTTGCGCCGCGTTATTCCGAAGTCGTGAAACATCTTAAGGTCTGGGGATTTCGCACCACGGAGTTTTTCCGTGTTGCGAAAGGAGCGGACGAGTGTCTCGGGTTTTACCGGGAGATGCTCGGCAAGCGCGATGAGCTGCCGTTTGAAATCGACGGCGTCGTGTACAAACTGGACGATCTTGCCGCGCGTGAGCGCCTGGGATACACGGCGCGCGCGCCGCGCTGGGCCATCGCGCACAAGCTGCCGGCGCAGGAAGAAACCACCGTGGTCGAGGACATCCTGGCCTCGGTTGGGCGTACCGGGGTCATCACGCCGGTGGCGGTGCTGAAACCGGTACAAGTGAGCGGTGTCACCGTGACGCATGCCACGCTGCACAACCAGGACGAGCTCGAGCGCAAGGACGTGCGTATCGGCGACACCGTGATTGTGCGGCGTGCCGGCGACGTGATTCCCGAAATTGTCGGCGTCATCAAAGATAAGCCACGCGGCAAGCGCAAGTGGCACATGCCGAAGAAATGCCCGGTCTGCGGCTCCGAGGTGATCCGCGAGGAGGAGGAAGCGGCGCACCGCTGCATGGGCGGTCTGGTCTGTTCCGCCCAGCGCATGGGGGCGCTGCTGCATTTTGCTTCGCGCCACGCCATGGACATCGAAGGGCTCGGCGACAAGCTGGTGCAGCAACTGGTGGAAAATGGCATGGTGAAAACCGTGGCTGATATCTACCGGCTAAAAAAAGACGAACTCGCTGATCTTGAGCGCATGGCCGAAAAATCGGCGCAGAACCTGCTGGACCAGATCGAAAAGAGCAAGGACACCACGCTCGCGCGGTTTCTGCATGCGCTCGGCATTCCACAGGTGGGCGAGGCCACGGCGCAATTGCTGGCGGATCATTTCGGCGCGCTCGACGACATCATGGACGCCAAACGTGAGACCTTGGATCAAGTCCACGGCATCGGCCCGGCCATGGCCGAGGACATCCACAGTTTCTTTCACGAAAAGCACAACCGCGAAGTCATCCGCGCCTTGATCAAGGCCGGCATCCACTGGCCCAAACCCGTGAAGGCGAGGAAGGATTCGCCGCTTGCCGGCAAAGTATTCGTCCTCACCGGCGGCCTGGCCAGCATGAGCCGTGACGAGGCGCGGCGCAAACTGCAGACGCTCGGCGCCAAGGTCACCGACAGCGTGTCGAAGAAAACCGATTACGTGGTGGTGGGCGAAGACCCGGGTTCGAAGGCCGACAAGGCGCGGACGCTGGGGGTTGCCATGCTGGATGAAAAGGAGTTTCTTAAACTGCTGGGGTGATGGCTAGCATCCTAGGTATAGTGATGTGCTAACAGGTGCTAATGCATTGATTCTGCATATATCAAAATTTATTGCTGCCCAAAAGCTTCGTTTAAACCAGGCATTTAGGCGGTCGAATTTAAGTTAGGAATCAATAAATGACAAACGCATCCACCTGCCATAAGTGTCAGAGTAAATTTTCCCCGCTGCGAATCGGGATGCACTGGCCAACTAAAATCGTGTGCGGAAAGTGCCGAAGTCAGCACTACTATCGATTCGGACATTTGATAGGTGTTTTGTATTTGGCGGTGCTGTTACCAGCCTCGCATATATCGTCACTCTTGTCCCATCGTTTCGCTAACGTTGAAAACGGCATTTACACACGCAGTGCTTTGCAAAACATCGTGGATTTCGGCGGTGCCGCTTTAGTGTTTATCGTCGTGGCGTTTGCTTATGGGAACATCATGAAAAGGTGGTTTAATCTGTGCCAAAAAGATTCCTAACATTTAGTTCGAGCCGACGCGCAAAATCGGCGCGCGGCTCAACAACACGTCAGGTGCGACCCAATGAAACTAAGCACCATAGAGAAACTGATCACGGGTGAACTCTCTCCTGCCGACTTCCGTATGGAGACCGCAAAAGAGCTCTTTCAATACGAAAACCTCGTAAAGAAAGTGGGCTCAGTAATTCCGATCTATTGCGAGGAAGACATAGAGTTCGAGGTTTCGATAAATGAAGTGAGAAAACTTTGCGAGTTTTTTCTAAACGATCAACTAAATGCAAGAGAACTAGCGTATATCGCTGATGCTCTGCAGCTTTCAGAAAACACGATCCTAAAAGGCGAAACCATAGCGGATCTCGTTGCGGAACTTACGGACTCTGAAATCAATGGACCATTTACAAAGGCACGGGCAAGAGAAATCTTAGGTGACTAAGAACACACCTAAAACGTCGTTTGAGACGGACGCGGTGAAACGTTGCAGCGTTTCCTGTTCCAACAGTGGCCCGCGCCACTCAACTCTGTGTTGGAACTCATCATGACAAAATTCAGCGTGCCAACAATATTTAAGATACAGAGCCGCATAAATCGAACACAGTTCTTGGCCTATTCGTTTGCCTATGGTGTCCCGGCATTAACTCTAAGCATCCTTGCTGATCTGTTACCAAAGCCATTTTCGATCGGCATCAGTATGCTGGCGTTATCGTTTTTTGCAGCCGTTCTTATTTCACTAGCGATTAAGCGCGTTCATGATTTTGATGAAAATGCATGGTTTGCTCTCCTGGTGATTGTGCCATTAGCTAACTTTTACCTGGTCTTTGAACCCGGTTCTCCGATACCAAACAGGTATGGTGCGGTGCCTCCGGAAAGTTCAATCGGTGTAAAAATTCTTGCCGTGCTGGCGCTGATCTGGCCGGTTTTGCTTTTACCTTTTATAGTATTTGTGCCAAGTGTGCGGCAATTATTCGAATTACAGTGACCGTTCTAACTCGTCATTCAATCGAACCTCGACACCGCACGCGTGGTCCCTCGGCTGATTAACTCTGCGTTAGGTTGCTACGAAATATGAGCCCTAAAACGAAAAAGAAGCGCGCGTCCGCAGCCGCTAAAAAGAAAGACAAGCTAAGCCGGGAAGCTAAGGAAGCAACGAAACTTCTCCGGGGAAAGACGGTTCGTATAGTTCGGCGTCATCGGGCGCGTGAAGTCCTTGTAGAGTTTAAAGATGGAACACGACTTTTCGTAGATGGCAGAACAAACAGGCTAGAGCTGTCGATAACAGAGAAATAATGAAGGACAGCAACCTAACGTTAAAGGGGCCCGTTAAAGAGGCTAGGCTCAATTATTTTCTCCAACAATAAATGCCACCAACTAAATCGAGTTCGGCTAATTTTTTTTCGCGGAAAGGATCGAAATGACCGCCGCGGCGCTGGCGCTCACCGCGGCGGTGCTGATGCACGTCGCCTGGAACCTGCTGGCGCGGGCGAGTCATCCCGATACCCGGTTTCTCTGGTGGGCGCTGGTCGGTTATCTCGTGGTTCTCGGACCATGGTCGCTGTATGCACTGATCACCCAGGCCGATTGGTCGCTGAATCTCGCCGGCCTGCTGGTCATCTCGGCGCTTGCCAACAGTCTTTATTTCCTGATGCTGGGCGCGGCCTACCGGCGTGCGCCGGTGGCGCTGGTGTATCCCATCGCGCGCAGCTCGCCGCTGCTGATCGCGTTGTGGAGCAGTCTGTTTTTCGGCGAGCTTATCGTCGCGCAGGGCTGGCTCGGCATTCTGGTTACCGTCGCCGGCCTGCTGTTGCTGGCCTGGAGCGGCCGCCATGGCGACAGCCGGCGCGCGGTGACCTGGGCCGTGGTCGCGGCCTTCGCCACCAGTATCTATTCCCTTTGCAACAAGTTTGCCGTCGCCAGCCTGCCGACCTATGGTTCACAGCTGGGATTGGTGAGCGTTGATCTGATAGCCTCGTTCATCGCGCTCAGTCTCGAACAGCGCTTGCGTCTCGGGAGCTTCCGCCCGCCGGCGATGCCGCCGCTGTCGCGCTGGCTGCCCGCAGGGCTGTTCATCGGCAATTCCTATGCACTCGTGGTCTACGCCATGCAGTACCTGTCCGCGGCCTATACCGTGGCCTTCACCAACGCCGGCATCGTGGTTGCCGGCTTGCTTTCCATCTTTGCCTTCAGGGAGCGCGAACAGGCTGGCAAGCGTATCGTCGCGATGGTGGTGGTTACCGCCGGCCTTGCGGTTCTGGCGTTCTCGGTCTGATAATCCCCATTGTGCGATACCATGTGCCATGGCGAAACTTTCTGTTCATTGCTGTTTTGACGCTTCCGGTGGCCGCCGCGGGTGCGGAATCTGAGCCTATGACAAAACGCTTCGCGCCTTGCCCGGATTCGCCCAACTGCGTATCGAGCGACGCCACCGACCCGGCACATTACGCAGCCCCGTTCGCGATCATTCTTCCCGCGAGGGAAGCATGGCTTCTGGTCAGGGAGGCCGTGAAAGCAATTCCACGGACGGAAATCGCCAGTCAGACTGACACCTATCTGCACGCCGAGTGCCGGAGCTTGGTATTCCGGTTCGTGGATGACCTCGAACTCGAGTTGCGTGACGGCGAAGGAATCATCGCCGTGCGTTCGGCATCGAGGAAGGGATATTCGGACTTCGGTGTGAACCGGCGCCGGGTCGAGCGGCTGCGGGAGGCGCTGCGGAGCCGCGGC
>Ga0209705_10002184_pt1 | contig 10499 bp, 9 predicted proteins | sample PPLLaktember2015_5_FD_187262 | JGI IMG/M metagenome (GOLD analysis project Ga0209705, IMG submission 187262) | Freshwater sediment microbial communities from Prairie Pothole Lake near Jamestown, North Dakota, USA - PPLs Lake P8 Core (1) Depth... | ecosystem: Environmental > Aquatic > Freshwater... | reverse complement strand
GTCGGCATCGACATCGACCAGCGTGCGCTCGATGCCGCCCGGCACAACCTCGGGCTCGGCTGGCCCGACCCCGCCGACCGCGTGCAGGTGCGCTACGGCTCGTTCGAGGAAGCCGATGGCGATCTGTGCGGATACGACGCCGCGGCCCTGGTGGAAACCATCGAACACATCGATCCGGGCCGCCTGTCGCGGGTCGAGCGTGCCGTGTTCGCCGGCATGCGCCCGCGCACGGTGCTGGTGACCACGCCCAACCGGGAATACAACGTCCTGCACGGCATGGCGCCGAACCGGTTCCGTCACCGCGGCCACCGCTTCGAATGGGACCGCGCCAGGTTCCGTCAGTGGGCCGAGGGCATCGCCGCGCGCCACGGCTACGAAATTGTCTTTTCCGATATCGGGCCGCCCGATCCGCAGCGCGGCAGTTCGACGCAGATGGCGGGGTTCAGCCGTTGCGGGGACTGAAGATGTGACTGCCGGCTACTTCATTACTGCCGCGACCGGCATGGCATCGAGAGGGGACTCGAAGGCAATGAACAGGACGCAGGGATCACCTTCTGCACAGTAGGCGCTGTGCGGTCTAGCGGGCGGGCCGAAGGCGTAGGTTCCGGGTTTCAGTACCGCGGCTTCCTGCCCCTCGTAGGTCACATGCAACTCTCCGGAAACCAGGACCATGCGCTCTGCCGAGGTATGGGTGTGGGGCGCGATGGTCGAGCCAGCCGGGACCTTGAAGAAGATGTCGACGTTGGGTTTCGCCGGGTCACCATGCAGCACGGCAATCGCACATCCTTTCGGCAGAAAGTCCGGACATGGCCCCCACTTGAGGCGCGCATCCTGATGAGTCCAGGTCAGGGAGGGTTCCTGTGCCACTACCTGGGTCGAAGCCAATCCGCCAGCCAGCAGCGCACATAGCGGCCAGAGCAAATGCTTAATTCCGGGCATTTTCCATCTCCTGTTTGATTCCCGCGGTATTGCAGACCTTGCCTTGTCGCACAACGTCCTGCCGCATCGCCGGCATGAGAGAAGCCTGGATGAGCAATATAGACCACAGCGTGCGTCAGGTCCCTCGTGCTTTGATCCTCCGCCTATGAATCGACAGCCCTGCCTGGCCTAGTAGATCTGATTCTTCCTCGGTCGCTGGGCGCCGGAAACTTGCTGGTAAAGCACGAAATGCTCGCCGGCCCGGCACGGACAGGCTTCCGACCGTTCGATCAGAAGCGAGGTATGCCACTCCTTTAGTTCGAGCTCGGCAAGCCGGTCCGAACGGGCGCGCACTTCTTGCAGTTGCTGAAGGTAGGCCTGGCACTCGGCCGGGGTCATCAGCATCATCCGATAGCCGCCGCGGCATTCATCCGGTTCCTTGGCCAGTGCGCTCGATGCCACTGTCGTGGCCAGACAACCCAGCATGCCCAACGCAACAATTTGCCTGATTTTTTTCATCGTCATCCCCGTTTCAGCTTGACTCTTGGCTGCCCGTCACCATGTCAGCCGGATGCCACTGTAGGTGTTGTCTACAACGGTCGTGCTGAGTCGCCTGAATGGAGAATCGGGTATCAGGTGCTGAAAATCCACGATATCCAGCAGGGTGCCGACCGGAAAGGAAATGCCCCCATGATTGAGCACGATGCCGCGCTCGCCGACTTCTTTCACACGGTATAGGCCGATGCTTCGACCGCGGTACCAGACATTCACTATCGGCAGCCCCGCCACCACTTCGGGCACGTTTCCCGTCTGGGTCGATCTTGCACTCATCTGCTGCATGTCTCTCACTCCTTTGTCCTTGGCCAGAAATTGAACACCGGATGCCAGCGACGAAGCCAGAAATCTAAAGCTTCGGCCGGTCAATAACCATCAAGTGTTCGTTGGGACAAGATTAGCGGCTGGGAGTGACAGAAAAAATACCCGAGTCATTTAGCTCGATTAAAGGATTCTTTACCCGCCATCAGGCGGGCCAGCAAGTGATGCATGGCGCCAGCGGCTCGGGAAACTCAGCCCTGCACCGGCCGATGGGCGATGGTCCAGAGGTGCAACAGCTCGGCCAGTGTCCGGACTCCCACCTTGCGCATGATGTTGAAGCGGTGGACATCCACGGTCCGATCCTGGATGTCGAGTTGCGCAGCGATTTTCTTGGTGTGATTGCCGGCGGCAATCAGGTCCATCACCATCTTTTCCCGCGGCGTGAGGACGCCGAATCGCGACAGTGCGTCATCCTGCGCCTGACGACTATGCCAGAGGGCATGATCCTGCTTGAGACTGTCATGAATGCGGTCGAGCAAGTACTGCTCGTTGAAAGGCTTCTCGATGAAATCGCAGGCGCCTGATTTCATTGCGCGCACCGCCATCGGGACATCGCCATGGCCGGTGATGATGATGACCGGCAACACGACCCCGTGATCCTGCAGCGTACGCTGCAACTCCAGGCCACTCATTCCGGGCATGCGCACGTCGAGCAGCAGACATCCCCGCATATGCCGGTCTGCCACCGCCAGAAATTCCTCCGAAGAAGCGAAGCTCTGGTGTTTCAGGCCAACGGATTCGAGCAGGGCCCCCAGTGCTTCGCGCACCGCGTCGTCGTCGTCGACGACATATACCGTAGGAACATGCGATTTCATCGGCGATCCTCACGTACCAGACTGAACATAAATGTACTCCCCCCTTCAGGATTGGTGATGTAGCGCAAGCTTCCCGCATGGGCCTCGATGATCGTGCGACTGATGGTCAGACCCATGCCCAGGCCGTCCTTTTTGCTGGTGATGAAAGAATCGAATATGTCCTCCCCGAACGCTGGGTCGACGCCGGGCCCGTTGTCGCTGACTCTGAACGTGACCTGTTGCGAATCTAACGAGGTACTCAGCACCACCCTGCGCTCGCCGGGCTGGGCGCGCACGGCATCCAGGGCATTGCGCAGCAGATTGAAGACCACCTGTTGCAGCAGGACGCGATCACCCGCAACGGCCGGCAAGCCCTCGGCCAGCTGCAGGACAACAGAGACCTGATGCGACTTGGCCTCGTGAGCGAGCAAGGCTTCGGCTTCGCGTGCGATGAGGTTCATGTCCACCGGACCGAATTGTGTCTCGCCTTTCTGCATGAAGCGGCGAATACGCCGAATGATTTCGCTGGCGCGCTTTGCCTGGACATTGATAGCTTCGAGCCATCCTTCCATCTTGCCTTGTTCGCCCCCGCTTTGCAGGGTGCGCAGGCTCGCCGCGCTGTACATGGCGATGGCTGCCAGCGGTTGGTTGATCTCATGGGCGATTTCGGTGGCCATTTCACCCATGCTGGCGAGACGTGAAACATGGGCGAGTTCCAGCATGCGCTGCTGCTCGCGGCGCTCGGACTCCTTGACCTGGCTGACATCCTGGATGATTCCGTAATAGCCGAGAACTTCTCCCTGGGGTGAAACATCTGGCAGGTAAGAAACCACCACGTCGCGCAAGCCCGCGCCTTTGTAAGGCAACTGGCGCTCGAAAGTCACCGGCTGTCCTGACAGCGCCTGCTCAGCGTAGGGTTGAAGGTCGCGATAGGCTGCTTCTCCCAGCAGGTCCGGCAGGCGCTTGCCGTAAATGTCCTTCGGCTTGGTGCCGAACCAGCGTTCGTAAGCCATGTTGTTGAAGCGGTAGCGCTGATCCTTGTCGACGTACGCGACTAGCAGCGGCAGATTATCCAGCACCGTTTCCGTTACCCCGGCGAGCGCCTTGTTGCGATTGATGACGAATGCCAGTGCGCCCGCGACCATGAAAGCGAACAGCGCCAGAACGCCGTAGATCGTCCACAGCTTCTTCAGCAAGGCACTGTTGGCCGCCAGCATATCCTCCTGCGATAGTTCGATGGCGATCGTCCAGTAGTACTTGTCGGCATCGACCGGCACGGCAAAGCGAGTCTCCTTGGCGGCGACATTTTCCGTGCGCAGGGGAAAGACGCGTGCGAAGCGGATCCACGATGAAGTACCCTCATGGACGCCGGACGCTTGCGTTTCCATCTGCTGCCAGAGCTGCGGAAAAAGCGTGGCAAGCTGGCGTTGCGATCGTTCCGGGAACATGAACCCCCATTCGTCTTCCGGCGCGGGGCCGATGAGCCAGTATCCCTCGGCGTCGAGCAGCCAGACCTTGCCAGCCCGCCCCTGCAGTGCGAGCAACCTGTCGCGCAGGCGCTGGCCGAGGTAGTTGAGCACCACCATGCCGCGGATCAGGCCCTGGTCGTCGGCCACCGGTATGGAGAAGCGGATTACCGGTTTGTGCGGCTGGGCGACGATGCCATGCTCCATGTTCAGGTCGAAGCGGGAGACGTAGATCTGCCCCGGCGACAGCCATTGTGTTTCCTCGACGTAATAGCGCTCGTGCTTGTCCTGAAGATCCGCGTCGGCAACGATGAGCGGCTGGCCATCGTTGAGGTCGATGCGTACCTCCTCCCTGCCGGTCAGACCTATGAAACGAATCTGGTCATAGATGCGTTTCTGTCGGGCCAGTCCAAGATATTCCCAGGCCAGGTCGAGGCGGTTGCTGCGGCTGGCCTGAAGCAGATAGTTCCTGAGTTCGTTGTGCTGCGACAGATAGCGCAGGTCCGAAAGGACGGAATCCATTTCCTGGCGTATGGCGCCGTCGGCAAGCTCGATGATGTGCTGCTGTTCCGCCTGGAGCAGGCGCAGGTTGTTCGCGGATTCGGCGCGATGGTAAAAGACGAAGGGAATGGCGACCAGCGCGGAGAACACCAGGCCCAGCAGCAAGGCGTGCAGGGCGATCCGGCGCCTGTCGACCTGCACCACGCGATGGATGGTGCGGGCTTGTGCCAGCCAGGATGCGGACAAGCTCACGCTGGATCACCGGGCTTCATAGAGGGTTTAGCGTTCTGCGAACGGCCGATCTCTTCCAGCAAATCGTGCAGGACTTCGGGATTCACCGGCTTGACCAGATGCCGGTCGAAACCGGCCTGTTCGGAACGGGACCGGGCTTCCTCGTGGCCGTACCCTGTCACCGCCACAAGACAGGGCTTGCTGCCTGCGTCCACCTGGGCGAGCAGCTGCCGGGCCACCTCGTAACCATCCATGCCCTGCAGGCCGATGTCGAGCAGGACGAGTTGTGGCTTGAAACTGCGGGCAAGCTGCAGGGCCGTCTCGCCGTTGGCGGCCACCTCGACTTCATGTCCTTCGATCTGCAGCAGCACGCTCATGCTGTCGGCAACGGCAGGGTCGTCATCCACCACCAGCACGCGGCAGGGACTCGTGGGCGGAGAGATGTCGGTCGCGCCATGGCCTGCCGTTGCCGGCACCTCCGACAGGAGCGGCAGGCATATCGTGAAGGTCGATCCCTGCCCGGCCCCGGCGCTGCGCGCCTCCAACAGTCCGCCGTGCATTTCCACCAGTCGTTTCACCAGTGTCAGGCCGATCCCCAGCCCCCCCTGGCTGCGGTCAAGCCCGCGTTTGCCCTGCTGGAACAAGTCGAATATCTGCGGCAGAAGATCCGCGGGGATTCCCATGCCGTTGTCGCGCACCTGGATTTCGACGACCGGCCCGAGGATTCTGGCTTCGACCTCGATCCTGCCGCCTTCGTCCGTGAACTTGGCGGCATTGTCGAGGAGGTTGAGCAGCACCTGGGCCAGCCGCACCGGATCGCCCTGCAGATGGACCGCTTGCTCGGGCAAGCGCAGCGCCAGCTTGTGCCCCCTGGCATCGATCAGCGGCCGGGCCATGTCGAAGGCCTGGTTGACGACATCCCCGAGTTTGACGGTTTCCAGCTTCAACGCGACCTTGCCGCGCACGATGCGCGAAACATCAAGCAGGTCATCCACCAGCCGGGACAGATGGTCCACCTGCCGCTCGATGGTCTGCTGTGCCCACTGGACGCGGGGCTCCTGCGTCGGCAGACGCCCCAGCACATGCGCAGCATTGCGGATCGGCGTCAGGGGATTGCGCAGTTCATGGGCCAGCATAGCGAGGAAGTCGTCCTTGCGCTGGTCCGCCTCGATCAATGCCTGTTCGGCCTGCTTCAGCCCGGAGATGTCCTGGGTGGTGCCGAAGCCGCCGAGCAAATTGCCCTGCTCGTCGAATTCCAGTTCGGCCCGCTCGCGCACCCACTTCACCCCACCGTCGACGCTCAGACGGTGCTCGATGTCGTAGGGCATGCCGTTCAGGGCGCTCGTCCAAATGCGGTCGACATACTCGCGATCATCCGGGTGGACGACCGCAAGAAATGACTGGTAGGAAAGCGGCGTGCCCACGGGAATACCGAAGATGCGGTAGTTCTCGTCCGACCAGTGCAATTCGCCGGAGCGGATGTTGAGACGCCAACTGCCGATCTGGCCCACGGCCTGGGCGCGGTTGAGGTCTGCCTGACGGTCGCGCAGCGCCTGTTCGATCCGCTTGCGTTCGGAAATGTCGTTCTCGGAACCGGCCATGCGGATCACCCGTCCGTCGGCATCGCGCTGGGCAACGCCGCGGTCGGAGATCCACTTCAAGGATCCGTCCTTGCAACGTATGCGGTACTCTTCGGCGAAGATCGGGGTCTTGCCATCGAAGTGGGCCTGCACCGCGGCAAACACCCGAGCCGCGTCGTCAGGGTGAATCCTGGAACTCCATTCCTCCTCGCTGTCGCCGATCTCGTCGTTCGCATATCCCCGCATCGCCTTCCATTGCGAAGAAAAGTGGACGCGCCTGGCGACCACATCCCAATCCCAGATGGCGCTCTGCGCGCCGGCCAGCACCAGTTCATAACGCTCGGTACGCTCGCGCAGGGCCTGCTCGGTCAGCTTGCGCTCGGTAATGTCGCGCACCGAAGTGAGCCGGCGGCCGGTGGACGACCCGATCGGATGGGTCTTGCCGTGGGCTTCGACGATGATGCGTGAGCCGTCCTTGTGCAGCATCGCGTGTTCGACAATGCTCTCGCGGCCCACGCGGATGTTCTCTGTCACGCGCTCGCGGTCTTCGGGGACGATCAGTTCCTCGATCATCCGGCCCACCAGCTCCCTGACCGTATAGCCCATCATCTGGGAGAACTGTTCGTTGCAGTCGAGGATGCGGCCGCGTTCGCTGATCACGATGCCCTCGAAGGTAGTGGCAGCGAACAGTGCCAGACGCTCTTCGCTCTCGCGCAAGGCCAGTTCATCCTCCATGCGCTGGCTGATATCGCGCACGATGGCCGTGAATAGCCGTCGGTCGCGCATGTTGATTTGCGAGATGGAGACCTCGACGGGAAACGTCTCGCCATTGGCCCGCCTGCCGCTGGCACAAGCCGGGCCGACCATCTTGCGTCTGGTCTCCCCGGTCCTGGAAAACTGGGTAATGTGTTCCGCGTGCCGTGGACGGAATTTTTCGGGAATCAGTGTCTCGATCGGCTGGCCAAACGCTTCGGCGGCCGCCAGTCCGAACATCAACTCGGCCGCAGGATTGAACAGCACGATGCGCTGGTTGTCGTCGACGGCGATGATGGCATCCATGGCCGACTCGACCAGGCCCGCAAGAAGCTGCTCGCTCTTGCGAGATTCCGCCAGCGCCTCTTGCGCCTGACGCAGTTGTTCCTGCAGCGCATCGATCGAGGAAGTGGCCGGCGTCCGGCCATCCGGCGAAGGAGAATCCGGAGGGTTCGGCACTGCAACGCTGTGCGGTGGCGAGTGATTGTCTCCGGCTTGCTTGCTTGGCATTTATCCCCTCTGATCGGTGCGGCTTGTCCTGGCGGCTGTTGATTTCAGCACAGTGCTCTTATGCAGTGCGCCAGCGAATCTGTCCGGATTCTTCAACAGATTTGTAACTCCTGCAATCTGATTTCTGCTCAATGCACCGAACCACCTAGCCAACTAAAGAAAGCGCCAATACCGCGCAGCGGACAGTTTTTTGATGATGAAGCCGTTATCAAAAGACTGCTACACCACTCCGTTCGACGACTGCAGACAGCGGACTTTCAACGGAGTGGCAATTGCTGGTGATGTACTGGCGAACCCGCCCAAGGACATCGCTGACGTATGCCCTACCCTGCCTGGAGCGGATATGACCTTTGAGCAATTGCAACAACTGGCATTTGATATTGGCCTCGATCCAAGCACCCAGTACACCTCGCAAACGCAGCGCACCAGAACCATCCAGTTGCAACGCGGCGTCGAACCCTGCTTCCTCACAGAAAAACGCCACACCTGCTCCGAAATTTGCGAATGGAGCCGGGAATGCCGCAAGCTCATGGCGCAGTGGAAGCTCTAGCTCGCGCATTGTTCATCGAGACGCCGGTGAAGACGCCTGTGAAGATAAGACTGACTGCACGCAATCCGCAACAGATGAAAGCGGGAGCGGCTCCTGCGCATACGTCACAGTATGCTGCACCTGCCCAGGCTGCATTGCGTTTCCTCCGCAGGCAGGGAACATCAGCCCTCTCGGCTGGTTATGAAAAGCAGTGCGCCAGGGCATCCGACAAGCCCCTCCTGCTGATTGTCGACAATGAGCCCACCACCGCCTTGCTCCTGGCACGGACCATGGCGCATGAATGCCGGATTCAGACCCTGCAATGTGGCGCGAAAACTCTGGACTATGCCCGTCACCCTGATCACAGACCCGACCTGATCCTGCTGCATGCCACGGGACCGGCCCCCAATGGCCTGGAGATCTGTCGTCAACTCAAGGCAGACCAGGCAACCCTGTCCATCCCGGTGATGCTGATCACCGACCGCAATGATTCCGCGGGCGAAGCCCTGGCGCTCAGACTGGGTGCCGCAGACTGCGTTACCCATCCCTTCCACCTCGGGGTGTTCGACGCGCGTATCCGCAACCAGATCCAGCTCAAGCTCAGGAGCGACCTGCTCGAGCGCCACGCCAACCAGGACAGCCTCACCGACATCGCCAACCGGCGCTGTTTCGAGTTGACGCTGGATGCCGAATGGCGTCGCGCCATGCGTGAGGGCCAACCGCTATCCCTGGTGATGGTCGACGTCGATCGCTTCAAGCATTTCAATGACCTCTATGGCCATCGCGAAGGCGACCACTGCCTGCGCCGGGTGGCCAAGGCGATGACCCAGGCGCTTATCCGGCCAGGCGACCTCCTCGCGCGCTATGGCGGCGAGGAGTTCATCGCCATCCTGCCCGGAACCGACCAGCCAGGTGCCCGGTGCATCGGGGAGCGCCTGCGCCACGCGGTGAGGGACCTGCATATCCCCCAGCAACGCCCGGACGGCATCCGCCAGGTCACGATCAGCGTCGGCTGCGCCAGCGTGTATCCCAACCCGGGCCTGTCCTGCTACAGCCTGCTGCAACATGCCGACGAGCAGCTTTATCTGGCCAAACATGCGGGCCGCGACTGCGTACGTTGACAGGGCTTGCATCACCTGCGAGGGGGGCAGCCCGGCAATACGACGAACCGCCTACAGCCGGACGGGCTATGAACAGCGGCGCGATCCGCTGCAATGATACGGGCGACATGACAAGGATCGCTGGCCGGTAATCTCTGGCAAAAGGCAACTGCGGCCAGGCAGCGAGCAAGCAGGCAGGCATCGTTACAATCAGGGTTTTCCGCAGCGGACACCGGACTCAATGGACATCACTTTCGGACCCGTTCCCTCGCGCCGGCTCGGTCGCAGCCTCGGCATCAACCATATCCCGCCCAAGCATTGCACGTATTCCTGCCGCTATTGCCAGGTCGGTCCTACCCATCACCAGGAAATCGAACGGCGCACGTTTTATAAGCCGGAGGAAATTTTCCGGGACGTGACTCGGCGCGTCGAGGCGCTGCGCGAACAGGGCGAGGCGGTGGATTTTCTGACCTTCGTTCCGGACGGCGAACCCGCGCTGGATAGAAATCTCGGCGCCACGATCGATGCATTGCGCCCGCTCGGCCTGCCGATCGCCGTGATCTCCAATGCGTCGCTGATCTGGCGCGAGGACGTGCGCAGCGATCTGGCCAAGGCCGACTGGGTCAGCCTCAAGGTCGACAGCGTCGATGCCGCCACCTGGCGCATGTTGAACCAGCCGCATCCGGGCCTGGAACTGGACGCGATCCTGCAGGGCATCCGCACATTTGCCGGCGTCTATCGCGGCGCTCTGGCAAGCGAGACCATGCTGGTGGCGGGCCTCAACGATGGCGCGGCGGGCGTCACCGCAGTGGCCGATTTCCTCGCCAGCGCCGGCATCCGCCTGGCCTATCTGGCCATCCCGCATCGTCCGCCAGCCGATTCGGCCGTGACTATCCCAGACGAAGCCGTGGTCACGCGCGCCTGGCACATCCTGCAGGACAGGCTGGCGCAGGTGGAACTGCTCACCGCCTACGAGGGCGACGTCTTCAGCCCGACCGGCGACCCGGGCAGCGAACTACTCGCCATTGCAGCGGTTCATCCGCTGCGTGAATCGGCCGTGCAGGCCTTGCTGGCGAGGGCGGGAGCGGACAGGAACGTGGTGCAGGAACTGCTCCGCAACGGTTCGCTGCGGCAGGTCGAGTACGCCGGGGAAACCTTCTATATCCGTCAGTTGCGGCAGGAGTGATCGATGACGGTCCGCTTGTTGGCTTTAGTGAAGCCGGATGATTTAGAACTAGGGG
>Ga0209705_10002182_pt1 | contig 10506 bp, 9 predicted proteins | sample PPLLaktember2015_5_FD_187262 | JGI IMG/M metagenome (GOLD analysis project Ga0209705, IMG submission 187262) | Freshwater sediment microbial communities from Prairie Pothole Lake near Jamestown, North Dakota, USA - PPLs Lake P8 Core (1) Depth... | ecosystem: Environmental > Aquatic > Freshwater... | reverse complement strand
GCCCGCCTGGGGCCTGACACCGGACATCGCCACCCCATGCCTGCCGACCGCCGCGGTGATCTCTGGTTCTCGCTGCTGCTGACCGTGCTGTCGCTCGTCGTCGTGATCGAGTCCTGGCGCATGCCGCGGCTGCAAGACCTGGGCGTGCACCCGATGAGCGCACCGGGGCTGACGCCAGGACTGATCGGCCTGGTGTTGCTGCTGCTCGGCTTGCTGCTGCTGCTGCGCAGCCTGCGCGAGCGGCGCGCGACGGCGTCCCCTGTCCCCTCCAAGCCCGCGGTGGCCGGCAACGGTGGTCGCGCGCTGCTCGCGGTCGCGCTGTGCCTCGGCTACGCGCTCGGCCTGCTCGGGCGCTTGCCTTTTGCCTGGGCCACCGGACTGTTCGTCTTTGCCTTCGTCGCCGCATTCGGCTTCGAACGCGCGCGGCCGTGGCGCACGCTCGGCGGCGCCGCCGCGATGGCGGTCTTCACCGCGATCGCGGTGACGCTGCTGTTCGAGCAGCTGTTCCTGGTGCGCCTGCCGTGAGGCGGGCGCCCACAGTGCGTGGTGCTGCGGCGGGGCTGCCGTGGAAGGTCTGAGCGCGTTCGCCGCCGCGATCGCGGCGTTCGCGACGCCGTCGTCGCTGTTCAACGTCGTCTGGGCGACGCTGCTGGGCATCGCGGTCGGCATGATGCCCGGGCTGACCGCCACGCTGGGTGTCGCGCTGCTGACCACGCTGACCTTCCGCATGGCCGCCGGCGACGCCATCCTGATCCTGATCTGCACTTATGTCGGTGCCATCTACGGCGGCAGCCGCACCGCGGTGCTGCTGAACATCCCCGGCACGCCGGCCAATGCGGCGTCGACGCTCGACGGCTACCCATTGGCCCGTGCCGGCCGCGCTGGCGAAGCGCTGGGCATCGCGACCATCGGCTCCTTCCTCGGCAGCATCTTTGGCATGCTGATGCTGGTGCTGATCGCGCCGGAGCTCGCGGAGTTCGGGCTGAAATTCCAGTCCTTCGAATTTGTCTGGCTCGCGATCTTTGGTGTCGTGATCGCCGGCCGCATCACCGCGCTCGATGACCCGATCAAGGGCTGGATCGCAGGCTTCCTGGGCCTGTTGATGGCGCAGGTGGGGCAGGAGGGCATCCATGCCTACGCGCGCTTCAGCTACGGCTCGACCGACCTTTCCGGCGGCCTGGGCCTGCTGCCGGCGCTGGTGGGCGCCTTCGGCTTCGCCGAGATCCTGAGCGTGATGAAGCAGGCGAGCTACGAGACCGTGCGCGACGCCGGCCGGCGCATCCTGCCGAAGATGCGCGACATCACGACCCGCTGGTGGACCGTGCTGCGCTCCAGCGTGCTGGGCACCGTGATGGGCATCGTGCCCGGCGTCGGCGAGGACATGGGCGCCTGGGTCTCGTACGCGGCGGCGCGCCGCGCCAGCCGCGAGCCCGAAACCTTCGGCAAGGGCAGCACCGAAGGGCTGCTGGCGGCGGAGACCGGCAACAACGCCGCGGTGCCGGGCGCGATCATCCCGGTGCTGACGCTGGCGGTGCCCGGCTCGGCGCCGGCGGCGGTGCTGCTGGCGGCGATGTTCATCCACGGCGTGCGCCCGGGCCCGATGATCATGGTCGAGTTTCCGAACTTCGTGTTCGAGGTCGCGGCGATGCTGTTCTGGGCCTCGGTCGCCATTCTGGTGCTGGGTCTGGCGCTGACGCGGCCGATGCTGCACGTGCTGCGCGTGCCGCGCGAATATCTGATGCCGCTGGTCTTCGTGCTGTGCGTGGTGGGTTCGTTCGCGATCGCCAGCCGCGTGTTCGACGTCTGGGTCATGCTGGGCTTCGGCTTGCTGGGTTTCGTGCTGCGCGAGATGAACTACCCGATGGCGCCACTGGTGCTGGGCATCGTGCTCGGCGACCTGCTGGACAAGAACTTCCGCCGCGCGATGGTGCTGTCCGAGGGCTCGCTGGAGCCGCTAGTCACGCGGCCGATCTCCGCTGTGCTGGCGCTGTTGACGCTGGCCGTGGTGCTGTGGGGCATCGCGCCGGTGCGCCGCGGCGTGGCGCGCCTGTTCGGAGCGCGGAACCTCTCGAAGTGGCAGTAGATGAGAAGCAGCCGGCTTCGTGCAACTGCCGGAAGGCGCGCCGGTACAATTGCCCGATGGACCTCCAGCTCAAGGGCAAATCGGCGCTGATCTCCGGCTCGACCAAGGGCATCGGCCTCGCGATCGCGAAGCTTCTCGCGGCCGAAGGCGCGAAAGTCATCCTCAACGGCCGCACCGAAGCCGCGGTCGCGGAGGCGCGCAGGCAGATCCCAGGCGCCGAAGGCGTCGCCGCCGACCTCGCCACGGCGCAAGGCTGCGAAGCGATCGCGCAGCGCCATCCCGAGGTCGACATCCTGGTCAACAACCTCGGCATCTTCGAGCGCAAGGCGTTCGAGGACATCGGCGACGACGAATGGCAGCGCTACTTCGACATCAACGTGATGAGCGGCGTGCGCCTGTCGCGCGCCTACCTGCCGGGCATGAAGCGGCGCGGCTGGGGGCGGATCGTGTTCATCAGCAGCGAGAGCGCGCTGCAGATCCCCGACAACATGATCCACTACGGCATGACCAAGACCGCGCAGCTCGCGATCTCGCGCGGCCTGGCCGAAACCTGCGCGGGAACGCAGGTCACGGTCAACACGGTGATGCCGGGCCCGACGCTCTCCGACGGCAACAAGGCCGCGATCGCGAAACGCGCGCCCGGCCGGCCGCTCGCCGAGGTGGAGAAGGAGTTCTTCGAGAAGGTGCGGCCCAGCTCGCTGCTCAAGCGCTATGCCACCCCTGAGGAGATCGCGACGCTCGTCGCCTACGTGTGCAGCCCCCTCGCCTCCGCCACCAACGGCGCCGCCCTGCGCGCGGACGGCGGCGTGGTGCGCGCCTGCTTCGGGTAGGGTGGGCCTTCGGCCCACCGTACGCGGCCCCTATCCGTTCTGCAACACGAACGCGCGGTAGACCAGGGCGCCGCTGCGGAACTCATCGTAGAGCGCCGTTCCGCGCAGTCCCGCGAAGCGGCCGAAGGCGCGCCGCAGCGGACGCGCGACCTGCGCCTCGATCTGGCCCCTCTTGCGCTCGTCGTCGGCTTCCAGCGCCGCCACCACCCCGGGCGTGATGTCCCGCTCGACGAGCAGCCGCAGGCCGGCGGCCAGCAGCCCGGCGCGCCAGGCGTCCAGGTCCTCGCGCGGACGGAAATCGGCGTACAGGAAATGGCCGCCGGGACGCAACACGCGCCGCACTTCGCGCACGAACGCCCCCAGGTCGCCGTAGCAGTGCGACGACTCGACATTGAGGACGGCGTCGAACGATGCGTCCGCAAAGCCGAGCTGCTCCGCGTTGCCGACTTCGAACGACAGCCCGGGCACGGCATGCCACGCGCGGCACAGCGCCACGGTTCGCGGCGATATGTCCACGCCCACCATGCGGCGCGGCCGCAGGCGGCGGGCCACGAACGCAGCGCCGCCGCCGCGCCCGCTCCCCACTTCCAGCACCTCGCGCGCGCTCAGGTCCACCGCGCTCGCGACCAGGTGATAGAGCTGGATGCAGGATCGATCCGGCTCGTCCTCGGGCGCCAGCGCGAGCGGCGGCGTCGCGAGCGGCGGACGGTAGCCGTAGTTCATGAACGTCCATCGCCGGTCGCGGAACCAGCTCGCCAGGAACTCATACCAGTAGCGCCAGAGCCAGCGCTTCACCGGCGCCCTGCGGTAGGCGATGTCGAACAGGCGGGCGACCCGCATGCCCGGCACGATAGCAAAGGCACGACTACAATGGGCGGGGTCCGCCGTTCGCCATGCTCATCGACTTCTTCCTCAAGCTGAAAAGCCACAAGCTGCCGGTCTCCATCAAGGAGTACCTGACGCTGCTGGAGGCGATGGACAAGAAGGTGATCGGCCAGTCCATCGACGAGTTCTACTACCTGTCGCGCATCGCGCTGGTGAAGGACGAGGCCAACTTCGACAAGTTCGACCGTGCCTTCTCCGAATTCTGGCAGGGCGTGCAGACCATCCCCGGCATCGAGGCGCAGGTCCCGCTCGAATGGCTGCTCAAGCAGGTCGAACTCACGCTCAGCGAAGAGGAAAAGAAGCAGATCCAGGCGCTCGGCGGCTGGGACAAGCTGATGGAGACGCTGAAACAGCGCCTCGAGGAGCAAAAGGGCCGCCACCAGGGCGGCTCGAAGTGGATCGGCACCGGCGGCACCTCGCCCTTTGGCGCCTACGGCTACAACCCCGAGGGCATCCGCATCGGCCAGGACAAGTCGCGCAACCGCAGCGCGGTGAAGGTGTGGGACCAGCGCGAGTACCGCAATCTGGACGACCAGGTCGAGCTCGGCACGAGGAACATCAAGGTGGCGCTGCGGCGCCTGCGCCGCTTCGCGCGCGAAGGCGCGCCCGAGGAATTCGACCTCGAGACCACCATCGACTCGACGGCGCGCAAGGCCTACCTCGACATCCACATGCGCCCGGAGCGACACAACACGGTGAAAGTGCTGATGTTCATGGACGTCGGCGGCACCATGGACGACCACATCAAGCTCGCCGAGGAGCTGTTCTCGGCCTCCAAGACCGAGTTCAAGCACCTGGAGTTCTACTACTTCCACAACTGCCTGTACGACTTCGTGTGGAAGGACAACCGGCGCCGGCACGCCGAGCGCACGCGCACCTGGGACATCCTGCACAAGTACGGGCACGACTACAAAGTGATCTTCGTGGGCGACGCCACCATGAGTCCCTACGAAATCCTGCAGCCCGGCGGCTCGATCGAGTACTTCAACGAAGAGCCCGGCGCGGTGTGGGTGAAGCGGGTGTGCGAGGTGTACTCGAAATGCGTGTGGCTGAATCCAGAGCCCGAGGAGATCTGGGGCTACCGCCAGTCGATCCAGGTGATGAAGGAGTTGATGAACGGCCGCATGTACCCGACCACGCTCGAGGGGCTGGAGCGGGCCATGCGGCAGCTGGCGAAGTAGGACGGCGCAGTCGGCGAACATGGTTGCCAAACGCCGGACCAGAGCGCAAATTGTGCAGTCGCTGCTCAAGCCGGCGCAGCCGCGCGCGCCAGCGGGCGCGGTCAGGTCGGCTGCCGTGCGCCGCATCCACAGAATGGGGCTTGGCGCGCGCGACCAGGTGAGCGCCAATGCCACACGCGCCTATCGCCACGCGAAGCTCAATCCTCTGGTGCGCCCGCTGCCGATTGGCATCGGCGCCGCTCTCGGCGTGGGCGCCGCCATGGCCGTCGCCGGGATCGAGGTGTTCCTGGTCGCCATCGCGGTACCGCTGGTGTGCCTTGTGGCATTCGGCGCGGCGGACAGCGCGGTCGCCACGGCGGCCCGGCGCCGCGCGAAGGGCGAGATCGAACTCGCCGCGGCATTCGACCGCCTCGTAGAGACGGCTGCCCGCGACCTGCCGGAGTCGACGCTCGAGCGCCTCAGGACGATCAAGACGCACCTCGTACAGCTGCTGCCCGACATGCCGACCCTGCGCGAGAGCGGCGCCCTGGGCGGCGACGACGTTTTTTTTGTGCGCCAGGCGATCGCACGCTATGTCCCGGACGCGCTCAGCCCCTTCCTCGCGTTGTCCGTGGAAGCCCGCACCCGCAGATTCCCGCCCGGCGAGGACCCCGAGCACCTGCTCAACGGGCAGCTCGATCTCCTGGCGCAGAAGCTCGCCTTCCTGGCGACGCGCGCCGACGAGGCGCAGCTGGAAACCCTGCGCAGGAATCGGACCTTCCTCGACAGGAAAGTCGGCTAGGCCCCCGGTCCGGGGGCGTCCCTCAGGAGTCGGCGGAAGCGGATCCGCCCGCCGTGGGGGCAGCCGCGTCGGCGGTGCCGTCGAGCAGGTCAGCCTCGTGCTTGTCGCGGATCGCCTTCTGCAGCGTGAAGGCTGAAGACATGAGGAAGAGCCAGGTTGCCAGCATGTAGCCCTTCTCCCAAGCGCCGATATCCATGCGGAACAGGCCCCAGGCCGTCAAGGTCATGGCGATCGCGAACGCCGCCCATACCTGGAACACCCAGGCCTGCGTGTCCACGCGCTCGGATTGATTGTCGCGCACGGTCTTCGACACCACGAACGCCGAAGACAGGCAGAAGAAGTATCCCAACGCCAGGAACGCGCGGTCCAGGCGTTCGCTGGGCATGTTGAGAATACCCAGGCCACATAGGAATACGGCGAGCGCGAATGAGGCCCAAACCTGAAAATTCCACGCATTCGTGTCACGACGAACGATTATCTGTTGAGCCATGCTTCCTCCCCGAGAAGTCGGATGAACGCGCCAACAAGCTTTTCGTCAAGTATACAATTGCTTATCGTCCGCCCCGCAACCACGGCCAGCTATCAGAAATAATGAAGGGAGAACCATGACCGATGCCGTTCCCCGCCAGACGACCGCGGCCGATTTCACGCTCACGCCGCCCGAATTCCAGCCCCCCGTGGCTGCGCAGGCCGCGCAGGAGGTGGTGCCGCTCGACCCCGGGCTGAAGAGCCAGGTCGAGGCCCAGGTGGATGTGTTCGTCCAGGGCCTTATGACCGCCGACGTGCACGGCGAGGACTTCAAGCGGCGCATGGACGCGGCCTTCAGGCTCGGGCGCAAGGAGATCGCCGAGGCAACGCGCCTCAATACGGCGTTCACGCGCCAGAGCTACCGCGGCATCGAGAGCAGTCCGGCGTTCCAGGCGATGGCCGAACTGCGCGGCATCATGGACCAGATGAACCCGGTGCACTTCGGCGACCTGTTCGAACCCACCAAGCTGCTCGGTTTCCTGCCCGGGGGCGACAAGCTGAAGGCGTACTTCCGCAAGTTCGAGTCGGCCAGCACGCAGATCGACGTGCTGGTGTCGCGCCTTGGCGAGGCACAGGACGATCTCGAGCGCGATGCCATCTCGCTGGAAGACGCCAAGAAGCAGCTGTGGAACGCGATGCAGAATCTCAAGGCGGCCGCGCACTTCTCGAAGGTGCTGCAGGACAGGCTCAAGGCGCAGGTGGAAGGCCTGCGGGCGAGCGATCCGAATCGCGCGCGCGTGCTCGAGCAGGAGGCGCTGTTCTACGCGGTGCAGAACTACGAGGGCATTCTCACGCAGGTGGCGGTGACCGTGAACGGCTACCTCGCGATGGAGCCGCTGAAAAAGACGGCGCGCGAGATGTCCATCGGCATCGACCGGCTCAAGACCACGGGAATGTCGGCACTGGCGGTGGCGCAGACCATCGCCATCGCAACGGGAAACCAGATGCGCATCCAGGAGGCGATGCAAAAGACGCGCGACGTCATCGGCAACCTGGTCGCGCAATCCGCCGCGCAGCTGCACCAACACGCGCAGACGGTAGGCAAGTCGGCGATGGACCCGACGCTGGAGCTGGGCAAGCTGCAATCCGCGTTCGACCAGACCTTCAAGGCGCTGGACGCCATGGACAGCTTCCGCTCGGCGGCGATCGCCAGCATGACCCAGAACAACGCGGCGCTGCAGACCCTGATCGACAAATCCAAGCCCTACGTGGAGCGCGCCGCACGGGGCGCCGCCGCGGGCAAACCGGACCCGAGCCTCGCCGGACCGGTCGCGCTCTAGGGTGCTTTTTCCCACCACCCTGGTCGGCAGCTACCCGCAGCCCGAGTGGCTGCTCGAGCGCTCGCAGCTCCTTTCGCGCCTGCCGCCGCGCGTGCGCGCGAAAGAGCTGTGGAAGATCCCGCCGCAGCTGCTCGCCGAAGCACAGGACGACGCCACGATCGTCGCCATCAAGGCGCAGGAGGAAGCCGGCCTCGACATCGTCACCGACGGCGAGATCCGCCGCGAGAGCTACTCCAACCGCTTCGCCACGGCGCTCGAGAGCGTCGACGCCGACAACCCGGGCAGGGCGATGGACCGCGCGGGAAAGCCCGTGCCCGTGCCGCGCATTGTCGGCAAGATACGCAGGAAGCACCCGGTAGAGGTCGAGGACCTGAAGTTCCTCAAGCGCCACACCACGCGCAAGGTGAAGATGACCGTGCCCGGCCCCTTCACCATGACGCAGCAGGCGCAGAACGACTTCTACCCGACCGAGGAAGCGGCGGCGATGGACTACGCCGTCGCGGTGAACGAGGAGATTAAAGACCTGTTCGCGGCCGGCGCCGACATCGTGCAGGTGGACGAGCCCTACATGCAGGCGCGGCCGGAGAAGGCGCGCCAGTACGGCCTGCAGGCGCTCAACCGCGCGCTCGACGGTATCGCGGGAACCACGGCGGTGCATATCTGCTTCGGCTACGCGGCGGTCGTGCACCAGCGCCCCTCGGGCTATTCGTTCCTGCCCGAGCTCGCCGCCTGCCGCTGCCAGCAGATCTCGATCGAGACCGCGCAGTCGAAGCTCGACTGCGCCGTGCTCGGGAAGCTCCCGGGCAAGAAGATCATGGTCGGCTGCATCGACCTGAACGACATGACGGTGGAGACGCCCGAGCAGGTGGCGGCGCGTATCCGGCGTGCCCTGCCCTATGTGCCGAAGGAAAACGTGATCCTCGCCCCCGACTGCGGCATGAAGTACCTGCCGCGCGCGGTCGCAGACGGCAAGCTGCGCGCCATGGTCGAAGCCGCGCGGCGGCTGCGCGCCGAGTACGCCTAGGATGGCCGGCCGCCTCTCCCGCCTCGTCCTCAACCTGCGCCGCAGCATCCCGCCCGGCACGCCGCTCGACCGGCACCTGCAGCGCTTCGCGCGCGTCGCGGGCTTCTTCGGCGCGCAGCTGGATCTCCTCGCTGCGCTCTACGGCACCGACAAGTTCGGCGAGCACGAGTACACGCCGGTGTACGACGCGCTGATGCGTGCTGCGCGGCGCAAGCCCGTGCGCCTGCTCGAAATCGGCGTGGGCGGCTACGCGGGCGCGCTGGGCGGCGAGTCCCTGCGCATGTGGGCGAGCTACTTCCGCCGCGGGCGCATCACCGGCATCGACCTGTACGACAAGACCGCGCTGTCGGCGGGGCGCGTGCAGGTGTTCCAGTGCTCGCAGGTGGACGCGCCGAAGCTCACGTCATTGGCGCAGGAACTGGGCCCGTTCGACTTCATCATCGACGATGGCAGCCACCTCAACGCGCACCAGATCGAGACCTTCGGCATTCTCTGGCCGCACCTGAAGGACGGCGGCGTCTATATCGTCGAGGACGTGCAGACCTCCTACTGGCCGGCCTACGGCGGCGGTGCGTTGGGAACGCCCGGATACGAAAAATCCTGCATGCGCTGGTTCAAGGACCTCACCGACAGCGTCAACCTGCCTGAATTCCTGGAGCCCGCGCCGGGCGCACTGGACGCCGGCATCGCCAGCGTCGCCTTCCACCACAACCTGATCGTGCTGCACAAGGATCTCGCCGAGCGCTACTCCAACATGCCGCTCGACAACCCCGAGGCGAGACGCAAGCTGCTGCAGCCGGCTTAGCCGGCCGCCGCCTTGCGCCCGCCCAGCGCCAGCCGCTCGAACGCCGCCGCCTCGAGCGGCTCGCTGTACAGGTGGCCCTGCCACTCCTCGCAGCCCACCGCGCGCAGCCGCTCGAGCTGCGCCTCGGTCTCCACCCCCTCGGCGGCCACCTGCAAGCCGAGCCCGCGCGCCATGGCCGCGATGGTCTCGACGATCATGGCGTCGCCGCTGGAGGACGCCAGCTCCCGCAGGAAGCCGCGGTCGATCTTCAGCTTGTGGATCGGCAGGCGGCGCAGGTAGGCGAGGCTGGAATAGCCGGTGCCGAAGTCGTCGATGGCCAGGCGCACGCCGAGCGCGCCCAGGCGCCGCAGCGTCTCGATGGTCTCGGGCAGGTGCGTCATCAGCACGCGCTCGGTGACTTCGAGCTCGAGGCGCTCAGGTGCCACGCCATGCGCGGCCAGCGCATCGCGCAGGCGGGCGACGTAGGGTTCGCCCTGGGCGAGTTCGAGGGCCGAGACGTTGAGCGCGAACCACGGCGTGCCCGGCAGCAGGCGCTGCCACGCGCCGATCTGCGACAGCGCGCGCTCTTGCGTCCATTCGCCGATGGCGCGAATCAGGCCGCTCTCCTCGGCCTGCGGGATGAACGCATCGGGACCGAGCAGGCCGCGCTGCGGATGGTTCCAGCGCACCAGCGCCTCGGCGCCGACGATCGCCTCGCCGCGCACCACCGGCTGCCAGTGCAGCTGCAGCTCGCTGCGGGCGAGCGCGCCGCGCAGGTCGCTCTCCAGCGCGAGCCGCTCCACCGCGCGCGTGTGCAACGCCGGCGAGAAGAAGCGGAACGCGTCGCGCCCGGCCTCCTTGGCGTCGTACAGCGCGGTGTCGGCGTTCTTCAGCAGCTCGCTGAAATCGCGCCCGTCCTCCGGGTAGATCGCTACGCCGACGCAGGCTGTCACGTTGAGCGCGCGGCCTTCGACCGTGAACGGCCGCTGCAGGATGGCCTGCACGCGCTGCGCCACCAGCGCCGCATCCTGCGCCGTTTTCAGCCCGTCCCACACCAGCACGAACTCGTCGCCGCCCAGGCGTGCCAGCGTGTCGTCGCGGCGCAGCGTGTTCTGCAACCGCTCGGCCAC
>Ga0209705_10002181_pt1 | contig 10506 bp, 14 predicted proteins | sample PPLLaktember2015_5_FD_187262 | JGI IMG/M metagenome (GOLD analysis project Ga0209705, IMG submission 187262) | Freshwater sediment microbial communities from Prairie Pothole Lake near Jamestown, North Dakota, USA - PPLs Lake P8 Core (1) Depth... | ecosystem: Environmental > Aquatic > Freshwater... | reverse complement strand
TGTTGCACTGCGTTTTACGCCGCCAGTACAGGAGGAGGAGAAGAAGGAGGAGAAGAAGTCTTCCGGCAGTCTGGTCGGTTCCCTGCTCCCGCGTCCGCCCCGTTCCGCGTCCAAACAAGGCGAGGACGTTTCCGCCAACAAAAAGCAACAGCGCGTCTGGACATTAAAGGATGGGCAGCTCTCAGCCATCCCTGTCACGATCGGGTCGACAGATGGAAGCATGACTGAAGTTGTGGCCGGAGAAATCAAACCCGGGATGGCGTTGGTGGTCGATACCCTCAGTGCGGGGAGATGAGCATGACTGCCCTTAATCATACAGACAACCAACCCCTTATTGAGCTGCAAGGCGTGACGAAAGTTTACGGCACTGGCCAGGCGGCCATGCATGCACTTCGCGGCATTGATCTTCGAATCGATGAGGGCGAGTTCGTGGCGGTGATGGGACCAAGCGGTTCAGGCAAGTCCACTTGCATGAACATCCTCGGCTGTCTGGATACGCCAACCGCTGGGGTTTATAAGTTCAAAGGCATTGAAGTGGGCAAACTGACCCGCGACCAGCGCACGCGGTTGCGCCGGTTCTACCTTGGTTTTGTCTTTCAGGGCTATAATTTGTTAAGCCGCACCTCCGCGCTGGAGAACGTAGAACTGCCCTTAATTTATCGTCGTGTCCCCGCCGGCGCGCGACGAGCGCGTGCCCTTGAGACCCTGGAGACAGTGGGTCTCAAGGGATGGGAATCCCACACGCCTGGCGAACTCTCGGGAGGTCAGCAACAGCGGGTCGCCATTGCACGTGCGATTGTGACTGACCCCGCCGTATTGTTTGCGGACGAACCTACGGGTAACCTGGATACGGCCCGAAGCCGTGAAATCATGGATCTGGTCGCCGGTCTAAACCGCAACCAAGGGATCACCATCGTCATGGTCACTCACGAACGGGATATGGCAGCCTATGCGAAGCGCACCGTCCGCTTCTTAGATGGTCTGGTTGAGTCAGATGAGCAAAACGGGAGGGCAACATAATGCTATGGAACACGATTCTACTGGCCTTGCGTGAAATCAAGCGAAACGTCATGCGCTCGGTCCTGACCATCCTGGGCATCGTCATCGGTGTGGGAGCAGTCATCACCATGGTCACTATCGGAGGAGGCGCCACTGCCCAAGTCAAAGAGCAGATCGCGAGCATGGGCAGCAACCTGCTCATGGTTACTCCTGGGAAAAGACTTGGGCCTGGCCAGTCTTCCAACACCGTTTTGTTCAAGGCGAGCGATGGAGAAGCTATTCTCAGGGAGGTCAACTCGATTGCTGCCGTGGCTCCAGTCTCCTCCAGGAGTATCCAAGCCGTATTCGGTAATCAAAACTGGTCGACCCAGGTAACAGGAAGCGACAATCAGTATTTCAGGGTGACGAACAGATCCATCAGGTTGGGCCGACAATTCAGCGACAGCGAGCTACGCAGCGGCGCAGCGGTCTGTATTGTGGGTGAAACTGTGCGGAAAAAGCTGTTCGGCGGGCAAGAATCTTTAGGGGGAAATATTCGTCTCGAAAAACTCTCGTGTCAGGTAATCGCCATCCTGGAAGCCAAGGGCCAGAATACCATGGGCATGGACCAGGACGATATCGTTGTCATCCCATTACGTACTTATCAGCGGCGCATTTCCGGCAACCAGGATGTCGCGATGTTTCAGGTCTCGGTTCAGCAGGGCGCCTCGACCGATAAAGCTCAGCAGGATATTCGGTTGTTGATTCGGGAGAGGCGTCATCTATCACCCAGTGATGATGATAACTTCAATGTGATGGACATGAAGGAGATCGCCAATATGCTTACGGGGACCACGCAACTGCTTACGGCTTTGCTGAGTGCCGTAGCGGCCGTCAGCCTTCTGGTAGGCGGTATTGGCATCATGAATATTATGCTCGTGTCGGTTACGGAGCGGACCCGCGAGATTGGTATCCGGCTCGCTATTGGCGCTTTCGAGCGTGAGGTACTCATGCAATTCCTGGTAGAGGCGGTAGTGCTGTCTTCCTTCGGAGGTTTAATCGGTATTGTGCTGGCCCTCACTGCATCCGTCTGGCTTGCCGGTATGTTGCGCGTACCCTTCGTCTTCAACGCAGGCATCGTCGTTATCGCCTTCCTATTCTCGGCCGCGGTGGGCGTGATTTTTGGCTACTTCCCGGCACTCAAAGCCGCCCGGCTCGACCCGATCGAAGCGCTGCGGTACGAATAATATATGAACACTGGTTGCATTTGAAGCAACATCCCATATCCTTTCGGGCTTGTCCTTATAGCCCCATCATTCCTCCTTCCCGAAGTCCGTACTTACAAAAAGTTTGAAGGGGGTGTATATTACAATAGGTCTTGCAATCATGCTTCTGACTCTTTTTTTAACTACAAGAAGGACAAAGAACATTTAAAACGTTACAACAAAGGGGAATTAAGAAATGCGTTTTTGCGAGACCTGTCATGTTGGCCCCAACAACAGCACCTCGGTGATATTTTACTTTGAATCAAAAGCTAAAAGGACGGATCGAAAATGACGGATATGGATGAATGGGGAAAGGATCCTTCGGTACAGATCATGAGAAAGGTTTTCAAGGGAATAGAGAAAGGCCAGCATGAACTCCTCAAACGGCTGGATATCACTCCCTATGACCTACGAATCAGGAGGTGGCGCGAGCAGGCACTTGCCCTCTTCGAGAGAGCCTGGGGCGTTGCAAATCGGATGGGGATTGCCATGGATGAACATACGGCATCTGCGGTCTATGTCCATTGTCTTGCGAAGATCATGGGTGCGGAACGAATCAATATCCCTGCTGACATATTGTCTGAGGTAAAAGGTGTAGAAAGGATTTTCAAGGAGGTCTTTTCATGATCCGTTTGCGTTTATTCGGCCGCTGCCGCATCTACCATGATCCGGTAAGCCCGGTCTTAAAGGCACCAGCGGAAATAGGGTGGGACGCCTGGTTTCGCACCATTGATCTCGTCACGCCTCAAAAACTCAAGGGTCAGGAACTGCTCTTGAGGACCCGTGGCTGGTGGACTGTTGAACCTTCTGATGTTCTGGATATTGTCGAGGAGCACGGTAAGCTCATGGTGGGCGAAAAAGGTGAGTTGATGGTGGAGTTTACCGATCAAGACGCCCTTGATGCCCTTTTAACCTCACTGTCAGACCGATTTGGTGATCAAGTCTTGCTCGCCCCATAATAACCCCCCTTCCCTCTAAAACCCAATGGTAATCAGTATTACCCTAAAATCTTTCCTTGTCCCTCCTTCTCCTTCCCAAAGTCCGTACTTCCAAAAAGCCCAGAAAAGATGTATATTACAAACCGTCTACCCCATCCCTCCCCCCTCTGGGGAGAGGGCTCCGGAGTGAGCTCAGCCGAAGGAGAAGGGTGAGGGGTGAAACCGAAAGGAATGTTAACGCATTTCCAGGAAGTATGTGAGCCTTTTGAAGGATTGAAAGGCTTGATTTTCCGGACAAACAGTGCAGCAGCATAAGAAATAAGCTTAGCCCGGAAAAGATAGAATCAGCTATAATGTACAGAGGAGGTATCAATGTCGAAAGTAAATAAAATAAAGGCAGCCATTGAAGCTCTTCCTGAAGAGGAATATGTCCAGTTGAGGCGGTGGTTTTCTGAAAAGGATTGGGAAAAATGGGACAGAAAGATTGAACTAGACTCAGAATCGGGAAGGTTGGATTTCCTGATCAAGGAAGCCCTTGATGAAAAAGAGAAGGGAAAGCTTAAGGAACTCTAAATGCACCGGACAACAGATCGCTTCTGGAAATGCCTTGAAAAGCTTCCTGAACCTATTCAAAGGATATCAAAAAAGAACTTTGAGCTACTCAAAATCAACCCTTCTCATCCATCCCTCCATTTCAAAAAGGTTGGCAAGTTTTGGTCAGCCCGGATTGGAGTCAACCACAGGGCGCTTGCGGTCGAGGATGGTGAGGACTTCATATGGGTCTGGATTGGAACACATGATGAATATGAAAGAATGATAAAAGAACTGGGCTAACACTGGAAGAAGTACTGTTGGGACGCAGTTCAAAATAATAAACCTCCTCTTTAGCACATCGGCTGTGGTGATTGGGAGGGAGGATACGTGAAAGGTAATTTGAATGATTTGGGCAACGTTCCCAGGGATGACCGAAGGCAGGTGAAACAATGAAGATTGATATCGACAAGCTCAGCGAATCAGAACTCATCGACCTCAACAACAGGATCGTTGAACGGCTGCGTTTCCTTAAGCAGAAGCGCGCACATGTCCAGATGCTAAAATTCAAGATCGGTGACCGTGTCACTTTTCATCCGGAAGGGCTTCCACCGGTGGTTGGAATGCTAACACGCTATAACAGGAAGACTGTCACGGTTATCACCGACGACGGGCAGCACTGGAACGTATCACCTAATTTGCTTCGGAAGGTAGTCTCCGAAAGCGAGCACATTGCAGGGGCCAACGTAGTCCGGCTGAGGAAAGAATAGGTGTATGCTTTCGCCTAACAAGCGAATGCAGTGGCTGAGTCCCTCCGCTGATTTCAGACGTTGAGTCTGTAGGAAAAGTGACTGTTCATAAAACTGCTGTCCATAGAATCAACTACTCAAGAGTCGAAAAATGCTCAGAATTAGGCTATTCTCATGGACTCGTTAGGCTAGATAGATTGACCGTAGACTGACAATGAAGTAGAATTGGGTTAGAGGTATGCTTGAAAAAATACGCAGCAAGATACTGCGCCGGAAATATGAGCTTTCAAAGCATGCTGTCGACCAAAGCATCATTCGGAATATTAGCGTTGCGGAAGTGGAGGAGGCAGTATCGGGTAAGTGCGAGATCATAGAAGACTATCCTGATGGTATGGACCGAGCTGTCTGATTCTAGGATGGACGAGGGTCGGACGTCCGTTACATTTACAGTGCAGCTACCCAAGGCGCCCCTTGATCAAGATCATCACGCTTTATGAACCAGATTCGAATTTATGGGTAGATTTTAGGGTTAGGAAGCACAAGCAATGAGGAGAAAAAAATGAAGGAAACAATGATTGAAACAGAGGTTACATACACCTTGGGATTCGGCGGAAGATTCTACATTATTGAACATGTGCCAGCTCGTGTGTGCCAGGAGACTGGGGAACAATACTTTTCCCCGGAGACCGTGGAGCGCATCCAGGCTTTGATCAAGGGAGGAAAGAAACCCGCCAGAGTGATCAAAACTCCCGTTTACGAATACGCATGAATGATACCCACGAAGCACACGGACCACGGCAGCTTAAACGCAACAAAGCGGTCGTTTGATTTTAGGTTATACACTTCCTCATCCTACCCTTCTTTTTGCTCTAAAATCTGTGATCTTTGCTCCACACTCAGAATCATAGCTGGTAGGTATAAGTACCAACTTCCCATTTGTACCTCTTAACTTCCCAAAACTCCTCACTTCCAAAAGATTCAAAAAGGTGTATATTACAAACCGTCCAATTCCTCCCTCTCCCCTCTGGAGGGAGGGGTGAGGGATGGCTTCGAAGGCAGTGCTAAGATTGATTCCACGTTTTCAGGACGCATGGGAACCTTTTACTGGACCCTAAGTTTTGGTCCTGAAAACAAACATCGCAGCAGCATAAAAAATAATGTTAGATCTGTGAAAATGGAAACCGATTTGAGGCCAAATAAAGCAGAACTAGAATTCTTAACAATCGCTTACAATAGATTTTATGATATTTTTGAGGAAGTAATGGGTGATCCATTTTGGGACAAAGACCAATGGTACAGATTTTCTAAAGTAAAAGACGGCTTTGCGGTTTACTCTGAGCTTTTGAACTATGAACCTGTAAAATGGGTAATTGACAGCGTTAAAAAACCCAGACCTCCAATGGAAGCTGAAATTGGTAGCGAATTGTTTAAATTCATTAGGAATGTGATTATGCACTTTCCCTTTTTTGATAGTTGGAATGAAGTGTGGGTAAGTCAATCAATTATAAATGGTACAAAGATGCTCAGTCTATTGATAAGTTCATACGAAAATACAAGGGAAGGGAGACTGTAAAATACAGATTTTGGGAAGCAGACAAAAAACATATGACCTATCTGAGTATAAACTTTCCTAAACAGTATGAAGATAATACGAAGATATACTTAAAGGATTTTTTATCTGAAAAGGAAGGGATCAAATTTTCATTTATACTCATCAGACAAATTTTAGACACTCAAGTGGAAAAATAATTATTAACTTAACAAATAATCCAGCGGATGCGTAATACGCCCCGCTGATTTAAGTCGTTGAGTCTGTAGGAGAAGTCATTTTTCGTAAATTTGCTATCAATAAAATCAAATGCTTATGAGCCGGAAAATAACCAAAATCGGGCTTTTTCTACAGAGTCATTATGTGTCGCTCAGGAAGTGCGAATATGCGATGGCGAGTGGAAGTTTCTGATCTCAATGGCGACCATCGTTTGCTACGAGATGTCTTGCGAGAGCTCTCGATCACGCTCCTTGAGGAGGAGGACAGGCGCTCTTTGGTGAGCGACGAGTTTGAAGTACTCGATACTCCAGGAGAGGTTCATGAACTGGCGTCACGCGTACAGTCGATCATCGAGGAGGCGACCAAGGGTGATCCAGCAATCCAGCTCAGCTTTAAGATTGGCAGCGTCATAGAGGAGACCAGGGACGGCGGCCGAAGGAAGCACGCTTTTTTAACAGTGGCGGCAGGCCACTTCAGAATGACAGGCCATGTCGCAAACCTGGAAGTGGGAACGTTAGCGGAGGTATCTGAAGATGAACGGAGACACCTTGAGGAGGAGCAGAGAGAGCGGGAGTATCAGCAGTTACGGCGCAAAGCACTTTCACGCATAGTATCCGCGTTTCGAGATGAGCGCGCGCTACAGGTTCAACGGTTACTCCAGGGCGAGCTCACGCCGCATACTATGGGACACATCGCCGACTTAATCCAGGACGATATCGGAAGCGCAATGAGAGACTTGGTCCCCGACAAGCAGTTGAGTCGGTTTTATCGATCTATAAATCACCCCGACGTGTTCGGAGAGCAGGCACGCCACATTGTTTCAAACGTCGAGCCGCCTCCCAATCCCATGAGTTTGGAGGAAGCACGTAATTTCGTTCGAGGCCTAGCAAATCACTGGATGGATCGCAAGGCTGGACTCAACTACGACGCATAACACTTTAAAGGCAGCTTGAAATGAGGGATATTCATAAAGGGGTGGGGGGGACGTAGTTCAAAATAAGCAAATTCCTCTTTAGCACATCGGCTGTGGCGATTGGGAAGGAGGATACGTGAAAGCTAATTTGAATGCTTTGAACAACGCCCCCAATGCTAGGAGTTAATCAACGTATGAGCATAGTCATAAAAATCCGCGCCATCATGAGGGTGCTTTTTTCTCTTGGATTAATGTTCGCTATACTTTTTAAATCTGCTGGTCGATGGGATTATTGACATGGATGGGTATATTTCCTGTTGTGGACTTATTTGGTATTATTTAATTGGCTTATAATTCCATCAGAACTTGTCCAAGAGAGAATCCAACCTGGTCCCGGGACCAAAAAGTGGGACTATATATTTTTTTACGTAATTTTTATCCCTTTAAGCTACATTATTCCACTGGTCGCTGCCTTAGATGGAGGACGGTATCATTGGACAGGCGATTTTCCTCCATTGGTAAATGTTTTGGCATTTATTACTATTTTTCTCGGAGGTTCCTTGGAGATCGTGAGTTTGTGGACCAATCAATTCTTCTCAAGCATTGTTCGCATTCAGAAAGAAAGAGGTCACTATGTTATCGATAAAGGACCATACGCATTCATTCGACACCCGGGTTATGCTGGTGGTACTCTTTCCTATCTTTGTATACCGTTTGCTTTGAACTCTCTTTTGGCGTTGATTCCTGCAGGAATTTTTTTGATTGCGGTTATAATTAGGACATATTTGGAAGATATTACCCTCCAGAAGGAGTTGTCAGGTTATTTAGACTATGCTGCAAGGGTAAAGTACCGGTTGGTTCCAAAGGTATGGTAAAGGCAAAAATATTGTCAGGCTAACCATCAAACCCAGCGGACAGCTGACAGCCGCCGTTGATTTCAGTCGTTAGACTGAGAGACTTCCCAAGAGTGGGGTACTTGTGAACCGATTTGTCCCATACACCATCATGACCCTTGCCGTTGTCATCGGCGGAGGATCACTTCTGCTTTTCGGAACATTTCTCTTGATCGGACCCATTTCCATAGTCCGCTTTGGTGCCTCGGAACTCCAGGTACTGCTTTGGGACGGATTGCTCTCCATCCTGTTCTTCATTCAGCACAGCGGAATGATACGTACGCCGTTTCGTACTCGGCTTGCTCCTATCATACCGCCCCATTACCACCCGGCAACCTATGCCATCGCATCCGGCATAGCACTGACAGCCGTGGTCCTCCTTTGGCAACCGTCACAAACGATCATATATCAGGCCGAGGGCCTACTTCGCCTGCTGGCACGGGCTGTCTCTGTACTTTCAATCGTTGGCTTTTTCTGGGGAGTGCGGGCACTCAGAAACTTTGATACATTTGGTCTGGTCCCCATCAAGGTTCATCTGCGTGGCAAGCAACTCTGGCCACCAAACTTTGTCCTTCGCGGTCCGTATCTCTGGCTCCGCCACCCTCTCTATTTCTTCATGATTGTTCTCTTCTGGTCGGCCCCTGACGTAAGCCCCGATCGTTTGCTTTTCAACGTCCTTTGGACACTCTGGATTATCCTTGGCTCCTACCTTGAAGAGAGAGACCTTGTTGCCGAGTTCGGTGAGAGGTATCGTGAGTACCAAAAAACTGTCCCCATGCTTTTCCCGTGGCGGCTTCCTCGCAGCCCCAAACTCTGAATCGGGCTAAAACAAGTGGCCATCCTTTTCTTGGAGAATCTGAGAAAAAGATGTTCGACCAAATGAAAGACATTAAGATCAGGAAAGAAATTTTCCAAGACATTGACGCGATTCGCACAATAAATGAACAGGCATTCAGTCAGTCTCAAGAAGCACATATCGTAGACAAATTGCGGGCGAATTGTGATGGATTGCTCTCCCTTGTAGCTCTTCAGGATGAAAAGATCATTGGCCACATTCTCTTTAGCCCTGTCACCATCGGGGGTAGCATCGGCTTCCTTAAAGGTATGGGACTTGCCCCCATGGCAGTTTTGCCAGAATTTCAGAGACAGGGTGTTGGCTCAGGGTTGGTTCAAGCAGGAATAGAAATTTTAAGGAAATCCAAATGCCCCTTCATCATTGTTCTGGGACATCCAGAGTATTATCCGCGGCTTGGATTTGAGCGAGCCTCTCTATACGGGATCAAAAGCCAATGGGAAGGCGTACCAGATCATGCATTCATGATTCTATGGCTCGAGAAATCAAGAATGAACCATGTTTCCGGAGTTGCAAAATATCGAGATGAATTCAATGAGGCGATGTGAACAATTTAAGCCAGCTTTCCATTGGCCCATGATTGGTCAACCGCAAGAGTTCTACCCTTTCGTTTCTGACTTCATACAATCATTAACAAGTGGAGCCCCCACGTGCTGAAGCCCGTGCCTGCACGCCGAAGACCGTTACGGCACGCATGCGTGGCTCCTCCACATGCTTCGTAGGGCCTGCCTTCGCCGAAGCGGCTTCGCGCAGGTAGGCGGAACCCTCCGAAGCATACCCCACTGCGCTCGTTCGAGCTTCGTAGGGTGCCCTCAACGCATTCATCCACGCACTCTCAAGACCGTGCTTGCGCGCCGAAGTGCGCTACAGCACGCAGGCGTGGCTTTCTGCGTAGGAGGGCAAACCGGTTAAAAGATCGGGGGTGGTGTTCTTCCATATTAACCCCCGAAGTAGTCTCTTAGAAAACGAAGGAGCGTCCGGGCACCCAAACGATGTTTCTTGATGTGATGCCGGATATCCCGAATCCCTTTTTTCGATCGGGTATAGTAAAGGAGGTGCGCCTTGAGCAGGAGCCACTCCATTCGGATGAAAGAGAGATGGTCGTGTTTAAAGACCAAGTGCTGCATATCGAAGAAGGACCAGGGGGCTCTCCATCTAAAGATTCGATCCTTCACCTGCTCATAGATGGCTGTGCCCGGGTAAGGGGTGAGAATGGAGAACTGAGCGACATTGGTATTGAGCCTTTTGGCAAAGCGGATAGTTTCATGAATCATCTCGGCTGTTTCATGTTGTCCTCCCAGAATATAGGCCGCATGGATCTCAAGACCGTTCTTTTTGAGCATCTCCACGGCCTGCACCGTGCTTTCCACATCGATCCCCTTCTTCAATTCTTCAAGGGTCTTCGGATTGAAGGATTCCACCCCGATGAAGACCGACTTGGCCCCTGCCCTGACCATCTCCTTAACCATTTCTTCGTTTTGAAGCAGGAGGTCCACCCTGGATAAGCACCACCACCAGAGATCGAGTTTCTTTTCAATGATCCCATGGCAAATTTCAATCACCCTCTTCGGAAAGAGGTTAAAGGTATCATCCACAAAGGCGACGGCATTAAAATGAT
>Ga0209705_10002177_pt1 | contig 10515 bp, 10 predicted proteins | sample PPLLaktember2015_5_FD_187262 | JGI IMG/M metagenome (GOLD analysis project Ga0209705, IMG submission 187262) | Freshwater sediment microbial communities from Prairie Pothole Lake near Jamestown, North Dakota, USA - PPLs Lake P8 Core (1) Depth... | ecosystem: Environmental > Aquatic > Freshwater... | reverse complement strand
ACGACGCTGCGCCGGGCGCGAGGGCGCCGCCGCAGCTCGAGCCCGCGCCGGCGGTGCAGCCGAAGCAGTGCGGTCCGGTCGCGATCGCGGCGCCCGCGAGGGCCGTCACGTCCTCGAGCTCGAAGAGCGTGCGCGGCCCCGCGCCGAGCGGGAGCCCGAGCATCTGGTCGAAGTCGCAGTCGTGGAGCGTCCCGTCCCAGGCGACCGACACCAGATGGCGGCACATGAGCCCGGGCACGGTTGCGGGATTGAAGTGATGCGCGAGCAGCGCGAGGTAGGCGTCGTGCCGGCCCTCGCGCGCGAGCTCCGCGGCGAAGCGCGCGATCGGCAGGTTGGCGAACGCGAGCAGCCGGTCGAAGGCGATGCCGTGACGTGCATGGAGCTCGCGCCGGTAGCGGGCTTCGAGCTCGGCCTGGTCCGGCGGGAGCGAGGGGCCGAGCGGGTTGTAGACCAGGTCGAGGCGCAGCCGTCCGTCGCTCCGCCCGTAGCCGAGCGCGTTCAGCCGCGCGAGCGCCTCGAGGCTCTTCGCGTGCACGCCGCGGCCGCGCTGGCGATCGACGTTCTCGACCTCGTAGCACGGCAGCGACGCCACGATCGCGACCTCGTGCGCCGCGAGGAAGTCCGCCGTGTCCTCCTGGCCGGGCTCGAGCAGCACCGTCAGGTTGCAGCGGTCGATCACGCGTCGGCCGAGCGCCGCGCCGCCGGCGACGAGCTCGCGGAACTGCGGATGCAGCTCGGGAGCGCCGCCGGTCACGTCGAGGGTCGCGAGCGTCGGGCTCGCCTCGAGCAGCGCCAGCACCCGGGCCACGGTCTCGGGCGCCATGCGCTCGGTGCGCTTCGGCCCCGCGTCGACGTGGCAGTGATGGCAGGCCTGGTTGCAGCGCTTGCCGACGTTCACCTGCAGGGTGTCGGGCTGCGCGCGCCGGAGCGCGAGGCCGTGGCCCGCGAGCGTCCGGCCGAAGTCGGGTGCGGCGGCGCTCACCGACCCTGCTCCGGCGGGGCGTCGCGCGCCTCGAAGCGCAGGTCCGCGTACTCGGCGCACGCACGGCTGCAGCTCTGGTCGCTGTCGCTCATCACGGCGACGCCACCGACCGGGAGCGGCGAGTCGCCGAAGAGCGTCGCGTGGTCGGCCAGCAAGTCCGCCCGGGCATCGAGCCAGACGCCTCTGGGCCCGGCGCCGAGGGAGATCATCTTCGCGCCCTCGGTGAAGGGGTTGTCCCAGCGCGCGCCGGCAGGCTCGCGGCGCGACCAGACGTAGTTCATGGCCCGCATCGGGAGATCATCGCCGAAGAGGAGCCGTCCCGCTTCGTGGCGCACGCGCTCGAACAGTCCGGCGCGTGCCGGGTCGAAGCGGAACAGCACGTACACGCGTGCGGCGAAATCGTCCCCGGAGCGGACGCGCGGATCGGCCGCCGGCGGCTCCTCCAGGACGCGCCAGCGCCAGGCGAGGATCGGCGTGCGGTCGAGATCGACGCCCTCGAGGGGCGCCACGAGCGCCGAGGCGGCGCACAGGCTCTCGGCGCGGAGGTACGGGCGGCCGCTCTCGACGCCCGCCTCGTAGCGCGTGTGGCGCTCGATGCGCGGGAAGGTGAGGGGGCGCCAGCCCGGCGCGCCGAAGGGCGGGATGGCAGCGTCGGCGGCCGCGGTCCCCGCGACGAGCCCGAGCGCGGCGACGAGCGCTCGCGCCGCAAGGCGCAGCGCGGGCCTGCGCGGTGTGTCAGCCTTGCTCGAGCGGGAAGCGCCCCGATCCGCCCGCGAGGAGGCAGCCCCATGACGAGCGACGAGACCCCCCGAGGCCGCGGCACCGCTTCGACCACGACAGCCACGCGCGCGAGCGAGCGCGGGCCGGGCGGGCCCCGCCGCCGCGCGCTCGTCACGGGCGCCTCGACCGGCATCGGCGAGGCCTTCGCCGAGCGCCTGGCGCGGGACCAATACGATCTCGTGCTGGTCGCGCGCAGCCGGGAGCGGCTCGACACGATCGCGAAGCGTCTCACCGAGTCGCGCGGCGTCTCGATCGAGGTGCTCGTGGCGGACCTCACCCGACCCGCCGATCTCGCGCTCGTCGAGCAGCGTCTCGGCGAGGAGCCGACCTTCGATCTGCTCGTGAACAACGCCGGCCTCGGCACCTACGGCCCCTTCGCCGAGCTCGACGTCGAGCGCGAGGAGGACGAGATCCGCTTGAACGTCGTCGCGCTGGTGCGCCTCACGCGCGCCGTGCTGCCCGGCATGCTCGAGCGCAGGCAGGGGGCGATCATCCAGGTCTCGTCGCTCGCGGGCATCGCGGCGACGCCCTTCAACGCGACCTACGGCGCGACGAAGTCCTTCGTGAACAGCTTCAGCGAGGCGCTGCACGAGGAGCTGCGCGGGAGCGGCGTGCGCATCCAGCTGCTGCAGCCTGGCTTCACGCGCACCGAGTTCCAGCAGCGGGCCGGGATGAGCACGAGCGGCATCCCCGCCTTCGCCTGGATGGAGCCGATCGCGGTGGTGGACGCGTCCCTGGAGGCGCTGCGTCGGGGCGATCTCGTCTGCGTGCCCGGCGGCGCGAACCGCGCCCTCGCCGCCGCGACGGCCCTGATTCCCCGCTCGCTCGCGCGGCGCCTCACCGCCGCTGCCAACAAACGCTTCGGCGCGTAGGGCGCCGTCCTTCACGCGTCGAGACCGGCGAGGAGCCCCGCCGCGATCCAGCGCTCGAGCAGCGCGACCGCGCGGGGCGCCGCGTCGTCCTCCGGCCCGTCCTCCGCGAGCCGCTCGCAGAGCGCGCCGAAGGGGACGCCCGCGCGGGCGGCCTCGAGCAGCGCGCGCTCGCCGGCGTCGATCTCCTTCCAGCGCACGCTCTCGTCGCGTCGCCAGACGCGATAGTGCGTCGGCCGCGCGGACAGGGGGCCCGGCGCGCCGGCCCCGGCCCGAGCGTCGGCGGCGGGCAGCCGCTCGTGCACCGGATGGGAGAGGGACAGCAGGCGGAGCGAAGGTGCGAGCGCGAAGCGCAGCTCGGCCCAGCGCGCCGACGGCACGGCCGCGAGCGCATCGCGCTCGAGAGCCGGCGCGTCGGCGGCGTCGAAGGCCTCGACCAGCGCCCACTCGAAGCGCGCGAGGTCCGCAGCGTGGGCGCAGCGTCGCCGGAACGTGTCGGCGAGGGGTCCCTCCGCGAGGTAGTCGGCCAGGGATCCGCCCACGTCGCGCAACGTGAAGGAGCGCGAGGGATGGGCGAGCAGGTAGACCTTCACGAGATCGTGGAACGCGCCCTCGCCGAGCTCGGCCGCGAGGGCCGGGTAGTCGTTCGCGAGGGCGCCGTGGATGCGCGCGAAGAAGGCGTTCGCGTAGACGCCGAGGCGCGCCTCCGCGTCGAGGCCGCAGTCGCCTCGGATCAGGGCCTCGGCCTCCCGGCGCGCGCCGCCCGCGAGGACGGCGCCGGCGCCTTCAGGCGCCGTGATCCAGCGCGAGAGCCCGCGCTGCGCCTCGGCGAGGCTCGCTGCGGCGCTCGCCTCGGGATTGCTCATCGGACGTCTCCTCTCCGCAGACCCGCGCGAGGATCGCCCGCGCCCGGGCTGCCTCCGCCGCGAGCTCTGCGAGCTCGGGGATCCGGTCGTCCCATTCGATCAAGGTCGAGACCGGCCCGGTGCGGCGCAGCGCGCGCTCGTAGAGCGCCCACACCTCGGTCCGCACCGCGTGGTCGTGGGTGTCGATCAGCAGGCCGTCGGCCTCGCTGTGGCCCGCGAGATGGATCTGGAACACGCGCTCCGCGGGGATCGCTGCGAGGTACGCGTCGGCGTCGAAGCCGTGGTTGTACGCCGACACGAAGACGTTGTTCACGTCGAGCAGGATCCCGCAGTCGGCGCGCGCCGCGAGCTCCGCCAGGAACTCCCACTCCGACATCTCGTCGGCGTGGAAAGCGAGGTACGAGGAGACGTTCTCGATCGCGATCCGCCTCCCGAGGCGATCCTGCACGCGTGCGATCCGGCCGGCGACGTGGGCGAGCGCGGCCTCGGTGTACGGGAGCGGCAGCAGGTCGTGGAGGTTGCGGCCGCCGACGCCGGTCCAGCAGAGGTGGTCGGAGAGCCAGGCGGGCTCGAAGCGCGCCGCGAGGGCGGCGAGCCGGTCGAGGTACGCGCCGTCGAGGGCATCGGTCGAGCCGACGTTCAGGGAGACGCCGTGGAGCACGAGGGGCGTTCGCGCGCGCAGCTCCGCGAGCACGCGGAGCGGCCGGCCGCCGTCGACCATGTGGTTCTCGCTGATCGCCTCGAGGAAGTCGATCCCGAGCTCCCGGGGCGACGGCGCGCCGAGGAGGTCGGCGTAGTGGCGCGGGCGCAGCCCGACGCCGACACCCAGAAACGGCGCTTCGGCGGGACGGGCAGGGGCGGCCATGATCTCTCCGCGGCGCGCGCGGGACGAGCCCGCGCGCGCCGGTCTGGAGCTACTCGTCCGCTGCCTTCTTGGCCTTCGCCGCGTCGCACTCCTCCTGGGAGAGCATCACGAAGCCCTGGCCCGCGCAGCCGTTCTGGCCCGAGCAGGCATTCTTCGCGGTCTTGCAGGCGCTGTGGCCCTTGCACTCGTTCACGCCCTCGCACTTCACCTTGGCCTCGTCGCCCTCGGCGGCGTGAGCCGCGGGGACACCTGCCACGAACAGCCCGGCTGCCGCGGTCGCGAGCGCGATCTTCCTGATTCCCATCGAATCGATCCTCCTGGATGCCCCGAGAGCGGGGTCGCTGGTTCGATGCCGGAACCGGCCCGTGGATTCGGGCTGCCGGCGCGGACCCGGAGCCCTCGGAGCATGCCAGGGGTCCGTACCGGGCGGAAGCGGCGCACGCTCAACCGTTCGCGCGCGGCGCGGCGCCGCGGGTGCGCGCCGCCTCGTAGCGACGCAGGGCCAGCACGCGGCGCTCGGCGTGGCTCACGATCGGCGCGGGGTAGTCGCGCGGCGGCGCCGGCGCGTCCCAGGGACGATGCACGAGCGCGGCGGGGACGCCCGCGAGCTCGGGAACGAAGCGTCGCACGAAGGCGCCGTCGGGGTCGAACTTCTCGCCCTGGGCGACCGGATTGAAGATCCGGAAGTAGGGCTGCGCGTCCGTCCCGGTCGAGGCCGCCCACTGCCAGCCGCCGTTGTTCGACGCCGGATCGCCGTCGACGAGCTGGCGGTAGAAGAACGCTTCCCCGAGCCGCCAGTCGAGCAGCAGGTCCTTCGTCAGGAAGCTCGCGACGATCATGCGCAGGCGGTTGTGCATCCATCCCGTGCTGGCGAGCTGACGCATCGCCGCGTCGACGATCGGGTAGCCGGTGCGACCCTCGCACCAGGCCGCGAAGCCCGCGGGATCGTGATTCCACTCGATCGCATCGTACTCGGCCCGGTACGACTCGCGCACGACGCGCGGATGCTCGGCGAGCACGGCGTGGTAGAACTCGCGCCACACCAGCTCGTCGATCCACTTGCGCGCTCCGTCCGCGGCGCGCGGGTCGTCGCGCATCCGGTCTTCGGCCGCAGCAACGCACGTCCGCGCCGAGATCGCACCGAAGCGCAGGTAGGGCGAGAGGCGGGAGGTCGCGTCGAGGGCCGGGACGTCGCGCTGCTGCGCGTAGCGCGCGAGGTCTCGTGCGACGAAGGCATCGAGCCGTTCGCGGGCCGCGCGCTCGCCGCCGGGCGGCAGCGCAGCGCCGGGCGCGAGCTTCGCGCCGAGCTCGTCGGCGCTCGGCAGGGCGACGCTCGCGAGCCCCCCGACGGGCCGAGGCAGGCGCGCGGGCGTCGGGATCGGCGGCTGGGGATCGCTCAGGAGTCGCCGGTGCCACGCATTCCGGTAGGGCGTATAGACCGTGTAGGGGCCGCCGCTGGTGCTGCGGATCTCGTGGCTCGCGAACATCACGCGGTCCTTGCGCTCGACGACGCGTGCGCCCGTGCGCTCGGCGGCGGCACGCACCCGCGCATCGCGGCGCCGCGCGAAGGGGCTCGTCGGCTGGGACACGTAGAGCGCATCGGCACGCGTCTCGGCGACGAGCCGCGCGATGGCCTCCGCCGGGTTGCCCCGCCGCAGCACGAGGCGCGAGCCCAGCGCCTCGAGGTTTCGCGCGAGCTCGGCCAGGCAGTCGAGCAGGAAGCGCACCCGGGGCGCGCCGGTGCGCGCGCTCGCGAGCAGCGCGTCGTCGAGCACGAAGACGGGGACCAGCTCGTCGGCCTGGGCCGCGGCTGCGGCGACGACCGCGTGGTCATCGACGCGCAGGTCGTCGCGAAGCCAGACGATCGCCCTCATCGCGCTCCGCCGCGCGACGCCCGAGGCTCGTGGGGAAGCTCGCAGCGGCCGGCGTTGCAGAGCGCGTCCGTCCGCCCCGTGAGGCGGAGGCGGTTGCGCGCGAACCAGCGATAGGTGGCGTCGGCGAGGGGACGCAGCACCGGCCAGCGCGTGGGCGCGACGAGCCAGCCGAGGCCGACCGCGCCGTAGAGCCGACGGAAGACCTCGACGCCCTCGACCACGCGCCCGTCTGGGAGCACGCCGTGGATGCGGCCCATCACGCTCGCGAAGTCGAGGCCGTAGCGGCCGGGGTCGAAGCCCGGCGCAGCGATGTCCTCGGCTTCGATGACGCCGCGCCCGCCGTCGCGGCGCAGGAGCCATGCGACCTCGCGGCGGCAGAGCGGGCAGTCGCCGTCGAAGAGGACGCGGATTTCGCTGGCCATGGCATCTCCTCGGCGCGGGCGCGGGCTGCACTTCGTACGCAGCCGCGTCCGCGCAGCATTTCCTAGCGACTGCGCGCGGCGAGCCGCGGGGGCGGCGCACCGGCTACGTGGCCCGCCAGGCGTTCGAGCTCGCGCATTCCCCGACACCAGGCGGCGGCGCCGAGCGAATCGACGATCTCGTCGGCGACCCCGCGGCCGCCGACCACGACGGCGCAGCCGGCGGCGCGCGCCGCGTCGCGCAGCGCGTTGCGCTGACGGAGCGGCGTCGCCGTGCCGTCCGCGAGGGAGAACGAGAGCGCGAGCAGCCGCGGCGGCTCCTTCGCGATCGCCCGCGCGAGATCGTCGGCCGGCGTGTTCGGTCCGAGATTGCGCACGCGGAACCCGGCCTCGCGCAGCACGAGCTCGGCGCACAGACCGGGCACGACGTAGGGATCGCCCGCGAGAGCAGCGACCACGGCGAGCGGCTCGTCGTCTCGGGCGGGGCGGCCGCGAAGCAGGGCGTGGAGCGCGCGGGCCACCTGGGTGGTGGCGCCGTGCTCATCGGTGACGCTGAGCGTCCCGGTCTCCCAGCCGTGACCGACCTTCTCCATCGCCGGCGCGATCCAGCGATCCGCGAGCTCGCAGGCGTCGACGCCTGCGGCGTAGAGGCTCTCGATCAGCGGCACCACGCGCTCCGGATGGGGCGAGCGCAGGACGTCCACCAGGGTCTCGGGCGACGCGGCGCCAGGCTCCATCAGCTCGAGGGCCGTGGGGTCCACCACCGCGAGGCTCTGGCCGCGGATGAAGGCGACCGCCTGCTCGAAGGGGATGCGTCGATGTCCGCCGGGTGTGCGCCGCGCGGGGATCCGCCCCTGGTCGATCCAGCGCTTCACGGTCGATTCGCCGACCCCCAGGGCGCGGGCCAACTGCACGGGCGAGATCAGCTTTTCGGGCTGCGGGGCCATGGAGCGAGCCTCCCGGGGTCTTCCTGGACCGACCTTAGAATCGACTCGACCCTCCGTCAAAGAAGATACTAAACGTCCAAATCAGTCGAAAAATCGTCCATTGCCCATTGAACATATCTCCAACTGATGGCATCAAATGGATATGGACGTTTTGGACGTTTTAATCTCCCCTGGAAAAGCGAGGTTCGCCATGGACGACTCCCCCCTCACGTTCGACTCCCCGATGCCGGAGCTGGCCGAAGCCCCCGAGCTCGCGCCCGCGGCGACCGACGACGCCGCGGACGCGGCCTCGGGGCCGCGCGACGAAGCGGCGCACCTGCGGAGCTACCTCCGCGAGATCGCGCCCATCCCGACGTTCTCCCGCGAGCAGGAGCAGTCCCTCGCGGCTGCGCTGCTCGCGGCGACCGAGGCGTGGCGCGCGGCGGTGTTCTCGATCCCGGGCGCCGCGCGCGCCGTGCTCGAGCAGTGGAACGAGATCCGGAGCGCCGAGCGCGTGACGGCGACGCTGAGCGATTCGTTCCGCGACGGAAGCGGGCGCGATCACGGCGCGCAGATCGACGCCTGGCTCGGCCGCGCGCAGCGCAGCCTCGCGCGCGCGGACGCCGGCTTCGGGGTGCGCGGGGCCGAGGCCGCGCGACGCGGGGATCTCGCGCGCATGCGGCGCGAGCTCGACTCCGCGGGCCTCGCGCTCGAGGTGATCGTCCGCCTGCAGCGGGTGCTGGAGGATCGCGCCGTGGCCCTCGACGCGGCGACCGGTCGGCGCGCGATCGCCGCCCACGAGGCTTGGCTCGGCGTGCGCGCCCGCGAGTTCCGCGGGGCGCTGGCGGAGGTGCTGCAGCGGCACGACGAGATGCTCGCGCTCAAGAACGAGTTCATCCGCCACAACCTGAAGCTCGTGGTGTCCGTCGCGAAGGACTTTCGCGGCCTCGGCATCCCGTTCCTCGACCTGATCCAGGAAGGCAACCTCGGGCTCGTGCGCGCGGTGGAGAAGTTCGACCATCGTCGCGGCTTCAAGTTCTCGACCTACGCCGTCTGGTGGATCCGCCAGTCCTTCATCCGCGCGGTGCAGAACCACTCGCGGACCGTGCGGCTCCCGTCCCACGTCTACGACCTGATGCTGCGCTACGGGCGCGCGAGCGCGGCTCTCTCCCGCGAGCTGGGCCGCGATCCGACCCGCGACGAGCTCGCGGGCTCGATGCGGGTGACGCCGGACGAGATCGACTGGCTGACCGAAGCGCGGCGGCCGGCGGTTTCGATCGAGGCCCCGGTCCAGGGCGTGGAGACGCTTCGGATCGCGGACACGCTGGCGGATCCCGACGGCGAGGCGCCGAACGAGCACATCGACGACGAGCGCCTGACGCGGCGCCTCGCGAGCCTGATGGAGAGGCTCGACGGGCGCGAGCGCAGCGTGCTGGTGCGCCGCTTCGGGCTGCGCGGCCAGAGCGAGCACACGCTGCAGGAGATCGGCGACGCGCTCGGGATCTCGCGCGAGCGCGTGCGGCAGATCGAGGCGGGGGCGCTCGCGAAGCTGCGGCCGGCGGCAGCGCAGCTCGGGCTCGCTCACTTGCTCGAAGGCGAACTGCGAGGCAGCGTGAAGGTCGCGGCCCATTCACGGGCCGAGAGCCACGCCGCATGATCGAGGCCACGGCGACGCGCCTCGGACGTCGCCTGCTCACGATTCCGCTCTACCTGCTGATGGCGGTCGCGCTCCTCGGCGCGCTTCCGCTCGTGCTGCCGCTCGCCGTGCTCGGCGACCTCGTGCTGCGCCGTCGTTTCGCGCTCGCGCGCTGCCTGCTCTTCTTCGTCGTCTACCTCGTCTGCGAGGGGGTCGGAATCGCCGCCGCGGGGGCGCTCTGGCTGGTGGCCCTCGTGCGCGGCGACGCCGGGAGCGCCGCGGATCTCGCGCGCCACTACGCGCTCCAGCGTCGCTGGGCGAAGGCCCTGCTCGCCGCCGGCGCGCACCTCTTCGGCTTCCGATTGGAGCTCCGCCTCGAGGATGGTCCGGGCACGGCGCCGGTGATCGTCTTCATGCGCCACGCGAGCGTGGCAGACACGGTGCTTCCTGCGGCAATCCTGTCGGATCGCTTCGGCCTTCGCCTGCGCTACGTGCTGAAGCGCGAGCTGCTGCTCGATCCGTGCCTCGATCTCGTCGGGAATCGGCTGCCGAACTGCTTCGTGCGCCGCGGCTCCGGCGAGGCAGCGCGCGAGGTGGCCGCGGTGGTGGCGCTCCTGGACGGCCTCGGGCCGCGCGACGGCGTGCTGATCTACCCCGAGGGCACGCGCTTCACGCCGGAGAAGCGCGCCCGGCTGCTCGCGCGCCTCGAGGCGTCCGGGGACGTGGCGGCCCTGGAGCGGGCGCGCGCCTTCTCGCGCGTCCTGCCGCCGCGCCCCGGCGGTCCGCTCGCGCTGCTCGACGCGAACCCGGGCGCGGACGTGCTCTTCGTCGCCCACGCCGGCTTCGAGGCCGCGTCGACCTTCTGGGAGCTCCTGGGTGGCGCGCTCGTCGGTCGCACGGTGCGGGTCGAGACCTGGCGCGTGCCCTTCGCGGATCTGCCCCGCGACGCGGCGGGACGTCAGGCGTGGCTCCAGGCGCAGTGGCTCCGCATGGACGCCTGGGTGGCGGCCCACGCGCCGAGGACCGTCCCGGCGACGCGCCCGGCGCTGGCCGTCGCCGAGCCGCGGAGCCACGCATGAGCGGCTTCGGAGCCGTCGCGCTCTCGAGCCTCGCGGCCGGCGCGATCGCCTTCGCGCTGCTCTGGCTGCTCTCGCTGCGCTTGCGCGATGCGAGCATCGTCGACGTCTTCTGGGGGCTCGCCTTCGCGCTCTACGCGGGGGTCGCGTACGCCGTCGGAGACGGCGCCTCGCCGCGCGCACCGCTCGTGCTCGCGCTCGCGATCGCCTGGGGAGGCCGCC
>Ga0209705_10002176_pt1 | contig 10518 bp, 11 predicted proteins | sample PPLLaktember2015_5_FD_187262 | JGI IMG/M metagenome (GOLD analysis project Ga0209705, IMG submission 187262) | Freshwater sediment microbial communities from Prairie Pothole Lake near Jamestown, North Dakota, USA - PPLs Lake P8 Core (1) Depth... | ecosystem: Environmental > Aquatic > Freshwater... | reverse complement strand
GAGGCCGGCTCACCGATGCTGCTGACCCGCCTGGGCCTGCCGCAGAACCTGCTGTTCATCGTGGTGCAGTTGGCGTTGGGACTGGGGTTGCTGGTCGCCGGCGCCAAGGGCTTCATCCACGGCGTGGAAGCCGCCGCCCCCATCATCGGCATCTCCGCGCTGCTGCTGTCCCTGATGATCATCCCGATCGCCACCGAACTGCCGGAGAAGGTGAATTCGATCCTGTGGATCCGCAAGCACAAGGACACCCTGGCGTTCGGCAACATCACCGGCGCGATGGTGTTCCAGGGCACGCTGTTGCCCGCCATCGGCATTTCGCTCACGCCGTGGACGCCGCAGAAGGAAGTGCTGCTTGGGGTGCTGATCACCCTGGTGGCCGCGTTCTGGCTGCGCTGGGCGGCTTTGAGCGGCGGGCTGCGTGTGTGGCACCTGTTCGTCAATGGTGCCTTGTACGTGACTTACCTGACGGCGGTACTGGTGTAGACAAAACGGCGGGTTTTCCCGCCGTTTTGTCGTCTTAAGGGGCCGTCTTATGCGAGGCGCGGCGGCTCGCGGCGGAACGGTCCGTCGAGCTCGTCCATGTAATGCGCGATGGCATCGGTCTCGCGTTCCAGGAAGCGGTCGACCGCTTCGCGGAATTCGACGTTTTCCAGCCAGTGCCAGGAATGCGTGGCGGTGGGCACCAGTCCGCGTGACAGCTTGTGTTCGCCCTGCGCGCCGCCTTCGAACACCTGCAGGCCGAGCGCGATGGCGTACTCGATGCCCTGCTGGTAGCAGGTTTCGAAGTGTAACCCTGGCACGTATTCCAGCGTGCCCCAGTGGCGGCCGTACAGCCGCTCGCTGTCTTTCATGCAAAACGAGCAGGCGGTGGGCGCGCCGTTTTTATCCGCAATGATCAGCAGCAGATTGTCCGGCATCGTCTCCCTGAGGGCGGCGAAAAAGGCGCGATTGAGATGCGGCTCGCTGCGGTGGCGGGCGTAGGTGTCGGCGTAACAGCGATAGAAAAAATCCCAGTCGGCGTCGGTGCTGTCGCGGCCTTCGACCCAGCGGAACGTCACGCCCAGGCTGGCGAGCTTTTTCCGCTCCTGGCGAATCTTCTTACGTTTGTCGTGCGTCATCGCGGTGAGGAAGTCGTCGAAGCTGGCGTAGCCCGCGTTGTGCCAGTGAAACTGGAAGCCGCTGCGATGCAGCAGCGGCATCGCATTGAGCGCCGCATGATCGGGCTCGGTGGGGAACAGGATGTGGAAGGACGAAAATCCCAGTTCCTGCGTGAGCTTGAGCGCGGCCTGAATCAGCGCGGCGCGGTCGGTGTCGTTCTTCGCCAGCAGCCGCGGGCCGGGCACCGGCGAGAAGGGCACGCAGCACACCAGCTTGGGGTAGTAGTTCAGGCCATGGCGGCGATAGGCGTCGGCCCAGGCCCAGTCGAACACGAATTCGCCCCAGGAATGGTGCTTGACATAGAGCGGCATCGCGGCGTCCAGCCGGCCGTCGCGGAACAGCACTAGGTGTACCGGCTCCCACCCGATGTCGGTGCCGACGCAACCCGTGGTCTCCAGCGCATGCAAAAACGCGTGATGCAGGAAGGGCGAGTCCCCCGCAAGGGCATTCCAGGCAGCTGGATCGAGGTCCGCCATGCGCGTAACCACGCGAATCACTGTCTCTGCGGCTTCCGCATCGGTGGGCTTTGCTTCAAAATGCACGTTTTGGCGAGCTCCCATCAAAAACAATGAACCTGCACGAATTTCAGGCCAAACAGATATTGCGGTCGGGCAACATTAACACGCCGCGCGGCATCGCTGCGGCGAGTGCCGACGCCGCGGTCAATGCCGCCAGCGAACTGGGCGGCGACGCCTGGGTGGTGAAGGCGCAAATCCACGCCGGCGGGCGCGGCAAGGCGGGCGGGGTCAAGGTGGTCAAGCGCCTCGACGACGTGCGCGCGGTGGCTGCCACGCTGCTGGGAACCCAGCTTGTGACCAACCAGAACGCGCCCGACGGCCAGCCGGTGAACCAGGTGCTGGTGGAAGAAACCCTGCCGATCGCGCGCGAGCTGTATCTCTCGCTCCTGGTCGACCGCGAAACCGAACGCGTCGCCATCGTCGCCTCGGCCGCCGGCGGCATGGACATCGAGGAAGTCGCCCATGCCACTCCGGAGAAGGTCCTGACCGAGACCTGCGACCCGCTGCTGGGCGTGCAGGATTTCCAGTGCCGTGCGCTGGCCTTTGCGCTGGAACTGACCGGCGACGCGTTCAAGGATTTCTGCCGCTTGCTGCCCGCTTTGTATCGCGTATTCATCGCCAACGATTTGAGCCTGCTCGAAATCAATCCGCTGGTGGTGACGACCGACAACCGCGTGCTGCCGCTCGACTGCAAGATGAGCGTCGACGACAACGCGCTGTACCGCCGCAAGGCCCTGGCCGAATTGCGCGACGACAGCCAGATCGACGTCAAGGAAGCCGCCGCCAACGCGGCCAACGTCAACTACGTCGCGCTCACCGGCAACATCGGCTGCATGGTCAACGGCGCAGGACTCGCGATGGCCACGATGGACCTGATCCAACTGGAAGGCGGTTCGCCCGCCAACTTCCTCGACGTCGGCGGCGGCGCGACCCCGGAAACCGTGGCGCAGGGCTTCAAGATCATCCTGCTCGACCCCAACGTGCGCGCGGTGCTGATCAACATCTTCGGCGGCATCGTGCGCTGCGACGTCATCGCCGAGGGCATCATCCAGGCGGTAAAGGAAGTCGGCGTGAAGGTGCCGGTGATCGTGCGGCTGGAAGGCACCAACGCCGAACTGGGGCGGAAGCTGCTGGCCGAATCGAAGCTGGCGATTCTCGCGGCCGAGAGCCTCACGCACGCAGCCAAACTCGCTGTGGAGAAGGCAGCATGAGCATCCTCGTCAATAAAGATACCAAGGTCATCTGCCAGGGCTTCACCGGCAAGCAGGGCAGCTTCCATTCGGAGCAGGCGATCGCCTATGGTACGCAGATGGTCGGCGGCGTCACCCCTGGCAAGGGCGGACAGACGCATCTCGATCTGCCCGTGTTCAACACCGTGCGCGACGCGGTGCGCCAGACCGGCGCCAACGCGACGATGATCTACGTGCCGGCCGCGTTCGCCGCCGACTCGATCCTGGAAGCCGCCGACGCCGGCATCGAGGTCATAGTCTGCATCACCGAGGGCATCCCGGTGCTCGACATGCTGAACGTCAAGGCCGCGCTGCGCGCCAACGGCGCCAAGCTGATCGGCCCCAACTGCCCCGGCATCATCACCTCGGGCGAATGCAAGATCGGCATCATGCCCGGCGTGATTCACCAAAAGGGCAAGATCGGCATCGTCTCGCGCTCCGGCACGCTCACCTATGAAGCGGTGCACCAGACCACGCAGCTGGGACTGGGGCAGTCGACCTGCGTCGGCATCGGCGGCGACCCGATCAAGGGGCTGGACTTCATCGATTGCCTCGAGATGTTCGAGGCCGACCCGCAGACCGAGGCGGTGATCCTGGTCGGCGAAATCGGCGGCAGCCGCGAAGAAGAAGCCGCCGAGTTCATTCGCTCGCACATGAAGAAGCCGGTCGCCGCCTACATCGCCGGCCGCACCGCGCCCAAGGGCAAGCGCATGGGGCACGCCGGCGCCATCATCGCCGGCGGCGCGGGCACCGCGGACGCCAAGATCCGTGCGCTGGAAGCCGCCGGGGTCGTCGTCGCGCCCAGCCCGGCAGGATTGGGCGAGGCCGTGCGGCAGGCACTGGCGGCTCGATGAACCCCGCCCGATGAAACTCGGCATCGCCCAGCTCAACCTCACCGTCGGCGATATTGCCGGCAACGCGGCCAAACTGCTGGTCGCCGCGCAGGAGGCGCACGCCGCCGGCGCTGAACTGCTGCTCACCCCCGAAATGTCGATATGCGGCTACCCGGCGGAAGACCTGGTGCTGCGACAGGACTTCACTGCGGCATGCGATGCGGCAGTGCAAAAACTTGCGGCCGACGCGCCGCCCGGACTGGCAATCATCGTCGGGTTTCCCGAGCGTAGCGACGACGGCCTGTTCAACGCGGCTGCCCTGCTGCGCGGCGGCAAGATCGAGTCGGTGTATCGCAAGCATCACCTGCCCAATCATTCGGTGTTCGACGAGCAGCGCGTGTTCGACAGCGGCGACGCGCCCTGCGTGTTCACCTGCGGCGGGATCCAGTTCGGCATCAACATCTGCGGCGACATCTGGGAGCCGGGCCCGGCGACGCGCGCGATGGAGGCGGGTGCCGACTGGCTGCTGGTGCCGAATGCCTCGCCTTACCACCTCAACAAGGAGCGCGAACGCTATGGCGTGGCGCGCTCGCGCCTGGCCGAGGCGGCCCTGCCGATCATTTACGCCAACCTGGTGGGCGGCCAGGATGAACTGGTCTTCGACGGCGCGTCGTTTGCGCTCGATGCCGATGGCGACGTGACGGCGCAATGTCCGGCCTGGCAGGAAGGACTGTTCTATTTCGACATCGTGGGCGACACCTGCATCGGCCCTCGACATGTCCTGCCGGGCGAGGACGCGGCTGTCTACGATGCGCTGGTGCTGGCGGTGCGCGACTACGTCGGCAAGAACGGCTTCAAGGGCGTGCATCTGGGCCTGTCGGGCGGCATCGATTCCGCGCTCACGCTGGCCATCGCCGCCGACGCCATCGGACCCGAACGGGTGCATGCGGTGATGATGCCGTCGGACTACACCGCGAGTATCAGTGTCGAGGATTCGCGCGACATGGTGAAGCGGCTCGGCGTGCGCTATTCGGAGATTGCCATCCGGCCGATCTACGATGCTTTCGTCGGCCAGCTGGCGGGCGAATTCGCCGGCCTCGCCGCCGACACCACGGAAGAGAACCTGCAGGCGCGCACGCGCGGCACGCTCCTGATGGCGATGTCCAACAAGTTCGGCACGCTGGTGCTGACCACCGGCAACAAGAGCGAGATGGGAACCGGCTACGCGACCCTGTACGGCGACATGGCCGGCGGCTTTGCGGTGCTGAAGGACGTGGCGAAAACCCGGGTGTACCGGCTGGCGAACTACCGCAACAGCCTGTCTGCAGCCATCCCGCAGCGCATCATCGATCGTCCGCCGTCGGCCGAGCTGCGTCCCGACCAGACCGACCAGGACAGCCTGCCGCCTTACGAAATTCTCGACGCGATCCTCGCCGCCTATGTCGAGCGCGACCTGTCGGCGCGCGACATCGTCGCGCAGGGATTCGACGCCGCCACGGTGAAGAAAGTTATCCGCATGGTCGATCTTGCCGAATACAAGCGCCGTCAGGCCCCGCCCGGACCCCGCATCACGCCGCGCAATTTCGGCAAGGACCGCCGTTACCCGATCACCTCGAAATACCGACCCGAAGGAGACTTGCCATGAAGAAAATCGAAGCCATCATCAAGCCGTTCAAGCTCGACGAAGTGCGCGAAGCGCTGTCGGAGATCGGCGTCACCGGCCTCACCGTCACCGAGGTCAAGGGCTTCGGCCGCCAGAAGGGCCACACCGAACTGTATCGCGGCGCCGAATATGTGGTGGATTTTTTGCCCAAGGTGAAGCTGGAAGTGGTGGTCGCCGACAGCCTGCTCGACCGTGCGATGGAATCGATCATCAACGCCGCCCGTACCGGCAAGATCGGCGACGGCAAGATTTTCGTGACGGCGGTGGAGCAGGTGGTGCGGATTCGCACCGGGGAGTCGGGCGAAGCGGCGATCTGATCGCCGTGTTGATTAGGGCGACGGCGCTCTGGTCATGCGCGTCACCTAAGCGATCACCAGAACCGATACCACGGCTTGCCCCCAGTGCTCACGCCCTTGGCGTATTTGCTGTTGGGGAAGTTGAGCGTCAGCACCCGCTGCGCATCGTCACGCAGGTCGGTGAGTTTCAGCTTGTCGTAGGACACCACCATGATCGCCAGCGCCTCTTCTAGCGCGGGTGCCTCGGGGTAGGTCTTCAGCACTTCCTTGGCGCGGTTGGCGGCGGCCACGTAGGCTTCGCGCTTGAGGTAATACTTGGCGACGTGGACTTCGTTGCCGGCCAGGGCGTTGACCAGATACTTCATGCGCGCAGTGGAGTCTTCGGCGTATTTGCTGTCAGGGAAGCGGGTGACCAGTTCCTTGAACGCCAGAAACGCATCGCGCGCGGCCCGGGGATCGCGCTCGCTCATGTCCTGATCGACCAGATTGCCCAGCAGGCCGAGATCGTCATTAAAATTCGCCAAGCCCTTCAGGTAGTAGGCGTAATCGACGTTAGGGTGATTGGGGTGTAGCTTGATGAAACGGTCGCACGCGGCGATGGCGGAAATCGGCTCGTTATCCTTGTAGTAGGCGTAGGCGACTTCCAGCTGTGCCTGTTGTGCATAGCGGCCAAAGGGATAGCGCGCTTCCAGCGTCTCGAATAACTTGACGGCACGTTCATAATTGCCGTCGTTGAGATTATCCTTGGCTTCGGCATAGAGCTTTTGCGCCGACCAGCCCGCGGTTTCGTCCTGGACCTCGGGCAACAGGCCGCAGCCGCCCAGGGTGAGTGTGGCAGCCAGCAGTACGCTGCCCAACACCCGATTGAATGTAATAGAACCGGAAGAACGTTGCTTAAGCATGGGAAAAGACACAGAAAAGTTGTCGAGTGATTATAAGGGAAATACGGAAGGCGATATCCGCCAACTGGTGATCCCCGATGCACAGGGCGGACAGCGGCTGGATTTGGCCCTGTCCACCCTGCTGCCTGAGTTTTCGCGCAACCGCATCCAGAACTGGATCCGCGCGCGCAAGATCGCCGTGGACGACGCCTGGGGCACCACCAAGATGAAGGTCAGCGGTGGCGAGTCGGTGCGGGTTGAGATCGAGCCGGATCCGAACGCCACGCCCGATGCGCCCGAGGAAATCCCGCTCGACGTGGTATTCGAGGACCCGATGCTGCTGGTGATCAACAAGCCGGTCGGCCTGGTGGTCCACCCGGGCAGCGGCAACCCTCGCGGCACGCTGCTGAACGCCTTGCTGCACCGGGTGCCGCAGGTGGCCGAACTGCCGCGCGCCGGCATCGTCCACCGGCTGGACAAGGACACTTCCGGCCTCCTGGTCGTCGCCAAGACCTTGAGGGCGCACACCGACCTGGTGCGACAGTTGCAGGCGCGCACCGTCAAGCGCGAATACCTCGCCCTGGTGTATGGGGAAATCGATCGTGACGGCACGGTTAATGCACCGCTGGCGCGCGACCCCCACAACCGCACCAAACGTACCGTGCACAGTTTGGGCAAGGAAGCCGTCACGCATTACGAGGTGGTCGAGCGTTTCCCCGGAATTACGCTGTTGCGCTGCAAGCTGGAAACCGGTCGCACCCACCAGATCAGGGTGCATATGCAGCACATCGGCCACCCGCTGGTTGGCGATACGGTCTACAGCGCCAGCCGCCGCAGCCATCTCAAGATTCCCTTCCCGCGCCAAGCGTTGCACGCCGAGCGACTGGGCCTGATCCATCCGGTCACCCAGGTGTTCATGCAGTGGGAATGCCCCCTGCCGCCTGATTTTGCCTCGTTGTTGGACGCCCTGCGCGAAAACACCGACTGGGCCAAGTGAGCCCGATTGTCCCCGATTGGCCGGCGCCGCCCCGGGTCAAAAGCCTGATGACTACCCGCGAGGGCGGGGTGAGCGACGCCCCCTGGGCCAGCCTCAATCTCGGTGATCATGTCGGCGATGACCCGGTCCACGTCGCCGCAAACCGTGCACGCCTGCGCCAGCAGTTGCCGGCCGAGCCGGTCTGGCTCAAGCAGGTTCACAGCGCGCGGGTGGTCGAACTTGGATGTGAGTCGAATCCCGAAGCTGATGCATCCTTCACCCGCAAAGCGGGACAGGTTTGCGCCGTGCTCACCGCCGACTGCCTGCCGGTGCTGTTCTGCGACCGCGCCGGCAGTGTTGTCGCTGCCGCGCACGCCGGCTGGCGCGGCTTGGCAGAAGGGGTTCTTGAGGCAACGGTGGCCGCGATGCAGGTGCCGCCGGGTGACGTTCTGGCCTGGATGGGCGCCGCCATCGGCCCGCAAACCTTCGAGGTGGGCGATGAGGTCCGCCGAGCCTTCGTCGAGCGTCACCCCGAGGCGGTTGCCACCTTCGTGCCGCAGCCGACGCCGGGCAAGTGGCTCGCCGACATCTATCAACTGGCGCGTATCCGCCTCGCTGGCATCGGCGTGCAGTCCGTCTACGGCGGCGGACGCTGCACGTTCACTGAAGCGGACCGTTTCTATTCCTACCGCCGCGACGGCGTGACGGGGCGCATGGCAGCGCTGGTCTGGCTGACCTGAACACTGTCCGCGGATGACCTTGGGGCCATCCGCTTCGCCGAATCTCCCTTTGCGATCTGGATGTCGTTTGTAATAACATCGCCGGTTTTTGAGATGCGGCGACAGGAACATGGCTGATAACTACGACGATCTGCAGCAGAGCTACGGGCGCTGCCTGCGGGAGAAAAAATTCATCGAGCGCTTTTACGAGATTTTTCTGACCAGCCACCCGGACATCGCCCCGATGTTCGCGAAAACCGATTTCCAGAAGCAGCGCATGGCCTTGCGTCGGGGTATCAGCTCGGCGATCTCGCATGCGGCCGGCAGTTCGCTTTCACGCCGCACGATCGACCAGATGGCCGATACGCATTCGCGCAAGGGACGCACGCCGGTGCCGCCCCAGCTATATCCCTATTGGGTGGACAGCCTGCTTCTGGCAGTCAGCGAAACCGATCCCGAAGTGAACCCGCAACTGATCGCGCGCTGGCGTCAGGGCATGGAGATCGTGACTGACACCTTCATCAAGCATTACTGAACGGCTTCATCGAAACCTTCCCTGACGCGCAGATAAAGCGGAAAGCGCACTAGCCCAGCCATTTTTGCAGGAACTGCGCGTGCCCCATGGCAGGATCGAGTTGATAGGCTGTGAAGCCCAGTCGCTGGTACAGGGAGCGCGCCGATGCGTTGCCGTCCAGCACCTCCAGCGTCAGCTTGCAGGCGCCGCGTTCGCGGGCGATGGCCTCGACCTCGGCAAACAATCGCGCTGCAATGCCGCGGCCACGATGGCTTGATGCGACCACTACGTCGTGCACGTTGACCAGCGGACGGCAGGCAAAGGTGGAAAAACCCTCGATGGCGTTGACGAGGCCGACCGGCGTATCGCCGTCGAACGCGAGCACGCTGAAGATGAAGGGCCGCGCGGCGAGCGAGTTGATCAGGTGGTCGCGGGCGTAATCGCTGAGCGGCTCGCCGCCGCCGGCCGGATCGCGTGCGTAGGCATCCAGCAATTCGACCAGCGCAGCGGCATGTGCCGGTTCGTCGTAACGGGCGCGGACGATCTCAATCATGGGTGTCGATGCGCATCGACAGGTCCACGGCGCGGATATGCTTGGTGAGGCTGCCGACGGAAATGCGGTCGACCCCGGTTTCGGCCACGGCGCGCACCGTCTCTAGCGTGATGTTGCCGGAGGCTTCGAGCAGGGCGCGGCCATGGGTGACCTGCACAGCACGACGCATGTCCGCAAGGCTGAAGTTGTCGAGCAGGATGAGCGGCGCGCCGGCGGCGAGAGCCTGTTCGAGCTCATGGATGTTTTCCACCTCGATCTGCACGCTGACCTTGCCTTCGGCGAGCTTGAACGCCGCGTCCAGCACCTGTGCGATACCGCCTGCCGCCGTGATGTGGTTTTCCTTGATCAGGATGCCGTCGTACAGCCCGGTGCGCTGGTTCTGCCCGCCACCGATTCGCACCGCGTATTTCTCGGCGATACGGAGCCCGGGCAGGGTTTTTCGGGTGTCCAGGATAGCGGCGTGGGTGCCGCGCACGGCCTCGACATAGGGCCGGGTGGCGGTCGCTACCGCCGACAGGGTTTGCAGGAAATTCAGCGCCGGACGCTCGGCGGTGAGCAGCGCACGGGCATTACCGCTGATTTCGACCAGCACGCTGCCGGCCTCGACGGTGTCGCCCTCGCTCACTTTCCAGTCGATCACGCAACCGAGATCGAGCGCTCGAAAGCAGGCATCGAACCATGGGCGGCCGGCGATCACGGCGGCTTCGCGGGTGATGACGCGGGCGCGGGCGGTCTGCGCTGCGGGAATGAGCCGGGCGGTGAGGTCGCCGCTGCCGACATCCTCGGCCAGCGCGCGCGCAACGTCGTTTTCTACGGCGGAAGCAATCAATTCAGACATGGAGGGTTGAAATCGGCCGGAATGCCTCTATTTGGGAGGCATTGAATATACCCTAATGCACGAGGTCCCTTATGCGTTTCGACAAGCTCACCACCCAGTTTCAACAGGCGTTTTCCGACGCGCAAAGCCTGGCGGTCGGCGGCGACCATGCCTACATTGAGCCGCAGCACCTGCTGCTGGCGTTGCTTAATCAGGAAGGCGCCGGCGCCGCGGCCATCCTGTCGCGCGCCGGGGTGCAGGTGCCGGCGCTGAAGGCGTCGCTGACCCAGGCCCTGACGCGGCTGCCCAAGGTGGAAGGGCAGGGCGGCGAGGTGAGCATCTCGCGCGAGCTCAACAACCT
>Ga0209705_10002175_pt1 | contig 10519 bp, 10 predicted proteins | sample PPLLaktember2015_5_FD_187262 | JGI IMG/M metagenome (GOLD analysis project Ga0209705, IMG submission 187262) | Freshwater sediment microbial communities from Prairie Pothole Lake near Jamestown, North Dakota, USA - PPLs Lake P8 Core (1) Depth... | ecosystem: Environmental > Aquatic > Freshwater... | reverse complement strand
GCTGGTCGTACATGGGCGCGCGCGCGGCGTGGTCGCGGCGACCGGCATGGATACCGAACTCGGGCGCATCGCGCAGCTGTTGCACGGCGCCGAGGAGAGCAAGACGCCGTTACAGAAGCGGCTGGCGCGTTTCGGAAAAATCCTGGCGATCGTGGTACTGGCGCTGTGCACAGTGATATTTGCTGCCGGGGTACTGCGCGGAGAGCCGGTGCTGCTGATGTTGCTCACCGCCATCAGCCTGGCGGTGGCAGCGATCCCCGAGGCGCTGCCGGCGGTGGTGACCGTGGCGCTGGCGATCGGCGCGCGCCAGATGGTGCGGCGCCATGCCCTGATTCGCAAATTGCCGGCGGTCGAAACGCTCGGGTCGGTCACCTATATCTGCTCGGACAAGACCGGCACGCTCACGCTCAACCGCATGCGCGTCGAGGAACTGTCAGTGGCCGGCGGCGAGCGGCGTACGCCGCCGCTGTCCATGCCGGACGACCCGGTGCTGACCGACTTACTCACCGCCATGGCGCTCAACAACGACACCCATCCCGACCACGCCGGCGCGCTGGTCGGCGAGCCGACCGAAGTGGCGTTGTTTGAAGCAGCGCGCGACGCCGGTTTCGTGGCCAGCGAGCTGCTCGAGCAACAGCCGCGGGTTGCGGAACTGCCGTTCGATGCGGCACGCCAATGCATGACGACACTGCACCGGCCGGACCCTGGAAGCGAGGCACTCGTGGCGTACGTAAAGGGCTCGCCGGAAAAAATCCTGTCCCTCTGTCACGGCCAGTATAGTCCCGAAGGTTCACGGCCGCTGGATCGCGATGCGCTGCTGAAAGTTGCCGGCCTCATGGCCGCCGATGGCCTGCGCGTGCTGGCGTTTGCGCGCCGCCGCTTCGATGCGGCGCCGCCGATCGAGTCCGGAACCGTCGAGGCGGAACTCGAATTTCTCGGTCTCGCTGGCCTGCTCGATCCGCCGCGCGATGAGGCTGCCGCAGCGATAGCTGACTGCACGAGCGCCGGCATCGTGCCGGTGATGATTACTGGCGATCATCCTGAAACGGCGCGCGCCATCGCCCGGCGGCTTGGCCTGCTCGACGAACACGGCGAGGTGTTGACTGGCGCCGAGCTGGCGAAAATGCCGGACGCGGAATTTGCCCGGCACGTGCGCACGGTGCGCGTCTACGCGCGCGCCGCCCCGGAGCACAAGATCCGCATCGTGCAGGCACTCCAGGCACAGGGTGAGTTCGTCGCCATGACCGGCGACGGAGTGAACGATGCGCCTGCACTGAAACGCGCCGACATCGGCATCGCCATGGGCATCACCGGCACCGACGTCGCCAAGGAGGCGGCGCACATGACGCTGCTGGATGACAACTTCGCCACCATTGTGCGCGCGGTGCGCGAGGGCCGACGCATCTTCGACAACATCCGCAAGTTCATCAAGTACACCATGACCAGCAACTCGGGCGAGATCTGGACGATTTTTCTCGCGCCGTTTCTCGGCTTGCCGATCCCGTTGCTGCCAATCCACATCCTGTGGATCAACTTGGTCACGGACGGCCTGCCGGGCCTGGCGCTGTCGGCCGAGCGCGAGGAGCGCGGTGTCATGCAACGCCCGCCGCGGCCGCCGGCCGAAAGCATTTTCGCGCACGGCATGTGGCAGCACATTCTCTGGGTCGGGCTGCTGATGGGCGCGGCTTCGATATTCACCCAAGCCTGGGCGATTCATACCGGCAGCGGCCACTGGCAAACCATGGTGTTCACGGTGCTGACGCTGTCGCAACTCGGCCACGTGCTCGCGATTCGCTCGGAGCGCGACTCGCTATTCACCCAGGGCCTGTGGACCAACCGGCCGCTGACGGTGGCCCTGCTGTTCACGTTCGCGCTGCAAATGGCGACGATCTACCTGCCATGGCTCAACCCGATATTCAAAACCGAGCCGTTGTCATTCGAGGAGCTGGCCTTCTGCCTGGCGATGTCGACGGTCGTGTTCGTCGGCGTCGAGATCGAGAAATGGATGATCCGGCGCGGCTGGCTGTACACCGCCCCGGCTAACGCTTCGCCGGCCAGTCGCGCAGGTAAATGAGGTAGTACACAGCGGCGACAAGCGCACCGCCACCGACGATGTTGCCGAGCGTCACCGGCAGCAAATTGCGCAGAAAACCGGAAACATCCAGGCCGGCGAGTGCGGCATCCGACAGGCCGCTCGCTTGCACAATCACCGGGTCGGCAGCGGCCAGGATGCCGATCGGAATGAGATACATGTTGGCCACGCTGTGTTCGAAGCCGAGGGCAACGAATGCGGAAATCGGGAACACGATGGCGAGGATTTTACTCGCGACATCATGCGCCGCGTAACACAGCCACACAGCGAGACACACGAGCACGTTGCACAGCACGCCGCGGAAGAACGCCTCGATAAATGGCAGATTCACCTTGGCCGCAGCGATTTTCAACGCCTGCGCGCCGACCACGTGCTCGCTCAGGGAAAGATGTCCGGACCAGTACACCAGCAGTACGGTGCCCAGGGCGCCGGCCAGGTTGGCCAGGTACACCAGCGTCCAGTTGCGCAGCAGTGCGCGGGCGGTGATCTTGCGATGCGCCCAGGCCATGACAATCAGGCTGTTGCCGGTGAAGAGTTCGGCGCCGCCGACGACCACCAGGATCAGGCCGAGCGAGAAGGCGACGCCGCCGAGCAGCCGTGCCGGACCGAAACCCAGGTCTGCCTGCGTCATGACCAGGGTGAAAAACATGGCACCGAAGGCGATGAAGGCCCCGGCCAGCAGCCCGAGCGCGAGCGTGGGCACCGTGGCCAGCTTCGCCTTGATCACGCCGATGCGTTCGACGCGCGTCGCCATTTCGGCCGGCGCGTAGGCATCCAGCACATGCCCGGCCGCATCAGCGTTCTTGTTCTTTCTTGGCATGGCGCGGTTGATTCTGGTGTGCGAGCGGCAGCCAAGTCAAGCCGCGATCACCGACATTCGCCTTGCACCGGACACCTCGCGGTATCATGTCTGAACTAACTGCCTTTTCTAAGTGAACAGGAGGCGCAGGTCGTGCAGCATGTCGTCGAGCGGCGCGGATTCCTTCATCAGCAGGCGCACGCGCCCATTCGTACCCTTCACAAACAGCATACCGGTGTGTTCGATCCCCCCGGTCTTGGCCTGTTTGAAGAACACCATGTGGTCGGCGGTAACTGTAGCCAGCTCGTCGGCCGTACCCGTAAGGCCAATGAAGGCCGGGTCAAAGCCGGCGAGGAATTTTTCCAGCTGCGCCGGGCTGTCGTGCTCCGGGTCGACACTGATGAACAGTACCTGGACGCGCTTGGCATCCTCGCCGAGCGCCTTCGACAACTGTGCGAGCTTGGCAAGCGCCGGCGCGCAGATGTCGGGACAGTGGGTGTAGCCGAAGAACAGCACCAGCACTTTGCCGCGGTAATCAACAGTGCGCAGGCGCTGACCGGTGTGCGCGGTGAGTTCAAAATCCTTGCCCCACTTGACGCCTTCCAGTGCAGTGCTGCGGAACGGCTGCGGCTGCTTGCTGCAGGCAGTGAGCGCGAAGGCTAGACAAAGCGCAAGGAGTGCGCGCAGCAGAAACGATTGCAACATCAGTAGAGCGCCGTCTGCAGCGCTTCGAGGTAATAGAAGCGGTAATGGTCGATGAGCAGCAGCGCGAACAACGCCGTCAGGTACTGGATAGAATAAATGAAGGTGCGGCGTGCCTGCGCGTCGCTGTAGCGGCGATACAGCCGCCAGGCGTGATACAGGAATATGGCATTCAGCAGCATCGCGCCGGCAAGGTAGATGCCGCCACTCAAGTGGCTGGCGAACGGCATAACCGTGACCGCCGTCAACAATATGGTGTACAGCAGGATGTGCAGGCGCGTGAACTCATTGCCGTGCGTCACTGGCAGCATCGGGATACCGGCGCGGCCATATTCCTTTTCGCGATACAGCGCCAGCGCCCAGAAATGCGGCGGGGTCCAGACGAAAATAATCAGGAACAGCAACAATGCATCACCCGTGACCTCGCCCGTGACGGCCGCCCAACCCAGCACCGGCGGCGCGGCACCGGCGGCGCCACCGATCACGATGTTCTGCGGCGTGGCGTGCTTGAGCCAAAGGGTGTAAATGATCGCGTAGCCAATCAGCGAGATGAAGGTGAGCAACGCAGTCAGTCCATTGACACCCAAGGCCAGCACCAGCATGGACAAGCCGCACAACAACACGGCAAACAACCCTGCCTGCACGGAACGCAGCTGGCCAGTTGGCAATGGCCGGCCGCGGGTACGCGCCATCACGGCATCCGCCTTCTGGTCGAGCAGGTGATTGATGGCGGCGGCGCTGCCGGCGGCGAGCGCAATGCCAAGCGTGCCCAGCAGCAGCTTGTCGAGCGGCGGCATGCCCGGCACGGCGAGGAACATGCCGACCAGCGCGGTAAACACGATCAGTGCCACCACGCGTGGTTTGGTCAGCTCCAGAAACTCGTGCGCGAGTTGCGTCAGCCGCTGCCAGCGCCCGGCATCGGTAAGATCAATACTGGTCGGTTTCATGGAGACTCGTTTCCTGGATGTTGTCACGGCCGCGGGCGCAGCGCGTGATTAAGCGTAATCAGACTCAGCAACAGCAGCGCGGCTACGGCATGATGCGCCACGGCGATTGCCAGTGGCAGGTGCGCGAGCACGTTGAAGATGCCAAGCGCGACCTGGGCGAGTAACAGCACCAGCACCAGCATGCCATAGCGACACAGATTGTCGCGGCTGCCGATGCGTATGGTATGCAGTGCCAGCCAGCCGACGTACAGCAGCGTTGCCAGGGCGCCGGCACGATGTGCCATGTGAATGGCGGTGGCAGCCTCCAGATTGAGGAGCACGCCTTCATACTCGAGACCGATGTCGCGCCACAGGGCAAACCCGTCGAAGAGATTCATGGGTGGCGAGAACGTTCCCTGGCAGACCGGAAAGTCCGGACAGGCGAGTGCGGCGTAATTCACACTCATCCAGCCACCGAGTGCAATCTGGACGATCACCAGCAGCAGCGCAAATAGCGCGCGCGGTCGCAACGCGCTCAGCACCGCTGCCGAAGCTGCCGTGACCGGTCGCCAGAAACGCTGCTCACGCAACACTACCCACCACAACAGGCCGAGAATGCCGAGTCCGGTGCTCAGGTGCAGCATGCTGATGAGCGGTTTGTGCTGCAACTTTACTGTAAGAATACCAAGGATCACCTGCGCAAATACCAGTACAAACACCAGCGCGGGGATCAGCACCTGCTGGCGGCGCACATGCTTCTTTAATTGCCAGCCGAGCACGGTAAGACGGATGATGAGCAAGCCGAGTGCGCCGGAGAAATAGCGGTGCAAGGTTTCCTTGAGAAGCTTCACCTCCTCCGCCGGCTGACGCGGGAAATAGGTGCGTGCCTCGTTCAGGTCCTGTGCCGTAAGCGGTGCAAACAATCGCCCGTAGCAACCCGGCCAGTCCGGACAGCCGAGCCCCGCCTCGTTGATGCGTCCCCAGGCGGCAAGCAGCACCAACAACAGGGAGAAGAACGCCGAGAATAGCGCGAGACGGAAAAAGCGTTGCGACTTGCTGGTGCGGACCATGCCTTGCTAACCCACCTGCGACAGACGCAGCAGGCGCGCTAGGTCCTTGCGCATGCCACTTGGATCCGCATCCGGCGCGTAACTCAGCACCAGATTGCCGATCGGATCGATGAGATACACGCGGCCGGGCGCGTCGAGCGCCGTGCCCTGGCTGCTCACAAACTCGCGCGCCAGCGCTTGCAGTATTGCGCGCGTGCCGCTCACGGCAACCAGGCCTGGATACTGCTGCGCAAGTTCGCGCAGTGCGCTGGCGTCGGCATCGGCCACAATCATCACGCGCTCCACGCGCGGCGCGTCGCGTCCTTGGGCGAGTCGCACTTGTTGCATCTTGTACAGGCTGTTCCGGCAGGCCTCCGTGCAGGGCAGCGGGCTGAAGTAGACAAACGCCCACTTGCCACGCAATGCATTGAGCCGGTAGGGAGCGCCATCCGCCCCCGTGAGCTCGGCATCGCCCACCGGGCGTGCCGGTTGCACCAGCTCACCATGTTGGAGGCTTTTGCCTTCGGGTCGCCAGCCGCTGACGTAGAGAACGGTTGCTGCCACGACCGGCAACAGGAACAGGAACGCTACCAGTATCAGCGTGCGCCGACCGCGCGCGGATGGCAGCGCCCCAGAATCAATCCTTGTCTTGCTGGTTTTCTGCATATTCAGTTTTTCGAGTGTTCAACAATATATAGATGGCGGCGAGCGCCGCTGCCAGAGAAAACCACTGAAAAGCGTAACCCTGATGGGTGGCAATCCCGGCGTCGAGCCGCGCCCATTGGCGCACAAAACCGCCGTTGGTGCTGTCCGGATCGAGCAGGATCACAATCGGCTGCACCGGAAACGTCACGTTGTTCCGAAACACATCGAGGTCGAGGTACTGCCAGACCGGCTGCCAGCCTTCGCCGGGCGGTTTGGCCCCACCCAGATGGAAACCTTTGGTCTGTGGCACAGCGGCCAGTCCTCGCACTTCGACCATGCCGCGGGGCGTCTCGATGAGCGGCAACACGGCACGATCCTGTCCCAACGGCACCCAGCCCCGGTTCACCAGCACGCGTACCGCGCCATCTTCGAGACGGAATGGTGTCAGCACGTGGTAGCCAGCCTGTCCCTGGTGCACACGATTGTCGATCAAGATCTGCTGTTCCGGCTCGTAGTGACCGCGCGCGACCACCCGGCGGAAGCGCAGCGCATCGGGATTCTCCAGCACCGACACCAGCCGCACCGCGGGCTCCTGCTGACGGCTGTCGTATTCTGCCTGTAACCGTAGTTTTTGTTCGGCCCGGTCGAGTTGCCACATGCCGAGCCCGATCATCACCGGCAACAGCGCGAGCATCGCCAAAGTCGGCCACAGGCCGGCACGCAGTTGCAGGCGCCCGATGCGCAGACGGATGAATGGACGCGCCTGCGTCATTGCCCTGCCCCAACGACAGCGATTCGCCTATAATTCCCGTTCACGCCCACTCCGGAGCCCCGACCCGTGCCGCCACTGCTGATCAAGCTCATTGTCATCCTCATGCTGCTCGTAATCGTTGGCAGCCTCGTGTCCGCGCTCGTGTTTCTGTACAAGGACCGCGGCAACGGTACACGCGTGGCCGCCGCCCTCACCGCGCGCGTGGCGCTGTCCATCACGCTGTTCTGCCTGCTGATGGCGGGATTCTACTTCGGGATTATACCGCCACAGGGCTTGCGCTAGTCGCCTCAGTTTTCGTCACCAACAAAAAAGGCGCTGCCTGGGCAGCGCCTTTTTGTCCCTCCCTGTCCCCTTCCGTCGTTATACCCAGTACACGAAGATAAACAGGCCCAGCCATACCACGTCCACGAAGTGCCAGTACCAGGCGACCGCCTCGAAACCGAAGTGGTTGTCCGGCTTGAAGTGGCCGGCCATGGAACGCATCAGAATCACGAACAGCATGATCGTGCCCATGGTGACGTGGAAGCCGTGGAAACCGGTGAGCATGAAGAAGGTGGCGCCGTAGATGCCGGCCGTCAGCTTGAGCCCGAGTTCCTGGTAGGCGTGCACATACTCATAGGCCTGCAGCGCGATAAACGCGATACCGAGCGCCACGGTCAGGGCCAGACCCGCAACCAGCTGGCCGCGATTATTTTTCAGCAGGCCCCAGTGCGCCCATGTCACGGTCGCGCCGGAAGTCAGCAGGATCAGGGTATTGATCGCCGGGATGCCCCAGGCCGCCATTGGCGTAAACGGGTTGCCCTTCGGGCCGCTGCTCGGCCACACGCCTTCAAAACCAGGCCACAGCAGCTCTGTCTCACCGAGCAATGGCAGCGCGATTTGGCGCGCATAGAACAGCGCACCGAAGAACGCGGCGAAGAACATGACTTCGGAGAAAATGAACCAGGACATGCCCCAGCGGAACGACAGGTCTACCTGCGTGTTATAGGCGCCGCTTTCGCTTTCGCCGATGACCTGACCGAACCAGCGGAACATCATGTAGATAATGATCGCTGCACCGGTCAGCATCAGCCATGGTCCGGCACCGATATTGTTCATGAACAGCACAGTGCCGAGTGCCAGGGTAAACAGCCCGGCCGAGGTGATAATCGGCCAGGGACTCGGATTGGGCAGGTAATAGCTACCGGATGATGCAGACATGGACGATCCCCTCTTCTCCAGTGATTGTGATAAAAACTTCAACCGCCTGCGGCATGACCGTGGTCGGTGTGGTGTTCATGGCTGGCAACCTCGGGAGCACTGCCGCCATATTTTTTTGCCGACAGCTGGTCGGCATTGAAGAACGCGTAGGACAGTGTCACGGTGCCGACCCCTTTTGGCAGGTCTGTGCTGACCACGAAGCGCACCGGCATTTTTTTGTGCTCACCCGCCTTAAGCTGCTGCTGGCTGAAGCAGAAGCACTCGATTTTCTTGAAATAGGCCGCCGCCTTGTTGGGCGCGACGCTTGGCACCGCCTGACCCGTAATGGCCTCGGTAGCCATGTTGCGTGCCTCATAGTACGCAACCGCGACCTCACCCGGATGCACGCGCAGGGTCTTCTGCAGCGACCGGAACTCCCACGGCAGACCACTCATGCTGTTGCCGGTGAACTCCACCGTCACCCAGCGGGTTTTATCGACCGTGCCACTGACCATGGCTTCCACCCGCCCGGTCTTGCCATTAAGGCCGGTCACCTCGCAGATCACGTCGTACAGCGGCACCAGCGCGTAACCGAAGACGAACATGCCAACTGCCACGGCCATGAGCTTCAGACTGGTGCGACGATTCGTCTGCTCGGTGCGACGGCTCATTTCACGCCCCGCCACAGCGTAAACACGAACAGGGCGAAAGCAATGACCGCAAGCGTCACGGCGGTGCGCACGATTGCGCGACGCTGTGTCTCAGGCAAGCGGGTCATCGGCATGCATCACTCTCCAGGCAGTGGAAACAGGGCCGGAACACAGTTCCGGCCCTGACGTTTATTACTTGATTCGCGGCGGTGTGGCAAAGGTGTGATACGGCGCCGGCGACGGCACCGTCCACTCCAGACCTTCCGCGCCTTCCCAAGCCTTGGCTTCGGCCTTCTTGCCGCCGCGCGCCGCCTGGATGACGACAGCGACAAACAGCAGCTGCGAGAATCCGAACAGGAATGCGCCGACCGAGGACCATTGGTTGAACTCGGTAAACTGCAGCGCGTAGTCCGGGATGCGGCGCGGCATGCCGGCCAGCCCGAGGAAATGCTGCGGGAAGAACGTCAGGTTAAAGCCGATCACCGACAGCCAGAAGTGCCACTTGCCGAGCGTCTCGTTGTACATGTGGCCAGTCCACTTCGGCAGCCAGTAGTAGGCGCCGGCGATGATCGCAAACACCGCGCCCGACACCAGCACGTAGTGGAAGTGCGCTACCACGAAGTACGTGTCGTGGTACTGGAAGTCGGCCGGGACGATGGCCAGCATCAGGCCGGAGAAACCGCCGATGGTGAACAGCATCACGAACGCGATGGCAAACAGCATCGGCGTCTCGAAGCTCATCGAACCCTTCCACATTGTCGCCGTCCAGTTGAACACCTTCACTCCGGTCGGCACCGCGATCATCATCGTGGCATACATGAAGAACAGCTCGCCGGCCAGCGGCATGCCGACGGTGAACATGTGGTGCGCCCAGACGATGAATGACAGGAACGCAATCGAGGCGGTGGCATACACCATCGATTCGTAGCCGAACAGCGGCTTGCGCGCGAAGGTCGGGATAATCTGCGAGGCAATACCGAACGCCGGCAGGATCAGGATGTACACCTCGGGATGCCCGAAGAACCAGAACACGTGCTGGAACATCACCGGGTCGCCGCCGCCGGCGGCGTCGAAGAAGGACGTGCCGAAGTGACGGTCGGTGAGCAGCATGGTGACCGCACCGGCCAGTACCGGCATGACGGCGAGCAGCAGGAACGCGGTGATCAGCCAGGTCCACACGAACAGCGGCATCTTGAGCAGGGTCATGCCCGGTGCGCGCATGTTGAGAATGGTGGCAATGACGTTAATCGCACCGAGCACCGAGGAAATGCCCATCATATGGATGGCGAGGATGGTGAAGTCCGTGCTCATGCCACCCTGAATCGACAGCGGCGGATACAGCGTCCAGCCGCCGGCCGGGCCGCCGCCCGGGATGAGCAGTGTGCACAACAGCAGGGTGAAGGCGAACGGCAAGAGCCAGAAGCTCCAATTGTTGAGGCGCGGCAGCGCCATATCCGGCGCGCCGATCATGAGCGGGATCTGCCAGTTGGCGAAGCCGGTGAACGCCGGCATCACCGCACCGAAGATCATGACCAAGGCGTGCATGGTGGTCATGGAGTTGAAGAACTGCGGGTTGGTGATCTGCAGCCCAGGCTGGAACAGCTCGGCGCGGATCACCAGCGCCATGGTGCCGCCGACAAAGAGCATGATCAGCGCAAACACCAGATACAGTGTTCCGATATCCTTGTGGTTGGTGGAAGTCAGC
>Ga0209705_10002172_pt1 | contig 10532 bp, 11 predicted proteins | sample PPLLaktember2015_5_FD_187262 | JGI IMG/M metagenome (GOLD analysis project Ga0209705, IMG submission 187262) | Freshwater sediment microbial communities from Prairie Pothole Lake near Jamestown, North Dakota, USA - PPLs Lake P8 Core (1) Depth... | ecosystem: Environmental > Aquatic > Freshwater... | reverse complement strand
CGAGACGGCCGGGGAGATCTTCACTTATGTGCTGCGGGACCTGAAGGCCCCGGAGGGCGGGTTCTTCTGTGCCGAGGATGCCGACAGCGAAGGCGAGGAGGGGAAGTTCTACCAGTGGACCGAACCGGAGATCAGGGAGGCCCTCGACCCGGCCGAGGTGGCCCTTGTCATCGAGACCTTCGGGATCGCGAAGGAAGGCAACTTCCTCGACGAGGCCACGCGACAGAGGACAGGCCGCAATGTCCTTTTCCTGGCCGGATCGCCCGAAGAGTCGGCCCGCACAATGCTCGAGGGCGCGCGGGAGAAACTCTTCCGGGCCAGAGAGCGCCGCGTCCGGCCGGGAAGGGATGACAAGATCCTCACGGACTGGAACGGCCTCATGATCGCTGCCCTGGCAAAGGGGGCCCAGGTGCTCGACCGGCCGGATTGGGCCGGGGCTGCAGCGGAGGCAGCCCGTTTTGTCCTGACCCGCCTGAGGGATGAACGAGGCAGGCTCCTGCACCGGTATCGGGAGGGCGAGGCCGCCGTGCCCGGGATGCTCGACGACTATACCTTCCTCATCTGGGGGCTCCTGGAGCTCTACGAGGCGAGCTTCGAGGCCGAAACCCTAAAGACCGCCCTCGAACTTGCCGATAATACTATAGATCATTTCCTTGATGAAAAAGACGGGGGCTTCTTCTTCACGGCCGACGACGGCGAAGAGATCCTCTTCAGGCAGAAGGACAGCTACGACGGGGCAATCCCCTCGGGCAACTCTGTGAACATGCTCAACCTTTTGCGCCTGTCGCGCATCACGGGCAGATCGGACCTGGAGCAGAAGGCCATCGGCGTTTCCCGGGCCTTTGCCCGCAATATCGGGCAGATTCCCTCGGCCTATTCGCAGCTCATGGTGGCCCTGGAGTTTCTTGCGGGCCCCCAGTTTGAAATCGTCGTTGCAGGCAAGCCGGGGGCGAAGGACACACAAGGGATGCTGGATGCGGTGAGGCGGGCCTTCGTGCCGAACCGGATCCTGCTGTTCCGACCGCAGGGGGCCGGGTCGGGCGCGATTGCGGCCATTGCACCCTACACGAAGGACATGAAGGCCGACGGGGGCAGGGCAACGGCTTACGTATGCCGGAATTTCGCCTGCGCAAAGCCGGTCCGGACCGTGGATGAAATGTTGGGGCTCCTCAAGGCCCCGTGATATAATGAACGAAATTTTTCAAAAAGGAGTACACCCATGAAGAAGACGGCCTCGGCTCGCTTACTGGTCATTCTGGTTTCCGCCCTCTTTGCTCTCAGCCTGCCGCATCTGGCACTGGCACACAACCCTCAAAAAGTCGATGTGCATTACGATTTCAACAGCCAGACCCTGGTCGTGAAGATCACCCACATCTCCAACACCCCCGACAGACATTTTGTCAAAGAGGTGGTGGTGAAGAAAAACGGGCAGGTGGTCCAGCGCGGAGAATACACCAAGCAGGCGGGCGACACCTTCACCTACACTTACAAAATGCAGGCGAGGGGAGAGGATGTAATCGAGGTCACGGCCTTCTGCAGCATCCATGGCTCGACGACACAGAAATACAGCCCCGGCGTGTAAAACGGCAAGACCGACAGCCGGCTTGCCCGGCGCCCATCGGGGTTGCGGAGCGGATCAAGGAGGGGAATCGTGCTCCTGTACCTCCATGCCGGTTTCATGATCGCAGGTCTTACTCTCATGACGGCGGGCGTGACCGTCGCCCGCCTCATGAGGAAAAAGCCCTGGTGGCTCCGCGGCCACAGGGCGCTGGGGGCCTGCGGCTCTCTTTCGGTCGTCTGCGGGTTCGCGACGGCCCTCACCATGGTGGCCGATTTTGGCGGCCCTCACTTCCAGGTGCTTCATGCCTGGGTGGGGGTGCTCGTGGTGCTGGCTGCGACCGCAACGCCCGTCCTGGGCCAGCTTCAGTTCGTCCTGAAGGAGCGGCGCGCGGAGATCCGGAAGGTCCACCGCTGGGCCGGAGCCATCACGCTGATCCTCATCTCCCTCAACATTATTTCCGGATTGGTGCTTGCGGGGGTCATCCCCGATATGAGATCATTCTAACGGGCTGGTTATAAACGCCCATCAGCCGCGTTACCCACTCCCCCGTTTCGTTTCCCCGTAGAGTTCCTGAACCCTTAACCCTGAACCCTTGGACTCCATGAAACCCATCTACCTGGACTACAACGCTACGACGCCCATCGACCCCGAGGTCGCAGCGGCCATGCTCCCTTACATCCGGGAGCATTTCGGCAACCCTTCGAGCACCCACGTTTACGGCGTCGAGGCCCGCAAGGCTGTCGACAAAGCCCGCGGGCAGGTGGCGGCGCTGCTCAACTGCAGCCCCGCCGAGGTCCTTTTTACAAGCGGGGGGACGGAATCGAACAACCATGCCATCAAGGGCGCAGCCCGTGCACATCGCCTGCGGGGCAACCACATCATCACTTCGGCCTTCGAACATCCCGCCGTCACGGAGGTCTGCGAGTATCTGGCGGCTGTCGGGTTCGACATCACCTGTGTGCCCGTCGATGCGTACGGGATCATCGATCTGCAGGCTCTCGAAAAAGCCATCACGGAAAGAACCATCCTGATCAGCGTCATGCATGCCAACAACGAGGTGGGGACGATCCAGCCGATTGGCAAGATCGCCCGCATGGCCCGCCGGCGGGGCATCCTGGTGCACACCGACGCGGCCCAGTCCGCAGGCAAGATCCCCGTCGACGTGTCCGATCTGGGCGTTGATCTGCTGACCATGGCGGGGCACAAGCTCTATGCCCCGAAGGGTGTGGGGGCGCTTTACGTTCGAGAGGGGGTACAGCTGGAGAAGTTCATGCACGGCGCCGGCCACGAAACGGGAAGAAGGGCAGGCACGGAGAACGTCATCGGCGTTGCCGGGCTGGGGAGGGCCTGCGAGGCCGCCGGGCGCGACCTTGCGGCGAACAGGGATCGCATGAAGCGAACCAGGGACCGTCTCGAGGAAGGGCTGCTCAGGGCCGTTGCAGACGTGAGAGTGAACGGGCACCCGGAAAGACGGCTCCCCAACACGTTGAGCGTAAGCTTCCGGGGGGTCGATGCAGGGGGCTTGCTTCAGTCGATGGAAGGTCTTGCCGCCTCGGCGGGGGCTGCCTGTCACGGCAATACGCTGGAGTTGTCCCGCACCCTGCGCGCCATGGCCATCCCCATCGAATGGGCCCGCGGGACGATCCGCCTGTCGACGGGGAAGTACACGACGGAAGGTGAAGTGGACCGCGCCTCAGAAATAATTGCTACAGCGGTTAAAGGCCTAAGAAGGTAGCAGTACATTAATCTTCCTCTCCCTTGAGGGGAGAGGACAGAGGTGAGGGTGAACATCCCCTTCCTTATTCCCAATACCTGTTTGAGAGAAAGGAGAATATGCGATGAAAGTTCTTGTTGTTTTCTATTCCATGTACGGTCACATCTATAAGATGGCACAGGCCATTGCTGAAGGGGCAAAGGAGGTTCCGGGTACAGAAGTCGCACTGCGCCGCGTTCCCGAGACGCTCTCCGATGAGATCCTCGGCAAGATGGGCGCCCTGGAGGCTCAGAAATCCATGGCGAACATTCCGGTCTGCAAAGTCGATGAACTGGCCGGGGCCGACGCGATCATCTTCGGGACGCCGACTCGCTTCGGGAACATGTGCGGTCAGATGCGCCAGTTCCTCGATGCAACCGGACAGCTCTGGGCAAAGAATGCACTTGTCGGCAAGGCAGGAAGCGTCTTCACCAGTTCGGGCACCCAGCACGGCGGCCAGGAGTCGACCATCCTGACGTTTCACATTACGTTGCTTCACCAGGGGATGGTCATCGTTGGCCTTCCCTACGCGTTCACGGGACAAAATCGGATCGATGAGATCACCGGCGGCTCCCCCTACGGCGCTTCGACCATCGCAGGAGGGAAAGGGGAGCGCATGCCCAGCGAGAACGAGCTGGCCTCCGCCCGCTACCAGGGCAAGCATGTCGCGCAAATCGCCGCGAAACTCGCGGCGAAGTGACCAGTGGCCAGTGATCAGTGACCAGTGGAGGAAAAACTTTATTCACACATAACACATAACACTTAAAACGAGTTACTGCCGTATGGCCGATTTCTGGTTGTGCTTTTTCCCCATGTTCGTTGCCGTCGATGCCGTGGGTATTCTCCCGCTGTTCATGCACCTGACAGAGGGGGTCGAGCGGCAGGCGGTACGGAAAGTCATCGTCCAGTCGATGATCACGGCGCTGGTCGTGGCCCTCGTGTTCCTCGCCCTGGGACGCTGGATCTTCCAGTACTTGGGCATTACCGTGGCGGATTTCCTCATCGCCGGGGGAATCCTCCTGTTCACGATATCGGTCATCGACGTCATCACCGTAGAAAAGAGGATCGCCCAGGTTGATGCCGACAGCCTGGGCGCCGTTCCCATCGGGGTTCCCCTCATCGTGGGGCCGGCGGTGCTGACGACGATATTCGTCCTGGTGGGCGAGTACGGTGCGGTACCCACCGTTGCCGCCGCGGTCGTGAACATCGTCATCGCGGGCGGTGTGTTCTGGCTTGCCGAACCGATTAACCGGCTCCTAGGGCGCTCGGGCTCCCGGACGCTTTCCAAACTCGCAGGGATCCTCCTTGCGGCCATTGCCGTCATGATGGTCCGCAAGGGGATCATGATGCTGTGGCAGGACATCTCAATCACACCTTGATCGAACCCTTTCAATGATCGTATGACTGTCGCACTTCTTTACAATTGGACGGTAACCAAATTACTTATCTAAATGATTGTATTAGGGAATGTTTTGTTTCGCTGTACTCTGCGCAACGGGAGGCGTGTGTCGGATAAACTTACGATTTGAAGGGCCGCGCATCCGAAAGGGCAGGGGGCGGAAATTAATATTGGCCCCGTCATCCCATGAAAAAATATCACGATATCGACGGGTTGAACCTACTGGTGCCTGCGGGCGGGCCTTCCGACTGACGCGCAGGTACGGAGATTGATCAATAAATGGGTGACCGGCTTCTTTGACGAGGCAGGTCAGAGGGGGTAGGTCGCCGTCAGGATGCAATTTGCCGGCGAGAGGAGGGGAGCCCAATTATCTCCGGTAAGGCGGGGGTAATTGGGCACTTTTATTAGTGACCAGTGATTAGTGACCAGTGACCAGTGCAAAAGCAGGTCACAAGCCACCAGCCACAGACCACTGAACACTGCAACCGGCAGGTTGCCTCAGGCCATCTTCTTGATCTTGTTGCTCTCGTCGGGGTTGAGGCCCTTGGCCACCAGTTTCTTTCTTTCCTTCTGGCGCTTCCACTTCCGCCGCAGTTCCTTTTTCCGTTCGTGCTTCTTGTGACTTCCCATGGACTACCTCCACCGATCATGCATTTTATCAGAGGGCTGCACTTATACTCTAAAAAGGCTCCGTTGACAATCCTGAAATGCACAGGGGCAGGGATCGGGCAAGGGGGTTTCCGTTGCCGACCATTTCAGTTGACGGAATTGCATTTTTTGTGTATAGGCCGGTGGGCCCGGCGGCGCCTTTATCGCTTCAAACGCAGCCGGTATCCCCAATATCGAGAGAGGGAGGTCGTGAATGAAGAGCAAGGTGAGTTCGAAGATCAAGAAGGTATCCAATCTCAAGTATGACCGGAAGATGGCCGAGGAGCCCTTCGAGTGGTGGGGCCCGTCGCCGGACGAGGCGAGACGGACCATGTCCCACAAGGCCAAGGGCATGCGTGACAAATGCATGCCGCTGAAAGAGGCCGTGGGGAGGCACGTCCGCGACGGCATCAACATCGGCATCGGCGGTTTCGTCAACACAAGAGTCCCCGTGGCGATCGTTCACGAGATCATCCGGCATGGCGCCCGGAACCTGACCCTGTCGTTTCAGTCGAATTCCATCTGTGCCGAGCTGCTGGCGGGGGCCATGATCCTTGATCCCGAGCGGGTTTCCATCCGGCGCGTGGAGCTTGCCTGGTGGGGATACGAGGTCATCGGCATCGCCCCCCTGCTGCGGTACCTCACGTCGAACGGCATGATCCGTCTCGACGATTATACGAACTACGGCATGTCGGCGCGGTTCAAGGCTGCGGCCATGGGGATTCCCTTTGTCCCGACGCGCGACCACGGCGGGTCCGACATGGAACTCGTCAACCGCGGCCAGATGGTGGAGTGCCCCTTCACGGACAAGAACGTCTATCTCGTTCCCGCCTGCCACCCCGATCTGGGGATCGTCCACGTGACGGCGGCGGATATTTACGGCAACAGCCGGATCTTCGGCGCGCACTGCACCTGCCCGGAGATCTCCATGGCGGCCGCACACACGATCGTGACGACCGAAAGGATCATCCCCAACGAGAATATCCGGACCTACCCCAACCTGACGGAGATCCCCTACGCCACCGTCGACGCCCTCGTGGAGCAGCCCTACGGCGCCTACCCGGGCGCTTCCTACGGGTTCTACTGGTTCGACATGGACCACATCAAGATGTTCCGTGGAATCTGCGACGAGTTCCGCAAGACGGGGAAAAAGGACGGATTGAAGAAGTACTATGACGAGTACATCTTCGGCTGCGAGACCTTCGACGATTTCCTCAGCAAGGTCGGCTACAAGAAGCTCAGACAGTTGAGGGACATGGACGGCGGCCAGCCCATCATCCTTTCGTGAACCAGCCCACAAAGATTGAAGTCAAGGAGGATCGTTGTATGCCTGAATATACACCGTTTGAAATGATAGCCTACACGGGATCGAGAGTCCTGGAAGATGAAAAGATCGTGTTCGTGGGAACGGGCCTTCCCATCATCGCGTCCATGCACGCGCAGCTCACCCACGCCCCCGGCCTGTCGATGATCTTCGAATCGGGCCCGCTCAGCCCCATCCTGGAAATGGGGATGCCCCTGTCGGTCGGCGACACCCGGGCCTGCCGCAAGGCCTGCTTCCTGAAGGGCCTGAGCGCCGTTTTCGAGCTGACCCAGAGGGGATACTCGGATTACGCCTTCATCGGCGGCGCCCAGATCGACATGTACGGAAACGTCTGCTCCACCTTCGAGGGGGGCACCTACAACACGCCTCAGACGAGGTTTCCCGGCAGCGGCGGGGCCGGCGCCATGGCGGCCAACTGCGAGAAGTCCATCATCATCATGGCCCTCGAGAAGAGGCGGTTCACCGAGAAGGTGGAATTTCTCACGAGCATCGGCTTCGGCGACGGGTCTGCCGACTACCGCGAGAAGGCCGGCGTCACGGGTGCAGGGCCTTATCGCGTGATCACGAACCAGGCCCTCTTCGGGTTCGACAAAAAGACGAGGCGCATGGTGCTGCTGGAGGTCCTGCCCGGAAAGAAGGCCAAGGATATCCAGGACATGGTCAGCTTTGATCTCCTGATCTCCCCGGATCTGAAGGAAATGGCGGAGCCGACAGCGGAGGATCTCCGCCTGCTTCGCGAGGTCTGCGACCCCGAGGGTTATTTCCTGAACCGAAAGGTCAAATAACTGCTCTCTGACGGCAGAAAGCCCCGCCTCCCCCCGTTGAGGCGGGGCTTTTTTATGATCGGCGCGGACCGGGCCATTGTCAACCTCGCGATGATGGGCGGTTGACAATGGTCGGGATACATGGTATTTAATCTCTCCCCCCGCGAAGGGGGTTCGCTCATTATGGCAACGAATACACGACATCACCTGCTTGTGAGCCTCAAGGAGGCACATGGCAACTGGGTATCCGGCGAGGCATTGAGCCGGAAACTCGGCGTCACGCGCACGGCGATCTGGAAGCAGGCCTGCAGCCTGAGAAACGAAGGCTACATCATCGACTCCTCGACGCGGAAGGGCTACCTGCTCAGGGAAGCCCTCGACCGGCTCCTTCCCGCCGAGATCGAGGCCTCTCTGCGGTCGAAGCGCCTGGGGCACAGGATCGTTTTCGAGAAGGAAGTGGATTCGACAAACCGCCTCGCCAGAGACCTGGCCATCTCGGGGGCCGCCGAGGGGACGCTCGTCGTCGCCGAGGCCCAGACGGGTGGGCGGGGCCGCAAGGGGCGCAACTGGTTTTCTCCCCCCGGTGAGGGAATCTATCTGTCCCTCGTGTTGAGGCCCCGTCTCCAGCCGGCCGAGGCGCCGAAGATGACCCTGCTCGCAGGGGTGGCCCTGGCGGAGACGCTCATCCCGATCGTACCGTCCCGCATCACCATCAAGTGGCCCAACGACGTCCTGGCGGGGGGGAAAAAGGTCGCCGGCATTTTGATCGAGATCAGCACGCAAATCGACGCCATCGATTACATGGTCGTCGGGGTCGGGCTGAACGTCAACACGCAGCCCGAGCGATTTCCGGACGAACTTCGCGAGCGTGCAACCTCGCTTGCGGCCGAGATCGGGTGCCCCGTGCGCCGCGCGGAAATCCTCGGGGCCTTTCTCGAGCGTTTCGAGCAATACTACGACCTGATCGTCAGGGAGGGATTCGCTCCCGTGATCCGGCGCTGGCGCGAGCTTTCCGACATGGCGGGCAGGCGCGTCCGGGTGCACTCGTTCGGCGGGTCCCTGGAAGGCACCATCGCGGGGATCGACGACGACGGCGTACTTCTGCTGACCGGGGCGGCCGGCGACGTCGAGCGCGTGATTGCAGGAGATGTGGAATTCATATAGGCGTCGGGCATCGGGCCTCAGGCATCGGGATATAAAAGAAAAGATTTCGTACCTTGAGTCCTGAAGCCTGAATCCCGTGTGCAATATCGGCAATGAATAAAAGAGTTCGCACAGGAAGAAAAAAGAGATGACACGAGAACAGTTGTCGACCCGGGGCATGATCTATGCCTCCATGTTCGGGGCGCTCACGGCCATCGGGGCCCTGATCTCCATCCCCCTGCAGCCTGTGCCGGTGACGCTCCAGACGCTGTTTCTCTACCTGTCGGGATCGCTTCTCGGGGGGAGACTGGGGGCGCTCAGCCAGATCATCTACGTGATCCTCGGTGTGATCGGCCTGCCGGTCTTTTCGGGCGGCAAGGCCGGCCTCGGAGTCTTCCTGGGGCCCACGGGCGGCTATCTCCTCGGCTTTATCGCCGGCGCTTTCGTGACGGGCAAGATCGTCGAAGCCCGGGAAAAGCCCGGCCTTGTCTGGATCGTGCTGGCCATGCTGGCCGGCACGGCCGCTGTCTACACGCTGGGTGTTCTACAGCTCGTCCTGCTCGGAAAATTATCCGTCGAGAAGGCCGCCGCCGTGGGGGTGCTGCCCTTTCTTCCCGGCGATGCGCTCAAAATCGCCGCCGCCTCGGTGATCGTCATGAAAGTGAAGGACAAGATCCGGTTATGATCAAGGCAGAGCGACTCATTTGCCGATACGACCCGAAAGACCCGCCCGTCCTGGAGGGGGTGAGCCTGGAAATCCCCGAGGGGCAGTACATGGCCGTCATCGGACCCAACGGGTGCGGGAAAACCACCCTCGTGAAGCATTTCAACGCCCTGCTCGTCCCGCAGCAAGGGGAGGTCTTCGTCGACGGCCTTGACACGAAAGACCCCAAGGCACACCGCGAGATCCGCCGGAGGGTCGGCATGGTCTTCCAGAACCCCGACAACCAGATCGTGGGGATGAGCGTCGAAGAGGACGTCGCCTTCGGGCCGGGCAACCTCGGCCTTGCGCCCGCGGAGATACGCGGGCGCGTGGGGGTGGCCCTGGAGACGGTGGGGATGCTCCGGTTTGCCAAGCGCGCCCCCCACTCGCTGTCGGGAGGCGAAAAGCGCCTTGTGGCCATAGCCGGCGTGCTGGCCATGAGGCCCGCCTATGTGGTTCTCGACGAGCCTACTTCCTATCTCGACCCGGCAGGGCGAGAGCGGGTCCTCAACGTCCTCTGGGACCTCAGGCAGGAGGGGATCTCGATCATCCACGTAACCCACAGCATGGACGAGATCGTCGATGCCGATCGGGTCGTCGTGATGAGCGGGGGGAACATCATACGCGATGGGGCCCCGCGGGACGTCTTCCGGGAAGCCGATGTCCTGCGTGCCGTCGGTCTCAGCACGCCCCAGGTCACGGAGCTGATGGGACGGCTCCGGGCACAGGGCTGCGGAGTTCGGCCGGACGTTCTCTCCGTGGAGGAGGCCTTCCGCGAAATCACCGCCCTCATCGGGTCGGGCACGGGAGGCGGCCGGTGAAGACGCTGCACCTCGGCCAGTTTATCCCCGGAGACTCCCCGGTCCACCGCCTCGACCCGCGGGTGAAGATCCTCACGGTCCTGCTGTTGAGCATCGTCATCCTGAACGCGGGCGCCGTCGAAAGCCTCGTCGTCACGGCGTTTCTCCTGGCGGCCGTGGCCCTCTCGGGCCTGTCCGTCGAGCGGATCGCGACGGCGCTCAAGCCGCTGGCGTGGTTCTTTGCGATCCTGTTCTGCCTTCATCTTTTCTTCACGGACGGGCGGCCGATTTTTACCTCCCTGCCGGCGGTGACATACGAGGGTCTCGGACTCGGGGCTGTCGTGACGTGGCAGTTCGTCGCCCTTGTCGTGAGCGCCGCCGTCCTCACGATGACGACGGCGCCATCGGATCTCGTGGGGGGCTTCGAGAAGCTCCTG
>Ga0209705_10002171_pt1 | contig 10533 bp, 7 predicted proteins | sample PPLLaktember2015_5_FD_187262 | JGI IMG/M metagenome (GOLD analysis project Ga0209705, IMG submission 187262) | Freshwater sediment microbial communities from Prairie Pothole Lake near Jamestown, North Dakota, USA - PPLs Lake P8 Core (1) Depth... | ecosystem: Environmental > Aquatic > Freshwater... | reverse complement strand
GGCAGCCCGCAAAACAGACCTCGCCGTCGCGTGCTCATCTCACTTCGCATCCCATTCATCCATCCGAACCCTCTTGGGCATAGCTGCAAAACCTTACCCCGTTCCATTCAACTGCCGACGGTCCCATATTAACCCCGAACCCGTGCCGGAGAGAAGGGTCCCATCAGGGAAGACCTGTTGTCAAGGGCATTCAGGAGGAAGAGAGGAGGCGTCTTGATAGAATCAGGAAAGTACGAAAGCGACCCGGAACGGTGTCAAGGTTTTTTGGAGTCCATGTAATCACGATAGATCTTGGGATAATAGCGCTCAAAACACTCGGGGCAGATCCCGTGGCTGAACTCTGCTTCCGTGTGCCGCGTCAAATACTCTTCGAGAACGATCCACGATTCATGTTTCATGGGATCGGCATCCTTGAGTCGGATCTTCTTGCAGTTCGCACAGATGGGCAGCAGCCCTCTCAGAGTCTTGATCTCCTCAAGTGCCTGTCTCAGCTGAGCGTTGACACGCTCCAACTCTTCGTTGCTGGCTGACAGCATTTCGTTCTTTCTTCGAATGGTGTCGGCAGAAGCCTTCAGTCCGAGGTGTGTCTGCACACGAGCCAGCAGTTCGTCGGAGTTGAAGGGCTTGGTCACGTAGTCCACTGCGCCGGCATGGAATCCGCGGGTGATGTCTTCGAGGGCGGTCCGGGCCGTGAGGAAGATGACAGGGATATCCCGGGTTTCGGATTTCTCCTTGAGTCGGGCGCAGACCTCGTATCCGTCCATCTGGGGCATCATGATGTCCAGGAGGATGAGATCGAATGGCTCGGACATGGCCATGTCAAGGGCCTGAGCCCCATTCGTGGCGAACGAGAGGGAATAACCTAAGCGTTTGAGGATGTTCCCAACCACCTGAATATTCTTGGAAATGTCGTCCACGATCAGTATGCGGAAAGCTGTCTTGTCGGACTCATTCACGCTCTTTCCCCAATGCTTCAATCTCGTTGACCAGCCTGGGATAATTCTCCAGGGCGGCCGTGATCTTGTCAATATCGAAACCGTCCACATGGAAGCGGAGCTCCTCACCGTAGCGACTCAAACAGCCCATGGAGGTTTGCACCCCAAGGTCCTGGACGTGGGCCGCAAAAGACTCGATGTCGGGTATGTGCTGTTTCTGCTTGGCTGCCTCCCATTCCGACATCAGATCGTGCCTGAGGTTATCCAGCAAGGCGCGGTATCGTTCGATGGGGAGGCCTGCCGGCAGCGCATGGGCTCTCTCGCCCAAAGCGGTTTCCGATTCTTTCCTGGATCGATCCGGATGCTTTCCGACAAGGCGGGACACGATGGCATAGAACTCCGTTCGTTCGAATGGGCGAATGAGGAGGCTGTCGAAGCCTGCCGACAGAATTCGCTCCCGCTCCTCGCGCATGCCCATGGCCGTCAGGGCAACCACGGGAATCGACCGGGTCGTCGGGTCCCGCCTCAGCTCTTCAATGGCTTCGTAGCCGTTCATGACCGGCATCTTGATATCCATGAGCACGAGGTCGGGCAGGGAGGACTTTGCGAGCTCCACCGCAGCCCGCCCGTTTTCGGCCTCGATGATCTCGACCTTTCGGCCCCGCAACATCTCCCTGATGAGCTCCCGGTTGACCTGCAGGTCATCTGCCACAATCAATTTTGCCCCGTCCCTGGTCCAATCGTCATCGACGGGTTTTTCGATTCTTTGCACACCCTCATAATCCATCACCACCGGGATGTCCCGAAGGCTGATCTCAAATCGGCTGCCCAGTCCCGGCAGACTTCCGACCCTGATGCTTCCTCCCATCATCTCGATGAGCTGTTTGCATATGGAGAGGCCGAGACCGGTTCCGCTCGGGGTGTGCGAGCCGTTCCCCTTCGCCTGCGCGAACGACTCGAAGATGGTCTCGTGCGCGTCGGGATCGATGCCGATCCCCGTATCCTCAACGGTGATGACGAGGTCCAGGTGTTCGGCTTCCGCTGCCCGATGGACCGCGGGAGCCATCGAGAGGGTGATGCCGCCGGAGTCCGTGAATTTCAGGGCATTCCCCAGGAGATTGAGAAGCACCTGCCTCAGCCGGGTCCCATCCAGCATCAGCCCGTCGGGAAGGGAACGGTCTATTTCGGTGACGAGCTCAACGCCCTTTTGAGACATCTGACATGAGAACACGCTTCTCATCTCTTCAGCCAGCGCCCGAATGCTCACGGGCTCCCGTCTGATCTCCATCTTGCCGGCTTCGATCTTCGAGAGATCCAGGATATCGCTGATCAGGGCCATGAGCCCTTTTCCGCTGACCTTGACGGACTCCAGGTAGCTCCTTTGCATGGGATCGGTGATGAGCGGGTCCAGAAGGTCGGTGAACCCCAGGATGGCGTTCATGGGCGTTCTGATTTCGTGGCTCATATTGGCCAGGAATTCACTCTTGGCTTTGCTCGCCGCCTGGGCTGCCGCGCTCTCCTGCTTGGCGCTCTCCTTTTCCCTCCGCTCCGTCATGTCGATGAGGGAGCCCTCATAACAGCCCACATCCCCCGATTCGTCCAGTATGCTTCTGGCCGAAATGGAGACCCACACCGGGCTCCCGTCTTTGCGGAACAGCTGGGTCTCAAAGCCGATGACGCGTCCATCCTTCGCCAGAGAGCTCTCAAACTTCATGCGATCTTCAGGGTTCACGTAGAGGGCATCCGCAATATTTTCAACTTTTGAGAGAATATCTTCAGGTGAATCGTAGCCAAGGATTCGGGCCATGGATGGGTTGACCGTCAGAAACCGGCCTTCTTCAGCGGTGCTCCGGAAGATGCCCTCGCTGGCGTTCTCGAAGATGCTCCGGTACAATCCCTCGGTTTCCTTGAGCGCGGACTGGCTGCTCGCCAATTTCACCGACATGGCATTGAACGCGTCTCCCAATTCACCGATTTCGTCCCTGGAGGACATGGATACGGTCTCCCCCAGCTGCCCCTCGTCCACTCTCCGGATGACGTGCTGGAGAGCTGCAATGGGCTGCAGAACCAGGTGGGAAAGCAGCGTGTTGAGCAAAACGGACATGACCAGGATCATGGTCAGCAGAAGGGTGATGAAAAAAGCGACGGAGAGCAGGATGCTCCTCCTAAGGACGGAAAGGTCGTAGTAGACCCTGGCGTAGCCGACCTTCATTCCGATCACTTCGATGGGGTATGAAAATACCGCGAAGGACCGGTTCTGGCGGGAAACGGACTCGAAAGCTTTGCCGAGCTCGGTGTCTTGGGGGTCGATTCGGGGTATTTCCCTGGCCAGATTCTCGTCTGTGGACGCATAATGCTGACCGTCAGGAAGATAGACGGCAACGGCCTTGATCCCCTCCACTTTGCAAATCTGGGCCAGAGAAGCCTGCAGGGCCCGCCTCTGGTCCGCGTACAGCTCGTTGGCCAGATCCTCCATCCTCTGGTGCAGAACGCTGTCCACCAGAAGGTGTGCGTTCTTGAGGTGGGTGTTGTAGCGGTCGGATTCGAAAGGATAGAGGATCGCCCCGAAGAGTAAGGCAATGAGGGCGGATGTGAGCAGGATGGCCTTGTTGACCTTGGATCGCAGACTTCTGGACTTCATGGAATCAGTTTCTCGGAAAGCGGGGTTTTTCCCTCACTCAAAGGTTATGGGCCGGATGCCTCAATGGTCTTCAAATAACGGGGCTTGCCGTTGACGATCTCCATGATCACCGCCGCTTTGGCAGGATCTCTGCCGGCGCTGAAATCCATGCGCCCCGTCACACCTTCCAGCAGGCGCGTTTCTTCCAGCGCCGCCCGGATTCGGCCCCGGTCCGGAGCACCCGCCCTCTGAATCGCATCGACCAACAGCAATATGGCATCATATCCCAAGGCGGCACCTGCACCAAACCCCTCCCTCAGTGAGTATTTCTGGACGAAACTTCGCGATTTCTCGGAATCGAACTGCTCCGTCCAATGGGAGCAGTAGTAAGCCCGGCTCAGCTCTTTCCCCCCGGCATCGAGAAAACTCGGCTCCCCCCATCCATCCCCACCGATGGGAACGGCCCGGACTCGCGCTTCCTGGAGGCTCCTGGCAATCCCACCGCTTTCATCATGACCCGACAGGAAGACCACGTCGGGGTTGGCGGACTTGACTTGGCCGATCAGCCCGCTCATATCCTCCTGTTTGAATTTATACTCCAGCTCCAACAGGACCTTCCCGCCCAAACGCTCGAATTCCTGGCGAAAAACCTGTGCCAACCCCAGGCTGAAATCGCTGTTGAGGTTGACGAAGAGAGCCGCGCTGCGGGCATTGAGATCCGATCGCGCAAAGGTGGCCATGATCTTGCCCTGGAAGTCGTCGGTGTAACAAACCCGGAAGATGTGGTTTCCAATGGCTGTCACGGCCGGGCTGGTGGAATAGTTGGTGATCATGGGGATCCCGCGTTCCTGGGCGACTCGCGCGACGGCGATGGAATGGGAGCTCCACGTACAGCCCAGAATAGCCACAACATTGGCTCGATCCGCCCTCTCGGCTGCCGTGGCCGATCCAATGGGAGTGCTGCCGTTGTCGAAAACAAGAAGCCTCAATGGCTTGTTCAGCACGCCCCCGTTGCGGTTGATCTCATCAACGGCGAGGCGCACCCCGAGAAGCGAAGAGGCATTGGTGCCCACAGCCACACCCGTCAAAGCGTAAATGGCCGCAATATCGATGGATTCCTCAGCCCTGCTGGAGGAGCACCCGGTCATGCCGAGAACGACCAGGATGCAGCAGAGGACTCCGAGCCACTCCTTCATCAGCCGGCGGAGGGAGAGTGGATGATGACGCATGTTCCTTTCCCCTGTGAGAGATCAATACTTGAGCGTCGTGAAGTACTGTGATCCGCTTCTGCCATATTTCAATATGATGATGTCCTTGTGCAGGGGGTCACGATCCTTGTCGAAACTGATGGAGCCGGTTGCTCCTTTGAAGTCAACGGTTGCCGCCAGCGCATCCCTTATCCGGATTCGATCGGAAGAACCGGCACGCGTGATGGCATCCACCAGGAGCATGAGGGCATCGTAGGCCAGGGGGGCGCTCGTGTTCGTGATGCCTTCGCCAAATTTGTTCCAGTGGATCTCCTGCAGATGACGGCTCAAAGGGAAAGGAACGCTCGGATGCCAGGGTGCCGATTGATAGCTGCCGTCCAGGGAAGAGCCCGCAACGGTATGGATTTCATCCCAGGCATCTCCTCCCAGAAAAACGGTCTTGATTCCCTTGGAGACCGCCTGCTTGATGAGGAGCCCACTGTCGCGGGTATATCCCGGAAGGTAAACGGCATCGAGAGGGAGTCTGCGCATCTCCTCGATGATATCGGAAAAATCCACCGCTTTTCCCCTGTAGCCGCGGTCCAGTAGGACCTCTCCCCCCGTCTGAGCCAACGCATCCCTGAAGTAATCCGCCAGCGCCATGCAATAGGTTTCGTCGAGGTTTCTCAGCACAGCGGCTTTGCGGACATTGAGCTGCTCGCGGGCGAACCGGGCCATGGCGTATCCCTGGGACGAGTCCACGAAACAGACCCTGAAGATGAAATTCCCCACCTGGGTGACCGCGGGGTGTGTGGATGCAGGGGTGATCATGGGAACGCCGTGCTTCTGAAGCACAGGGGCGATCGCCAGGGAATGGGAGCTCCAATGGGCTCCGATGACGGCGGAGACTCCGAGCTGACAGGCCTTTTCCGCGGCAAGGCTCGATCCGATGGTGGTGCTCTGATTGTCGAGAAGAATCAGCTCCAGCGGTCTTCCCAGCACGCCTCCATTCTGGTTGATCTCGGAAGCAGCCAACTGCACCATGGAGACGAGGGGGGCGTTGTGGGATGACGCAATGCCGCTCATGGAGAAGATGGCGGCCACGGCGATGGGTTCGACGGCCTGAGCCGTGCCGACGCAGAGAAAGATTTGTGTGAGAAGAAACAGCAAAGCCGCGATCAGGTGCATCGATTTGATTTCTGCTGCTCGCATCGCCGATGCGAACCGGTAATGGGTCGATCCAGTGCCTCCATGCCGAAAGAGGCTGGAGGGTCCCAATACTTCATTCTACGCACTTCGGGGCAATGATGGTCTGTGTTCTCAACATTGATCGGCAGCGATGCAGATTGACGCCAGCAGATATTGACCGGCTCGGCGGATTCCTGAGATGTCTTTGGCAGCATTATGGGCTACGGGCCTCAGATCTCCCTCTCAGCGATTCGATTCCGCAACTTGGCGCAGCTCCAACAGAACAAGCTGATCACCTTTCCTCCTGTGTCATCCCGCATGTTTCTGGGCGGGGATCCAGGCATCTGAACGTCCTGGATTCCCGCCAGAAGCACGCGGGAATGACGATGAATGCGACTGCTCAAGTGTGCAGGTGTGCTCAGAAGCGGCCGATTCACATGAGATCCTCTTCAGGGTCTCCCTTCTTGAAACTCCTGGAATCCAGCTTGTTATCCCGGATCAGACGATGCAGATACTGCCGTTTGACTCCGGATTCCCTGGCCGCCTGAGACACATTGCCCGAATGCCTGGCCAGGATCTTGGTCAGGTAATGAGTCTCGAACTCCTCGATGAGGCGATCTTTGGCCTCCTTGAAGGGAAGGGCAAAAATCTCCTCTCCGGTTTCAAAGGAGCTCGTGGCGCAGGGCACCTGCTCGGGGGCCATGGCCAGGATATCCGCGAGCTGAAGCTCTTCTCCCGCCGCCATGATGACGCCTCTCTCGATGGTGTTCTCGAGCTGGCGCACGTTCCCCGGCCACTCCTGGCCCAGGAGATGAGCCATGACCTGGCTGGAAAACCTCGATACCTTTTTGCTGTGCAGCAGGCAATACTTTTGAAGAAAATGCCTGCAGAGCACGGGGATGTCTTCGGCCCGCTCCCTGAGGGGCGTGAGGTGGATGTTGAAGACATTCAGGCGGTAGAAGAGGTCCTCCCGGAACTCCCCTTTCTTGATCTTATCCTGGAGATTCTGGTTGGTGGCGGCGATGAAGCGGATATCCACCTTGCGGATGGCATTGGCGCCCACCGTCTTGTACTCGCCCTCCTGAAGCAGCCGAAGCAGCTTGACCTGCATGGGGAGGCTCAGGTCCCCCGCTTCATCCAGGAAGAGGGTCCCCTGATGCGCCTCCTCCACCAATCCCTTCTTGTCTCTCAGGGCGCCCGTGAAGGAGCCGCGCAGGTGGCCGAACAACTCGCTCTCGATCATGGGCTCGGGAATGGTGCTGCAGTTGATGGGAATGAACGGTTTGTCCTTTCGGGGGCTGTGCGAATGGACGCCCCGCGCCACCAGCTCCTTCCCGGTGCCGCTTTCTCCCGTGATGAGCACCGTAGCCGATGTCTGGGCGACCCGATCGATTTGCAGATGCAGTGCTTTCATGGCACGGCTGCTGCCGATGAGCGTCGGGAAGCGTGACTTCCCTTCGAGCTTTTCCCGCAGGAACTGATTCTCCTGCTGGAGGGTTCGCCACTTCATCGCCTGCTCCACCACCTGCAGGATTCTTTCTTTCCGAAAAGGCTTGGTGATATAATCGAAGGCTCCCTTGCGCGTGGCTTCAATGGCCGACTCGATGGTTCCATAGGCTGTCATGAGGACCACGGCGATGGTTTCGTCGCGGCCCTTGACTTCCTCCAGGATTTGGATCCCGTCGCGCTGGGGCATCTTGAGGTCCGTCAGCACGATGTCGAAGGCCTCGGTTCGGAGCAGCTCCGAAACCGACGCAGGATCGCCCGTGGCCGTGACTTCGTAGGATGCCCTGTCCGACAGAATCCGCTGAAGGAGCAGCAGCATATCCATTTCGTCATCGATGATCAGGATGCGGGAGGCCATGGTCGCGGTGGGTTCTCCTCAATGGCTGTCTGGCGGTTCAGTCTTCTGGAGATCATTGTGACCTCGATGCAGAGGGGAGTCAACGACAATGTCACATAAAAGTTTCACCCCTTGGGTCCGCCTGGAACGGGAGTGAGGAGCCTCGCAAATGGAAGCTGTGGGAGGGCGCATCAAGCTTCACAGGATGCTCAAGATCGTCGGGGGCGTCACGACCTTGCTCGTGTTGGGGGCGCTGGCGCTGGGCGTCTCGACGTCCCGGTACATGAAAGGTGTGATCCGCGATCAGTTCAACGAACAGCAGCTCGCTCTGGCCCGGGCCACGGCCAACCGCATCGAGACGACCATTCAGAATGCCCTCGTGGACCTGATCCTGCTCAATTCCATCCCGGCCATTCAATACTGCGACCCTGGCAGTTACGAAATTCTTCTCCTCTCGACCCTGCCGCTGCTGAATCGCGACCACATCATCGAAATCCGCCGGGTGGACCGGGACGGGAAGACATTGCTCGTGGCGAATGAGCAGGGCATCGGGATGCGGCATTTCGGGCTCGACGGCCAGGACGCGGCCGCCTATCTCTCCTGGGCGAGCGACATGGGCAACCGGGGCAAGACCATGGGGACGGGAATCCGATCCAGGGATCCCTCCAAGGAGCGCCGGACCATCCTCCTCGACCTCATCACCCCCACCTATGAAGATGCGGCGGATGCCGCCCACCCGCAGCCCAGCCACCGTTTCGCCGGCTATCTCCGGGCCACGCTGGACGTGAGCAAGCTGCTGCAGGAGATCATCCCCCCCATCAAGTCGGGTAAGACGGGCTACGCCTGGGTGCTGGATTCTTCAGGATCGTTTCTCTATCACCCCGAAGCGGCCTTTGTGGGAGAAAATGCCTTCGAAGCCCGAAGCAACCGGAACCCCCAGATCTCTTTTGCCAAGATCAACGATATCCAGCGCAACGAGATGCTCAAGGGCCTGGAGGGCAGCGGGACTTACCTCTCCGGGTGGCATCGGGACGTGGTGGAGCCCATGGAGAAGCTGATCGCTTTCAGTCCCGTAACCATCCGCGGTCCCTACATGGACTACACGTGGTCGGTGGCCGTTGCCGCCCCCGCTCACGAGATCGAGGGAATCGTGAGCACGGTCTATCTGAGGCAGATCGCTCTGCAGAGCGTCATCGTTTTCGTCATTCTCGTGGGGAGCCTCATCGTCATTCTTTATGAGCTCCGCTGGTCCACGGTTCTCGAGCATGAGGTGGAGAGCAAAACACGGGACATTCAGCGCTACGCCACGGAGCTGGAGCGATCGGAGCTCCAGTACCGCTCGCTGGTGGAGAGTGCGGAGGACTTGATCTTCACGGTGGATGCCCATGGAATGATCCAGACGGCCAATCGTCACATGGCAAGATTCTTCGGGGTCAGGGCAGCGGACCTTGCAGGCCGCAGCCTTCTCGATCTGCTGCCGGGAGATCAGGCTGAAGAGCAGATGGCCCTGGTCCGGAAAACCCTGGAAGAGCGCAAGGGGCTGCGAATCGAGTCCTCTCTTCATGTGCGGGACCAGGATGTCTGGCTGAACATCCACTACATGCCCGTCCAGGGCGAGAGCGGAGGAGGGGATCTCGCCCTCGGCATCGCCCGGGACATCACGGATCGAAAGAGCCTCGAGCGGCAGCTCATCAGCACGGAGAAGCTGGCTTCCCTGGGCACGCTGGCCGCGGGTGTAGCCCACGAGATCAACAATCCCCTGGGGATCATGCTGGGGTTCTGCGAGCTCCTCCTCGAGAAATCCGAGCCGGGAACCATGGAGCACAACGACCTCAAGATCATCGAGCGCCACGGCCTGCACTGCAAGAGCATCGTCGAACGGCTGCTCAGCTTTGCCCGGATCAGCGAGGAAGCCGAGGAGCACTGCGATCTGAACACCAACGTGGAATCCATCCTGTCCGTGGTGAAGCACACCCTGGAGATGAACAACATTCAACTGGCGACATCGCTCACGCAGGGGCTGCCCATGGTGCGCGGCGATTCGCGCGGCATCCAGCAGGTCCTTCTGAATCTGATCAGCAACGCCATCCACGCCATGGACGGTCAGGGAAGCCTCACGGTCGTCACGAGGCAGGGGAAGAAGCCGGGCTGGGTGGAAGTGGTCGTCTCCGACACGGGCTGCGGAATCAGGAAAGATGTCATGCAGAAAATCTTCGACCCGTTTTTCACCACCAAGAAGGTGGGGGATGGCACCGGCCTCGGGCTTTCGGTCAGCTACGGCATCATCTCCAATTACGGGGGGAGCATCGAGTGTGAGAGTCATACCGAAGAGGACGCCCCTGGACAGTCCGGCACGGCCTTCACCATCACGCTGCCAGCCAGGACAGACGAGGAATCGGAGCACGAGCGGCCGGCCGGCTTGACTCCCCATAGCGACGACCTCGATCCATAGGCACCCGGGGAAGGTTGTCTGTTTTCGTTTTCGGTGGGCACAGAAAAACGTGCCCAACCTACAAAACCATCAAACTTCGCGAGCCAGCAGGGTGGGCACGGGCTCATCGTGCCCACCACAACCGGTCGAGAGCTCCCGCCCGTGCCACCCGTCGAGCCAGCGACATTGTTCTGCCTCGTCAAAGGTGAAGAGCTGCACAGAGATCTCCGCTACAGCGTGATAAACTCCTCTCGAATGGGACGAAACCTCCCGTGGCTCAATGCTCCATGAAGGATTCGATCATGCCATAGGGTCTCCCGCTTCGAAAC
>Ga0209705_10002167_pt1 | contig 10538 bp, 9 predicted proteins | sample PPLLaktember2015_5_FD_187262 | JGI IMG/M metagenome (GOLD analysis project Ga0209705, IMG submission 187262) | Freshwater sediment microbial communities from Prairie Pothole Lake near Jamestown, North Dakota, USA - PPLs Lake P8 Core (1) Depth... | ecosystem: Environmental > Aquatic > Freshwater... | reverse complement strand
CGAGCGGATCCTCGATCGCGGCGGCCTCCTCGAGGTACTCGGCCTTGGTCAGGTCGGTGGAAGCAATGGGCCGCGCCAGGCCGAGGTCGACACCGTGAGTCAGGGTTGTGCCGAGGATCAGCGCCAGACCGAGGAGCGCCACCATCCAGACCAGGTAGCGATAGCGCGCCAGCAGACGCAGGACGAGGAAGAAGCCCGCCAGACAGCCAACGGCGACCAGCAGGTCGACCGGGCTCAGGTCGTTCACCTTGGGCGACAGTCGGAACATGAACTGGCTGATGGGCCAAGCGGCCACGCACGGCGTATCGATCAGGGTCTGGCATAGGGCGAGATGCATCCGGTTGGCCAGAACGAGGGCCAGGCTGGAGAATCCGATAATGACGGGGATAGACCGATCGTTCAGGGGGTCGTTGAGAAGCCGCCTCATGCAGGACCGACGGAGCCAGGCTTCGACCAGGCACCCGAGCCCGGTCTCACCGGCCCGCCGCGCGCCCGCGGCCGGGGGGTTTGGGTGAGGAGGCTTTCTCGAGCCGGCCTGCTAAGCCACCGCCCAGGAGCGCCAGGCCGTCGGTCGTCAGGTAGTGGCTGGCGGCTGCGTCGAAGAGGACTGAGCCGCGCGCAGGGAACTCCTCATCGCCGGGCCACAGGATTGCCGCCAGTCGGATGCGGGGGAACGGCTGGAAGGCGAAAGCGTGCTCGGCCAGCGTCGGCAGACGCAGGCCGTCCATTGCGGCCGCAGCGCCGTCAAAACCGGCGCCATCATTCCCGAAGGCGCGCACCAGGCGATCACCGCTGTAACGCTGGTAAGCCAGATGGTAGAAGGCGCCGTCCGGTAGCTCGCGGAACCCGATCCATCGATCGGCCATCGGCGCGCCGTCGGCGGTGCGCAAGTAGTAGAGGAGCATAGCGGTGTCGAACGTCGAGCACGGGCGCCGGTCCTCGGCCAGCGGCTCGAGGTCCGGCCAGAGGAGACGGAGACGGCGGTCCCAGTAGGGAAGCACCAGGGCGGGCGGGTCCCAGGCCGCGCCGCACTGGTGCGCCAGGATTTCCGGCGGACGTCGGCGCACCGCCTCGCGCAACCCATCCACCTGGCGCAGCATGCTCTCTTCCCAGCGCTGACGGGCGTGCTCGATCTCCCCCGCCGCATCAAAGGGCGGGTCGCCGACGGCGCGGTCGGTCAGACCGGTCACGTCGCTTCCCCGCGCACGCTGTCGATATAGACCTTGATCGAGGGCATCCCGGTCAGCTTGTCGTAGTAGAAGTTGTTGACCGCGTTGATCACCTGCTGCCGGGCGGCTTCGACCGGCCCGCTGACCGCCTGGCCGGCCTGCTGCTGAGCCAGGGCGTCCCGCAACCGCAGGAGCAGGCGCACGATCTCCGCCTCCTGATCACCCTCCAGGGCTTTGATGATCTCCATGATGAGCTGATCCGTCTGTGCGATCAGCGTCTCGCGTGAGATATCATGCCCGGACTCGGCTGCGTCCTCGAGCGTGCGGATCAACGACCAGACTTGATACAGGACCGTGGCCGGCTCGTCGAACAGCTCACGCAGGAAGGCCGCCTCCTCGTATTGGCCGGTCAGGCGGAAGATGTTGTACATCCTCTTGGCGGCCTTGCCGTAGTTGACGTCTTTGGTCAGGTACTTGTTGACTTCCTTCTCGAGCTGGGCGACGTACTCGTCCATCGCGTCGGCCGAGACGTGCCGGGCCAGCTTGGAGAAGATGGGGATCGACTCGGCGTCCAGATACACCTCCTGGAAGTACGGATCCAGGTAGCCGTCCAGCGGCGTGATCGTGCCGTCCGGGGACTCCCAGGTCACGTCGAGCATGTTGCTGGCATTGGCCAGCTGCCCGCGCGCCGGATCGGCGACGACCCAGTCGAGCTTGCACCAGCCGGGCTCGAGGGCGGCTTCTTCCCAGTGAACAACGGCCGAGGTGCCGTCCGGCCGGAAGGCGTCGATCTTGCCGGCGCGGATCTCTTCCAACGACCACGAGACCGGCGAGCCGGCCTTGATCGGTTTCCCGTCCTTGACGACGTCCTCGCGGAACGAGCCGAGTTTGACCTCGATCAACTGGTGCGTCGGGCCTTTGGCGGTGTTGAGCGCCTTCTCGCGCATGATCTCGGCCAGGATGCGGCAGGCTTCCGGACGGCTCGGGGCTTTGATATTGACGCGCTCGAAGTAGTCGCAGTCGCCGGGAAAGGACTGGATCTTCGATTGCGCCGCAGAGCCGGATAGGGCCAGCGCCGTCTCGACCATGCCCGGACGGTCGGCGAACTCGACCAGCTTGCCGATGCGGCGGAAGTGCTCCAGGTCCTGCGGGCTGAAGTCGAGCATGCTGACCTTGTGCCCGAAGACTCCGGAGCGGGTGTCGACGACGATCTCGCCGCTGGTCTGGGCTGCGGCAATGGCCGAAAGCCACTGCAGGGCGTCGGCCTCGTCGAGCTCGATCCCCAGGCGCTGGGCGGATTCGAGGATGCGGGTCAGATCTCTGGACGGCTCGGGCATGTTTCCTCCAGGGGGATGCGGGACCATCATACAACGGATTCGCGGTCGGTCTCCAACGGCAGTTGTCACCGCATGACCTGGCCTCGGCACCTGCGGCGATGTAGGCTGTTGACCGGTCGGAGGGTTCAGTGCCCCGCTTGCCTGCACGAGCTGCCGACCCCCGGCTGTCCGGCTCGCCGGCCAGGGCCTGCGAGGCACTCTTGGACGCGATGGGGTGAACCCGGCTTCAGGAATCGACTGACAGTGACCGTCACCGGCGCTCAAGCCACGGGCGGAGCTTGACCTTGGTCTTTAGAAAGCGATAGAATCGCGGCATCCAGCCGCGCGCATCTGGGGGCGCGTGTGTCATCCTTCAATCCTCTCCGCCCTGGTGTTCCCCATGTGATGCCTCCGCCAGGGGGCCCCGACCCATCGCGCCGTAGCCGGCGCGGAGTGCGCCTCTTCCTTCTGGGCGCCTTGATCGGTGCAGTTCTGGTGACCCTCGCACTCTTCGTGGCAGCCAGGATGGGACTCTTCGATGGCCTTCGTGCGCGGCTGGCCCGGGGCGGTCCAGGCCGGGAGACGGCGCCGACCGTTGGCGCGGCCGTAACCCTGCCGCCTGCCTGGACTGCCACGCCCAGTCGGATACCTTCCACTCCGACGGTACGGCCGGCGGCCACGATCACACCCATCGGAGGTCTCCGTTCGATCGACACCTCCGCGGCCCGGCAGCTAGTGGAGGATCAGGATTGGGCCGCCTGCGTGCTGGCCTGGGACGAAGTCCTTCGCAGCTACCCAGACTACGGCGAAGGTTACTACTACCGGTCGATGTGCTACCTGGGTCTGCTGGACAACCAACGGGTCATGGCTGACTACGAGGCCTATCTGAGCCATGCCCTCGAGGACATCGATCGCGCCATTGCCCTTGGCGAGAGCGTCACCGGCGACTACTACTATCTCCGCTACCGCGCCTACGATGATATGGCGGTCAATCGGGCGACCGTTACAGAACGACTGGCGGCTTTCGGGCTGGCACTCGAGAACCTCCAGCGGGCGCTAGCCCTGGGGACCGGTTCGCCCCTTGCTCACCGCTCCCTGCCGGCGTGTCTGATCGCGGCCGGTCATTGCCAGGAAGGCCTGTCTGAGGCTCAGCGCCTGCTTGATGCCATCCGGCCCGGGGACTCACCGAGCGCGTCGATCAACGAGGCCCTGGCGCGTGCTTATCTCTGCCTGGGGGACTATCAGCGAGGCCTCGACCGAATCCGGGCAGCGCTGAGCATCCGCGAGTTTGTGCAGTGGAGGTACACCGAGGCGATGTTGCTCTACGGCCTCGGGCGGGAGGACGAAGCGGCCCGGATCCTGGATCAACTGATCGAGGACGACCCCTACTTCGCCGGCTACCGCTTCTACTTCCGGGCGCTGATCCATTACGACCAGGGCAGACCGGACTTGGCGGAGGAGGACCTTTGGACCGGCGCCGGAAATACGTGGGGATACGGCGGGGCCGGGTCAATCGTGGCGGGACTCCTGGCGCGGGACGCCGGCAGACTCGACGAGGCGATCGACGAATTCACGTGGGCCCTAGAAAGCATGGACAACCTGGACGGGCCATTCATCAAGCGCGCACTGAGCGAGCTACGGGCTCTTGGCGTGGAGCCGACGATGCAGCCTGCCTTTCCGGCATTCGCCACTCCCCTGCCGGTGATCACACCGGTCCCCTCCGGCGAGATACTGGCCACCCCGGTGGCGCTCGTTAGGGACTATGGCGAGGGATCAGGGCGGATACGTCTGGGTCCCGAGGGCTACCAGGCCGTCCGGTTCCAGAGTCCCCCAGGATTCGAGGTTGCTGCGGCCCTCAGACTCCGTATCGTGCTCGAACTGCTGCCCAGCGGGGTTCCGCCCGACATCAACCTCTTCATCTGGCAGCCGCACACGAACATCTGGACGATGTACGACTACTTGGGCGGACCGATTGAGGTGGCGGATCCGGATCGCTTCGTGTTGCCCGATGGCGGCTTGGTCCTCGCGGCCTACAACTCGGCCTGTTGCGACTCGATCATAGAGGGCCTCTCTGTCAGCTTCGAGGTGCGACTGTCGAACGGCAGCGTGTTGACGCTGGGTGAGCCATAGATGCGCTCGCCGCGTCTGGGCTCATGCCTGGAAGCCAGGGCCGGCCAATGAGCCAGGGGGGAGGTGGGGTGCGCCTCGGCGGCTTCGTCTTCGGGCTCGCGCTCGGGGCATCCCTGGCGCTGGCCATCGGGTTCGCCGCGGTGATCGCCTCGGACCCGGGCCCGCCGCTGGAGACCCCGTCTCACGCCGCCGGCATGGGCGTGGAACCATCCGCGACTCGGGCGCCGACCTCTACGGCTACCCCCCGGCCGATTGACGGGGCAGCCGAGACCCTGGGGAACGCTGCCGCGTATTTGCAGGATGGCCAGGCGCAGCTTGTCATCGAGCTGCTGGCGCCTCAAGTCCCTCGGTGGTCGGACTACCTCGACCTGGCCGAAGGGTATGATCTCCTCGGCCAGGCAGAGATGTCCCTTTCCCACTCCTCCCTGGCTGCCGAGTACTTCGAGCGAGGACAGGCGTACGTGCCGACGGCGGACCGTCTGTACCGTCTGGCCCTCGCCTATGACCTCGCCGGCAACCTCGAGATGGCCCTGCGCCGCTATGACATGCTCCTGCATTGGCAGGAGAGCGATGCCGGCCAGTATTGGGACTTTGCCTCGACCCGGGCCGACGAACTGCGTACCCTGCTCGGGACCCCTCCAGCTCGCTAGCCCCGTTCGCCGCCATTCCTGGTCCCTCGAGCCTCCTCAGACTGCCGACGCATGCGCGGCCGCGACGGACGGGATCCTCGGATTGTCAACTCACGCAGGTGTTCGGGGCGCGTGGTCGGCCGCTGGCAGGTGGCCGGAGACCTTCCATCTACGAGCCGGCCAGCTCGACAATCACGAGTCAAATCGTCGCGACTTTGCTCCGCTGGCTTGGAGGCCTTCCGACTTCCAGGCTGGCACGCGCTGCCGCTCGGTGACACGCCGAGAGGCGAAGCCCAGACCGTGACAGGGAGCCTGTCATGTGCGTGGCAATCTGTGCATCCGTCGTCGTCGACCGGCCAGTGGACAGGTTGTTCCGCTTCTACGCCGATGACCATGGCCGCAACCCACCTCAACGGGACCCCGATATCCATCTGTTGAAAGATTCCGACAGGCCCATCGGCGTCGCGACCGTGATCCGTAGGCGGAACAGCCGCAGTGGCACGCCGGTCGAGGGGAGGATGGAGGTGGTCGAGTCCGAGCGCGATCTGTCGATCGAGATGGTCGATCGAGATGATCATTCGCGATGGGCCGGTCGAGATGCGCGGGCGGGCGACGTTCGAGCCGGCGGGCCCCGGCGGTACGTGCCTGGCGGCCACCGTCGAGATACCCGGGATGGACGAGTCGACGGACACCATCTCCCTGACAAGCCGGCTGAAACGAAGCGGCCGCGGGATGCAGCAACTGATCGAGGCCGAGATCGAGTCCGGTTGACAATCGCCCGCGCAGCCGCTGCCACCCAGCCGGTGCACCCGGAGAGGGCCTGTAGGCGTACAGCTCGTATTCATCAGCCATAATCCGGCCGGGCATGGCCGGCGAATTCACTCCGCACCATCGGGAAACCGTCCTCATCACCGAGTCCGGCGAACCCCAGATCATCGCCCAGGTGGCCTACATCCATGCCGATGGTACCGAGGTGGACATCCTCCGTCTGTTCGCCGACGCGCAGGGACTGAGCTTCAACATCACGGGGCCGATGAACGATCGAAACGGACCCACGCGTTCAACCGGCCCACACGGATCGAGATCTTCGGGAAGCTTAGCCAAGCGGCGATGAGGTTGATGGACGAGGCGCCGGGGCGGGGGTCGAGATCCGCCTCAGCCCCGATTACATCGGCGGCTGCATGCGCTTGTCGGCAGGTCGAGTCCTAGCGCCGGGAAGCCTCGTGGAGCAGCCTCCGGAACAGCGCCGCCTGGTCGACCGCGTCCTGGAGTGCGTTGTGGGTCAGCGCGGGGTGGTCGGGGTAGCGGGCGGCCAGCGCCGCCTTGGTCGTCTCCGACCAGGCGACGCCGGCCAGCCCCATGTAGAAAGCCTTGATATCGAGCGCCGTGTGGCCGAAGGGGTTGCGGCCAAGGAAGCGGTGAAAGTAGTCGGCCACGAACATCCAGTCGAAGGCGGCGTTGAAGCCGACGAATACCGGCTGGTGCCCCGGCGGGACGACCCTCTGCAGCCACGCCTCGAAGCGGCGCATGGCCTCGGCCGGCGGAAGCCCCTCGCGGCTCAGCCGCTCCAGCGATAGCCCGGTGACCGCCAACGCCTGGGGCGTGGATCGCATCGTCACCGGCTGGAGCTCGATGGTGAAGACTTGCGCCGGGTCGTCGATCAAGCAGGCGCCGATCGTCAACAGCGCGTAGTCGGCCGGGTTTGGGCCGGCCGTCTCGACGTCGACGGAGACGTAGACCTCAAGGGGCGTCGCCATGGGTGGCGAGGGTGGGCGCCCGGGCCGGCACAGGCCCGGGCGCCGGATGCGCTAGCGTCCGCTGAGGAGGTTACCAAGCAGGTCGCCGCCCAGGCCGGCCACGCCCTTCGTCTGTTCGGTGCGCCCGAAGCGCGCCGCCGCCAGAATGCGGTCGGCCATGCGCGAGAAGGGCAGGCTCTGCAGGTAGATCTTGCCCGGGCCGGTCATCTTGGCGAAGAACAGGCCTTCACCGCCGAACAGGACGTTTTTGAAGCCGCCGATGAACTGGATGTCGTAATCGACGGTGGGAGCGAAGGCGACCAGGCAGCCGGTGTCGACCCGCAGCGTCTCGCCCTGTGCCAGGTCCTTCTCGATGATCGTGCCCCCGGCGTGGACGAAGGCCAGCCCTTGCCCTTCCAGCCGCTGCAGGATGAAGCCTTCGCCGCCGAATATGCCGGCGCCCAGGCGCTTGGTGAAAGCCACCTCGATTTCGATCCCCGCCGCAGCGCACAGGAACGAGTCCTTCTGGCACAGGAACTTGCCGCCCAGAGCGCCCAAATCGAGAGGGATGACCTTGCCGGGGTAGGGGGCGGCGAAGGCGGCGCGCGCCTTGTTGCGGCCCTTGTTGGTGAAGTTCGTGATGAAGAAGCTCTCGCCGGTGACGGCCCGCTTCAGCCCGGAAAGCACACCGCCGCCGGTGGAGGTCTGCATCTCGATCCCGTCTTCCAGGTAGGCCATGGTGCCGACTTCGGCCCGCACCCCTTCGCCGGGGTCGAGCTCGACCTCGACCAGTTGCAGATCATCGCCGTAGATCTTGTATTCGATCACGTCTGCCATGAGCTTCGCTCCTTGCGGGGTGATTGTGCTTCATGACCAAGGATACTACGAACCGTCTCAAGCCATCAACTTGGGACCCGTCCGGGGCCCGGCTCCTTCCCAGTGACCCTTGACGCAGCGCCGCGCGACCTGCGCCGGACTCCTGCGCTCACAGCAGCGCAGCACCCCGGGTCCCGCGCCGGAAAAGGTCGCCGCGCCTGCCTGGCGGCGGCCTCGGCGTGACAGCCGCCGAGGGGCAGCCGCATCCCAACCCTCGCCCGGGGGCGGTCATCCGATCAGCCCACGCCACCCGACCGGCGGTCGGGCGACGCCAGGGACGGACCACAGGGCCAGAAAGGCCGCAACCTGGCCAGGACTGGCGGAATCCCCCGTGTCCCAAGGCTGTTGAAACAGGGAAGAACGAGGGGGATAGCCAACCGCCGCCGGCTGTGGTATGCTCCGCGCGGCAGGGGGTTGCACGGGTGGCCTGGAGGGCCGGGCAAGACCCGACGCACGGACGTTTCCGCTTTATTGACGGCCTAAGCCGATAGAACAGTCGTTCGCGTTCGCCCGGGTGGATGTGCTACCTTCTGCCTCTGGGAGTTATGTCATATGGAGCGCCAGCTCGCAGTTGATTGGGTCCTGAAGTCCGACGGGTATTTGGACGCCCTCATCGACTTGCCCACCGCGGACCGACCCCGGGGTTCCCGGGATGGCCGCTGGGTGGCCTGGGTCTGGTACGGCGTGGGTGAGGCGGCCGATATCTATGTCGCCCCGACGGACGGATCGGCTCCGCCGACGCGCCTGACGGCCTCCAGTGATGACACCTTTCTGTTGTCTTGGACCGCGGACAGCCGGTCGCTCATCGTAGGGCAGGATCACGGCGGCGACGAACGCGTGCGCCTTTTCCGGGTCGACCTGGATCGCCCGCTGACCATGGTGCCCCTGACCGAAGCCGACCCGGCCTACTACATCCAGGGCGGCGACCTGCACCCCAACGGCCGGTGGCTGGTCTACGGGGCCAACCTGGATCCGGACACGGGGCGGGAGACCGAGGTGACGCCCGTCCTCCGCCATGACCTGGTGACGGGCGAGCGGCGGGTGTTGGCGCGCCCAGAGAAGGCCGGGGCCACATGGCCCGTCCTCAACCCGACTGGCACCCACATCCTGTACTCCCGGAACGACCGTCATCCGGCCGGCCGGCAGGTCTGGCTTGTGGGCATCGACGGCCAGGGCGATCGCGAGATCGCCAACGTTGGCGATGACCGGAAGGTCTTCGGCTTCTGGTTCCCGGACGGCCAGCGGGTGCTCCTGCTGGCGGACGGGGACAGCCATCGTCGGCTGGGGATGTGGGATCTGGAGTCGGGTGAGCTGCGTTGGCTGATCGATGACCCTCAACGCTACATCGAAGCCGCCTATGTCCCGGATCTCTCCGATCAGATCGTCGTGATTGAGAGTCGGGAGGCCCGGGTGCGCGCCTCGCTCCTCGACTGGCGCACAGGGATCGAGGTCTTCGCTCCGCAGATTCCCGGGAACCTGATTCCGCTGGCCCCGGTTGGACCCGATCAATGGATCGGGGTCTACTTCAGCAGCTCCTGGCCCAGCGACCTCGTGCGGTTCCCTCTTGGGGCGAGCTCGGTCGAGGATCTGACCAGCCTGACGCGCGTTTGGGAGATGACGCCTCTGACTCCGGAGGACATGGTGTCGCCCGAGGACATCCGCTGGCGATCGGTCGATGGCCGGGAAATCCAGGGCTGGCTCTACCGGCCGAGAGGCGAGGCGGTCGGCACGATCGTTATGGTTCATGGCGGTCCGACCTACCACAGCATGGACATGCTTGACGCCCAGGGGCAGTACTTCGTCCGCGAAGGATTCAACGTGCTCGACCCCAACTATAGGGGCAGCACCGGCTTCAGCCTCGAGTTTCGGGAGGCCATCAAGGAGGATGGCTGGGGCGGCCGCGAACAGGATGACATCCGTGCGGGCATTGAAGCCCTGATGGCCAGGGGCATTGCCGTGCCGGGGAAGGTCGGCATCACCGGCGTTTCCTATGGCGGTTATTCGGCCTGGTGGGCGATTACCCACCTGCCGGTCGATCTGGTCGCCGCCACGGCGCCGGTGTGCGGCATGACCGACCTGGTAGTGGATTATGAGACCACCCGGCCGGATCTGCGCCCTTACAGTGCCGAGATGATGGGCGGCTCTCCGCAAGAAGCGCCGGAGCGATTCTATGAACGCTCCCCGATCCGCTTCGTCGACCGAATTCGCGGGCGTCTGCTGATTGTCCAGGGGCTGCGCGATCCGAACGTTACCCCCGAGAATGTCCGCAGTGTGATCGCCGAGCTGCAGCGGCACGGCGTCGCCTACGATCTGCTGGCGTTCGACGATGAAGGCCACGGGATCACGCTGCCGAAAAACCAGCGCATCCTGTACCGGCGCATGGCGGAGTTCTTCGCTGAGGCCTTCTCCGGCTCCGATGCGCGCGCCTAGACCGGCCTTGCATCACAGGTGAGAGCCGCCCGCCTGGCGCGCTGCTCTCCCCTGGCAGGGCGATTCCTCCGCTGGGCGGTCTGTCACATGAGCTTCGCTATCCCCGCTGTGCGCTTGCGCGAGACCGAGACGCTGCTCGCCTTCCATCACCCGCAGCCGAGCCATGCCGTCCACATCCTGATTCTGCCCAAGCGGGAGTACGCGTCGCTGCTGGATATCCGGCCGGAGGACGGAGCGCTGCTTGCCGACCTA
>Ga0209705_10002166_pt1 | contig 10539 bp, 6 predicted proteins | sample PPLLaktember2015_5_FD_187262 | JGI IMG/M metagenome (GOLD analysis project Ga0209705, IMG submission 187262) | Freshwater sediment microbial communities from Prairie Pothole Lake near Jamestown, North Dakota, USA - PPLs Lake P8 Core (1) Depth... | ecosystem: Environmental > Aquatic > Freshwater... | reverse complement strand
GCCTTCGCGGCAGCCACGGCCGGAGGCGTCCTTCTGGGCAAAGTCATGTACTGGGTATCCGGGCACAAGGTGAATCCGGTGATAGGGGCGGCTGGGGTCTCGGCGGTGCCTATGTCCGCCAGGGTGGCCCAGAAGGAAGTGCAGAGGGAGGACCCGGACAACTTCGTCCTGATGCATGCCATGGGCCCCAACGTTGCCGGTGTCATCGGGACGGCGGTGGCGGCCGGCGTGCTGCTGGCCCTGGTGCCAGGGATGATGGACTAGCGCAGCTGCGCCTTCTACCTCTCGTCGAACACCTGGGACAGCTTGTCCACCAGCGGCTTCTCGCGTTCGGCGATCCTCTTCATGTCCTCCAGCAGGTCAGTCTCCTTCTCGAGGAAGCGGGTCTCGAGTTCGCCGGCGACGAACCGCGGATTCTCCATCACCGCTTTGTGGAACGGGATGTTGGTCTGGGGGCCGACAATGATGTACTCGTAGAGCGCCCGTCTCATCCGGGTGATAGCCTCGTTTCGATCCCTGCCCCAGACGATCAGCTTGGAAATCATGGAATCGTAGTGTGGTGGAATGTAGCAGCCGGTGTGGACACCACTATCCACCCTCACGCCAATCCCACCGGGAGAGCGGTATCCGCGCAACTCACCGGGCGACGGCCAAAAGTTGTTGAAAGGATCTTCGGCGTTGATGCGGCATTCTATGGCCCACCCTTTGACTCGAACGTCTTCCTGTTTGACCTGTAGTGGGAGGCCTAGCCCCACCCGAATCTGCTCTTTGACAATATCGATGCCGGTTACCATCTCGGTCACCGCATGTTCAACCTGGATACGGGTGTTGGACTCGAGGAAGTAGAACTTGCCCTCGCAGAGAATGAACTCGATTGTGCCAGCTCCGCAGTAGTTCACCCACCTGGCCGCTCTCACTCCCGCCTCGGTAAGCTCGCGGCGCAGTTCAGGAGTCAGTGCTGGAGAAGGGGCCTCCTCGATCAGTTTCTGATGCCGTCTCTGAATGGAGCATTCTCTTTCCCCCAAGTGGATCACGTTTCCGTGCGAGTCCGCCAGTATCTGCACTTCTATATGGCGAGCATGAGGCAGGTATTTCTCTATATAAACAGTCGCCGTGCCAAAAGCCTTGGTGGCGATGGCCTCAGATGAATCGAGAGCCTTCTGCAGGTCCCTTTCAGTGTACACTGCGATCATTCCTATCCCACCACCGCCGCCTGACGGCTTGATCAGAATGGGATAGCCCAGTTCGTCAGCAGATGCTTTTGCCGCGTCAAAGCTGGAGACGTAGCTTGCAGCACCCGGCACAACCGGAACGCCGGCCCTCCGCATCTCGCGGCGCGCCGCCACCTTGTCGCCCATCAGCTCGATTACCTGGCTGGAAGGACCAATGAATCTGAGTCCGTTCTTCTCGCAGGCGGCAGCGAAGCGCGGGTTTTCAGCCAGGAAACCGTAGCCCGGGTGAATGGCAGTAGCTCCGGAGGCCTTGGCTATCCCAATAATCTTGTCGATGTTGAGGTAGCTTTGGGTTAGGGTCGGCCCTCCCAGCAGGTGTGCTTCATCGGCGTACTTCGCAAAGAGAGCATCCTTGTCCACCGAGGAATATGCAGCCACGGACTTGAGGCCAAGTTCGCGGCATGCACGCATGACACGGATGGCTATCTCGCCACGATTGGCGACCAGAACCTTGTCTGTCAATCCGGCTCCACTACCACGATGTCAACGCATGTCAATGTGACCTTCGCCAACAACCTGGACATCGCTCTCCCCTACTCGATGGTACCAGAGGCTCAGTGGGGACTGTCAACCTGATCTTGGATACAGAGGGGGATGTCCTGTGACCAAGCCTTACCCCCCACGAAGCAAGGCAAACAGACCAACGCCAAGAGCAGAGAAACCACTGCGGCTAGGACCAAGATCCCGATGGACGCCGCTATAGTCAGCGACCACACGATTGGGTAGGCAAGGACGCTCATGGCTTCAATAAGCGACTCAGGAAGATGGCTTGCGCCATGGATCACTGTCGCCCTGGCATTCTTCCACTCTAGGTCCATGCCTTAGATTATGGCCCTGTACAGGATAGACGTAGAACTCGGGAAGTTCCCCATGGAGATTCAGGCCGTCTCATCGACAGAAGGCCTGGAATACTGAGGCAGGTTCGAGTCACGTCAGGCGGGCGCTTTCGGTAAAGCGCCCGCCCGTCCAGTCAACAGCCTGACGAAGTCGCTCCAGGAAGTCTGCCACCTCATCTGGTGATCTGAGGAAGTAACTTGCTGCCGTGCTGGCACCAGCCTCTCCAACGAAAATGGAGATACCTCCATGTGTGTTCACCACCTTGAACCCACCTTCATCGCTCAGGTCATCTCCGAGGAATAGCGTGAGATCGCTGCCCTCGCCTGTCGACGAAGTCCAACCGTTCAGGAGTAGGACTATGGCATCTTCTTTATCCCACAGCACACCTGGTCGTATCTCACATACCTTCTTGCCCTCGGTGGTTCTGATCTTGCCCTCAGAGCGGAGTCCATGGATGGTCTCTTCGCATGCTCTCCTCAGTTCGCTGACCCTGTCTTCTCTAACCAAGCGATAGTGCACGCTAAGCGTTAGCCCCTTGTCTTCGACGAAAGCCCCTTCAAAGCCAGCCAGTACCTCGCTCAGAGCCGTGTACAAATCTCGCATGACAGGCCTCACGGCCTCCGCCGGAGGGTGGACGAACTTGAGCCATGGTCCCTCTATTTCTAGTCCATGGTTTCCGGCATAGGTTATTCCTTGGATCCCCACTTTGTTCTTGACGTCGCTGAGAGACCTGCCGCTAATCACCACCACGGAGACCCGAGCATGGTCCGCTAGTGCCAGGAGCACCCGTCTGGTGTCATGGGGAAGCACAGCATCTTCTGGCCTGCCAACAATGGGCGACAGCGTACCATCGAAGTCAGTCAGGAGCAGAATTTGGTGAGCTGTCTTGATGCGCTCCCCAATCTCTTGCCACACGGAAAAGAGGTGCTCCATTCACCCTCCGAACTCGAGCTTCGCCATCTCAGTCACGATGTCCGCTGCCCACTTGTAGACGTTGTTCTCCTGGACCACGGCGCGCATGCGGCGCATCCTACGCTGCCTCTCCTCGATTGGCATTTCGAGAGCCTCCTTGATGGCTCCGGCAAACTCGTCAGTGGCATACGGGTTCACCAGAACCGCATCGGTCAGCTCCCTGGCCGCTCCTGTAAACTGGCTGAGGATCAGGACCTTGTCGTCGTCAACGGTGCTGGACACGAATTCCTTGGCCACGAGGTTCATGCCATCATGAAGAGAACTGACAATGGCGAAGTCGGCCAGGCGCCGCAGTGCCATCACCGTCAGAGGCGATAAGGGGCCCCGAAGATCAATGACAGGCTTCCAGTGCTCCGATTCGTACTTCCAGTTCACCTCCTCGATGAGGCTATCGATCTCGTCGTTGATCCTCCGGTAGGCCGGGACATGCACCCGGCTGGGGACACCGGTCTGTATGAATACGACCCGGTTCCGGTAGTCGGGATATCGCTCCAGGAACCGGTCAAAGGCGCGGAGCCTGTCTGGTATCCCCTTGGTGTAGTCGATCCTATCCAATCCCATCCCAACGAACTTCCCCTTGATTTCCAGGCTCTTCTTGAGCCTCTGCATCTCGACCAGCACGTCCTTCTCCTGGGCCCTCCTGTTCACCTCCTCGAAGTCAACACTGATGGGGAAGGGACGAATAGCGGTCTTCTCGCCTCCGTGTGTTACCTCATACCTGTCCCGGTCCACCCTGGCCTCGATCGCTCGATCAACGGTGTCCAGGAAGTTGTTGCAGTGGTACCGAAGATGGAAGCCCAGAAGATGGTTGCCCAGCAACCCTTTCAGGATATCTGCCTGCCAGGGACAGACGCGGAAGGCCTCCGGGTTGGGCCAGGGAATATGCCAGAACTGCGCAATGACGAGGTTGGGGTTCGCTTGGCGCAGCAGGCGTGGCATGAGCGTGAGATGGTAGTCCTGGACAAAGACGAAGGCCTTCCTGGTGCCGACCTCCTCGAGCACAGCTTCAGAGAAGCGTTCATTGACTGCTCTGTAGATGCTCCATTCGGTTTCGTTGAACGTCGGCCGGGTGTAGGCTATATGGCACAGCGGCCAAAGCGCGTCGTTGGAGAAGCCATAGTAATAGGCATCCTCTTCTTCCTTGGAAAGCCAGAGTCTCCTGAGCGTGTAGTGCGGGTCATCCGGTGGTACTCGAACGCGGTCTCGTTCATCCACGGTCTCCCTGTCGGCATTTCCGCTGCCGTGGGCTATCCAGGTTCCTCCACATGCCCGCATGATCGGGTCAAGTGCTGCAGTCAAGCCGCTCGGCGGCATATCGCACTGGATGGCGCCGGAGATGTGGCTGTGGATATAGGGTTCCCTGTTGGAAACCACCACGAAGGTATAGTCCCGGAATTTCTCCGCCACGAGTTCATGCAATTGCTCCCGAGTCCACATTCGGGGACCTCCTTTCGCCGCTGAGCCATCATGGGCGCCCGCATCGCGCCAACCTTGTCCTGCTGCCACTGGGAGCCATCCTCCTGAAAGAGAGCGTGGACAGGCACATATGGGGGCCACGCAAGGCGGCACACTTGCGTTGAGGCTCTGCCTGTGGGCTTGTGCGCTTATTCCTCCATCATCCGGAGTATGGCTCTGATTGGCACCCTGAGCCAATCAGGACGGCCGTCAAGTTCATAGGTGATCTCTGAGATCGCCTTGTCCAGCAGATACGCATTCAGCAGAATGGCCAGCTCCCTTTCACCGTCCGGAAGCAATGATGCCTGCCTAGCGGTATTCACATAGGACGTCAGGAATACCGGTGTCACCCACGTTGTCCAAAACTTGGCCCACAGCTCAAGCAGACGTGTCTGCCCGGGGGCGCCCCCCGTAGACGCCTGGCGTTCCACAGAAAAACTGGCAGCGTAGTCGAAGGAGCGGACCATGCCGGCGACATCTCTGAGCGGCGAGCGTTTCAACCGTCGTTCCGTCAGGGGCCGTTTGGTGTCTCCTTCGAAATCGATGATCACGAAATCCTTTCCCGTGTAGAGCACCTGTTCCAAATGGTAGTCACCATGACAACGGATCCGCCAACCGCCGAACGTGATGTTGCGCAAAGGCTGAAAGCGCGCGACCATGCTATCCTCAAACGACAGAACCGCTTCAGCATCTCTTCTCACTGCCTCAGGCAGAGTGTCCAATCGCGCCCGCAACAATTCCATGGTCTGCAGTGCAGAGCTCCTCATGGAGTGGTAGACCGAGTTCTGGTACAGGACTGAGAAGGGTTCAGGGCAGAACTCCGGATCAGTTCGGTCTGATGCCAGTGCTAGGTGAAGCTGCGCCGTGCGCTCTCCAAGGAGATGCACCAAGGGAAGATATGGCCCTACCGTTTCCTGAACCAGTGCCGGAACGGGTGCGCTTAGGAACAGTGGTGGCGTCTGAGGGATGGGTGGCACCTGCACGGCAGGATGTGCCAGAGCGAGCTCGAAGAAGCGGTCCAGAGCGTCCAGTGTGTATCGCCAGGCGTCCACCGCGTTTGGAACCAGATTATGCAGAACAGCCAGGGTCGATGGACGCTTGTTCCTTCGACGGTATTCCAGGGCGCCGACTAGCGGTGGAGCGTAGGAGAAATGTGCCTCTTCCGTCAGGAAGAGTCCCACCTCCAGGTCTGGGTTTGGACCCTCTTCCAGGTGCCGGAACAGTTTGAGGATGAGGCGATCGCCATAGGTGACAGACGTGTTGCTTCGCCCGGCCTTGACGGGTGCACTGTCCAAACCTAGCTTGGTTCTGCTCACCTCATCGAGACTCTCGAACATTCGGCCCGGCACAGCCACGACGGCGCCTGCTTCTCCTTTGAAACGGCGCCGTTTGCCGATGGCATCCAGCAAGTCGCTGCAAGAACCCCTGTCCACCATCGCGTCGTACAGCAAGAGCGGGCTGTCTCCAGGCTGACCGGCGGATTCTAGATAAGCGACGACGGCACGGCGGTGCTCCGTCAGTATCCTTTGAGCCTCCTCCTTCCGAGCAACAGCCAGTAGGATGGCGTATGTCTCTGATTCACCTTCGCAGTAGTCGACCCTGGACAACAGAAGGTGGGCGGTATGATCCGGAAAATCGAAGGGAACAACGTCCTCAATTTCGCACGATTGGATTCGTCTTGCCTTCCCAAGGAACCAGCGACGCTCTGGGAAGTAGTTCAACAGCACTTCTTCGAGGATCGGCCAGTTCTCTTGCTCCATGATTTCCTTCTCATCAAGGGCAATTGTGGGCATTGGAGCAGAGGTCTCCGCAGTGTCCGCAGGTAGGATGCGCTGGTGCGGTGCCTCCATTCGCTCCGGTCTCAGCGAGAACCAGTAGAAACCGTAAGGACCGAGAGAGAGGTCATACTCGTCACCAACAATCGCGGCAAACTCAGAACGGCCGAAGAGTTCTACAGGCGAGACCCCTTTGAAAGCGGAGAGGTCAAGCCGGCCATGCTGGGCGTTGTGTGAGAGGTTGGCCACTACCAGAATGGCCTCCTCCTGGTGCTGGCGGATGAAGGCGAGAATCTTGCGATTCTCGGGATGCAAGAATGAAATGCTGCCTCTCCCGAGGCTCTTGAAGCGCTTCCTTAAAGCAACAAGCCGCTTCATCCACCAGAGCAGAGAGTCGGGGTTGCCCTGTTGATTCTCCACATTTACGGACTCAAAGTGGTACTCAGGATCGATTATGGGAGGCAGGAATAGCCTCTGTGGATTCGTCCGAGAGAAGCCGGCATTGCGGTCAGGGCTCCACTGCATCGGAGTGCGCACGCCGTTCCGATCACCGAGATAGATGTTGTCGCCCATGCCGATCTCGTCGCCGTAATAGATAACTGGCGTGCCTGGCAGTGAGAAGAGCAGGACGTTCATCAGTTCGATCTTCCGGCGGTCGTTGTTCAGGAGTGGAGCCAGTCGGCGGCGGATTCCCAGATTCAGCTTGGCAACAGGGTCATGAGCGTATACTCGATACATGTAGTCGCGTTCCTCATCAGCCACCATCTCCAGCGTCAGTTCGTCATGATTTCGAAGAAAGAGCGCCCACTGGCATTGGTCCGGAATTTGAGGGGTCTGCTCCAAGATGTCGAGGATAGGAAACCGGTCCTCCATGCGAATGGCCATGAACATGCGCGGCATCAGTGGGAAGTGAAAGGCCATGTGGAATTCATCGCCATCTCCGAAGTAAGCAACCGCATCCTCGGGCCACTGGTTCGCCTCAGCCAGAAGTATTCGATCCTTGAACTTCGCATCGACATGCTTGCGCAGGCCCTTCAAGTAGGCATGGGTTTCCGGCAGGTTCTCACATGTGGTACCCTCTCGCTTGTATAGATATGGCACCGCGTCTACCCTGAAGCCGTCAACACCCAGTCGCAGCCAGAAGTTCACCACGTTGATGATCGCCCGGTGCACCGCCGGATTGTCATAGTTTAGGTCTGGCTGATGTGAGTAGAAACGGTGCCAGTAGTATGCTTGGGCTACTGAATCCCAGGTCCAATTGGACTGCTCGCATTCGTTGAAGATAATGCGGGCTTCATGGTACCTGTTCGTTGTGTCGCTCCAGATATAGAAATCACGCCAGCGGCTTCCTGGCGGGGCACGGCGTGCCCGCTGGAACCACGGATGTTGATCCGACGTGTGATTCAGCACCAGTTCGATGATGATCCTCAAACCACGCCGGTGAGCTTCCTCCACAAGAGTCCTGAGATCGCTCATGTTGCCGTACACGGGCTGAATGTCAACATAATCGGAGACATCGTACCCATCGTCCTTCAGAGGCGAAGGATAGAAGGGCAAGAGCCAGATGGCGGTTACTCCCAGGTCGTGAAGATAGTCCAGCTTATCTATCAGTCCCTGGATGTCTCCAACACCATCCGCATCGCTGTCTGAGAAAGCCCGGATATGAAGCTCATATACTATGGCGTCTTTGTACCAGAGAGAGCCATCTTCACAGAAAGGATGCTTGTTGACCCGTTTGCTCATGCCTAACTTCCGTCCGTACCGTCTAGTAATCGCTTCCCAGACCTAGTCCGGAAACTGGGCAGGTATAGGGCTGCCATAATGAGTAGCATAGGCAAAGCCGATCTGCCCGGTGTCGCGCCCACCTATTCCGCCAGTCTCTACGCGCCAACGGGTTCCGCAAATACACCTCCGACTCCGTGTCTCATGCTCTCCTTCTGAACCGATTGTCTACGCTGATCTGCAACCATCGGGAGTGATCTCCTCGCTGCCGGAGACCTTTCGCACCGTTTCCACACCGTCTGGTCAAGACCGGCTAGGTCCATAACAACGAGTGCTGACCTGCCCCCAATAGTTGTACCACTTCTTGAGTTGTGTTTGCCAGACTGAACGCTGGTTCGGTGGTAAGGCCGCTGGGTGGCATATCGCATTGGATTGCGCCGGAGACGTGGCTGTGGACATACGGCTCCCTGTTGGAAACCACCACGAATAGATAGTCCCGGAATTTCTCCGCCACGAGTTGATGTAGACTCTCTCGCGTCCACATTTCGTGACCTCCTTCCGCCGCCTCGAAAGACAACTCCGGCAATCTATATTCGCCAGGTTTGCCCCGAGGCTTAAGGGCTAAAGGTGGATTACGTCTTCACCATGATCGAGCGCTATGAAGAGAAGAAGATAGTCCCGGACATGCCTGGTAATCAGGAAATTGTGCCTGACGTGCTCCCGGCCGTTCTCGCCCAGCCAGCGAGCATAATCCGGATTCGCCAGTAGCTGCCGGATAGCATAGGCCGCCCCGTCGATGCCGTGAGACAGCAGCCCGGTGAGCTTGTGCCTCACCTGAAGTGGTATGCCACCGACCGCGGAAGCTACCACCGGCTTTCCCTTCCACAATGCTTCGCTTACAGTGAGGGCGAAGCCCTCTTTGAGCGACTTCTGCAAGATGACCGTAGATGCCCTCTGCAGGGCGTTGATCTCAATGTCGGACCTTGGCTGGCCCGAGATTATGTGTATATCAGGATTGCCGTTGGCTGCTTCTTTGACTTGGGCCAAAACCCTCTCGCCCTCCGGGTCATCGGTAGCTCCTCCTCCTACAAGGACGAGAGTGGAATCGATGGACTTCTTCACCAATTCAAAGGCCTTGACCACGCCCACCGGATCCTTCATGTAGTCAAAACGCGAGACTTGCGTGATGATAGGCTTGTCCCTGGGAATGCCCATTCTCGCCATGGCAGCGTCGATTTCGGCCTGTGAGAGATCCTTGTTCTTATCGCTGAGCGGGTCTATCGACGGAGAGATGAGGAACTGTCTGACAGGCAGTGGCCTCGAGAAAGCCGGAGCGGAGAATACAGTCGCGTCATACTGGATTACATAGCGCTCCAGAAACCTCCAAACCCGTTCGTCCGGATTCGAAACGTCGATATGGCATCTCCATATCCACTTCCCGCCCAGGTCCTTCTTCATCTCGATCAGCGCCGAAGGCTGAGGATCGTGGATGAACATGATCTGGCCATGGAGGTCCATCTCCGCCATGTTCTTCCGGTTGATGTCCAGGAACAGGGAGAAATCCTCTTCTGAGATAGCTTCCTTCCTCCCATGGAGCGCGTTGTGGAACTTCTTGGTAACCTCGAAGAACCCGGGACTGCCTTTGATCACATTCCAGCGGGCATCAATGCCCAGTTCCTGGAGGATGGGCACCATCCGGTTCAGGATCTCAGCCACACCACCACCAACGAATGTGGAGTTGATGTTCTGTACCTCTCTGCCTGCCAGCTTCGAGGCTACCAGCCGCAGCTCTTCGATAGTGCTCTTGCCCACAATGGGCTCATAATCGACTAGCTTCACCTATCTCCTTCTCGATGAGTTGAATCAAGGAACTTCTGAGACCCTCTAGGGAATGAGTGTAGGGATCTAGCCGCGCCACCTTCTGAGCCAGTTCATCCTCACCCAAGCTGTCCGCCAGCCAGGCTGAGAAGTCGTTGAGGCCTCTTCCCAATCTCAGTCTCGACTCAAAAATGTGGAAGTACAGAGAACCAGGGCTGAGCTTGCGGAGGGCCTCGACGAACTCCCTGATATCGTTGGCCTCGTAGGGCGCAGGTATGATCACGCTAATAGACTTCACGAAGTGGAATTCGCCCCCCGGTGTAGCCTCTCGGAGGCTGCCGGCCTGAGCCAGCTGTTCCTCTATGATGGCAATGTGCCTCTCGCGCAGGGCCTGCAAGCTGGAGAATTGGAAGGTGTCCACGCTGGCCAGCCTCTCCGCCAGGATTTCATCACCCAAGGCTTCATCCACCCATATGGAGAGGTCATTTGCCGGTTGCTGAGTCAGATAGTGATGCTCTTCCAGGAAATGGTGAGTGTGGTAGTAGATGACGGAATCAGGCACTACCTTCAGCACATCAGCCAGTTCCCGGAGGTTTCTGGCCTTGAGACCCGTGAGTTCCTTCATATGCGACCTGGAATAGAATCGAAACGGCTCCTTTGCCTTCTTGACCGGGTGTCCGTAGTTGATGACCGTAGTCCGGGTCATCTTTCTGTTCGGGACTATGGTG